>JAEEGL016627215.1_pt1 | contig 28129 bp, 26 predicted proteins | sample 9134231 | NCBI WGS metagenome assembly JAEEGL01 (sample SAMN16246548, study PRJNA631951) | gut metagenome | biome: gut microbiome; feature: rumen; material: fiber-attached | host: Bos | place: Iran: Karaj | collected 2018-10
CGTTACAAAGCAGTAATCAGAACCATTTCAGGCGTGTATAGTTCAGAGAGTAAGAATGACGCAAACTTCGAGCTGGCCAAGAAGATGACCGACGAGTTTGCCAAGAGGGAGGGTCGCCGTCCCCGCATCTTCGTTGCCAAGATGGGCCAGGATGGTCACGACCGTGGCGCAAAGGTAGTGGCAACGGGTTATGCCGACTGTGGCTTCGACGTGGATATGGGACCGCTGTTCCAGACTCCTGCCGAAGCTGCCCGTGAGGCTGTCGAGAATGACGTCCACATCGTGGGTGCATCGTCGCTGGCCGCCGGTCACAAGACGCTGATTCCTCAGTTGATTGAAGAACTGAAAAAGCTTGGGCGTGAGGATATTATGGTTACGGCAGGCGGCGTGATTCCTGCGCAGGACTACGACTTCCTCTACAAGGCTGGCGTGGCCTGCATCTTCGGTCCCGGTACTCCGATACCGTACTCTGCCGTGGAGATGATGAAGATATTGCTCGACGAGTAGACATCTTATTATAAACCATGCGGCGCATCCTGTATGAGGGTGCGCCGCTTAACAAAGACAATGAAATGAGGAGGATATTGACCATAGCAATCGTGCTGGCATTGGCAGCCGTCGCCGCCAGTGCGCAGCGGACAACCGTGAGCGGAACCGTGGTGGACTATTCCACCGGCGCGGCCCTTGTTGGAGCCAGTGTGGTAGGCGGTGGACAAACCGTTGTGACTAATGACGACGGCTATTTCGTGCTGAAAGGCGATGCTAACCTGACCGGCATTGTCATTTCGCACGTCGGCTACCGCTCGCAGCGCGTCAAGGTGAATGACCAGACGGCACAGCCCATACGCATCCGGCTGCATGCCTCCACCATCCAGCTGCAGGAGGTGCTCGTGATGGCCGGCGACGCCCGCGACCTGGTCTACAACGCCATCAGCAAGATTCCCAAGAACTACAGCCGCTCGCCGGAGCTGTACCACTGCTTCTACCGCGAGACGGCCATGAAGCGACAGCACTATATCATGGTGGCAGAGGGGGTCGTCGACATGTACAAGACGGCCTACGGCCGCAACGACTATCACGACCGCGTGGCCATTCGCAAGGGCCGCCGACTGCTGAGTCCCAAGCAGGGCGACACGCTCAGCGTGAAGGTGATGGGTGGCCCCATCACCCCCGTACAGCTGGACATCGTGAAGAACCTGCAATTCCTGCTGAATGAAGAGGTTCTCGACTGCTACGAGCTGAAGATGGAGACTCCCACGTCCATTGCCGACCGCCCGCAATTCGTGGTCAGCATCGAACCCCGCCGCGTCATGCCCTACGCCCTCTATTTCGGACGGCTGTACATCGATCAGGAGACGCTGGCCTTCACCCGCGCCGAGCTGACGCTTGACGTGAGCAACCGCGAAAAGGCTACGGCACTGATGCTGGTCAGGAAGCCGCTCGGTGTGCGCTTCCGCCCTAAGGAAATGTCGCTGCAGGTCGACTACCGCTACGAGGACGGCGTGACGCGCATCAGCTACCTGCGCACGAAGTTCCGCTTCAACTGCGACTGGCGCCGCCGCCTTTTCGCCACGTCGTTCACGGCCTGCTGCGAGATGGTGGTTACCAGCCACGAAGATGAAAATATCGAACCCATTCGTGGCCGTGAGTCTTTCGACCAGCGCGATGCCTTCTTCGACAAGGTGGACTACTTCCGCGACCCATCGTTCTGGCAGGACTACAACATCATCGAACCTTCCGAGTCGCTCGACCGTGCCATCAACCGACTGCTGAAGAAGCGCTGACGGAAACGCCACCAGCACGGTAACAGACATGACGGTGACGTAGACAAACGAAGCGGATGTGACTGTCAGCCACATCCGCTTTATTCATTTCTGCGCGCCTTAGAACTTTGCCATCTTGATAGCTACCACGGCACACTCGTCGCCCTTGTTGCCCAGCCGTCCACCGGCACGGTCCTTTGCCTGCTGTACGTCATTGGTGGTCAGCAGTCCGTATACGACGGGGATGCTGCTGGTGGCATTGAGGCGGGCAATGCCGGCAGTTACTCCCTGACAGATGTAGTCGAAGTGGGGCGTCTCGCCACGGATGACACTGCCGAGAATGATGACAGCGTCGTAGCCGTCGTTGAGCGTCATCTGGTGGGCACCGTAGATAAGCTCGAAGCTGCCTGGCACGGTCTTCACATGGATGTTCTCTGGCAGTGCGCCATGCTTTTCGAGCGTAGAGACACAGCCGTCGAGCAATGCTTCGGTAATCTCAGGATTCCATTCGGCTACCACGATGCCGAATATCATGTTCGACGCATCGGGCACCTTGTCAGTATTGTATTCCGAAAGATTCTTTGTTGCCATGAAAAATTGTCAATTGTCTGTTATCAATTGTCAATTATTTACAGCGCTCAATGTACTTGTCGATGGTCTGGTACTGCATGGACTGGAAGTACTTCTCCTTCACCTGCTTGTACAGCTTCAGAGCTTCTTCCTTCTTGCCCTGGCTCTCAAGGATTTCGCCAGCCTGAATCAGGAAGGTGGGCGACAGCGAGTTGTTGTCGGCCTGCTCAGCAGCCTTCTTCAGGTGCTCCACAGCCTTGTCGAGCTGGTTGAGGTTGGCGTAGGCATTGCCAAGCGCACCTTCGGCGGCGGGGCTGATCATCTGGTCGCCACAACCGCTGAACGACTCCAGGGCGTTGACGGCCTCCTGCCACTTGCCCTGCTGGGCCTGGCAGAGTCCGATATAGAGCTGAGCCAGATTGCCGGCATCCGTCGAACTGTAGTCGGCTGCCACCTTCTGGAAGCCTACCAGTGCCTTGTCGTACTGCTGGGCGTCGAAGAGCTCCTGGCTCTTGGCCAGTTCGGTGCTGGCCTCGTTTGCACGCGGCTCAAAGTAATAGTTGTTAAGCAGAATGGCGCCTACCACGATGACGATAACTGCGACGACGCCAATGATGATAGCCTTCTTGTATTTCTCGAAGAATGCTTCGGTCTTGCTGACCTGCTGCTCTTGAGCGGCAGCTTGCTGTTGAATTTTGTTTGCCATTATTTTTGTTGTTTTTATTTTTTGTGCATAAATCGGCTGCAAAGGTAGTAAAAAAAGTGAAAAGTGGAAAGTGAAAAGTGAAAAATTTGCTGCCGCACCCTGTTTTTTTACTATTTTTTCGTACTTTTGCAGCAAATTAATCGGTAAAACGAAAATAAATGATTTTAAAGCGACTGTCCATCCTCAACTACAAGAATATCTGTGACGCCCAGCTGGAGCTGTCGCCCAACATGAATTGCTTCATTGGCAACAATGGCATGGGCAAGACCAACGTGCTGGACGTCGTCTACTTCCTGTCGTTCTGCCGCTCGGCGTCAACGCCTGTCGATTCGCAGGTGATACGCCACGACGAGCCGTTCTGCATGATAGAGGGTGAATACGAGGATGCTGGCGGCGAGCTGCTTGTATCCTGCGGCATGAAGCGTGGACAGAAGAAGCACTTCAAGCGCAACAAGAAGGAATACAAAAGGCTGTCGGAACACATCGGACTCATCCCGCTGGTCGTGGTGTCGCCGGCAGACACGCTGCTGATAGAGGGCGGCAGTGAGGAGCGGCGCAGGCTGATGGATATGGTTATCTCGCAGTACGACCGTACCTATCTGGATTTGCTGTCGCGTTACAACAATGCCCACCAGCAGCGTAACACCCTGCTGAAGCAGGCCAGCGCGGCCATGCCTGGTTCCGCCGAGCCGTACGACCCGCTGCTCATGCAGCTGTGGGAGGAGCAGATGGCCGAGACCGGCATGCAGCTGTTTGACCGGCGGCAGGCTTTTCTAAAGGAATTGCTGCCCGTGTTCCAGGAGTATTACGAGCAGATTTCCGGCGGCTGCGAACAGGTGGGGCTGGAGTATGTGTCGCACTGTCAGCGCGGGCCGCTGCTGGAGGTGATACAGCGTGACCGCGTGAAGGACTGTGCCGTTGGCTACTCGCTGCACGGTGTCCACCGCGACGATCTGGTGTTTACCATTGGCGGTCATCCCATGCGCCGCGAGGGGTCACAGGGACAGAATAAGACTTTTGTTATCAGCCTGAAACTGGCGCAGTTCGACTTCCTCAGGCGGACGGCTTCGCAGACCACGCCTTTATTGTTGCTCGACGACATCTTCGACAAGCTGGACAGCAGCCGTGTGGAGCAGATAGTCCGTCTGGTGTCCGGCGATGCCTTTGGTCAGATTTTCATTACCGACACCAACCGTGACCACCTTGACCAGATACTTCGTTCGACGACGCTCGACTACAAGATATTCCACGTGGAAAACGGCGTGATCAGTAGTAAATAAAATCGTAATCATCAACGTGTTCAAAAGAGAAGTAAAAACGGTCAGGGACCTGGTGTTGCAGGCTTTGCGCGAACAGGGGTTGGAGACGCCGCTCAACCAGAAGCGGCTGGTGGAGGCATGGCCGGAGGTGGTCGGTCCGGTGATTGCCCGTTACACGCTGAACACCTACATCTACAATCAGACGCTGCACGTGCAGTTGTCGAATCCTGCCTTGCGTGCCGACCTTTCGATGATGCGCCAGGAGCTGGTGAAAAAGCTGAATGCCAAGGTGGGTGACCAGGTCATCAGCGACATCCGCTTCGGGTAAAAGGCCCCGTCAGAAAACCTATGCCTTTTTCCGGAAAACCTATGTTTTTTTTCAGAAAACCTATGCCTTTTCTCAGAAAACCTTTACCTTTCTGGAAAAACCCACAGCATTTCTGGAAAAAACCATAGGATTTCTGAAAAAAAACATGACGTTACTGCGGAATACCGTTAGCAGACGATGCAGTCCATGAGGATGTCGTGCGAGTCGGTGGGAACGTTGTCAACCAATTGCGAAGGGAAACACACGCCTATCTTATAAATATAAGGTACGCGCGACAGGAAACGGTCGTAGTAGCCACGGCCGCGCCCTAAGCGGTGACCCTCGCGGTCGAAGGCCATGCCGGGAATGACGGCCACGTCGATGGATGCGTAGTCGGTGAACAGCTCGCCCACGGGTTCCATGATGCCAAAGGCTCCTTGCTGCAGGTCGCCGCGCCCCGTGTAGCGTCGCAGCTCCATCTCGGTATCGCTAATCACGCGGGGCAGCACGACATGTCTGCCTTGTGCCGTCAACTCGTCAATCAGCTGCTGGGTAGGCACCTCGTCGGGCAGTGCGCTGTACAAAAGCAATGTATGGGCGTGCCGGAAATGCTCGTCCTGCTGCAACTTGGCAATAACGGAAGACGATTCGCCGGCAGCGTGACGTTGGTTCCGCCGGCGAATCGCCTGTCTCAGTTCCCGTTTGGTTATCATGAGCGGCAAGCGGTGTAAGTGGCCTTCAGGTGCGTGCCGTGATAGTCGGAGCCGTGCAGCCGTGCCACCTTCTTGGGTTCTTCTTTTTTCTCGGGAGCCTCAGGGAATGCCTTGTCCTCGCGGAACACCTTCAGGGTCTCGGTGATGGCCGGGTCGTCGTGGTTCAGGTATTGCATCCACGCCTCCTCGCTCATCATGTTATAGATGATGCGGCTGTTGATGTAGCGCTCCAGCAGCTTGTGCGAACGCTGGATCATGAGGTTGCGGCGCTTCAGCCCGTTACGGTCGGCGTAGGTGGCAAACTTGTCCACCGTGTTCTGTCTGACCAGGTACTTGGCCAGCTCGTCGGCCGACTTGTATTCCTTCAGCTTCTGGCGGTTCTCGTCGGTGTACTCGAAGGCATACTGGATGATGAGACCGCTCATCGAGGCCTGCTTGTAGTAGGAGGTGACATTGGCAGTGTCCTCGGCGATGAAGATGTCGGGCGTGATGCCGCCACCGCCGTACACGGGGCGTCCGATGCCGGTGTGGTATTCCTTGCCCTCGTGCTTGATGCTGTCCTGCGAGAAGAACTCGCCGTGCTCGTAGCGCGTCAGCAGGTCATCCTCGTAGTTCTTGTTGTCGCCGCTAGTATAGGGCTTCTGGATGCAGCGCCCCGACGGTGAGTAGTAGCGGGCAATGGTCAGGCGGATCATCGAGCGGTCGTTGAATTCGATGGGCTGCTGCACCAGGCCCTTGCCGAACGAGCGCCGACCGATGATGGTGCCTCGGTCGTTGTCCTGGATGGCACCGGCAAGAATCTCGGAAGCCGATGCAGACCCTTCGTCGATGAGTACCACTAACGGTATCTTCTGGTACGAGCCACGGCCGTCGCTGCGGTATTCCTGACGGGGCGACTTACGGCCTTGGGTGTAGACGATGAGCCGGTTCTTGGGCAGGAACTCGTTGGCTATCTGGACGGCCGACTGCAGGTAGCCGCCGGTATTGCCGCGCAGGTCGATGGTCAGGTTATGGAAGTCCTCCTGCGACAGCTTGGCCAGTGCGATGAGCAGCTCGGGGTAGGTGTTCTCGCCGAAGTTCTTGATGCGGATATAGCCCGTGTGCTCGTCCAGCATGTACACGGCTGTGACGCTCTTGGTGGGTATCTCGCCACGGGTCACTACAATTTCGCGCACCTTCTTCTCGCCGTAGCGCATGATGCCTAACTTCACCTTCGTGTCCTTCGGGCCTTTCAGCCGGTGCATGGCTTCCTCGTTGGTCAGCGTCTTGCCCGTGAACGGCTTGTCGTCGACCATCACGATCTTGTCGCCGGCTATCAGCCCGGCACGCTCGGCCGGTCCGTTGCCGATGACCTGCTGGACGTGTAGCGTGTCCTGTCGGATGGTGAACTCGATGCCCACGCCGGAGAACGAGCCGCGCAGGTCGTCGTTGGCCTGCTGCACGTCCTTGGCGGAGATGTAGACGGAGTGGGGGTCCAGTTCCGAGAGTATCTGAGGCACGGCCTTCTCGACGAGGTCGTTGACGTCAACAGAGTCAACATATTGGTCGTCCACGATGTGCAGCAGGTTGTTCAGCTTGTTGCTGCCGGAATTGATGATGCTCAGTCGGTTGCCCGAGAAGTGGTTGGCATAGAAAGTGCCGATCAGTATGCCGATGACAACACACAGGGCCAGCCACAGGGGCGAGAATCTGTTCTTCTTGTTCATAGTCGTTTATTCTCCTAAGTACACAACTTCGATGCCGGCCCGCTTCAGCAGGTCGATGCCGTCGGTCAGCCGGTAGTTCTCGCCGTACACCACGCGCTTGATGCCTGCCTGGATGATGAGCTTGGCACACTCGATGCAGGGCGACGCCGTGATGTAGATGGTTGACCCCTCGCTGTTGTTGTTGCTGCGGGCAAGCTTGGTGATGGCGTTGGCCTCGGCATGCAGCACGTAGGGCTTGGTGACGCCGTTGTCGTCTTCGCACACGTTTTCAAAGCCGCTCGGCGTGCCGTTGTAGCCGTCGCTGATAATCATACCGTTCTTGACGACCAGCGCGCCCACCTGCCGTCGCTGGCAGTAGCTGTTCTGCGCCCAGATGCGGGCCATATCCAGATAGCGCTGGTCGAATTTTATTTGCTTCTCGTTCGTCATCTCTCTCTGTTTTTCCCTTTTACTATTTTACCTTTTTCCCTTTTTACCTTTTTCCCTTTCTTATCCCGTTTCTTTTCAGTAATGCGTCGATGGTCGGCTCGCCGCCACGGAATCGCTTATAGAGCGTCATGGGGTGTTCCGTGCCGCCCTTGCTCAGGATGTTGTCGCGGAAACTTTGGGCGGTCGCCTGGTCGAAGATGCCGTGCTTCTTGAAGACGCTGAAGGCGTCGGCATCGAGCACCTCGGCCCATTTGTAGCTGTAGTAGCCGGCGGCATAGCCTCCCGCCATGATGTGCGAGAACTGTACGGTCATGCAGGTGTCGGGCAACTGTTCGCCCAGGATGGCTTTCTTCCAGGCCTGCTTCTCGAAGGGGATGATATCGTCCGTGAAGGCATCCTTCTTGGTGTAGTAGGCCATATCGAGCAGCCCTAACGACACCTGGCGCAGGCAGGCGGTGGCAGCCATGAAGTTACGGCTCTTGACGATGCGGCTTATGAGTTCGTCGGGTAGGGGTTCGCCCGTCTGGTAGTGGAATGCGAAGGTGCGCAGGAAGTCTTTCTCTATGGCATAGTTCTCCATAAACTGTGACGGCAGCTCCACGAAGTCCCACCAGACGTTGGTGCCGCTGAGGCTCTCGAAGCGGGTGTTGGCAAACATGCCGTGCAGCGAGTGGCCGAACTCATGGAGGAACGTCTCCACCTCGCCCAGCGTCAGCAGGGCTGGCTTGTCTTCCGTCGGCTTCGTCAGGTTCATCACCACCGAGACGTGCGGCCTCACATTTCTCATTTCACATTTCTCATTTCTCATTTCGAAATGTTGCCCCTGGTATTCCGTCATCCACGCGCCGCCCTGCTTGCCCTTGCGGGGATGGAAGTCGGCATAGAACACGGCCAGGTATGAGCCGTCCTTGTCGAATACCTCGTAGGCCTTCACGTCGGGATGGTAGACGGGAATGTCCTTGTTCTCCCTGAACGTGATGCCATACAGCTTGTTGGCCAGCCCGAAGACTCCCTCGATGACTTTGTCCAGCTGGAAGTATGGGCGCAGCATCTCGGCGTCGAGGTTGTATTTCTTCATCTGCAGCTTGTGGGTATAGAAACCAATGTCCCAGGGACGGAGACCGTCAGTCCCCTCCTGACTTCCCCCTTGGGGGAGGCTCTTAGTGCTGCGGGGCTTCCCCTCATGGGGGTACAGGAGGGAGGCCATCTTCTTCAGCTCCTCCTTTTCCTTCACGGCGGCAGGCTTGTAGGCATCGATCAGGTTGTCGAGCAGGCGGTAGACGTTGCGGGCGTTCGAGGCCATGCGGCGCTTCAGCACATAGTCGGCGTAGGTCTTGTAGCCTAACAGCTGCGCTACCTCACGGCGCAGGTTGACAAGGCGCTTGCAGATGTCGAGGTTGTTCTCGCTGTTATCGTGGCTGCATACCGTGTTGCGGGCCATATAGAGCTGTTTTCTCAGCTCGCGCTGCGTCGAATAGGTCATGAAGGGCGAGTACGAGGGCATGTCGAGCGTAAAGAGCCACCCTTGCTTGCCCTGCTCCTTGGCGGCCAGCGCAGCAGCCTCGCGGGCGGTGTCGGGCAGTCCGTCGAGCTGTGCCTCGTCGGTGATGAGCAGCGTGTAGGCCTTGTTCTCCTTCAGCAGGTTCTGCGAGAACTGCAGCGACAGCATTGAGGCTTCCTCCGTCAATTGTCGCAGCCGCTCCTTGCCGGCCTCGTCGAGCAGCGCACCGCTGCGCACGAAACCGTCGTAGCAGTTGTCCAGCAGCATCTTTTCCTCTGGAGTGAGTTTGCGGTGATGCCTGTGTACGTACTTCACGCGCTCAAACAGCCGTGGGTTCAGCCTCACGTCGTTGGCATGCTGCGTCAGTATCGGCTGCATCTTCTGGGCCAGCGCATCCATCTCGTCGTTTGTCTCTGCCGACAGCAGGTTGAAGAATACCGTCGACACGCGTGACAGCAGGTCGTAGTATCCCTCGTCCTCCTCGGTATTGATGATGGTGTTGTCGAACGTCGGCTTCGCAGGGTTGTTGATGGTCTTCTCTATCTGTTCGTTGTCACGCCGGATGCCCTCCATGAAGGCCTCCTCGTAGTCCTCTAAGCGGATGCGGTCGAAAGGCACCGTGTCGTGCTGCGTGCCATAGTCCACGAAAAACGGATTCACCCGCTTTCCGTCGGTATTGTTTTTCTCGTGTTGTTCGTTCATACTGACGCTAATGCTCTTTTTTAACCTGCAAAATTAGTGATTATCCGTTAATTCCTGCGCTAACCTATTCATATTATAATAATCTTTAACGCTTCGTATATTATTTTGTGGCGAATCTGATTGTAAAAAACCCTTCACCAAGTGTGTTATTTCTTTGGAATACAACAGGATACGGTGAAGGGTTTTCTTCGCTGGAGTAAGGGTTGTAAAGATGGCTATAATGTCATAAGCATCCTGAGAAATGCTATGGTTTTTTCCAGAAATGCTATGGTTTTTTCCAGAAATGCTATGGTTTTCTGAAATTACTCAATGGTTTTCTGAAATTACTCAATGGATTATTTCAATTAGTCATTGAGTAATTCTCGTGAGAAGCCCTCTCACGGTATGGCATGCTACTTTCTTGTTCCAAAACCACCGCCGAACGGGAAGCCCTGCGGCTGAGGAGCTATCTCTGGGGCGCCGAAGAAAGAGGCTTCGGCATCCTTGTCGTTGAGCTTGAACACCATGAACTTTGGAGCCTTCTCCGTGCAGGGCTTCCAGCTGCCACCCTTCGGACCGTTGGGGTCGCTGTACTTGGCGAAGTTGGTCCAGGCGGTGAGCATCTTTTCACTCAGGTCCCAGTCGCCCTTGGTCCACGGACGCCAGCAATGCTTCAGCGACTTGAAGACAAACCAGAGGTCGGAGGAGTGGAAAGCACCCTTCAGACGCTGGGTCACCTCAGGATGAGAGCCGTCGTCGGGGAGGGGACGGGCAAACTCGTAAGCCCATGCCTTGCCGCCCTTCTCGGTGCGAACCTTGCAGAACTCAGCGATGTTGGGAGCCATGTTGCCCATGTCGTTCAGCGTGAAGCCTATCATATAGGGTACGTCGGCCAATGTGCCTTCGCGGGTGGCATCGTCGAAGCTCTTCACGCTGACATATCCGTCGATCATCGGCATGAAGGGCAGTCCCCTGAACATCATCGGCATGCCTGCCGGTTGCCCGTCACTATTGATCTGGTGGTAGAGGGTGTTGAGCGCAAAGACGGTCTCGGTGCTGGCAGCACGCATCTTCTCAAGGTCGGTCAGTCCGGCCCAGTCGAACATCTTCTTGGCCCTGGCTTCGGCATCGGCAAAGGAGCCGCCACTGTATCGCCCGCCCATCATGTTGCCGTTGGCATCGGGAATGCTCAGTCCCTGGGCACTCATGATGACGGCCTTGTGGAACAGGCCACGAGCCAATGGTGACTCGCAAAGGGTGCGCACACTACCGCCGCCGGCACTCTGTCCGAAGATGGTCACGTTGTCGGGGTCTCCGCCAAACTGTGCGATGTTCTTCTTGATCCACTTCAGGGCCTCAATCTGGTCGAGGATGCCATAGTTGCCGGATACGTGATGTGGACTCTCTGCCGTCAGTGCCGGGTGTACGAGGAATCCAAAGACGCCGAGACGGTAGTTGATGCTGACAAGCACAACGTCCTTGGCACCCCATTCCTGACCGTCGAATTCAGGCTCCGAGCCGAAGCCCTCGCGATAGCCGCCACCATGAATCCACAGTGCCACGGGCAGCTTCCTGCCAACCTTGCCAGGGGCCTTCGTCCATACGTTCAGATACAGGCAGTCCTCGCTGAAGGCAGCTTCTTTGCCGTAGCCCCACTCGGTATAGTAACCGCCAGTATACTGAATGGCCTGGAAGCTCGGACGGCCAAAGGTGTCGCAAATCCTCACGCCCTTCCAGGGTACGATGGGCTGTGGCTCCCGCCAGCGGTTCTCCCTGATGGGAGGTGCTGCGTAGGGAATGCCGCGATACACGTACACGTCAGGATGGTCGTCGGCCAGAACACCTTGTACCTGACCGCCTTCGATTGTTAACACGGGGTTTTCTGCAGCCGTTGCAGACACTGCTACCATGAGCAGAAGAGGTAAGAATAGTTTTTTCATAAGTTGTTGATGTAGTATAAAAAAAGTAATGTCAGTTGCCATTGGGTCTCTCTGTGTTACGTGGAACACGCCGCAAAGATACAACAAAATGACGGAAAAAGTGCATTTTTTTGGCAAAATGTTTGCTGGTTTCAAAAAAAAGCTATACTTTTGCAAGCGATTAACAAAAAAAGAGTAACAATGATTCAGATGAACGCATACTTTTACGGCTATTATTTTTACTTTGCAAGCAATTGTGAAGCGGGTCGTTGTATGTAAAAAGTATAAAAAATAAAAGGTAAAGAAAAATAAGGCTCCGCTTCACAAAACAGTGAATGCGGAGTTTGTTTTTAAGAAAGTATATGAAGAGAATTGCGATACAAGGACTGATGGGGTCGTTCCACGACATTGCGGCGCACCTGTACTTCGAGGGCGAGCAGATACAGCTTATCTGCTGCAGCACTTTCGAACAGGTGTTTGACGAGATGCACAAGGACCCTACGGCCATCGGCATGCTGGCCATCGAGAATACCATTGCCGGCTCGTTGCTGCACAACTACGAGCTGTTGCGCGACTCCGGCACCTGCATCGTGGGGGAGCACAAGCTGCACATCACCCACAGTATATGCTGTCTGCCTGACGATGACTGGGACACCATCACTGAGGTACATTCCCATCCTGTGGCACTGATGCAGTGTCGTCAGTTCCTGGCACAGCACCCGCAACTGAAGAACGTGGAAGCCGAGGACACCGCAGGCTCGGCCAAGATGATAGCCGAGCAGGGTAGGAGAGGCTGGGCAGCCATCTGCCATGCGGAGGCAGCACGTCTCTACGGGCTGAAGGTGCTGGAGGACCATATCGAGGACAACAAGCATAACTTCACCCGTTTCCTGGTGGTGAGCAATCCTAACAAGGCCGACCTGCTGCGCCCGCTGACGGATACCAACAAGTCGAGCATCGTGTTCTCGCTGCCTCATGAGGAGGGAAGCCTTTCTCACGTCCTGGCCATCCTCTCGTTCTACAAGATCAACCTGACAAAGATCCAGTCGCTGCCCATCATCGGACGGGAGTGGGAGTACTTGTTCTACGTCGACCTGATGTACGATGACCTGACGCGCTACCGCCAGTCGATTGATGCCATCATCCCACTGACGAAGGACTTCAAGATTCTGGGAGAATACAGAGACGGCAGGCAGACGAACTGATTATAATTGACAATTCACAATTGAATTAAGCATTAAGCATTATGATACATCCAGCAGACAGATTAAGTTTAGTGAGTGAGTATTACTTCAGCCGTAAGCTGAAGGAAGTGGCTCAGATGAATGCCGAGGGCAAGGACATTATCAGTCTCGCCATAGGCAGCCCGGACATGCCACCGTCGGAGCAGACCATAGAAAAACTGTGCGAGGTGGCCCGTCAGCCAAACGCCCACGGCTACCAGCCCACAATGGGTACACCGGAGCTGCGCGAGGCAATGGCAGGATTCTACAAGCGATGGTACAACGTCGACCTCGATGCCAAGACGGAGGTGCTGCCGCTGATTGGCTCGAAGGAGGGCATACTGCATGTGACGCTGGCCTTCGTCAATCCTGGCGACGAGGTACTGGTACCCAATCCGGGCTATCCCACCTACACCTCTTTGAGTAAGATACTGGGTGCTAAGATAGTCAACTACAACCTGCGCGAGGACAATGGCTGGCAACCCGACTTCGACGAGTTGGAGAACATGGACCTGTCGCGAGTTAAGCTGATGTGGACCAACTATCCCAATATGCCGACGGGCGGTCGTGCCCGCCGTGAGACCTATGAGCGGCTGGTACGGTTTGCCGCAGACCACGACATCGTCGTGGTGAACGATAACCCCTACAGCTTCATTCTCAGCGAGGAGCATCTGAGCATCCTCCAGGTGCCAGGTGCCAAGGACTGCTGCATCGAGTTCAACTCGATGTCGAAGAGCCACAACATGCCTGGCTGGCGAGTGGGCCTCTGCGCCTCGAATGCACAGTTCGTCCAGTGGATACTGAAGGTGCAGTCGAACATCGAGAGCGGCACATTCCGTGGCATCCAGCTCGCTGCTGCTGAGGCATACAAGAACGACGAGGCATGGCATCGTGAATACAACATCGAGACATACGCCCGCCGTCGTAAATATGCCGAGCAGATTATGGATGTGCTGGACTGCAAGTACGACCCTAATCAGGTGGGCATGTTCCTCTGGGGACGCATACCTGATGCTATTCAGAACGTCGAGGACCTGACGGAGCGTGTGCTCCATGAGGCCCGTGTGTTCATCACTCCTGGCTTCATCTTCGGCTCGAATGGCGAACGCTACATCCGCATCTCCCTCTGTGCCAAGGAGGACAAGATACAAACAGCATTAGAAAGAATCAAAAAAGCAATATAACTATGGAACTGGAACTTCAACCGTTGAATTTACCGAGTGACAACGAACGCCCCTTCGTCATTGCAGGACCATGTAGTGCAGAGACCGAGGAGCAAGTGATGAACACTGCCCGCCAGCTGGCCATGAAAGGCTGCCACAACTTCCGTGCCGGTGTGTGGAAGCCACGCACCAAGCCGGGTGGCTTCGAGGGTCACGGCGAACCAGCCCTTGCATGGATGAAGCAGGTGAAGGAGGATACCCACATGCTGGTAGCTACTGAGGTGGCAACGCCAGAGCATGTCGAGCTGGCCATGAAATACGGCATTGACATCCTGTGGATTGGTGCGCGTACCACCGCCAACCCATTCGCTGTGCAGGCTCTGGCCGACGCAATGAAAGGCATTGAAACCCCAGTGTTCGTGAAGAATCCCGTTAACCCGGACCTTGAACTCTGGATAGGTGCCTTACAGCGACTGAACCAGGCTGGTGTGAAGCGCTTGGGAGCCATCCATCGCGGCTTCTCCAGCTACGAGCAGAAGATTTACCGCAATGCCCCGATGTGGCAGATACCCATTGAGTTGCATCGCCGTATTCCTGAACTGCCTATCATCAGCGACCCAAGTCATATTGGGGGTAAGCGAGAACTGATTGCTCCGTTATGCCAGCAGGCTATGGACTTAGGCTTCGACGGCTTGATAGTCGAGAGCCACTGCGACCCCGACAAGGCGTGGAGCGATGCCAAGCAGCAGGTGACACCCGACGTGCTCGACTACATACTCTCGCTGCTCATCATCCGCGACGAGCATGTCTCTACGGTGGGTATCACGCAGTTGCGCAAGAAGATCGACGAGCTTGACAACCAGCTGATGGAACTGCTGTCGAAGCGCATGGCCGTATGCCGCGAGATTGGCGAGTACAAGAAGCAGCACAACATGACCGTCCTGCAGGCCTCGCGCTACAACGAGATTCTGGAGAAGCGTGGCGTGCAGGGAACGCTCACCGGCATGGGAGCCGAGTTTGTTGCCAAGGTGTTCGAGAGCATCCACGAAGAGAGTGTCCGTCAGCAAATAGATATTATCAACAAGTAGACTATGAAGATATTAGTATTAGGCGCAGGCAAGATGGGCAGCTTCTTCATCGACCTGCTGAGCTTCGACCACGAGGTAGCCGTATTCGAGAAAGACCCTAAGCGAATGCGCTTCACGTATAACTGTCAGCGCTTCACCGAACTGGAGGAGATTCGTGACTTCAAGCCGGAGCTGCTGATCAATGCCGTGACGCTGAAGTATACCATCCCCGTGTTCAACGAGGTCATACCGTACCTTCCCAAAGAGTGTATTATCAGCGATATTGCTTCGGTGAAGACCGACCTGAAGGAGTTCTACGAGCAGTCGGGCATGCGCTACGTCTCTACCCACCCCATGTTCGGTCCGACGTTTGCCAACCTGCAGCAGCTCTCTGAGGAGAACGCCATCATCATCAGCGAGGGCGACTACATGGGGCGCATCTTCTTCAAGGATCTTTACCAGAAGTTGGGGCTGAACATCTATGAGTACACCTTCGAGGAACACGACAAGACGGTGGCCTACTCGCTGAGTATCCCCTTCGTCAGCACCTTCGTCTTTGCAGCCGTCATGAAGCACCAGGACGCGCCGGGTACCACCTTCAAGCGGCACATGCGCATCGCCAAGGGCGTGCTCAACGAGGACGACTACCTGCTGCAGGAAATCCTGTTCAACCCCTACACCCACGACCAGGTATCGCAGATACGTACGGAGCTGAAGGAACTCCTTGAGATTATAGACAACAAGGACGCTGTGGGTATGAAAAGGTATCTGACGAAGATACGCAATAACGTCAAAAGGGATATTGAAATCAAATAAGGTACGCTAATCCTGTCTGACAAAAAGACAAAAATTCATTTTTTGTTTTGTATTGTTCTCACTTATTCGTACCTTTGCAGCGAAAATGAGAAAACTGGCCACGATAATGGCTCTTGTGTACTCCATGACAATGGCTGCACAAACGTTTTGCTCACTGGCTGACAGCTTGGAGTATCGGGTAGAGATGCAGTCCACGCTGTCAGACGGTGAGCACACACCGTTATGGCTCAATGCCAACCGCTACGGTCTCAGTTCGCTGCGATTGTCGAACGGCTATTTGCGCGGAGCCCTCAGTCGCCCGTTAGAGCGTGACTCTGCTCGCCGATGGGGTGTCGGCTATGCTGCCGATGTGGTAATACCTGCAGCGTTCACCAGCCACTTCGTCGTCCAGCAGGCATATGTTGAAGGCCGCTGGTTGAAGGGCGTACTGACGCTGGGCAGTAAGGAGTACCCCATGGAGTTGAAGAACCAGGAGTTAAGCAGTGGTTCGCAGACTTTTGGCATCAATGCCCGCCCCATTCCCCAGCTGCGCATTGCCTTGCCTGACTATTGGACGGTGCCTTACACTCGTGGCTGGATAGCCATCAAGGGCCACCTTTCGTACGGCATGCCGACAGACGGCAGCTGGCAGAAGGAATTCACAAAAAGGGAAACCAAGTATGTGGAGCATGGTCTGTACCACAGCAAGGCAGGTTACATGCGTATCGGCAAGAAGCACGTCTCGCTGGAACTGGGACTGGAGATGGCCTGTCAGTTTGGTGGTACATCGTATCTTTTCAACGAAGAGCTGGTGCTCAAGAACAAGTCGGACCTTGGGGCATTCTTCCATGCGTTGATACCAGGAGGCTCCGATACGGGTGAGGCCGGCATCACGGGAGTCTATGAGAATGCTGATGGAAACCATGTCGGCAGCTGGCTGGCACGTCTGAACATTGACAGACCAAAGTGGGGACTGGCCCTCTATGCAGACCATTATTTCGAGGACCATTCGGGCATGTTCTTCCTTGACTACGACGGCTATGGCAGTGGTCAATACTGGAATAAGAAGGAGAAGTTCCGTTTCTTTATGTACGATCTGAAGGATATGCTACTGGGTGCGGAGCTGACACTGAAGCGTGTGCCTTGGCTCCACAATATCGTCTTGGAGTATCTCTGCACGAAGTACCAGAGCGGTCCTGTGTACCATGACCATAGCAAGAATATCAACAAACATATTGCAGGACGTGACGACTACTACAACCATAGCAAGCAGACTGGGTGGCAACACTGGGGCATGGTGATGGGCAATCCGCTGTACCTCTCGCCGCTATACAATGACGATGGTACTATTATGGTGAAGAATAATCGCTTTGTGGCCTGGCATCTGGGCTTGAGCGGCAATCCTGTACCGCAGTTGCACTACAGGCTGCTGGCTACATGGCAGCGCGGTTTCGGTACCTATAAGAAGATATATCCTGACCCTCGCGAGAATGTGAGCTTGTTGGCTGAGGCACAGTACACGCTGCCTCGTGGAGGATGGCTGCTGAAGGCAGCCTTCGGCATGGACAGAGGCAAGATTTATGGTGACAACTATGGTGTGCAGCTGACGGTTGCCAAGACTGGTTTGTTGAGAGTAAAGAAAGAAAAAGATAAATAGTTAATGGGGATGAAGAGACTCCTTATATATATAATAGGTGTAAGCCTGCTGGTGGTTTCGTGTGACATTGTTCACCGTTCTGGCAATGGAGACCTTGACGGTTTCTGGCAGCTGAAGGCTGTCGACACGCTGACCAACAATCATACCTGTGACATGAGGGAGTCGCAGATAGCCTGGGCTGTACAGGGCGCATTGTTGGAAGTAAGGAAAGTCGATGATTTAGCATTTGAGTCAGACATCGTTTTCCAGTTTGAACACTATTCCGACTCTTTGTTGCTCCACTCGCCATATATTGTGAAGCGTGACGTTGGCGATGTTTTGGTAACGGATGTGAGCCTGCTGCAGCCTTTTGGTATCAATGATACGGAAGAAGGCTTCCGCGTACTGAAATTGAACGGTAGCAAAATGATTCTACAGTCAAAAACCTTGAGGTTGTATTTCAGGAGATATTGACGGGAGAAGTGTCTGTAAGTTATCGAAAAGACTCTCCCACTGATGTCAGAACTTCTTGCCGAATACGATGTTCAGGAATGTCAGTACCAGCAACTTAGCGTCGAACCACAATGAGCGGTGCTCAAGATAGTACAGATCCAATTCGAGACGACGCAGCATTTTCTCCATCGTGTCCGTATAACCGTTATACAGCGTAGCGTAGGAAGTGACACCTGGTCTTACCTGAAAAAGATAGCTGTATCGCGGGTCGTGCTGCATGATTTGGTCAATGTAGTATTTCCGTTCTGGCCTCGGTCCGATGAATGCCATCTCACCCTTGAAAACATTCCATAACTGCGGCAGTTCGTCGAGATGGTGTTCACGCAGGAATTTTCCCACTTTCGTCATGCGTGTCTCTGCCCTGTGCTGATAGAGTGCCGGGCCGTCTTTCTCTGCATCTACGCGCATGCTGCGGAACTTATAGATATAGAACGGACGTCCGAAACGGCCTATGCGTTCCTGCTTGAAGATGGCAGGACCACCATCCTCGCGCTTGACGGCGATATAGCAGATGAGAAAGAGCGGTGAGAAGATAATAAGACAAAACAGCGAGGTAAACAGATCGATAAGCCGCTTTGTATTACGCTCCAGCTCGTTCATGCCGTCTTCAATGAATCGGGGGTTGTTCTTGTCGGCATTTAGTTTATATTTCACGGTAGATGTCTTGGCCATATCATGTTGTTTTATACTTATAACGCAAGCGTTTTTCTTTTATTGTATCTTTTTTGTAAATGTTTTCATTTTTATTTTTGCCCGATGAAATGTGTTTTTTTATACCGCAAATAATCCTGCAGGCACCCAAAACAGATGCCTGCAGGATTCGTTAAATCTCGAAGTCGAGACAACTGCGCTGTACGGTATAGGGGCGTACCTTTCCATTGGCGACGGCAACATGGGCGGGGTGCTTGGCGTAGCCTTTCAGAGCCTCTTCTGATTCGAGGGTGCTGTCGAGCATGACGTCGGCATTCGACGATGCCAGCCGTCCGCCGATGTGTACCTTGACATCGAGGAGTCCGGGTACTTGTCCTACGAGTCCTTCAAGACCCTCTTTGATGCCGGCCTTGACTTGCTGTTTTTCTTCTTCCGATAGTTCGGGGTTGAGTGTCCAAAGAATAATGTGCTTAACCATAATTGATGTTTTTTTTAGTGGTAAGTGGTAAGTGGTAAGTGGTGAGAGATTAGAGTTCGTCGCTCATGTAAGCCTTCGGCAGAGGGCGGCAATTGTATTGCGAGGCCATGATTTCGCCGTATGCTCCTGCCGAGCGTATGGCCAGCAGGTCGCCGCGATGGGCACGGTTGAGGTCAATCTGCTTGGCAAACACATCGGTCGACTCGCAGATGGGACCCACGACGTCGTAGGTCTCGGCAGGTTCGTCGCTGGAGATGTTCTCTATCTTGTGGTAGGCCTGATAGAGTGCAGGGCGGATGAGGTCGGTGAAGCCGGCATCAACAATGCAGAAACGCTTGACGAGTCCCTCTTTAATATATAAGGTACGCGCGATGAGACTGCCGCATTGTGCCACTACGGCACGGCCCAGCTCGAAGTGGAGTGTCTGGCCAGGGCGCAGGCGCAGCTTCTTGGCGTAGGTGTCGAAGTACGACTTGAAGTCGGGTAGGGGAACGCGGTTTGGGTGCTGGTAGTCTACGCCGAGGCCGCCGCCGACGTTGATGTGCTCAACGGTGATGCAGTGACGCTCCAGCTCCTGCTGCAGCTCGTTGACGCGGTTGCATAGTGCCTCGAAGTCGCCCATGTCGAGTATCTGGCTGCCGATGTGGAAGTGCAGTCCTACTACTCGGACGTTCTGCATCCTGCCAGCCTCTTCGATAACGCGGAGCATGTCGCGCATGTCGATGCCGAACTTGTTCTCAGCAAGTCCCGTCGTGATGTTGGCATGCGTGTGTGCGCCGACGTTAGGGTTCAGACGGAAGGCGACGCGAGCCACCTTACCTTTGGCGGCGGCCAGCTGGTTGATGACCTCCAGTTCGGGTATGCTTTCGACGTTGAAGCAGAAGATGTCGTTGTCCAGTCCGAGATTGATTTCCCAGTCGCTCTTGCCTACACCTGCGTAGACGATTTTCGAACTGGGGAATCCGGCACGGATGCAGGCCTCTATCTCACCACCGCTGACGCAGTCGGCACCCAGTCCTGCCTGTCGGATGATGCGCAGGATGGTGGGGTTGGCATTGGCCTTGATGGCATAATGTACGCAGAAGCCCTCGTGCTTGTGTGCCTCGTCGTTGATGGCACGGAGCGTCTCACGCAGCAGCTCCGTGTCATAGTAGTAGAACGGCGTCTGTAAGTTCTTGAATTTTGCTGTCGGGAATAGTCCTTTTGTCATTTGTGTTGGTCGTTTGTAATCAGAACAGCAGGTTGCTCAGGCTCTGCAGGGCGCGCTTCTTGTCCTCCTCGCGAATGAGGAATGAGATGTTGTAGTTGGATCCACCGTACGAGATCATGCGCACGGGAACGCTTGTCATCGCGTCGAGCACCTTTGTCTCGAAGCCGATGTTCGACCAGTCAAGGTCGCCGACGACGCAGATGATGCACATGCCGGTGTCGACGGTCACGGTGCCATACTTCTTCAGCTCGTCAACGATCTCGCCGAGGTGGGCTGAGTTGTCGATGGACATCGAGACGGCAACCTCCGACGTACACACCATGTCGATGGGCGTCTGGTACGACTCGAATATCTCGAACACCTTGCGAAGGAAGCCGGTGGCCAGCAGCATGCGCGAAGACTTGATCTTGATGGCTATGATGTTGTCCTTGGCGGCTACGGCCTTGATCTTTCCGTACTCCGTGTGGTTCGAGATGGTGGTGCCCTCGGCGTCGGGCTGCATGGTGTTCAGCAGCCGGACGGGGATGCCGGCATACTTGGCGGGCTGTACGCACGTCGGGTGCAGGATCTTGGCACCGAAGTAGGCCAGCTCGGCAGCCTCCTCGAAGTGCAGCTGGTGGACGGGCTGTGTGTGCTCCACCACGCGGGGGTCGTTGTTGTGCATGCCGTCGATGTCGGTCCAGATCTGTATCTCCTCCGCGTTCAGGGCAGCACCCACGAGCGATGCTGTGTAGTCGGAGCCGCCACGCTGCAGGTTGTCAATCTCGCCGTATGCGTTGCGGCAGATGAATCCCTGGGTGACGTACACTTGGTAGTCGGGGTTCTGCTCCATGATGGCCGTCAGCTTCTCCTTGATGTAGACGGGGTCTGGCTCGGAGTTCTTGTCGGTGCGCATGAAGTCGAGGGCGTTGAGCAGCACGGCTTTAATGCCCTGTTCACGCATGTAGTTGACCACCATGTTGGTCGACATCATCTCTCCCTGTGCCACGATGCTCTTCTCCTCGAAGCTGGTGAACAGCTCCTTGGTGAACGAGCGGAGGTAGTTCATTTCCGACACGAGGAACTCGCGGGTTTCCTTCTTCATCTCCTCCGTCTGGAACAGCTCTTCGACGTGTCTCATGTACTTGTTCTCCAGCTGGTTGATGACCTCGTTGGCCCCGTCGGGGTTCTTCTTGTAGAGGTAGTCGGAAATCTCCACCAGCGAATTGGTGGTTCCCGACATGGCCGACAGCACCACGAACACGGGTTCGCCGGACTTGGTAATCAGTTGTGTCACTTCCTTCATGCGGCTCGGTGAACCTACCGAGGTACCGCCAAACTTCATTACTTTCATACGCTTATATGTTTTGTATTTACTTTTTTACCTTTTTCTTTTTTACCTTATATCGACAGGTCTTCACGAGCGGAGTAGTCAACGCCCTGCGAGGCCGACTGCTCGCTTTCCTCCTCGTAGAGGTTGATGGTGTTGTAGTCGTTGGTGATGTCCTCCAGTTGTCCGTCGATGCAGCGGTAGACGATGCCGGGGTAGTCGCGCAGCAGCGAGATGTTGTGGGTGGTCATGACGACCGCCGTACCTTGCTGGGTTGCCTGCCGCAGCAGGGCTACGATGTTCGATGCCGTCTCGATGTCGAGGTTGCCCGTCGGCTCGTCGGCAATGATGATTTTCGGCTTGTTCAGCAGGGCTCGTGCTATGGCGATGCGTTGCTGTTCGCCGCCCGACAGCTCATGGGGGAAGCGGCCGGCAAAGTCCTGCATCTCGACATCCTCCAGCACGTCCTGTATGCGCTCCTCGATGTCTGCACTCTTCTTCCATCCGGTGGCTTTCAGCACGAAGGCCAGGTTGTCGTGAACGGTTCGGTCGCTCAGTAGCTGGAAGTCCTGGAAGATGATGCCCATCTGTCGTCGCAGGGCGGGTATGTACTTCTTCTTCAGTCCCCGCAGGTCGTGGTTTAGCACGAAGGCGTTCTCGGCATTCTCTATGTCCATCTCGAAGTATATGGTCTTCAGCAGCGAACTCTTACCGGCTCCTACTCGTCCGATGACATATATGAACTCTCCCTCCTCGACGTGGAAGTCAACATCGTGCAACACGGCGGCTCCATCCTTATGGAAGATGTCTACTTTCTTGTAATCTATCAGCATTGTTTCGTTATTGTTTATTGCGGTGGCGAATCTGTCACTTCACACTGTTTCCTTCTACTTCATCACTCCTGCCGCCTTTGCCTCGCGTCGCTTACGGTCCCATTCGGGGTCGTGGCGGCGGTGCAACTCCTCGGCGACATCCTCGATGCGCAGCCCCTTTTCGGCCAGCAGCACCACCAGGTGATACAGCAGGTCGCTGGCCTCATATACCAGATGCTCTTTGCTGCCGTTGGTAGCTTCGATGACTGTTTCGAGGGCTTCTTCGCCCACCTTCTGCGCTATCTTGTTCACACCGTCGCGGAACAGCTTCGTGGTGTACGAGCCTTCAGGCATTTCCTGCTTGCGGCGGTTGATGAAGTCCTGTAGCTCCGTGAGGAACAGCACGGGGAAAGCTTGCTGCACCGTATTCTCTTCGCCCCAGCAGGTGTCGGTGCCAGTGTGGCATGTGGGGCCGACGGGATTCACGCGCACCAGCAGTGTGTCGTTGTCGCAGTCAATCTTCATGTCCACCAGGTTCAGGTAGTGGCCGCTGGTCTCGCCCTTCGTCCACAGCGTGTTGCGGGTGCGGCTCCAGAAGGTGACATGCTTCGTGTCCAGCGTCTTCTGGTAGGCCTCTTCGTTCATGAAGCCCAGCATCAGCACGTTCCTTGTCGTCGCGTCTTGTATGATGGCAGGCACCAGGCCACCCATCTTGTCAAAGTCTATCTTCATATTCTTACGTTTATTCCTTCGTTCTTTAAATACTGCTTGAGTTCAGGCACGGGTATCTCACCGAAGTGGAACACGCTGGCCGCGAGTGCCGCGTCGGCATGTCCCTCGACGAACACGTCGCGGAAGTGCTCCTTGCAGCCCGCCCCGCCGCTGGCAATGATGGGTATGGACAGCGTGTCGCTCAACTGCCGCAGGGCCTCGTTGGCGAAGCCCTGTTTCGTGCCGTCGTGGTTCATCGACGTGAAGAGAATCTCGCCGGCCCCACGATTCTGTGCCTCTTGCGCCCACTCGAAGAGTCCGCGTTCTGTCCGCTCACGTCCGCCCTTCAGGTAGCAGTGCCAGCCGTCGTCGTCCAGCCGTGCATCGATGGCCACGACACACACCTGGCTGCCAAAGCGGGTGGTAATCTCGTTGATGAGCTCTGGGCGGCGGATGGCAGCCGAGTTGATGCTCACCTTGTCGGCTCCGGCATAGAGCAGCCGCTCCACGTCAGCGAGTTCGTTGATGCCGCCGCCTACGGTGAAGGGTATGTTGATGGTCTCAGCCACCCGGGTCACCATCTCCGTAAACGTCTTGCGGCCCTCAAACGATGCGGTGATGTCGAGGAAGCACAGCTCGTCGGCTCCCTGCTCTGAGTAGGCTTTGCCCAACTCCACGGGGTCGCCGGCACTTCGCAGGTTGACGAAGTTAATGCCCTTGACGGTCTCACCGTCCTTCACGTCCAGGCAGGGTATGATGCGTTTTGCTAATCCCATAGTTAATCAAAGTGTGACAGTCTGTATTCTATTTTTTGCCAGCCGATAAGACTATGCAAGTCAATACGTCCCTCATAGATGGCTTTACCGAAGACGACAGCAGGGATGCCAGCTATGTCCAATTCAAGGATGTCGTCCATCGACGATACACCGCCACTGGCTATGAGGTGCAGCGTGGGGTAGGCCTCCATGATGCGCTTGTAGAGTTCGATGGCAGGCCCCTGCAGCGTACCGTCCTTCGAGATTTCCGTGCATAGCACGTTCTTCACGCCGGCATCGACATACTTCTTCAGGAACGGCAGCAGGTCTTCCGCTGAGTCCTCCTTCCAGCCATTGATGCTGATCTTGCCGTTGCGTACGTCGGCACCCAGTATCATGCGGTCGGCACCGTATCGTTCCAGCCACGCCATAAACAGCTCCGGCTGGGTGACGGCTATCGAGCCGACGGTCACCATTTGTGCTCCGTTGGCGAAGGCTGTCTCGATGTCCTCGTCCGTCTTGATGCCGCCGCCGAAGTCAACTGTCAGCTTGGTTTCAGTCGTAATACGACTAAGTACCTGACTGTTGACGATATGCTTCGACTTGGCACCATCGAGATCTACCATGTGTAGTCGCTTGTAGCCTATGCGCTCGAATTCGCGAGCCATTTCCAGCGGGCTGCCGTAGACCGTCTTCTGGTCGTAGTCGCCCTTGGTCAGCCGTACGCACTGTCCGTCGATGATGTCTATGGCGGGAATCAACTCTATCATATTCTTTGAACTATAAACTATAAACTATGAACTGTGAACTATGAACTATGAACTGTATTTACTTCAGTTCGAGGAAATTGCGCAGGATTCGCTCGCCCACCGCACCGCTCTTCTCCGGATGGAACTGGCAGGCGTAGAAGTTGTCCTTGTGCATCGAGGCAGAGTAGGGCTGTATGTAGTCGGCCGTAGCAATGGTCTCGTTGCAGAGGGGTACATAGTAGCTGTGGACGAAATAGACATATCCCCCTTCGATGCCTTGCATCAGAGGCGACTTGGTATTGTACAGCCTGTTCCACCCCATACAAGGCACCTTCTCCTCATGCCGCTGGGGCTGGAAGCGCTTCACCTCGGCATCGAACACGCCGATGCAGTCGACGTCGCCCTCCTCGGAGTGGCGGCATAGCAGCTGCTGGCCCACACAGATGCCGAAGACGGGCTGCCGCAGGTTGCGTATCACCTCGTCCAGGCGTCGGGCTTTCAGGTACTCCATAGCACCACGCGCCTCACCCTGTCCTGGGAAGAGCACACGGTCGGCCTGCCGAAGCTGTTCGGCATCGTCCGTCAGCAGCGGTTCCACGCCGAGTCGTCTCAGCGCGTTGACAACGCTGTAGATGTTGCCCGCATTATATTTTACGATAGCTACGTTCATGCTTAACGTTTAAGCGTAAATGAATAGTTTAATTTCAACTGAAGATGATTGTCTTGTTCTTGAACGTCAGTATCTTACGCTGAATATGCTTCGATACGGCATGCGAGAGCACTATCTTCTCCAAGTCCTTGCCCTTCAGCACCAGACTCTCAGGCGTGTCCTTATGGCTGATGCGCGTCACGTCCTGCTCGATGATGGGACCGGCGTCCAGCTCGGCCGTCACGTAGTGGCTCGTGGCACCGATAATCTTCACGCCGCGCTCCCATGCCTGATGGTAGGGCTTGGCACCCACGAAGGCAGGCAGGAACGAGTGGTGGATGTTGATGATATGGTTGGGGTAGGCAGCAATCATCTCGTCCGAGATAATCTGCATGTAGCGGGCTAGCACGATGAACGTCACGCGCTCACGTCTCAGCAGCTCCATCTCGGCCTGTTCCACCTCGGCCTTGTTAGAGTGGTCCTTCTTGATGCTCCACACGTGGTAGGGAATGCCAAACTGCTCGGCCACGTAGCGCAAGTCCTCGTGGTTGCTGACGATGCAAGGTATGTCCACCTCCCACTCGCCGGCCTTCCAGCGTGCCAGCAGGTCGTACAGGCAGTGGCTCATCTTCGACACGAAGATGGCCATCCTTGGCCGCTTGTCGCTGAAATACAGGTTGCACGTCATCTGGTAACGCTGCGCATACAGCGTCGTGATATATTCCTGTATCTTCTCGCGCGGAATGAGAAATTTCTCCAGCTCCCATTCTATGCGCATGAAGAACATGCCGTCTTGCTTGTCTACATACTGATCCAGGTAGACGATGTTACCCTGGTTATCCGTGATAAACCTCGTCACTTCCGAGATGATGCCCTTCTGGTCAGGGCAGTGCAGAAGCAGTATTGCTGTCTGTTTCATTAGCTTTCTGTCCTCTTGTTTTCGTCGTACTATATAAAATAATGTGCAAAAGTACGAAAATAATACGAATTGACCAAAAATGCAGCCCCTTTATTAATAATAAAATGTAAAAAATACCCTTGACAGGCTGAAATGCCATGCAATATCGGCATAATCACACGCAAAAAACTGCAAAAGGCACAACAACAAACCCTTCACCATCGTTACAAACAACTGAAAGGCTGCTTGTTATGGTGAAGGGTTGTCAGATGCCTCCCGACACTTGCTTGGTTTCGGTGTTTAATGCTGACTTTTTCTATTGCTGACGGCCGTCAGCAACATTGCCGACAATCGTCAGCAACATTGCCGACGGCCGTCGGCAATAGCTAATGAGGCATTAAAATAGCAACAGATACGACGTAATGTGGAAAAGGTCATGCTTCACAGGAAAAAGGTGTGGCGTTAGCGTTCTAGTGGCTTGGTTGCAGCAGGAAAAGAAGGCGGCAACAAACCCTTCACCGTAACCGTTTGTGCGACAGTGCTTTGCTGATTTGGTGAAGGGTTTTTTACTTGTGGTGACAAAAGAAAAATGAGTTTTCCTTTTGCATTTCTCTCGATTTTTTGTATCTTTGCCAACCGAAACAGAAACAGATATGCCAGAACAAAACAATAACAACGGAAATAGCGGCGGAACACGACGTCCGCGCCGCCAGCAACCAGTAGACAACACGTATGCCCACGTCCAGCCGCAGGCCAGGGAGTTGGAGCGTGCCGTGCTGGGCGCATTGATGATTGACAAGGACGCATACGCCGTGGTCTGCGAGATGCTGATGCCCGAGAGTTTCTACGAGCCACGCAACCAGAAAGTCTACAGGGCCATCATGGAGCTGTCGCTGCACGAGCTGCCCGTGGACGTGTGGACGGTGACGGAACAGCTGGCCAGGCAGGGCGACCTGGAGGATGTCGGCGGCCCCGGCTACGTGACGGAAATATCGTCGGGCGTGGCCTCGTCGGCCAACATCGAGTATCATGCCCGCATCATTGCCCAGAAGTCGCTGGCCCGCCAGCTTATCTCCTTTGCAGGCAACATCGAGACGAAGGCGTTCGACGAGACCATCGACGTGGACGACCTGATGCAGGAGGCCGAAGGCTCGCTCTTCGAGCTGGGACAGCGTAACATGAAGAAGGACTACACGCAGATAGACCCCGTCATCAAGAACGCCATCGATGTCATTCAGAAGGCCGCCGCCAACAAGGACGGACTGACGGGTGTGGCCACGGGCTACCACAAGCTGGACGACATCACGAGCGGATGGCAGGCCTCCGACCTTGTCATCATTGCCGGACGACCAGCTATGGGTAAGACGTCGTTCGCGCTGTCGATGGCGAAGAACATTGCCGCTGACTACAAGGTGCCGATGGCCTTCTTCTCGCTGGAAATGTCGAACGTGCAGCTGGTGAACCGACTGATCTCCAACGCCTGCGAGATACAAGGCTCGAAGATACTGAACGGTCAGCTGCGCCCTGACGAGTGGGACAGGCTGGACAAGCGTGTCAACACGCTGCTCGGCGCACCGCTGTACATCGACGACACACCAGGACTGTCGGTGTTCGAGCTGCGCACCAAGGCCAGAAGGCTGGTTCGTGAGCACGGTGTACAGATTATCATGATTGACTACCTGCAGCTGATGAATGCCAACGGCATGCGCTTCTCGTCAAGACAGGAGGAGGTGTCGGTCATATCACGTTCGCTGAAGGGACTGGCCAAGGAGCTGAATGTACCCATACTGGCTCTCTCGCAGCTGAACCGCGGCGTGGAGAGCCGCGAGGGACTCGAGGGCAAGCGGCCCCAGCTGAGCGACCTGCGCGAGTCGGGAGCCAGTGAGCAAGATGCCGACATGGTGCTCTTTGTGCACCGCCCGGAGTATTACCACATCTACGACGACGGCAAGGGAA
>JAEEGL017218808.1_pt1 | contig 28123 bp, 21 predicted proteins | sample 9134231 | NCBI WGS metagenome assembly JAEEGL01 (sample SAMN16246548, study PRJNA631951) | gut metagenome | biome: gut microbiome; feature: rumen; material: fiber-attached | host: Bos | place: Iran: Karaj | collected 2018-10
CTCGCGGGCCTCCGCACCCCCTTTCCGAGGGTGAGGCCAATAATAGAACTTTCGGCAGGGGTTTGCAAGGGGGTCGGGCGATTTTTTTTATGTTTTTTAGCTTTTTTCCGGGAAAACAGGTCTTCGGCCACGCATCTGCCGCCTCCGGACACCTTATCAACAGTCTATCAACACCCCAAGCGTGTATGCAACTTGTTGCATAGTATACGGATAAGGGGCAGGAAGATAGTGGATCCTATCCCCTATCGCGTTGCTCCAGGGTCCAGGATGACAAAGGGAGGATAATATGCAGAGCGTCTTCCGAGTCAATGTTAATTTGCATAGAATTTACCTGTCTGGAGAACCAGGTAATCTGTCGCTTAGCATAGTTCCGGGTCTGCTGTTTTACTTTGTCTAAAACCACATCTATTTCGGATTGGCCATGCGCATCCAGCAACTCGCGGTAACCTAGGCTTTGCCATGCCGGAGCATCAATGGGAACGCTTTTCGAAAGCAATTGAATCTCATCTAGCCAGCCGTCGCGGACCATCTGCTCTATGCGTTCGTTTATGCGGGCGTATAAATTTTCGCGGCTGCGGTTGAGAAAATACACCGGAATTTCTCCGATGCCGCCGGAGCGTTCCTTTTTCCATTCCGACAACTTGCGACCCGTACCTTGGTAAACTTCGAGAATCCGGAGGATGCGGTGACGGTTGTTCTCATCGGCATCTTGCATAGATTCCGGATCCACCTTGCGGGCCTCATCGCACAGCCAAGGGAGCCCATGCTTGTCGCAGTTCTCCTCTAGAGTCCGCCGCACCGACTTGTCTATCTCCGGAATTTTTGGGAGCCCAAGCATCAACGCTTGCAAGTAAAGCCCTGTGCCACCCACCAGAATAAAATTCTTCTGCGGATTTGCATCAAGAAGCCTTCGGACATCGGAACAGAAATCGCCGGCGGAATATACCCTAGTAGGGTCACAGAAGTTTATCAGGTGATGAGCCACCCGTTGCATCTCGGAGGCTGCAGGCTGTGCCGTACCTATGGTAAAGCCCCTGTATATCTGGCGGGAATCCACGCCGATGATTTCGGCATGGTAGCGTTCGGCAAGTTCAAGGGACAAGCTCGACTTTCCGACTCCAGTGGGGCCACAGAGGGCAAAGAGAACAGGCATACATTTTTAATTTAGCTATCTTTTCAATGCGATGAAAAATTTCAAGCACATTATTGCCATCTTTATAGTTCTCGGGATTATTTCCGGGGTGGCACTCCTGTTGCAAGAAACCAGCATCGGCGAGAAGCTTTTCAACCGGGAAACCGCTGCGGCAACAGCCCCGGACACAACCGCAGTCCAGGACACCACCCCATTCGTGGAAAAGCTGAAGAAGCACTTAGAAGTAGTCCAGACGCAGAAAGCCAGAAAGAAGAAAGAAATCTGGGTTCTAGGTAACGGACGGACCATCACCCACTACCTGCTGCAAGCCCAGCGGTTCTTACGGAAGAACGGCGGCGAGGTGCTGTACATGGAAGAGCTGCACGGCGACCCCACGGTTTTCCAGTCTGCCTCCCTGGATGCCCTGACGCCGGAAGGAGACACCCTACGCCTGGTTCTGAACGTCTCAGAGAACGTCTTTAAGAACAACGCCTCTTACCTTTCCATCGCTTTCCAAGTGACAGGACTTTCTCCGGAACTGATTGTGGCCCTAAACGAACTGGATTTTCCATACGACCTGCTGGTAACGCCCTTCGGAATGGCCCAGACGTTCTTCCCAGACCTGGACCGCGTCAAAAACAAGGAACTGGTTCTCTGGCTCCTGATGGAATCTACCAGCCTAGATTCCAGACACAACCGTTATCGACCGATAAGAATCCACCACACCGAGCAACAGATTGAATCGGTGATCCAAGAGGCGAAGACCCTGGTTCCGAACGCCAAGGGAATTGCCACACGCTTTGCGGAACAAGCAGTAGAACACCGGCAGCTCCTGCAAGCCACCTTGAACCCCGCCAAGGAAAACGGGCTCTGGTTCCTGGACCTGTCCATGAACGCCAAGTCCAAGGTGCGGGAGACTTGCAAGGACCTGTCCATGGCCTGCAAGACGGCAACCCCTTACAACCCTTCCAACAGCGCCCTGGACGATTACATCAAGAGAAAGCTGAAAGCTGCCGCCAAGAGCGGAATGTCCACCATCATTATCCCGCTTAACGAGGCAAATATCGCTATGGTAAAGTCCATCGGCACAAAAGCGGCAGCCCAGGGCACCACCATTGTAAATTTATCTACCTTTATGAAGTATTGACAAGGAGACCATCATGACCGTAAAACTGGGTGTGAACATCGACCATATCGCCACAATCCGCGAAGCCCGCAAAATTAGGGAACCGGACCCCGTTACGGCAGCGCTGGTGGCCGAGCTTGCCGGCTGCATGGGCATTACCGCCCACCTGCGCGAAGACAAGCGCCACATCCAGGACCGCGATATACGCCTGTTGCGCGGGATGGTCCCTACCAAGCTTAACCTGAAAATCTCCCCCACGTCGGAAATGCTGCAGTTCGCCACCAACGTCCAGCCGGACATGGTGACCCTGGTTCAGGAAAACCGGCAAGAGATCACCATCGAAGGTGGTCTCAACGTAGCCGCCAAGGTAGATGAGCTTTCCAAGTTCGTGATGACTCTGAAGAACAACGACATCGCCGTAAGCGTGTTCATCGATCCGGAAACGGACCAGGTGAAGGCCGCCAAGAAAATCGGTGCCGACTTCGTGGAATTCAATACTGGTAAGTACGCTACCGCTTGCGAGCTAGGAAGCCTGCAAGAAGTAGACCGCGAGATTTCTGCCATCGAGGACATGACTATGCTGGCCCGCAAATACGGGTTACGAGTCTTGGCCGGTCACGGACTGAACTACCGCAACGTAGCCTCCATCGCCGCCATCGAGGGAATCGAGGAGCTGAACATCGGGCACAGCATTGTGGCCCGCAGCGTATTCGTGGGTATGGAAAAAGCCGTGAAGGAAATGCTGGAACTACTCAAGTAGTGGGCAGTCCCTAATAATCCTTATACTTTACATCGTGAAGCACTAGACCCTGAGGCGGGGCCCAGGTGCGTTCGCCCTTGAAATTTTTCTCAAAGATGGATTGAACCGTTCCAGCGGGGTAACGGCCCCGGCCCACGTCGAAAAGGGTCCCTACCATAGCGCGGACCTGGCGGTGCAAGAACCGGTTTCCCTTGATGTGGAAGATTACGGTCCAGTCGTTCACACGTTCCAACCTGAATTCGGTCAGTGTACAAAGCGTGGACTTGCCGTCGTTACGTGGAATGCAGAAATCGATAAAGTCGTGTTCTCCCAAGAAGGCGCTAGCCTCCCGTTCCATCAAGTCCAGGTCCAAGTTCAGGGAACCGCATTCCCAGCCGTATTCCCGCATGAGCGCCACCGGCCTTGTGAAAATCGTGTACTGGTAATACCGGTAAAGAGCGTCATAACGAGCGTTGAAATCATCGCTGCACGGTTGCAAATCACGAACCCGGATAAGCCTCTTGGTCAGGCCGTTCACCGAACGTTCCGTCTTGCGTAAGTCCAGTTCGCCATCGTAATCGAAGTGGGCGCACTGTCCGCGAGCATGAACCCCTGTATCGGTACGGCCCGAACCCACTATGTGGATAGGAGAACGGAGCGCTATGGAAAGCGCCTCTTCCAGTGCGGACTGTACGGTAACAAATTTCTGCTTGCCCGCCTCGTTCTGGACCTGCCAACCGTAAAAGGCACTGCCCAGGTATTCGCAACGAAAGCGGTAGCGCATGGGCGAAAAACCCCTTATTCCATGGCGCTCTTGATTACAGCTTCCACCTGTTCCTGAGGAATCTTCAGCTGGGTCGCGATGGCGGAAGCAGGGAATCCACGGCGGGACATCTGCAATATCTTGCTCTTTTCGGTAAGTTCCTTATCGAAACGGCTGGTCTCCAGGGGGTTGCTTCCCTGAAGGTTCGGATTGCCAGTCACGTTGTGGCTCTGGGCACGAAGTTTCATGGTCCTATCGCGAGAAAGACCGCGGGGAGCCCGCAGGACATCGGAAAGGGACTGTATAGCCGAAGTGATTCGCTCCCTGGCAGTCGGCCTAAGCTGTGGACGCTTGCCCAAATCCGAAATCAGAACCTTATTTTCAGGGTTGCCGTTCTCATCTTCGAAAGCGACCTTCGTTTCCTTGGCCTCAGCAAACTCGTCGGCCTCTTCGATGATGGAATGCTTGGGTGCCCGCGGACGGGGAGCAATGGTGGGATCGTTCTCATAGCCGTTCTTTGGCTCGCGGAAACGGTTTTCAGCCTTCAGGGCTTCCATCCTCTGGGTCAGGACCTTCTTGCGATGGCTAAGCGCCGCCAGAAGGACAATACACAGCAAAACGGCAAGGGCACCTCCGACAACCCACACCAAAGCCGACTTTGAAATTCCGGCAACCGCTTTCTCGGATTCCGGAGAATCCTCGGCAGGAGTTTTCTGACGCAAGGCGTTCAGGTCCTGCCAGGCCACATCTAGGTCGTTACGGATGGCGAGTTGTGCGTCCGCGTTGTCACGAGCCTCCCACAAGGCCACTTCCAGGGAATCAATCTTCCCGCGGGCCTGAAGGTAGGCGTTGGCATCAAAAGAAGACCGTCCAGAAGAAAAGTCCGAAAGCAAATAAAGGAGCACTCCGGCACACAGGAACAATAGGACTACGGGGACGATAATTTTTTTCATGCTTCAAATTTATAAAAAATCAACCCTGCTTATTTAGCGCTTCGGCCATAACCACCCGATTTCCACCATTGGCGCTGGCGAGTTGCATAGACGCCTCAGCAGTGGCAATCAATGTTTGGACATCGATGGCGTGGACCGGCATCACCGAGACTCCGATACTCAACGACGTTTTCAGAATCCCGTCACCATAGGCCACCTGAAGCTGCGAGATTTCGTGGCGAATCTTCTCGGCTCGTTCCTTGGTAATCTTGTAGTCGGCACCGGGCAATATCACGCAGAACACATCACCCTTGTAGCGGCAAGGAACATCCTCGTTCCGAATATAGCCGGGCAGGCGCTGCCCTACCTCCCAAAGCATTTGCTCCACCGCGTGGCGGCCACGCTTTTCCTGAAGTTGGGGAATCTCGTCGGGATAGAGCATGATAATGCCTATGGGCGTCTTGTGACGTGTAGCGGAGAAAATTTCTCGACGGAGGGATTCCTCCATATAGCGTTTGTTGAAAAGCCCAGTCAGGTTGTCGCGAATGCTGTGCTGTTGGAACCGGATGTTCAAATTCTGATTGGCCACGTATAGTCCGAAGGTGGCCGAAACAATGCTGACCTTTGCCTTCCAGAAATCGATGTCCTCCCCTTCGGGAAGTTCATCCACCTGAATACAGAGCGTACCGAAATGTTCTTCTAGCCCCTCTATGGGTGCGCAGAAGGCAACTCCCTGATTATGGTAGCGCAGATGCGTACAGCCTGCGGTAGCCTTGTCTTCGGAGTAGTCGTTCACCACGATTTCGCCCAGATTGAAACTCGCGCATTCCGCAGGCATCATGGTATCGTCGCTAATCACGTAATCACCGAAAGAGAAAATCTTGTGCATCTCGGACTGGGCATCGCCATACATATAGAGGACTCCTGCCGCACCTGGGAAAAGCTTGGGCAGAACCTTTTCCAACACATTGACCACTTCGGAGAAGGGGCGATTCCGGAGAATTTCCCTGCAGAAATCATTCCAGTCCGAAAGAGGGAAAATCTCCTTGACCTGAGCGGGTAATTCCGGCGCAGCCGTTTCGGCAGCAGGTTCTTCGGCAACAGGCTCTTCAGCGGGCGTATCCGAAGCCACTACAGGGATTAGCTCCGTAACCGGGCGGGATTCGGATGACCCGGATTGGCCATCTTCACTATCCTGAACAGCCCGTTTAGCCACAACGTAAAAGATATAACCGAGAACGGCGCCCCAGACGCCAACAAAGAGAAACTTTCCCCCTGTAGCAAGAGCCTCTTCGGGAGCCAAAAAGCAAAGGACAACCCCTGCCACAAAAGCCAAAAGCCAAACGAAGTAATAAAGGATGCTCATATCAAACAATTTACGAAAAGTCCAGGGCTTAAGGCAACAGGCACCCTAAAAAAAACACAAGAAATACGCTAAGTCAGGGCGATCCTCCCTTTATCCCGAGGGTGGCGCTCAGCGTCATCCTATCGGTCGTGCTTCGCACTCTATCCAGGGTGACAAAATCCAGGATGTGGAGTGTAGAATGGTTGCTCAACGTCATCCTGGAGCCGTAGGCGACGGGATCCAGATCGTAAGATGTGGAATGAGAGTCTTTATTTTCTAGATTATAGATTCAATGACCATCCTCGAAAAAATAGCCTTGGCTCTGCCTGCCGTAGAATCCCCCGCTAGGTTATACGACCGCACGGCTCTGAAAGCAAGCTTGGAATTCTTCTAAAGAACCATGCTCTCGCCACCACCCCTCGCTGTACGCGAGGGGCTTTGTGACTCACGGCGTAACGAGCGGGGGATTTGCTAAATTTTTGGCGATGACAATTTTAGAGAAAATAGCTTTAGCTTTACCAGCAGTGGAATCCCCCGCTCGTTACATGGGCGGCGAGGCTAACAGCGTGGTGAAGGACCACAGCCAGATGTTCTGCCGTATGGCATTTGTCTTTCCGGACACTTACGAAATTGGCATGAGCAACAACGGCATCCGCATTTTGTACCACGTGATCAACCGTGAGCCGGACTTGCTGTGCGAAGTCTCCTTTGCGCCTTGGGACGACATGGCCGCAGAAATGAAGAAGTACGACATTCCGCTGTACAGTTATGCGACCTACACGCCGGTGCGAGATTTCGAGGTAGTGGGTATGACTCTCCAGACGGAGCTGAACTTTACCAACGTGCCCTACGTGCTGGAACTGGCCCGCATTCCCGCGTGGCAGAAGGACAGGCAAGAAAGCGACCCCATCGTAGTAGCCGGCGGCCCCTCCATGGCGAACCCCGAACCCGTCGCCGATTTTTTTGACGCCTTTATGATAGGCGACGGGGAAAAAGTCATGATTGACTTTTTGCGGTGCGTAGGCGAGGGCCGCAAGGCGGGCCTGAGTCGCGCCGAAATCCTCAAGAACCTTTCGAAGATTGACGGCGTTTACGTGCCCAGTTTACGGCCCGTGGTAAAGAACGAATTCGGCGCGATTGTGCCGGCGGAGCCAGCCGCCGGCGCCTACACCACCACCAACGGGGTTCGCCGTCTGTTCATTCCGGTCATGGACCCCAAGGACTACCCCGTCAAGAACCTGATCGCCAACATGCAGCTAGTGCACAACCGATTCAGCGTAGAAGTTATGCGTGGTTGTGCCCAAGGGTGCCGCTTTTGCCAGGCGGGCATCTGGTACCGCCCTTGCCGTGAGCTGAACCCCGATGACGTTTTGGACATCGCAAAGGCTGGAATCCAGGCCACCGGCGAGCGGGAACTAGGGCTACTCTCCCTTTCTACCGCCGACTACAAGCCGGTAGAAGCCCTCACCGACTCTATCATCGACGACCCGTTCTTCGACACCGTGGACGTGAGCCTCCCCAGCATCCGCGTAAACAGTTTCGGTCAGACCCTTGCCGGAAAGATTGCCGCATTAAAGGGAGGCCGCAGCGCCACCTTCGCCCCAGAAACAGGTTCTGAACGTATCCGCAAGATGATCAACAAGACCATCAGCGACCAGGACATGTACGATGCAGCCGAACACGCCTTCAGTAGCGGGTTCAACAAGATCAAGCTCTACACTATGATCGGATTCCCTACCGAGAATGAAGAGGATATGCAGGCCTTCTGTGACCTCATCTTTAATCTCGTTAAGATAGGGCGCAAATATAATAGAGGAATCCAGATAGCGGTCAGTATCGGGATTCTCATTCCCAAGTCATTTACAGGGCTCCAGTGGGCCCCCTTTATGGACAAGGAGACGGCCCTTGGGCATATCCGCTTTGTGCGGGAGAAATTCTTCAAACACCCCAACGTGAAAATCAACTGGGCCGCTTGGGAAACGAGTTTTTTGGAAGCCATCTACAGCCGTGGCGACCGCAGCCTCGCCCCCGTGATCTACGAGGCCTACAAGCAGGGAATCATCTTCGAGAGCGACAGCTACCGGTTCGACTTTGCCAAGTGGGAATCTGTGTGGCAAAAGACAGGCTACGACACCAGCTGGGTATACCGTGAACGCGAGAAGGACGAGGTGTTCCCCTGGGACTTTATCCACGCCGGCACCACCAAGCAGTACCTGCGTCGGGAATGGGAAAAGGCCTTTGACCCGAACAGCGAACCTGTGCCCAACTGCAAGTGGGGCGACTGCCAAAAGTGCGGCATACCGGGATTCGGAGCCGAAATCAAGCTGGCCGATGACCCCGTACGCCACAAGGCCCCCAGCCGCACTCCCGAAGAAATCAAGAAACTGGTGGCCGAGCGCCGACCGAAAAAGACGGAAAGTTTCAAGTACAAGATTACCTTCAAAAAGACCGGACTCAGCAGGTTCCTCCCCCACCACAACATGCTCAGTTTCTTCGAGCGCACCTTCTTGTGCGCAGGCATTCCAGTGAAGTTCAGCGAGGGGTTCAGCCCCAAGCCGAAAATCGTGAACATGGGGGCGCTCCCCCTCGGCATGGAGACCTACTGCGAGCTGATTAGTGTTGAGCTTCTGAAGCCTCTGGACCTGAGTCCCGAAAACCTGCCAAGCCTGATGGCGGAGCTGAGCAGGCCGTTCCCCCGTGGCATGGAGGTCGTGAATATAGAACCCCTGCAGGAGAAGCTTTCCAAGCATTTCCCCAAGTCTATGACCTACCGCTACAAGCCCGAAACCATTCCCGCCGACCTGATGGAACGGTTCGAAAGCAAGACCTTCCCCACCGTCACGAACCACCGCGGACAGGAAATAGACTTGAACCAGCACGTCCTGTCCATCGAGAACCGGGAGGGCACCCTGTACATCAAAGTAAAGTGCAATGACCAGGGTACCACGGCCAGCCCCTTCGTTATTTTCGCCGGAATTCTTGGAATTTCCATAGACCCTGCCAAGCTGGATGAGGTTTCCAGGAGGTTCCTGGTGGCAAAAATCAATATGGAATGGTGAATTATTGACACTTCCGTAAACATTTTTTATAATTCTACCCAAATTAACATAAAAACTCTACAAGGAGAATGTACATGAAGAAGATATTCCTTTCCGCTGTCATTGCCCTGGCTCTCTGCAGCTACGGCTATGCTCAGGACGAAGAAGAATATGAAGAAGAAGATGCCGCCCCTGCCAAGGTAGCAAAAGCCCCTGCCTACGAAGAAGAAGAGGAAGAGGATGAAGCTCCGGCTCCTGTAGCCAAGAAGGCCGAAAAGAAGAAGGAAAAGAAATCCTCTGGTGGCGCATTCTTCGGTGCTGGTATCGATGTTGGCGGTCTGCTGAACAACGCTGCAAATATGCGTTTGGTGTTCAAGCTCAACCAGAGTATGGAACTGAGCGCCATTTTGGGCATGTACCACCATGGCGAATCCTCCTATACTCCCAACGGCGGACAAGAACAAAGTGCAAAGGACAACTATACTGAGCTGAGCATCGGTGCTGGTTTCGACTTCTTTGTCAAGAAGGATTTCTTGCCTGTATCAATCGGCGGTGAATTCATTTACACAAGCCCCCGCGCCCTTGTTGCTGGAGGACAGGAATTCGTTGCTAGCAACGACATCGACCTGATGCTTCTCCAGATTAACGTTTTGCTGGGCGCCCATGCGGAAATCACCAACAACCTGTTCCTCACTGGAAAGATCGGTCTTGGCATGAGCTACTACTCTGAAAGCGATCCGGCTGGCGAAGGCTCCTTCCTGGACTTCGCTCTCGCTACCAAGGTTTACCTGACCTGGTTCATGTTCTAATCTAAATTAGTACTAGAGCATTTAAAAGCCTCCCGCGAGGGAGGCTTTTTTATTTGTGGTAAATACATTAACTACCTTTCACTCGATGCTTCCCCTCGCCAAAAGTTTTGCCGGATATGCGCTAGTCTGCTTATGCCTAGTCCTATGCAGCTGCACGTTTCCCGTGCGCACCGGCTACGACAGGAGTATCGGTGGCTACAAGCCCGCACCAAGTGAGCCCGCATCGACAGCAAGGGCAGAATCTGGCACGAAAACAGGCTCATCTACAGCAAAAACACTAAGCAGGGAACCCTCAAATAAGGTGACCAGCGCCGGAGCCACCAAACAGGCGGCCACCGCCAAGATGGCCCAGGAAAACGCCCCCAGGCAGGCATCCAGTTCTTCATTGGAACAGCTGGCCAAATCCTGGATTGGCACCCCATACGTATACGGGGGCAGTTCCAAGTCCGGTACCGACTGTTCCGGCTACGTGATGCAGCTATACAAGGCACATTACGGCATAAGCCTGCCCCATAACGCCGGGCAGATGTACAATGACAGCCGAGGCAGTTCCGTAAGCCGTGGCAGTCTGCAAGAAGGAGACCTGGTGTTCTTCGGAAGTTTCTGGAAAATCGACCACGTGGGAATTTATCTGAAAGGCGACCGCTTTACCCACGCCAGTTCCAGTAAGGGAGTCATCATCTCCCCCATGAACGACAACTACTGGCGTCCAAAGTATCAAGGGGCGCGTCGGTTTAGATAACCTAACGTATCGTTTACTACATTTGTCCCATGAAAAAAATTGCATTCCAGGGCCGTCGCGGGGCCTATAGCGAAAGTGCCGCTTATCATCTGTTCGGAAACGATATCGAGGTGGTGCCTATGGACACCTTCGGTGAGATTTTCCAGAGCATCGAGACCGGCGTCGTAGACGGAGGTGCAATTCCTATAGAGAACTCTACAGCTGGCTCTATCTACGAGAATTACGATTTGCTTTACAAGTGGCGCCTGCCTATCGTTGCAGAGGTGAAGCTCCAGATTTCCCATACCCTGTGTGCGCTTCCCGGAGTGAAACTTGGGGACTTGAAAAAGGTGCTGAGCCACCCCCAGGGACTTGCCCAGTGCAGCCGGTTCTTCGGTCGCAATCCCGGTATTGAAAGTGTTGCTTTCTACGACACCGCTGGCAGTGCCGAAGAGGTGGCCAAGCGCGGAGACAAGACTCTCGGCGCCATCGCCAGCGCCTATGCCGCCAAGTTCTACGGCCTGGACATTCTGGCCGAAGGTATCGAGAACCTGAAGGGCGTGAACTTCACCCGCTTCTACGCCATCCAGAAGGTGGCAATGGATCTGCCTGCCGCTGGAACCGACAATACCACCATTAAGACAACGCTCCTGTTTATGCTGAACGATTCCGGAAAGTCCGGGGCTCTCCATGCGGCTCTAGGTTGCTTTGCCAAGCGCAACCTGAACCTGACCCGCATCGAAAGCAGGCCCCATCCGGATCGCCCCTGGGAATACATCTTCCACCTGTCCTTCGAGGGGAGCCCCAAGGACCCGCTGGTGGTAGAAGCCTTGAAAGAACTTCAGAGTTACTGCGATTTCGTGTACCGTCTAGGCAGCTTCAAGGAAGGCTCGACGGAAAAGCTAAGCTTCTAAAAAAGAAACGCCCGCTGTCGCGGGCTTTTCTTTACCAGATCCGGTCGTACTTTCTACGATCCTTCTCTTCATCCTTCTTCTCTTGAACGATGGCGTCGATAACGGCGGCCACAGTCAAGTTGAAGATGTCGTGTACGGAAGCGTCGGAGTCGGTAAAGTGTACTGGCTTGTTCAGGCCCATCTGTACAGGGCCGATAGATTCGCCAACACCCATTTCCAGAAGCATCTTGCAAGTCGTATTTGCCGAAGAGAGGCAGGGGAAGATAAGTGTATTGACCGTCTGGCCCTTGAGCTTGTTGAAGGGGTACTTGGTGTCGCGCAGCTCCTTGTCCAGAGCAACGTTCACCTGCATTTCACCGTCGATAGCGTAATCGGGATATTTTTCGTGGAGGATCTTCACTGCTTCACGGGCCGTATTGGACGTTCCACGAGCAGCACCCTTATCGCTACCGAAGTTGGCATAGCTGAGCATGGCCATCACCGGTTCGTGGGCAAAGAACTTCACGGCGTCATGAGTGAGCTTCACAATATCCACCAGCGTTTCGGCATCGGGATCGCGATTCACCAGCGTGTCGGCCAGGAAAAACGTTCCCTTGCGGGTGCTCAGAATGTGCATAGCGCCGAAGTGTTTGTATTCATCGCGGATGCCGATGATTTCCTTGGCAAGTTCGATGGTCTCGCTGTACTTGGAGTAGCCACCCGTAATGAATGCATCGGCATCGCCCACCTTCACCATCATCATACCGAAGTGGTTGGGCTCGAACATGTCGTCGCGGGCCTCATCGAAGGTAACGCCGTTGCGGCCGTTCTCTTCGGCGTAAATGGCGGCGTACTTGCGGCGGCGTTCGAATTCTTCAGGAGAGCGGGGGTTCACAATCTTGATGCCCGTAAGGTCCAGCTGTTCCTTGTTCGCCATCATCTGAATGCGCTCGGCGTTACCGAGCAATATCGGATGGGCGACACCTTCGAGCTTCGCCTGTACGGCAGCCTTGAGCATATTGAGGTTGTCTCCCTCGGCAAATACCACGCGCTTGGGATTGCTGCGGGCCGTATCGCTGAACTGACGGATGAGCTTATTGTCGTAGCCCATCATATCGCGGAGCCTGTCGTAGTAGGCATCCCAGTCGGTAATGGGCTTACGGGCCACGCCACTCTCAATAGCGGCCTTGGCCACGGCGATAGAAACATCTGTCAGCAGGCGGGGATCTAAGGGCTTGGGAATCAGATATTCCTTGCCGAAGGTAAAGCGCTGTGCGTTGTAGGCGATGTTCACCACATCGGGCACCGGCTGGTGCGCAAGGGCAGCAATGGCGCGGACGGCGGCATGCTTCATGTGTTCATTGATGCAGGTGGCACGCACGTCCAGGGCCCCGCGGAAAATGTAGGGGAATCCGATGACGTTGTTCACCTGGTTCGGGTAGTCGCTACGGCCCGTTGCAAAAATCAGGTCACCACGGCTGGCCATTGCCTCTTCGTAGCTGATTTCAGGAGTGGGGTTTGCCAGAGCAAAAACGATGGGCTGGTCTGCCATACTGCGGATCATTTCGCGATTGAGTATGTTGCCCTTAGAAAGGCCCACGAACACGTCGGCGCCTTTCATGGCATCGGCCAGAGTCTCGATATCGGTACGGTCGGTGGCGAAGAAGGCCTTGGCTTCGGTAAGGCCCTTACGGTCCTTGCGGATAACGCCCTTGCTGTCGCACATGACCAGGTTCTCTTTCTTGAGACCCAGCGACAGATACAGGCGGGTGCAGGCACAGGCTGCTGCTCCGGCGCCATTCACCACCATCTTCACCTCGCGGATGCTCTTCCCCGCCACTTCAATGGCGTTCAGCAGGCCTGCCGAAGAAATGATGGCTGTTCCGTGCTGGTCATCGTGCATCACGGGAATATCCAGTTCCGCCTTCAGCGTGTCCTCGATTTCAAAACATTCCGGAGCCTTGATGTCTTCCAGGTTGATACCGCCAAAGGTGGGAGCGATTCCCTTCACTATCTCGATGAACTTCTTGGGATCCTTCTCGTTAATTTCGATGTCGAACACGTCGATGCCGGCGTAAATCTTGAAGAGGAGCGCCTTGCCCTCCATCACAGGCTTGCCGGCCAAAGCCCCGATATCACCGAGGCCGAGAACGGCGGTACCGTTACTAATCACTGCCACCAGGTTGCCCTTGCCCGTGTATTCATAGGCCAGGTTGTTGTCCTTCTCAATTTCAAGGCAGGGAGCGGCCACGCCCGGAGTGTATGCGAGACCCAAGTCAGTCTGGGTGCTGTGAGGCTTGGTTGGTACAATCTCGATTTTGCCGGGCTTACCCATGGCGTGGTATTCAAGCGCCAGTTCCTTCAAATCCTTGCTCATACTTTTTCCTTTGGGAAATACAATTTTTTCGCGCCCAAATATAGAAAAAGTCCAGCGTTTTGCTGGACCTTTTCTTATGCCGAGTTCATGCATTGAGCTGCACTGAAGTGTTACCCGGCTCTTTTAGACGAATTTAACCTTATGTGCTGCAGGGCCTGAAGTCAATGGGCTTCGGCTTTGCCTCGCAAGCCTTTTTCGCATCTTCATCTGTAATTGCAGCGCATCCTGAGTCGTAGTAACCTATTTTTAAGTACTCAAAGGAGTTGTAAAGCGGGCCGACCGGTTTAGACCATTCGGTTGTATCAATGGCTTCGTTATCTTCCCAAATGATTCTTACCTGTGCGTAGGATTTGCAAAGATCATACGGTATAACAGTTGCTGTAGTGGAGTAACCGACATCCGTACCATCTGGTTTTTTGTCCGTAATTGTCACGTTATGCCACATATCCATGGTCTCTCCATCCCAACGGAACTGGTATTCGAGTTTTTTGGTGTTTTTGTAAACAATAGCGTGGTTGGGGAAATTGTCGTTGACAACGGCTTGGAACTCGAACATGTCATTTTTTTCACAGGATCCATTGTCTAATTCTGTGCTTGTGCAATTGTGCCATGTTTTGAATTGGTTTGCCATAATATCATTTTCATAGTCGTATGTGTATCCAAAGAAATGCTGATAGATTCTTGCCTTGGCCTCGGGAGCCTTGAACGGAACATAATCACTGTATGCAATCAGACGAGTGATTTGAAGATCGCTGCTGAATTGTGTACGATGGCTACCGCGCTTTGCTGCGACGCGATAGTACTGATACAGATTTTTAATGCCTTCTAGATTGTAGTAATGAACGTCGACCTCTGTAGAATCCAAATCTTCCCACACTCTTTCATCCTTTTGGCTCTTGGTGATATCGAGTTTCTGGACAACAAACCCTTCTTCAGCGCATTCCGTGCTTCTGCTGTAATCCCAGGAAAGTTTCCAGGCACTCGGAGCAACGCGTTCGACCTTGAGAACGGGGGGAGCAGTCAATTCGAATTTGCCAGAGCAGTCCAAATCAGGCTCAACGTTGTTCGTGGTAGAGTCGCTAATCTGGAGCATCTCCGAGGTCTTGGAAAAACCGCACGTATCCTTAGCTGACACCCGATAATAAACTCCGTCCACGGACTTCCCCACCAGGTTGAACATGGTGACATCGGCATTTGCGGAACCCAGCACGCTCCAAGAAGGCTCTGAAGCAGACATGTCCAACGCCTCTATGACAAAGGCAGTTTCTGGACGGGCGTCATTGCGTTCGTAATTCCAGAGGAGAACCCAACTGTTGTCGCCATTTTTCACGGAACTCAAATTTGACGGGGCCGGAAGCGTAACCATCACCGCCTCACACCCAGCAACTTGAGACGAGCTCGACAGAGTGTCGACCGAACCACCTTCGGACGACGAACTCGATCGAATGACGACAGAACCACCCTCGGACGACGAAGACGGTTCTATGACGAAAGACGAACCATCGCCTTCATCCTCAGAGCCAGAAACGGATTGAGAGCAAGCGGACAATCCAAATGTCAGTAAGGACATCAGTCCTAATTTCCAGAACAGGGAAACCTTCATATATCACTCCTGTATTGAAATTTCTATAAAAATACATTCTAAAAGGCAAAAAGCAGCAAACTATGTTCCTTTTTCCTTAAATAAGCATCCAATTCCTTGTTTTTTGCAAATTTTCGCACACTTTTTTGCAGAACTACATCCAACCGCGTTCCGAGGTTCCCGTAACGCCACGAATCTTCAGCTCAAAGTCATCCCTGTTGGTAGCGGCATTCAAAGCCACATCCAGAGTAATCTTGTCCGAATTGTAGAGTTCCAGCAAAGACTGGTCAAAGGTCTGGCTATGGTACTGCATGTGTCCTTCGGCAATGGCCGTTTCCACCAGAGGAAGCTTGTCCTTGTCCTTAATGTATTCCTTGATAGCCGCCGTATTCACGAGGATCTCGGCAGCGGGCACACGTCCCTTGCCATCCTTAGTGGGTAATAGACGAAGCGAAATGATACCCGCCAGCACTTCACCCAGCAGCAAACGGATTTCATCGTGCTGGTGAGGCGGATACATAGAAAGTACACGCTGGATCGTTTCGGTGGCATTGGTCGTATGGATAGTGGCGAACACCATATGGCCCGTATCCGCAGCCGTAAGCGCAATGGCCATCGTTTCCAAATCACGAATTTCGCCCACCAGAAGTACATCGGGGTCCTGACGGAGAGCTGCACGAAGGGCGTTGGCATAAGACAGAGTGTCTACCCCAAGCTCACGCTGAGAGATAATGGCCTTGTTGTCGTTGTACAAGTATTCGATAGGGTCTTCTACCGTAATAATGTTTACCGATTCCTTCTGGTTGATGTAGTCCAGCATGGAAGCAAGCGTCGTAGATTTACCGGAACCAGTCGTACCTGTCACCAGAACTAGCCCACGACGGGTAAGGGCGATATCCTTCACCACTTCAGGAAGACCCAATTCTTCAAAGGGAGGGATCTTTGCCTTGATGTGACGAATTACCACGGCAATAGTACCGCGTTGACGGAATACGTTCACACGGAAGCGGCCCATGTCACGGGCACCCACAGCAAAGTCGCATTCCTTGTTTGCCTCGAAACGCTGCTTCTGATCCCGGTTCATGATATCATCCAAGAAGGAGTCCATCATGGCAGGGTCGATACGGGTATCAAAAATTTTTACAAGGGATCCGTTGATGCGGAAAATAGGAGGCGTTCCCACGCGAATGTGCAAGTCAGAAGCCTTGCTCTTTACCATCTCACGAAGAAGTTGCTCAATCCTTAAGTCAGCCATCTACTAGCCTCCAAACTTTTCATTATACATTTTGCGCACCTGTTCCAGGCGATCCTGAATTTCGGTGTTTCCCGACTCCCTACTGGCCAAGTCTTCATAGATTTCCAGGGCCTGTTTAACATCTCCCTGTTCCAGGTAGATTTCGGCCAGGGTGCGCGTTTTCATGCTTGCATCTAAATCTGCATTCACATTGTCTAACGTCGCAGAGGGATCCTTGATAAGACCCGCAGAAACCTCATCATCGGAATCTCCAGACATCAGGAAATCCACACCACTGTTAGAAGGTTTTTCTTCGGGAAGATCATCATCATCACTTTCGAAGAGACCCTTGAAAGCGCCAGAAACTTCGGACTGCAAATTATCAAAATCGGCCTTCGGGGCAGGAGCCTCCGCCTTTTCTTCGACGGCTGCACCGGTATTCTCATCTTCGCTACCGAATAAACTATCAAAGGCACCACCCATTTCCTTTTCGAACTCGCCGGCATTGTCCGCGAAAGATTCCTCAACAGCTGCAGCTGTAGCAGGCTCCGCAGCAGGTTCCTCAGGAGCCCCTCCAAGGGAAAGGTCTTCTTGCGGCAAGTCATCATCATCACCGAAAATGGAACTGAAAGCGTTATCTACGCTGCTTTCCACTTCCTTGGTTTCTTCGGCGACAGGAGCTTCTGCAACAGGCTCTTCGGCAGGAGCCTCCACCGCTTGTTCTACGGCAGAAACTTCTGCAGCAGGAGTTTCTTCCGGCAGGTCATCTTCTGCACCGAAGAGAGAATCGATGGCGCCTCCGACACTGTCAGAGGATTCTTCTTTCGCCGGTTCAGACTCGGCAGACTTTTCGAACATGGACCCTGCAGAGGATTCTTCAGCAGGCGTTTCCAGTTCAGCATCAAGCTCCAGAGTTTCGGCTTCAGCCGGAGCAGGTTCTTCAGCAGGAGTCTCCACTTCCGCAGACTTCTGGAAAGGCGACCAGTCACCAGCGTCCAGAGCCGCATCATCTAGGCTCAAGGAGTCTTCACCAACCGATGCAGGTTCTTCCTGGGCAGCAGGGGCTTCCGTTTCAGCGGACTTCTGGAAAACAGCAGGTTCTTCGGGCAATTCATCTTCACCGAATATAGAGCCGAAAGCGTCATCCACGCTCTGAGGCTTGTCCTCGGGAGCGGGTTCCTGCACCGCCGGTTCGGATTCGGCAGACTTCTGGAAGGCAGCAGGTTCCTCGGGCAATTCATCCTCACCGAATATAGAGCCGAAAGCGTCATCCACACTCTGGGGTTTGTCTTCGGGCGCAGCCTCCGCCGCCGGTTCGGACTCAGCAGACTTCTGGAAGGCGGCTGGTTCTTCGGGCAACTCATCCTCCCCTAAGATAGCACCAAAGGCATCATCCACACTCTGAGGTTTGTCCTCGACCACAGGAGAACTGAACACCTTGTTCACGTTCTCGTTTGCAGCAGTGGCAGGTTCATCATCAATACCGGCAGACAGGTTCAGATTGGAGAACGGAGATGCCGGGGCCGCAGGCTCTTCGGGTTCCAAATCATCATCAACGCCAAAGAAATTGGACATGGCGGAATTCACGTCACCGCCAGAAATGTCATCATCTGCAGGGAATACTTCTGGAGCAGAGGGCTCCTCGGCATTGATAGATTCCATGGCGGAGTCCAGGGATGCCTGCAGGCTATCCATAGCAGCCTCGTCGCCCGCATCGGAGTCTGGAATCAATGCAGAAAGGGCGGCAAACGGATCATCAGCTTCGCCAGCCAGGGATTCAAAAGCCGTTGTCTCGGGCGCAGAAGAGGTTTCCGATCCGGAAGCAACCCCATCATCCGTAGCAACGGGCTCTTCGTTCACAAATTCAAAGCCACTGCCAAACTTGGGTCCCTTTTCCTCGACCGGGGCAGCCTCTTCGGGAGATTTCTCCAGGAAGGGCGCGTCATCGCCAAAGGAGAAGTTCAAGGAGGAATCTGCATTCTCCGTTTCCAGGCCCGGCATGGACAGGTCCGCCTCTCCTAGTTCCGCACCGGCCGCAGCGGCTGCCGCAGCGGCCACAACATCGTACTCGTCCTTCCAGAACTGATCCAGGGGGTCCATATCGTGGACCTTTCGGTAACACTGATTACGCTCGTTTACCTTTTCCACCTTGTCATAGGCATCGCCCATACGCTTCTGGGCAGACAAGCAGAAGGGGTCCATCTTGAGGACCTTGGCGCATTCCTCGATACAACCCTCAAAATCACCCTTTTCAAATAGAATCTTGGTGCGGACAAGGTGAGCGGCAAGGTCGCCCGGATACAGGGTCAAGCCACCATCGATACGCTGTAGGGATGTATCCAGGTCACCGGCCTCCCTTTCGAAATCGGCAAGCCAGGCGAAGGCCTGGGTGTTCACCTTCTTCTTACCGATGGTCTTTTTCAAAGTGTCCAGCGTTACCGTCATTTTTCCTCCAATGAGAGCATAATCGCCTCGTCGGCCAATAAAACAGGGATGCCTTCGCGAATGGGGTATAACCGTTTCCCATCTGCAGAAATCAAAGCTTCGGTCAAGGTTTCCGCAACCTTTTCGCCAGCAACGTTCTTCACCGTACCGGCAGAAATGTCTCTATTCAGCGCCGAAAGGGTACCTTCGTCCGCCATACTAAGTTTACCCCTCGTTTCGGGGCAGCAAAGGATATCTAAAAGGGCTCGATCAAACATAACACCTTAAAAATCAACAACTTACACGTGCATAAAAATAACTCTATTTTGGCAAAAACGCAAAATAGATGCACCTATTATTGCATAATTATTGCAGATTTTTAAGGTTTATAAGCGCAAAATTGCCGTTTCGAGGCGTTCCAATAAGCAAAAACACCTTCATACCCAATTTTTCCAGCCACTTCAGGTCGAAATTCTCCCTAAACCCAGAAAAATTGGATACCACCAGCAGCTCATGGCAATCCGTCCTCTTGCAGATGGAGTCCATCTCGGAATACCCGCCCAAAAGATGCTTCCTATTCTCTGAAGAAACAGACTGCGGGTCCGTACTGACACACCCCAACACTTCCATACCGGGGAGGACGCTGTGGCTGTCAAACCACGACTGGAGAGAATCTTCACCACCTCCCAAGAGAATGGAACGATGACGCTTTTTTGCAAAAATACGGTAAAAGTAGATAGACCAGAACATAAAGCGGCGCCAGGCCAAAAAAGCAAGGGGAATAAGGATTGATGAGGCACAGACCACCCCGGCCTCAGATCCGTCAAAGCTTTCGGGGTTTACAAACCACTGATAGACGGCAAAGACACCCACGGGAATCAGGTTAACGGGAAATTGGAACCTAAGCGCACCTCTTTCATCAAGGCTTGAAGTAGCATACTCCCCCCGAAAGATAAAGAACATCAAGTTCACGATAGCGACAACCACCGCAAGCCGACATTCAGCCGAATTTCCGCAATCCAAGAACAACAACGCCCATAAAGCCACAACACCTACGTCAAGGAAGATTTTCCAGAACTGGGGAACCAGGCGCGAAAACACTCCCACACTGGCAGCAATGACAATCCCGATAAAAATAAGGAATCTAGGAACCAGATAATAGGACTTGTGCTTTTTCACAAAAATCCACATAGCGTTGTAGAAATCGATATACGACTTTATGCGACGGGTGCGGCTACTTTGCCCCCTAAAATGGAGGACATTGGTTACCGGAGTGTAATAATTCTTGAGGCCCGAAGCCTTTGCCCTAAAGCACAGGTCCAAGTCTTCGCCGTACATAAAAAAGTCTTCGTCAAATCCATTCAGTTGTTCGTAAAGTTCCCGGCGGATACAAAAAAAAGAACCACTGATGGCATCCACCTCGGTCACCTCATCAGGATTGGCGTACGTCATGTTGTACGATGACAGCAGTTTGCTCTTTGGAAACAAGCTGGCAAGCCCCAAGGTTTTTGAAATAGCGGAAAGCTCCGTGGGGAAAGAGCGACGGCACGACCACTGCATGCTTCCATCTTCGTTCAAAATGCGGCAACCCACCGTTCCGGAATCTGGATGTGCCTCCATAAACTGAAGGACTTCACGAAGGGCGTTAGTCGAGATGACCGTATCGGGATTGATAAAGAATAGATAGGGATTTTTCGCCCGCTTTTCCGCCAGATTGCAACCTTTCCCAAAGCCAAGATTCTTAGGGGAATCTATCCACTCCACCGCGGGAAAGACCGCCTTGATTTCTGGCGTAATGGGTTCCTTGGAACCATTGTCCAGAACAATAATCTGCGTATCATCCAAGCCCTGAGAAGCGTCCTGCACTGATTTCAGGCAAGCCGGCAAGAAATCACAGGAATTATAGGCTACGATGATGACGGAGCAGGAAGGCATGGGCGCTAAGCAAGTCCTAGCCTAAGTTTCAACACCAGGAAGAAAGCCTCCGAAATAATTCCCCCGCTCATCTTGGAGGTACCGCGGGTACGATCCGTAAATACAATTGGGATTTCCTTGACACGGAGCCCTTTCTTCCAAATCTTGAAAGTAGTCTCAATCTGGAAACAATAACCATCGCTCTTCATCTTGTCCAGATTCAAAGCCTGCAAGGCCTCGCGGCGGAAGCACTTGAAACCACCCGTAGCATCACTTATCGGGAGTCTTGTTACCAGACGGGTATAGACGTTAGCGCCATAACTTAGAATTAGGCGATGCAGATCCCAGTTTACCACGCTGATACGGCGGTCCTGATAACGGCTGCCCAAGACCAAATCAGCCTCTTCTGCAGTTTCCAAAAAACGGTTCAGGTCCGTAGGGGAATGGCTAAAATCAGCGTCCATCTCGAAGACCCGTTCGTAGTCACGCTCCAAAGCCCACTTGAAGCCCGTCACATAGGCTGACCCCAGACCCATCTTGCCCTTACGGCGGATTAAATGTATTCTCGGGTTCCTTTCCGATTCCGCCTGTACCAAATCTCCCGTGCCATCAGGGGAACCGTCATCCACCACCAAAATTTCAAGGCAGGGATTCTGTTCCAGGATAGCCGGCATAATAAGAAGGATGTTTTCCTTCTCGTTATAGGTGGGAATGATTACCAGGCTCTTCGGATAAGACATAAATTCCTCAACATTCACTTACAATCTACAAAATCATTCTTCGCCAAGAGTATCGGCAATAGGGAAAGTCTGCTTGCGGTGACCATTCACCATTTCGCCCAGGAGCCCCAGGGAAAAGAACTGAACACTCATCACCAGGGCAAAAAGGCCTGCCAGGAGCAGGGGACGCACGTGGAGGGCTCCCGTCTGGAGCCATTCGTAGCCAAAGTAACCGCAAACGCCAAGCCCAAGCAACATAAACAGGAGCCCCACGAGACCAAAGAAATGGAGCGGCTTGGTAGAGAAGCTCCGCATAAACATAAGGGACACCAAATCCAGGAATCCCGAAACTAGACGGGAAATGCCGTACTTGGAAACCCCGTGAACACGGGCCCTGTGAGCCACGGGCATTTCGGTAATGCGGAAACCCTGCCACTTGGCCATCACCGGGATAAAACGGTGGTAGTCGCCATAAAGTTCAATGTAGCGTACCACGGAACGGCGATAAGCCTTGATTCCGCAGTTAAAATCGTGCAGGCGCTTGCCGCAGACCATAGAGACAGTCAGATTGAAAAGCTTGGAAGGCCAGGTCTTGTGCCAGGGGTCCAGTCGGCGGATTTTCCAGCCGGAAACCAGGTCGTAACCTTCATCCAGAATCTTTATCATCTTGGGAATTTCCAGGGGGTCATCCTGCAGGTCCCCATCTAGAGTGGCCACGTAATTGCCTTTCGCCTTGGAAAAACCCAGAGCCAGAGCATCGGCCTTTCCACAGTTAAATTGGAAACGGAACCCGCGAATGAAGGGGTACTCCTTGGAAAGGCCTTCCACAACATCCCAGGTATTGTCCCTGCTACCGTCATCAATGATAATGACCTCATAACTGAAACCCGTAGGCTCTATGGCGGCTACGATTTCCTTGAGCAGCTCCGGAAGATTCTCGCTTTCTTCCTTAACCGGGATGACCATCGATAAATCCATCTTCACCTCTAACTATTCCGCCAGTGCTACCGTGGGGGTGGAATCGGTTGTTTCAACGGTAGAGTCCGACGTTTCTACGGTAGAGTCCGTCGCTTCTACGGTAGAATCCTGCTCGGGCAAAGGTTCCTCTACCTGCAAAGGCTCATCCGGCATATGTTCAATCTGCTGCATACTCATAGCGAGCCTCGCCCGGCCACCTTCATCGTATTCGGGAGTCGCCACAATGCCCTTGCTCAGTACGTTCAGGGCTTCCTGCTTCATACCCGCAGCCTCAAACACAAACGCCGCCGCCCAATAGCAACGCCATTCCCTGGGGAACTGCTTCATGCCAAGTTCCAGATACCTGGAGGCTACAAGCGCAAGGCTATCCACAGCAGCCTTTTTGTCTGCCGTAAAGGGTCTTTCATTGCGGAGTTTTGAAATCTGGTCACGAACATCGAAAGAAATCTGCAAGTACAGAGAAATGTAACTGGAAAGGAGCCGTTCTGTTTCAGAATTGATGAAGGCGGTTCCATCACCCAGACCACGGAACTTATAGACTGTATCAATAAGAGCGGCGGTGTAAGCGGCATCAAAGGCATTGCGCTTGGGCTCCAAGTCACCCTTCACAAAGTTATAGACCATGCCTTCCTGGACCATGTACTTCTCCAGGCCCATAAAGTTAGAGGTTCCCACAGTAGTGGAAATTTCAATGGGTTTGTCCATATTCTGCAAGGCAAGGTCAATCACCAGCTTGTGCTGAGTAAGCATCATATTACTACGAGTGCGGTTCGCCCAATCCACAAAGGCATCCCAAACCTGGTAATGTACCTTGAACTGCAAGAGCTTTGCCGAATCCGCAGGAGAAAGTTCCTGACCTTCCATCTGGTCGATACGGGACTTGAGCTGAGGCATCAGACGATTTGCGTTCTTGACCCAAGTAGAAACCTGGTGGTTCGGGTTAGAGGCAGAACTGTTGTCCAGCACCATATCACGGTCGATAGCGGCCTTGTCGTAACTGAGCTTCAGCACAGGCTCGTTGTCCAGCATCTGCTTGACGTACCAGTCCGTATTGCCCAAGGAAAGGTTTACCACTCGAACATCCTTGCGGACGCCGGCCACTTCCTGTGCAAACCACAAGGGAAACGTATCATTATCGCCGTTGGTAAAGAGGATGGCGTTAGGCCTACAACTGTTCAACAGATTATAAGCGTAATCCCAGGGCACCCACAGGCCAGAACGGTCGTGTTCCTTGTAGTTGGATATACAAGGCACAAGGAACGATACCAGAATAAGCACGGCAGCAACCGGACTTGCAAATGTGGCATAGGCGCCCGTTGCGCAAGTCAGCACCAGGATTCCAGCGCCAATGCCGAGAATCATACTCATGAAAATGAATGCCGGCGTGTAGAAGTAGTCACGCTCGCGGACCTCCATATGGACAGCATCCGGGAAAGGCGCACGGCTTCCTACCTGGGCAAAACCATTCTCGATCTTTTGCCAGCTCAGCCATGCGGGGGAATTCTGCAAGCCCGTAAGTTTCTTTTCCAACTCCGCAATCTTTGCAGCAGGGGCATTTTTCTGGCGAAGCGCTTCCATATGGATCTTGGTGCGTTCAATATCCTGACGCAAGTCTATCAGATCGTTAGGATCGGGAACCAAGGGTATGGCAGCACCGCGGCTGTTCAGGTCTTGGACATTCCGGGTCATGATGCTCACCCAGTAGTCATGTTCCCGCTGTTCCATACGGGTGCCGTCAGCAAAGTTGATGTAGAACAACAATCCCATACTGCACAAGGCATAAAGCACAGACAGGTACAGGCCCAACCGCATATTGCGCTTCCATACAAAGACGCAAACCATCACGATAAGGCCGTTCATCAGCAAGAAAATCAGGAACTGCGGGAGTACCGCATCGCCCATAAAGCTCATCTGGGTGGGGAACTTGATTCCAAAGCGCTCAAGAGGTTCGTTCTCGGAAGCGTCAAAGGTGTAGACCCCGTTGGCATAGTTCACGCCACCCACCTTGTAGGGCAGATATTGCGCCATCTGATAGCCACCGTAGCTCATGCTGGGGAAAGAGAACAGCTGGTGGGTTACACGGGAACGGCGGTAGAAGGCACGGCTAATCATGCTTTCGGAACCATATTGCTTACGTTCCACGAAATTGTTGAAGGCTTCCCAGTTTTCGCTCTTGAACAGGTTACCCAGCTGCAGATTGCCCTGCTCATCGCGAATGTTGATTTCAGGGTCATTCTCGTCGATAATGGGGTTCAGTTCTGAACGAATAGGGACATACAGGTGAGTGCTGTAACCGATAAGGGCAAAGAAGGCAAAGGCCAAGGAAAGACGGACCGCCTTGTTCACGTTGGGGGCGAAAGGCTTTGCCACAGAAAGGATGGCAAGCACAATCAGGCAAATCAGAGAAATCTCAATAAATGCCGACACCATATAAATCACGGAACACAGGAGCGTTCCCGTAATCCAGATGGGAATCCGTTCTACAATCTTCTTGGGTTCAGCTGCAAGCAGAAGAGCAAAGACTGCCGGCACCGTAAGCATGGTGTAGAGGTGGGCACCGATACCGAGGAAGGCGATATAGCAGATGAAAATCAGAATCTTGTCACTGCCGTCTTCATCTTTCTTGTTGTACCAGACTAGGCCAAGGTAGGACACCAGCATCAAGATAAACATGGCCACGCCGTAGACTTCGGCTTCTACCGCATTGAACCAGAAGGTATCGGAGAAAGTCAGAAGGAAACCAGCCACCAGAGAAGCGGTAGCAAGAACAATCGTGCGGACCTTACCAGAAATCTTTTCGGCCAAAGCGTCCTTCTTAAGGACGGTGGCCAAAAGGTCCCAGGCAAAAAGAGCCGTCACGTAAACTGTTGCCGCTGAGCTTACCACGGAGATGTAGTTCACACGCTTCGCGATTTCTTCCACGAAGGGCAACAGCACTATTACCGCACGGGCAAAGAACACGAAGAACGGTGTTCCAGGGGGGTGAGGGATGCCCAGGGTGTTCGCGCAGGCGACAAATTCACCGCAGTCCCAGAAGGAGACCGTCGGAGCCATGGTCATGGCGTAGACCACCAGGGCCACAAGGCAGGTAATTCCCGCAAAAAAATGCTTCATCCACTTTTCTTTAATCACGACTACTTATCCTTTTTGTTTTGAATGCCTACGTTAATGCCTCGTTTGCTCATGAATCCCGAAAGAAGTCCGTTCACAAAGGCTCCCGATGAATCGGTACTGTACTTGGCGCCAATCTGCACCGCCTCGGACAGAGCCACCTTCACGGGGATATCCGGAACGAATAGCAGCTCCACCATGGCGATGCGTGCCACGATGCGGTCAATCTTTGCAATACGGTCAATTTCCCAATGTACCGAGCAGGTCTTGATATCCTCATCCAGTTCTTCGCGATGGGCCTGTACCAGGTCTACCAGCTTCATCCCGTATTTCTTCTGATCATCCTGCAGGGGCTGGGATTCCAAAACGCCCGGAAGGGCCTCACCTGCAGTAGAGCCAGTAATCTCCATAGCATACAGGAGCTGCATGGCGAATACACGGGCGGGTCTGTAACTTTTATTCATAAGCAAGTCTCAAGATTCAAGTGTGGGGTGTGGAGTGTGAGATGTGAGATTATTCATTACACACTACACATTCCACATTACACATTATTTACTGTTCCTACCTTATATCACTTTGTACAGGTTTGCCATTTCCACGGCAGTGGCGGCCCAGTTAGATCCCAGGTTTCCGGCCTTGAGGCCAGCACGGTTCATGGCCTGGTCCACAGTGTCGGTGGTGAGGATCCCGAGAATCACGGGGAGTTTTCCTTCGGCAGCAATACTTGCCACACCGCCGGTAGAGGCGTTCACCACCACGTCGTAGTGGCTGGTCTCCCCACGGATCACGGCACCGATGGCCATCACGGCACTGTACTTGCCGCTATCGGCAAGCCTGCGGCACACACCCGGCAGTTCGAAAGCGCCAGGAACATGCACCACGGTAATGTCCTTGTCGGCAACACCCAGCAGTTCCAGTTCACGGACAGCCCCTTCCAGGAGCTTGTCGGTGACCACCTCGTTGAAGCGGGCGACGGCTATGGCCACCTTGAGGCCTGCACCGTTCAGAGAATTCTTGATTTCGTTCACCATGTTAGTATCCTCTTTTTAAACCTTTTCGCTGGGCACTTCGCCGGCCGCGACGGAATCGCTGTCCACATGCAACTGGTGTCCCATCTTCTTCTGCTTGGTCAGCAGGTAAAACCTGTTCTTTTCGTTGGGCTTGATTTCGATGGGCACGCGTTCCACAATCTTGAGTCCGTAGGCAGAAATGCCCGAAATCTTGCTGGGGTTGTTGGTCAAGAGACGCATCTCCCGCACCCCCAGGTCCGCAAGAATCTGGGCTCCCGTGCCGTACTGGCGCAGGTCCGACTTGAACCCCAGGTGAAGGTTCGCCTCCACCGTGTCCATGCCCTTTTCCTGCAATTCGTAGGCCCGGAGCTTATTGCAAAGTCCAATACCCCTACCTTCCTGACCCCGCAGGTACAAAAGGACGCCGCCGTGTTCGCCGATGAACTTCATGGCAGAAGCCAACTGCTCGCCGCAATCGCAGCGGAGGCTCCCGAAAATGTCGCCCGTCAGACATTCGCTATGGACGCGCACATAAACAGGCTTGCTGAAGTCGGGGTTACCAGCCACCCAGGCCACGTGCTCCACGCCGTCGGTCTTGCTCCTGTAGGCGTAAGCGGTAAAGTCGCCGTACTTGGTAGACACGTGAGGGGCCGCCACACGCTGCACCAACTTCTCGTTACGCAGGCGGTAGTCGATCAGGTCCCGGATAGAAATAATCTTGAGGTCGAACTTCTTGGCCACTTCTTCCAGCTGGGGCATACGGGCCATAGTGCCGTCCTCGTTCATAATCTCGATAAGGGCGGCAGCAGGGCGAAGTCCAGCCAATTTTGCCAAGTCCACGGCAGCCTCGGTATGGCCAGCCCTGCGGAGTACGCCCTCTTCCTGGGCATACAGGGGCGAAATGTGCCCTGGGCGTCCAAAATCGCTGGGCTTGGAGTTCGGGTCGGCCAAAGCCTGGATGGTGGCGGCACGGTCATGGGCAGAGACGCCCGTGGTGCAGCCTTCAATCTTGTCCACCATGATGGTAAAGGGCGTGCCCAACATGGAGGTGTTCTCCGCCGTCTGGCGGGTCAGATTCAGTTCGTGGCAGCGGGAGATTGGCAGCGGTGCGCACAGCACTCCCCTTCCCTCGTGAAGCATGAAGTTCACCTTCTCGGGCGTAATCTTCTCGGCGGCGATAACAAAATCGCCCTCATTCTCGCGGTCTTCGTCGTCCACCACGATAAGGAACTTGCCGTTCCTGAAATCCTCTATGGCCTCTTCAATTGTATTAAGC
>JAEEGL012153327.1_pt1 | contig 28121 bp, 17 predicted proteins | sample 9134231 | NCBI WGS metagenome assembly JAEEGL01 (sample SAMN16246548, study PRJNA631951) | gut metagenome | biome: gut microbiome; feature: rumen; material: fiber-attached | host: Bos | place: Iran: Karaj | collected 2018-10
GAAAACCGAAATGAACGACAAGTTCATCTCCGTCGAGCATCTTGTGATGGCTCTTGCCGAAAGCAAGGAAAGCATTGGTAAGATGATGCGCGATGCTGGTTTCAACAAGGAAAACCTGAAAAGCATCGTACTCGAACTTAGAAAGGGCAGCACCGTCAATTCGCAGTCGGCAGAAGACACCTACGACGCACTTGGCAAGTACGCTATCAACCTTAACGAGCGTGCAATGAACGGCAAGCTCGACCCTGTTATCGGTCGTGACGACGAAATCCGTCGTATCCTGCAAATCCTTACCCGACGCACCAAGAACAATCCTATATTAATAGGTGAACCAGGTGTCGGTAAGACGGCAATAGCAGAAGGTCTTGCAGGGCGTATCGTCAAGGGCGATGTCCCCGACAACCTGAAATCCAAGAAAATCTACTCACTTGATATGGGCCTTCTTATCGCAGGAGCAAAATATCAGGGAGAATTCGAGGAAAGGCTAAAGGCTGTGGTTAAGGAAGTGGTTGAAAGCAACGGTGAAATCGTGCTTTTCATTGATGAAATCCACACCTTGGTCGGAGCAGGAAAGTCGCAGGGCGCAATGGATGCCGCAAACATCTTGAAACCGGCACTTGCCCGTGGCGAACTTCGTGCCATAGGTGCCACCACCCTCGACGAGTACCAGAAGTATTTCGAAAAAGATAAGGCTCTTGAGCGTCGTTTCCAGACCGTTATGATTGACGAGCCAGACATTGCAAGTTCTGTTTCGATTCTGCGTGGTCTGAAGGAACGCTACGAAACCCACCACAAGGTGCGTATCCTCGACGAAGCAATTGTTGCAGCAGTAGAACTCTCGAACCGTTACATTACCGAACGATTCCTGCCAGATAAGGCCATCGACCTTATTGATGAAGCCGCCTCGAAGTTGCGTATCGAAGTCAACTCGGTGCCAGAGGAAATCGATGTGCTGAACCGTAAAATCCAGCAGCTCGAAATCGAAAAGGAAGCCTTGAAGCGCGAAAACGACACTTCGAAGGTTGCCGAAATAGAAAAGCAGCTTGCAGAACTTGGTTCGGAACGCAACTCATTGATGTCGAAGTGGAAAGAAGAAAAGCTTTTGGTTGACAAGATTCAGACCGAAAAGCAGAACATCGAGAACTACAAGCACGAAGCCGAAGTTGCCGAACGCAATGCCGACTACGGCAAGGTTGCAGAGTTCCGCTACGGAAAAATCAAAGAGAGCGAGCGTAATATCGAGGAACTGAAAGGCAAACTGAAAAACATTCAGGGAGACAAGGGCTTGGTTGACGAAACCGTTGATGCAGAGGATATTGCCGAAATAGTTAGCCGTTGGACTGGCATTCCGGTAAGCCGTCTGGCAATGAGCGAGCGTTTCAAGCTTATGCACCTCGAAGACGAACTTCACAAGCGTGTTGTTGGTCAGGACGAGGCTATCGATGCTGTGGCAAATGCAGTTAGGCGTTCGCGTGCAGGCCTGCAGGACGAAAAACGACCTATCGGTTCGTTCCTGTTCCTTGGCTCTACCGGCGTCGGTAAGACCGAACTGGCAAAGGCGTTGGCTGAATTCATGTTCGACGACGAGAATATGATGACGCGTATTGATATGAGTGAATATCAGGAGAAGCACAGCGTTTCGCGTCTGGTCGGAGCGCCTCCAGGATATGTCGGCTACGAAGAAGGCGGTCAGCTCACCGAGGCAGTAAGGCGTAAACCATATTCGGTCGTTCTGCTCGACGAAATAGAAAAGGCACATCCCGACACTTTCAACATCCTGCTGCAAGTACTTGAGGATGGCCGTCTTACCGACAACAAGGGTCGTACTGTCAACTTTAAGAACACCATTATAATAATGACCTCAAACATCGGTTCGCAGTTCATTCAGGAGCAGATTGACAGCGGTCACTACGACGAGGAAAAGACGCGCCAAAACATAATGGCAACCTTGAAATCGTTTGTCCGCCCCGAGTTCCTCAACCGTATCGACGAGACCATCATCTTCAAGCCGCTAAGCAAGGACCAGATTGTCGGCATCGTAAAGATTCAGCTCGGACATCTGATTAAGAAGATGGCTGAAAACAACTACACGCTCAATGTGAGCGACGAGGCCATCAAGTTTATCGGCGACAGTGCCTACGACCCGATTTACGGAGCACGACCTGTAAAGCGTTACATACAGCACGAAATCGAGAATCAGGTTGCGAAGATGATTATCGGCGACGAGGTTCACGAAGGCGACACCATCGAGGTGACGGTCAAGAACAATGCTCTTGCATTTGAAAAGAAATAATCAAACCGTTTCATAATAAAAAATGCGGGCAACTGAAAAGTTGTCCGCATTTTTTTGTTTCTATGTTTCAATGGCTACGCCGTTTGAGGGGTTCCTGTTAGTTCCGACTATTTCCCATTATACTTTGTACGACCTTCATCGTAAGAAATAACCTTGCCCTTTTCGATTGCAACAGGGAAAGCATCTGGAAAATCGTTTTTAGCATCCTTCAAGTATGTATTGGTGTACTTAGGATTCGAATGCGGATATAGGAAATATCTGTAGCGACCATCGCTATGCAATTCTATTACATCGTTGTGCGACTTAAATTCGCGCGATGTCATGTCGGCCTTCGATGGTGACGACAATATCTGAATTGCGAAATATAATCCAGTCTTGGTTTCTGCCTTCAATTCCTTCTGCAATTCCTTATGTGTATCTTCGAGATCTTTTTCCTGCTGTTGCTTCATCCGATCAAAATCCTTTTCGGACAGATAGCCCTCATCAGTCACATAATACGACTTGCCACCAAATACACTCAAGTTGATGTACTTCTTAGGATGAATACGAATATCGGTCAACAGCTTGTCAAGATTCATAGCTGCATTTTCGACCTGCAAGGCAAGGGTATTGTCCTGAATAAGTTCGCCAAGCGTACCTTCACCACGATTGACCTTGTCAACTATATTATTTACCTTTGCGACAACGCTGTTGACTTCATTTACAGTCTTGGTCAGGTGCAAAGCGGTAAGAGTATCCGAGAAAGTTGAGATATTATTGATGAAATTATTAATATCGTCGGTGCTTGCTGCCAGCGAATCGCTCAAGGTCTTCACATTTGCAAGAATGTCAACAATATCATCGGTTTCCTTTGCCATGATATTGTCGATACGTCCAACAGAATGCTCGAGGTGCAGCAACGAATTTCTCAACGAAGCAAAACTTTCCTCAAGATTTCTACGTGTATCCTCGTTGAAAACTCCCGAAACAATATCAATCACATCGGTAATTTCGACCATAAGGTCTTCGACAGCCTTCTTAACAGGAAGCACTTCGGCGCTTATCTGGTCCTTAAGGTTTTCCTGGGTCTGACCAATAAGGAAATCGCCAGCCTTATGAAAAGTCTTCTTGTCGCTGAAACGCATCTCAATGCCCTTGGTTCCCATAATGTCGGTACTTACAATAGCTGCGATCGAAGAATCTGGAATCGGAAATTCGTTCTGCAGTTCGAGAGTTACCAGCAGCTTGCAATCCTTCTCGGGAAGCAATTCTATCTTGGCCACTTTACCTATCTTGTAGCCGTTTACCTGCACAAGGCTCGAAGTATTAAGCCCATCGACGCGGTCGTAATAGACATAATATTCGCTTGTGTTCTTGAACAACTGGCTACCCTTCAGGAACCCTATTCCGAAATAAGTAACAACAAGAACAACGATTCCCAATATACCATATATCAAAAACTTCCTATTCTTCTTCTGCATAGTTCCTTTTACTTTTTATCACTTTGTTGCTTTTATTGCTTCGTTCAAATCCATTCTCTTGCCGTCCTTAAGCGCTATCACAAAACAGCCTGGATACGACGGCTTAACTTCGTGGAAAAACTTCAGTATCGCATTATAGTCCTTTTCGGCGCCGACGGTGTACTTGTAGCTGCCATCGTGCATATAGTACGATACCTTATCGTAATATTTTCCAAAATTCTTTTCGTTTACCTCGATTTCCTTAGGCGACATCCTTATCTGCACCTTAAATAAAATACCAGAGTTGTCGTCGGCCTTTGGAGCAGGCTCTTTAGGCTTGTCGGTCGAAACGTTTGTCTTGCCGCTTTCGGGCTGAGTCTGGGCAATAGGCGTCTTGGCTGTATCAACTTCAGGCTTTTCCGGTTCTTTAGGCTGAGCCGACGCAGGACGGGACGGAACTTTCTCCAAGTAAACCGACGAATTGTCGTACTGCGACTTATATTTTGCAAAGGCATTGTATAGCGACACAGCAAGTTCGGTCTGACCGGCATCAGATTTCATATACTGTTCCTCTTCGGGATTGCTCATGAAACCAAGTTCGACAAGTACGCTAGGCATGGCAGTCTTCCAAAGTACAAGGAAACCAGCCTGCTTCACACCTCGGTCGTAACGCTTTATCGAAGTCTTGAACTCCTCCTCTATCGAAGCGGCAAGCAACAGACTCTGGTCGGAATAAGCATTCTGGAACAAACTAAAGATAATGTTGCTCTCCGGGTCGTTGGGATCGAAGCCATCGTACTTCGACGAATAATTGTCCTCCTGCAAGATTACCGAGTTTTCGCGCTTTGCAACAGCGAGGTTTGCTTCGTTCTTATGCAAACCCATTACAAAAGTCTCTGTTCCATGCGACGATGTATTGCCATCAACCGAATTTGCATGTATAGATATAAAAAGGTCGGCATTGTTTCGATTTGCTATGTTGGCACGCTCGCCCAATTCCACAAACACATCCTTGTCGCGAGTATACAAAACCTTTACGTTAGGATAATTTTTCTTTATCAGGTTTCCTAGCTTCAGCGCGACTGCAAGCACAACATCCTTCTCCTTTGCAGTCTTTCCAAGTGCACCAGGATCCTTTCCTCCATGCCCAGGGTCAATGACGACAACACTCAAGCCCTTAGCCTTAGCACCCTGTGCATCAGCGACATGCGGAAAGATTGCCATCATCAGAACAACCATTAATGCTATACTTATTTTTTGCAACATAAATTTTATCATATTTATTATCTTTGCACCAATTTTCACATGAAAACGGAGTATAACAAATTTTGTGCAAAAGTAAGAATTTCATATTACTAAAAAAAGTTTTGCATAAACTATTATTTACATTTTTTGCAATTTTCATTGCGAACTCCGTTGTGCTATCGCAAGTTACACCCTCTCAAGATAGTATATCAACCAAACCTCCGAAAGTAGAGTCATCCGACTCGACACCAGCAGTAACCGACTCTATTTCAACAACATCCGACTCTCTAAAAGTCGATACAATAGCCTTTCCCGACATAAAGAAGCAAAAACACGGGAAGTCCAAGGATTTCGACGTACCAGTTTACTATAATTCAGACGATTCGCTGCTCAACGACATGAGAAACCGCAAGGCTTTCCTTTACGGAAACGCTGTGGTAAAGTACGAAGACATGACAATAAATGCCGCCTTCATCGAAGTTGACCTCGACAAGAAGGAAGTATATGCATACGGACGCACCGACGGCGATTCGATTGTCGGCAAGCCGGAATTCAACCAGGGCGACGAGACATTTGTCGCCGACACGATAAGGTACAACTTCAACTCAAAGAAAGGAATAATAAAGAACGTAACTACAGAATACGACGGTGCCTACCTCATCGGTGGGAAGACAAAACTGCACGAGAACAAGCATGTACACATGACTCATGGCAAGTTCACCACCTGCGACCTACCCGACCCGCACTTCTATTTCAACCTGTCGAAAGCGATCGTCATTCCCGACGACAAGATAATTTCGGGACCGGCAAACCTAGTAATCGAAGATATCCCAACGCCCATCGGCATTCCGTTCGGATTCTTCCCCAACAAGAAGGGCGGTACTTCTGGAATACTTATCCCCGAATTCGGTGACGAGGAAAACCGCGGTTTCTTCCTTCGCAACGGCGGCTACTACTGGGCAATCAACGACTATGTCGACCTTTCGTTGCTGGGCGACATATACTCGAAAGGCAGCTGGGGCGCAGGAATGATAATGAACTACAAGTTGCGATACAAGTTCAACGGATCGCTGAGTTTCAAATACAACCGCAACATATTTGGTTACAGAGGATTATCTAACTTCTCCGCTTCAAACCAGTATGCATTGAGATGGAAGTTCACACAGGATTCGAAAGCCAACCCCAACTCCACTTTCTCTGCCGACGTAAACATGAGCAGTACCGACTATGACAAATACAACTCGTACAACGTCAACAACTATATGACCTCGACCAAGCAGTCGAGTGTTTCGTACAGCTATGTATTCCCAAACACGCCTCTAAGCATGTCGGTAGCACTAAAGCATTCACAAAACAGCAACACCGGAAGTATCGACCTAACCTTACCCGAATTTGCCTTCAATATGAGTCGAATATACCCGTTCAAGCGCAAGAAATCTGTAGGAAAGAGCCGTTTCTACGAGAAAATTTCCATCGCCTACACAATGAACGCCACCAACAAGATAAGGACCAACGATGCTGACTTCTTCAACATACCATACGACAGTATTACCAACGGCATTGTACACAGAATTCCAATAAACGCATCGTTTAAACTGTTCAAATATACCACATTAACTCCATCGTTCAACTATAACGAAAGATGGTATTTCAAGCGCTTCACAAAGCAGTGGAACCAAAGCGAGAACCTGCTCGAAACCGACTACGCATCAACATTTGCCCGTGTATGGGACTACAACGCATCGTTGTCGTGGTCGACCACAATATACGGTATGTTCAACTTCCGAAAAGGCAAGGTTAAAGCACTGCGCCATGTATTCTCGCCCAGTGTAAGTTTCAACTATGTACCCGACTTCGGCAAAGAAAAATACAAGTACTATGGCTCGTATAACCGAGTAATGTACAACAACTCCACCGGTCAGTACGATACAGTATCGAATTTGTACTCGATGTTCGAGGGACTGCCCTACGGAACACCGAGCAAAGGCGGATCTGGTTCGGTTAACATAACCCTTGGCAACAACCTCGAAATGAAACTCCGCAACCTGAAAGACACGACAAAGGACAATACTAAGATTAAATTGCTTGAAAGCTTCAACATATCGACAAACTACAACATATTCGCCGACAGTTTGCGCTGGGCTCCAATAAGCATAACAGGACGCACCCGCATAAAAGTTGTAGACATTTCGTTCAACACCTCGCTCGACCCGTATGCCATTGCGCAGAACGAATATGGTACCTACCAACGAATAAACAAAGCCCTAGTAAAGGACAATGGTCACCTCGTCAGAATGACAATAGGCTATATTACAGCAGGATTCTCGCTTAATTCGAAGGCCCGTGACAAGAAAATCGAGGAGGCACAACAAAGCATGTACGACATAATTTACGGATACCCAAACAGCTACGTTGATTTCAATGTACCATGGAATTTGCGTGTAAGCTACACTTTCAGGTACACCAAACCATACGATGAAGCTAAGATTACCCAGACGCTCAACTTCTCGGGAGAACTCAACATTACAAAGAAATGGAAGGTTAGCGTGGCAACCGGTTACGACTTCGAAGCCAAAAAGATGAGCCCGACAACAATCGACATCTACCGCGACCTACACTGCTGGGAAATGAGTCTACACGTGGTTCCGTTTGGTCAGCACAAGTCGTATGCTTTCCAGATAAATGTAAAGGCCTCGATGCTGCAGGACTTGAAACTCAACAAGCGCAGAAGCTGGTTCGACAATTTCTACAACTAAACCGCAATGCCATGGACGAATACTCGAAACTATCGACATTTTCCACCGAAGACGTTGATCCGAACAACTTTTCAACAGAGAGTTACAATCCCAATGCTCTTCATGCAGGATTTCCTTCGCCAGCCCAAAACTACATGAACGGCACTATCGACCTGAACCGTGTGCTTGTTCGTCACCGCGAAACCACTTTCTTCGCACGTGTCGATGGCGACTCGATGAAGGAGGACGGAATCGGAAATGGAGACATAGTGGTTATCGACAAGTCGCTGGATGCCAAGGACGGCGACATTGTTATTGCCCATCTCGATGGCGAATTTGTTTTGCGCAGAATTAAAATCGACAAAGAAAAGAAATGCGCATGGCTCGTGCCTGCCGACGGCAAGTCGAAACCAACAAAAATCGCACCCGAAAACAACATAGTTGTTTGGGGGGTAGTAACATATACGATAAAAAAGCTACGATAACACTTAGTACAGACGCAAAATTTTGCGTCTCAAGCAACAACTTTTTGAAACTTTAAATATTGAAAACACTAGTACTATCGCGGCGCGCCACGACCCAACAAGAAACCCAGGAACTTAGAAACTCAGAAACTCAGAAACAAAAATAAACACATGCCTCTCTTTGGACTAGCCGACTGCAACAACTTCTTCGTCTCGTGCGAACGAGTTTTCCGTCCCGACCTCAACGGAAAGCCTGTGCTAGTGCTATCGAGCAACGACGGCTGTGTAATCTCGCGATCCAACGAAACCAAGGCTCTCGGCATCAAAATGGGCGTTCCTCTGTTCCAGATACGCAAGGAAGTGGAGAAATACGGGATAGCATTGTTCTCGTCGAACTATGTTCTATATGGCGACATGAGCCGCCGTGTAATGTCGCTTCTCTCCTGCTATACGCCCAAGCTCGACCAGTATTCCATCGACGAGGCTTTCATCGACTTCTCCGACATGGGCGACAGCAAATCTCTGCAGAAATATGGTCAGGAGATTGTAAAATCTGTAGCGAAAGGTACAGGAATCCCTATTTCGCTCGGCATAGCCCCCACCCGCACACTTGCCAAAGTTGCAAGCAAATTTGCCAAGAAATACAAAGGCTACCACGGCTGCTGCATTATCGACACCGACGAAAAACGTCAGAAAGCGCTCGAACTTTTCGAAGTAGGCGACGTATTTGGAATAGGACGCAAGATGAAGGAGCATCTGTCGAAATATGGAATACGTACGGCTGCCGACTTTGCCCGGCTCGATGGTGAATGGGTACGCTCAGCCTTCAGCATCACAGGGTATCGTACATGGCGCGAACTGCATGGCGAAGCATGCATAAGCCTCGATGAGCTTCCTGCCAAGAAAAGCATCTGCGTTAGCCGCAGTTTTGCTGGCGAGGGAATTACCGACAAGCATAAACTAGAGGAAGCCATAGCCAACTTTGCATCCGACTGTGCACGCAAACTACGCGAACAAAACACAATATGTCGCCAGATGACAGTTTTTGCATATACCAGCAGATTTCGCACCGACGTACCGCAAGATTTCATCAATCATAACATCCGCCTCGACATTGGCACAAACGAAACTTCCGAAATAATAAAGACTGCCATTGAAGGATTGCGCGAAAATTACCGCAATGGCAATTTCGCATACAAGAAAGCAGGTGTCATACTATGGGACATTATACCTGACAATGCCGTGCAAGGCAACCTTTTCGACCCTCGCAACCGCAGCAAGCTTTCGGCACTCCAGCAAACCATCGACGAGATAAACCGCCGAAACGGCCGTGGCACTGTTCGCAACGCCGTACAAGGCGACAATCAGTTAAATATCAAGCGCGAGCATCTCTCGCCTCAATACACTACCAATTGGGACGAAATACTAGTAGTAAAAGGATAACGTTATTGCTTATTTTTTTATTTGAGATCTAACATCCAATATGTATGAAGCAATAGTCTCTAGCCCATCCTTGTCGAGATACATAGCCATTTGTGGATTAGATGGCAACACCGTCTCATAAAAGACATAGGCATCAATATGATGCTTTTCGATCGCTGAATACAGCACTTTAGTAGCAATTGCCTTTTTTGCCGACTTATAAATATTCGCAGCATGCAAATATGCATTTAACGCCTCTTTTTCGCCCAAAATGAAATCATTACCCATTGCTGCAGCATAACCAGGCTCATATTTCCAAACGGCTTTTGCAAGTGCATACGACATCCAATAGTCTTTGAATGCAATCTTGACAACCAGCCTATCACCCTCTTTATCGTAATCCTCTTCGACTGAATATATAGGAGAAAAATACCAATCGGTGTAATTCTTTTTGTTCATTTTGTAAATGTCCATCAATCTGGTAGTCAAACGAGGATTGTTACGATTCAAAATCTTAGCAATAGTAATCTCTTTCAATGCCATATCCGAGTACCCCAAATATAGATAGGCATTTGCACATGCCCAATGAGCAAAATAATCAATATAATTGGATTCAATAGCCTTTTGATAGTATGTGAGCGCCTCAGAAAAACGTCGTTGATGATAATAGGTATCACCAAGATAAACCAAAGCCTTGTAATATGTAGAATCTGCTTTCAGAGTTTTAAAGTAATACTCACGAGCCTGATCCATATCAGACTGGTTGTAAAAAGACTCAGCTATTTCCATATAGAACACAGCACTATCATTAGGTTCGTACTGACTTATGGTTTGGGAATTGCCATCCAGTTTTTTATAGAAATCATTAGTTAAAACGATCTGCGAATAATCTATTGGCATAACTTCCTTATTATCTATCAAATAGGTATATTCTGAAGAATCCATTATTTGAAGGATCTCCTTAACTGAGTGAATTTTTTGTGCCGACACTGACAAAAAAGCAACACATAAAATGCAGATGATAATCAATGACCTCATATTATAAAATATTTAAAAGTTAATATTGACAAAAATAGACAATTATTCCTTATAAGCAACTATTATGCATATATTTATTTCATAACAAATTCCAATTTTCCTCCAGACATAATCTGCTGATTTGTAATGCTGAGTTCCTTCAGCGGTTGTCCGTTGAATTTCACAGACTTGACATGGATACGCTCGGGGGTTTTGTTTGGAGCGCTGATAACGAAGTCGTTGCCGTTTTCGAGATGCAGAACCGCTTTGGTAAACAACGGCGTACCTATTACATATTCTGCCGAACCTGCATGGAACGGGTAGAACCCGAGAGCCGAGAAAATGTACCATGCCGACATTTGTCCGCAGTCGTCGTTACCAGCATAACCGCACGGAGTAGCACGATAAAATTCACTACGAACCTGTTCAACAAGTTCCTGCGTACGCTCCGGACGTCCTGCAAAATTATATAGGTACACGGTGTGATGACTAGGTTCGTTACCATGCGCATACTGCCCGATAAAACCGCTAGCATTGCCGTTAACTTCACCACTTGTAGCGGTTAGTCTAAAGTTTTCGTCAAGTTTCTTCAAAAACTCTTTCTTACCGCCGAAAAGGTCGATAAGACCTTGCGGATCCTGCGGCACAAACCACATATACTGCCAAGCGTTTCCTTCAACAAAGCAAGGTTGCTCATACGACAACGGATCGAAACCATCAATCCATGCGCCGGTTTCGTCCTTTGGACGGAAAAAGCCAGTCTGGGCATCGAACAAATTGCGATAGAAAAGACTGCGTTTGTAGAAACGCTCGTAGTCGTCTGTGCGACCGAGTTTCTTGGCCACAGCAGCCACGCAGGCATCATCGAAACTCTGTTCCATGGTTATGCTTACGCTCTCGTCCTGAAGGGTTTGCGGCATATAGCCGTATTTCTCCCAAATTTCGAATGGTGAATTGTAATGGCTTCGTGTACTGCTTTCTACCATTGCCTTGTATGCCTCCTCGACATCGATGCCAGGAAGTTCGGCAAGAATAGCGTCGGCAAGCACCGGAATAGCATGGTTGCCAATCATGCAGTAGTTGTCTTGCCCCCAAAGGTCCCATATCGGCAGATAACCGTATGTTTTGTGGTGCAAAATCATATCGCGGACAAACTGTGCTGCGACGCTGGGCACTAGCATAGTGTAGAGCGGGTGTGCGGCGCGGAAAGTGTCCCACAAGCTGAATGTACTATGATAAGTTTGCCCCGCAGGCATCTGAGCAATTTCGAAATTGGTTGTCATATAGCGACCATCGACGTCGCTCATTGTATTGGGTTGCATAAGGACATGATAGAGACCTGTATAGAAGATTGTCTTCTGCTCGTCGGTACCTTCGATGTCAATACGACAGAGTTCACGCTGCCATGTATCGTGGGCAGACTGCACATAATTGTCAAAACCCCAGCTCGAGGCTTCTGCTTCCATGTTTTTGCGAGCACCTTCAATATCAACAGGCGAAATTGCCACTTTCACAATAAGTTCTTGACCATCAGCAGGATTGAAGCCAAGAGCAGCACGAAGCGTACGACCATTAACGACATCGCTATTGCCCACGTCGAGGCTACCATTCATAAGCAGATGCGTACTAATAGGTCGCGAGAACTCGGCACGAAAATAGATTTTACGCAATTTTGCCCAACCAGTTATTACACGGTAACCTTCGACAGTATGGTCATCTACTATACGTATCTGGCTCTGTATTACATCATAAGTCCGACGTTTTGAGTAATAAGCTTCTCCTCGGAAAGTACCCCTATCCATGTCAAGAACAATACACTGCGGCTGTCCAGCAGGGAAAGTATAGCGATGAATACCAGTGCGGACAGTTGCCGATAGTTCGACATTCACACCACTTTCTTTCAGTAACACTTGGTAGTATCCAGGTTTTGCCGATTCCTTGTCGTGACTGTAGTGCTGACCGAAATTGGCAGACTTCAACTGTTCTGAAGTCACGTTAGTGCTGACTGGCATCAGACTTACATCAATGAGGTCGGTGCAGCCAGTACCGCTAAGGTGAGTATGTGTGAACCCGTAGATGACATCCTTGTTGTAGTCGTATCCAGAACAAGGATCCCAGGTTACCATTTGTTCGGTTTCGGGGCTAAGCTGCACCATGCCCTGAGGCATAGTTGCTCCAGGAAAAGTGCTTCCACTGAGAGCACCAGTTTCATCGGTCTGAGTTCCGATAAATGGATTAACGAACTTAGTGTAATCGTTTACACTTTGAGCGCACAAGAACAACGGCAGCAGCAATGCTGTCAAAAGTGATATATGTTTCATTTATTCCTCGTTTTGGGGGACAAAATTAATAATTTTGGAGGAAAGTTTAATACTATTTAATATAAGTATCAAAACCTCATACTTTCGGGACTTCGCTAAACACCTTACGTTGCATATACAGGAAGATAGCGGCCAATCCAGCGCCCAGCACATCAGAAATTGTACACGATGCCCAAATTCCATGAAGTCCTGTGCCTCCTGCACTTTCGAAAATCAGAGGTACAATGTAGCACATCGGCAAGAGGAAAAGCAGCTGACGCGACAGGCTTGTCACAATTGCAATCCAGGGCTTATCGATCGACTGGAAAAAGTTGGAATTCACAATGGTAAAACCTATAAGCGGGAACATTAACATAATGTAGCGCGTAGCAGGTATTGCAATATCGATAAGGTCGGCATCGACAGTGAACGCACGCACCAAATATCGCGGAATAGCAACTCCAAGCACACTGCCGATAACACCAATCAGCACGCACACCTTCATGGTTAGCACATAAACAGATTTGAGCCTGTCGGGATGACCTGCGCCGTAGTTGTAGCCAGCAATAGGCTGCATACCCTGGCAAACGCCAAGAATCAGCATAACCATTAGCATTGCAAAAGTGTTTACAATTCCGTATGCACCAACGGCATAATCACCGCCATAGCGCAAAAGTTGCGCATTAAGCAACGCGACTACTCCTGCAGCAGTAATGTTCATGAGGAAAGGGCTCATACCTATCATGGTTATATTCCTTATGATATAGCCCTTTACAGCCCAGCAATGCAGTTTGTAGCGAATAAACGAACTTGGCTTCACAAAATGCAATACCGAAATTATTCCAGTAGTAGCCATCGATATGGTAGTTGCCCATGCTGCGCCTGCAATGCCCCAGTCGAGGACAAAGATAAATATCGGGTCGAGAACAACATTGAGGATAGCACCGCCAGCGAGTATAATCATCGACTTCATAGGATAACCCGAAGCTCGAATAAGACCAGTCAGATTGAATGTAAGCGTAGTGCAGAACATACCGGGAAGCACTATGTACATATATTCGCGTGCGTATCCAACTGTTTCGTCGGTAGCTCCGAAAGCCATCAGAATGTCATTCATGAAAATATAGCCGAACGACAAGAACAGCGCACCAAGTACAAAAGTAAAAATGGTGCTGTTGCCAAGAATCTTTTCTGCCCAGTTTATGTCCTTCTTTCCCAGAACAATCGACATTCGCGCCGACGAACCGACGCCCACCAGCGAACCAAAGGCATGTATAAGGTTCATTATAGGCATAGTTATTGCCAAACCAGCAATAGCCAGCGGACCTACACCCTGCCCGATAAAAATTCTGTCGGCAATATTGTAGAGCGAAGCTATGATCTGACTTATCACAGCAGGAAGGGCATATTTCCACAGCAATAGCCTTATATCTTTGGTTTCTAACTCTTTAGTCTTATCAATTTGTTCCAAGTGCGTATATTTTTTGAGGGCGCAAAATTACAAAATTTATCGTTAATTTCGACCATATCCGCTATCTTCAAAAAAATATTTGAAATCAATTAAAAAAGGCTACTTTTGCAAAAAAACAAAGTATGAACAATATATCGGGCAAGATAAAGCTAACTCTGACGGCAATAGTCCTGGCGACAATAGCATTCACTTATACTGGATGCGAAAAAATGGACATGTCGGCACTTTCTACCAACGACTACTACATAGGCGACACCGAATACGGCAAATATATCATAAAGTTCGATTCCATTGGCGACGGCAACCTCACCGGACACAGCTACAAAGTAGAGCAATCGCCAATAGCTGAAGAGAAACGCTTGTCGGTAAAAGTCGGTCACAAGAAATGCCTCGTCTCGGTAAACAATGTGGAACTTCCGATAAAAGCCTTCCCCGACAAAGTAGGCCCCGACAGCATTACAGGCGAATACACGATTGGCAAAGAAAAAAAGTCTTTCTGCTTCTGCCGATACAAAAGTCCAGCATACAAGGAAGTTGAGCCTCAATTCCAAAAAGAAAAATACCAGGTCGAAGTAATACGCGACGTAGTTTACGGCAATGCGAAAGGATTCTGGAGCTACAATCCAGACAAGAACGAAACTTTTGCAAAAGCATATTGCGACAAACTTGGCGAGTTAATGAAATACAACCTTTCGCCACGCGACATCGACCTGAAAATGGACATTTATCTGCCCAAGGACGACACCAGCAAGCAGCGACCACTCATCATGCTAATACACGGTGGTGCCTTTTTCAATGGCGACAAGGCTTCGGAAGCATACGTAAAATGGAGCACACACTTTGCAAAAATGGGATTTGTTGTCGCCTCGATCAACTACCGCATGGGATTTCTGCCAAGTGCCGACCAGATTGACTGCGCAGGCTATCGCGCCGCACAAGATGCAAACGCAGCAATGCGATACATGGTTCACAATGCAGCAAAATACCGCATCAATACCAAATGGATTTTTGCAGGCGGAACAAGTGCAGGAGCAATAACATCGCTAAACCTCGCATTCATGCGTAACCAAAACAGGCCGAAATCGACAAAAGGCAGTCTGTTCAAGGACGACCTTGGCGACATAGAATCGGTTTCGCCGCAATACAAGGAAAAGTTCAACATTCTGGCAGTTGCCAACATGTGGGGAGCAGTGCACGACATCAACATGATTTCGAATGCAAAGACCTCGATAATCTCGTTCCACGGCGATGCCGACAACATTGTGCCATACGGCTACGACTATCCATTCAACGACGTGCTCGACCCAATAAAGATAGCACTGCGCAACGACAACAGCAGCGAAGCGCAATCGGTAAAAAACATATTCTCGTTGCCACTCAACCGAGCTATGACAAACAAGATGTACGGCTCGTCGCTAGTGGACAAAATGGCTAAGGCAAAAGGCAACCGTAGCAAACTATTTACCTATCCGGGCGGAGGTCACAGCCTGCATGTCGACAAAAACAACAATCTAGTGCCATACTTCTATTTCATACAGGATTCGGTAACTGCATTTTTCATCGAGGAGCTCATCCCCGACCCCGTAAGCATCGAACGCGACAAAACAGACCAACTCTGCTACAAAATCAATGGCAGCAACACATCCGAAACTTTCTGGAAAGTAGAAAATGGAATCATCCTCGAAAGCAAGGGACGACAGGCTAGAATCATATTTCTACCATCAAAAACAGGAAGAAAAATTATAGTTTCAGGACATTACAGCAATGGTATCGGATTCTGCAAAGAAGTATCATACTGATAAACAACACACATCTTTATTATTTGAATAAAAGAATAAATAAACGCACCAACAAAAAAAATATTACTTTTGCAGTATTAACATTAAAATTTTAAATGATATGAGAAAGACTTTATTATTAATGGCAAGCGTAATTTTCGCATTGGTAATGCTCTCATCATGCAAGAGCGAACCTAAAACTTTAACAAGCGGACAGTGGAGCATTGACTTCCTCGGCGATGTAAACACCTATCAGTTCAACGACGACATGACAGGAAAGTATATCTCATCTGCTGGCGAAGACAACAGCTACGATTTCACTTACGAAATTGTTGGTGATTCAATATTCATCAAACAGGTTTCGGATGCTATCTTCGACTTGGGTCCAGACAAATACGCATACAAGATTACAGGCAACGAACTTAACCTTAAAGGCGGTTTCTTTGGCTTGAGCGACATGACCTACAAATGGGAAGAAAGAAAATAACTAACAAAAATTTATAAACAAGATGAAAAAGACTTTAGTATTTTTGGCAAGTGCTTTATTTGTAGCACTTTTTGCAGCATCATGCAACAGCAACAATTCGACATCGACAGAAATTGACGGAATTGATGAACTTCTCGAAGAAGCAGTTGTTGAAGAAGAAGAACCAGAAGGTGACAGAACTCTTACCGAAGGTATCTGGGTAAACGACGACTGGGGAAGCAAAACCACCTACCAGTTTACCGAAGACGGCATCTGCACAGTAATCAGTCCTGATATTTTTGACGGCGGAACCGACACTATCAAATGGAACTACACCATCGACGGCGAAACAATGAAGCTCGAACAGAAGGGTGACGACTTCAGCATGTCAAAAGAAATGGGCTTCAAGATTAAAGGCAACAAGCTCACAATCACCGAAGCTGGCGTTCCAATGGACTACAAATGGCAAAAAGCCGAATAAAAAGATTAAATTTCCAACAAAAAAGGCCTCGCAAAACGAGGCTTTTTTGTTGTTAACTCTATGATTATTCAAGCCGTACAAATAATTCAAAAAAAAGGGACTAAAAACGACATATTCTTCAAAATTTGTATATATTTGCAATAGTTAAATTTAAACTTTATTTTTAAAATGAAAAAGACATTAGTATTTTTGGCAAGTGCTCTTTTCGTAGCACTTATGGCTGTTTCTTGCAACGACAAGCCAGCAGAAGCAACCGAAGAAGATCAGAACGCAGAAGCTACAGTTGAAGAAGCTGTTGAAGAACCAGCTGCTGAAGCTACAGAAACTGCTGCAGCTCCTACAACCAACACTGTTAACTTCGACCAGTACCTCGACGAATACGAAAAGTTCGTTAAGAGCTACGAAGAATTCGCTGACAATGGTGGTATCGACAAGGCAAAGGAAGTAAAGACCAATGCTGAAGCTGCAAAGGCTAAGATTAAAGAAGACCAGCTCAACGATGCTCAGTTGGCTCGCTTCAAAGCTTTGAACCAGAGAATGGCTGTTGCTTCTGAAAAGATCGCTAAGAAAACTGCAGAAGGCGCAAAAGACGCTGTAAACGCAGGTAAGGACGCTGCCAACAAACTCGGAATTGGTAAGAAGAACTAATCCCTGTCCGATTCAAAAACAAAAAAGGACTGGCAACAGTCCTTTTTTTTGTCTGCACCTATATTATAAATACAAATTTTATATCTTTGTCCCCTCTAGAATTAAGGGTTCAAAGTTTTAAGAGATTAAGGAATGAAACGGTTTTTGCTCACAATATTATATGTAGCAACGGCTTTGCTGTCGGCAAAATCGCAGACTCATTCCATTGCGTGGTCCTACAATAACGGCGCATATCTAATAGAATATTCTCTCGACCAATACAACATTTCGCAAAAAAATACCGCAAACGGCACTTTCTGCAAAATCAACTTTGCAAAATCGACATACACCGAAAAAAAAGGATGGCCAGAAATTCCATTTGCAAGCACAACCATAGATATTGGAACCGAAACGAAAATTACACCAGTTATCGAATCGATAAGCTACCGCGACACAGTACTGACATACCCACTTTTGCCATCGCGCGGAACTATTTTCCGCAACCAAAATCCCGACGAAATTCCATATACAATTGCACCAGAGTCATTCAACGGGCAATTCTTCCCACAAGAAATTACCATTGCCGACACACCGTTTACTTTTGGCAAAAAAAGACAAGCCAACATTAGGATTTTTCCTTTCCAATACAATTCATCAACAAATACTCTGCGCATATACGACAGAATTGTAATACGCATCGAAACCAATCGCACACGGGCAAACACACAGCTTGCACACTACGATTTCGGCGACATTCTCGTGCTCACTCCAGAAAAATACGATTCGGCAATTAGCCCATACATAGCGTGGAAACGCGAAATGGGCTACAATGTAACCGTCGTGCATTGCGACTCGGCCGAAAACGTCACATCAAAAATAGCCCAGGCATACAGCCAGAATCCAAACCTCCTGTACGTTCAGCTTGTTGGCAATTGGAACGATATACGGTCGAACACTTTGGGCTCCGAAACCTGCTACGACTGCCCAACCGACCCTGCTCTTGGCTGCGTCGCTGGTGGTGACGTCTGTCCCGACATCGCCATCGGCAGGTTCTCGTGTGCCAACGAAGAAGAACTTTCTGTACAGATACAGAAAAGCATCAACTACGAGAAAAATCCCAACAACAACCGCGACTGGCGCGACCGCTTCATCGGAATTGGTTCGGGCGAAGGTCCCGGCGACGACAACGAACTCGACTACCAGCACGTCCGCAAAATATACGACAACAAGTTGTCGGACTTCACATACAATATTCATTCTCAGCACTATGACGAAGGCACAAGCACCTCATCGAATCTTTTGACAGCAAGCATTAACCTCGGAGCATCGTCGATTGCATACTGCGGACACGGAAGCGGTTCGTACTGGCTGACAGGCGGTTATGGTTCGGCAAGCGTTACCAACAGCAGCAACGGCGACAAACTTCCGTTTGTAGTCTCGGTTGCCTGCCGAAACGGAGCATTCCACAGCAGCGACTGCTTTGCCGAAAAATGGCTTAATGCAAGACATGGCGGTGCAGTAGCAACTCTGATGTCGAGTATAAACCAGCCGTGGAATCCGCCAATGCGTGGACAAGACTACTTCTACGACATACTTTCGGGCGGATACAACTACGACAGCGATAGCACTAGCAACGGCTTGAGCAACAACGAACAACGCACACACTGGGGTTCAATTGTACTTAACGCATTCTACCTGATGCTCTGCGAATCGGCACAAAACAGCGATATAGAAACAGTGAAAACATGGACTAGTTTCGGCGATGCATCGTTGCAACTACGGACAAAAACTCCCGACAGAATAGAATCATCGCTGAACATCATTACAGAAGGTACAAACTACTCGACACAAATAACAACCGGCGGTCAAGCCGTAAAAAACGCACTCGTCTGCATTTCACAAGATGGTCACTACTACAAAGGATTCACAAATTCGCGCGGAAATGTAACTATCGGACACAACCTGCACAAAGGCAAGGCTTTATTGGTCGTAACAGCATTCAATACCACAACCATCTACGATAGCATTCCCGTAATAGAATCGGGCATACCATACATTGAAATTGCCGACTACAATCCGAAATCCATTGGCGCAGGCTCAAGCACCAACCTGTCGATTCTATTGCAAAACTATGGCACAATACAATCCGACAGCATAAGATTCACAATCTCATCGGAGAACGAATTTGCAATAATTGTCACCAACAGAGCCCATTTTGCGCCAATAATGTCAAACGGGAATGCCGAAAACAATTCGATAAACATACGAATCGCGGAAGAAGCACCATTTGGACACATCATCGACCTGATTGCAAGCATCGAATACAACGACACTACCGTCGAAAGACATCTTTACATATCGCTTAACGGACAGGAATGCTATCCTCCAGACTCAATTGCCGCCGAATACACCAACGACAGTTGCATTCTGACATGGAACAACCATACTACAAAGCAATACACAATTTTCGACGACTTCGAAGACAACGACGCCTATCCCCCATTCGCCATAAACCCAGAAGGCAATGGCAATTGGTCGTACAACGATGCCGACAACTCGCAAACAGGCACAATTTCGGGCTACACTTTCCCAAATAACCGCGAAAAGATGGCATTCATTGCCTTCCGACCCGAATTGGCATATTCCGACAGCAGCAATCTTTTGTCACAGATACACCCCCACTCTGGCAATCAATTCCTTGCAAGCATGAGAAGTACTGCTGGCACAACCGACGACTGGATTTTCAGTAAGGAACTCGACTTCACTGGTGAATTCGAATTTTCGTTCTATGTACGCGGAAGCCACTTAACGAGTTACTGGGAAACAATGGAAGTTTATTACCAGTCGGGCGACAGCCTGGTTAGAATCGATTCGTGCACAGTAAGAGGCGCATCAGATCCCGACGAATGGGCATTAAAATCGTATACTATCCCCGACACGGCAAACAAAGTTGCGATACGAAACATATCTCGCAACAAAAATTTCCTATGCATCGACGACATAAATATTTCTGGGGAAAAAGCTTATACTATCGATGCAATAGACGTTTACGACAACGGAAACCTTGTTACGGAAGGAAATTCTACCGACACAATCATCCTGTCAAACCTTGCCGATGGAGAGCATTGCCTTACTGTTCGTCCAGCCTGCGACTCAAACCTCTACACCGACACAAGCATCTGCATCACAATACTTCACGAACATTGTGAAGCCTCTGAAAATGCTATTTGCTACATTACAACATATACCGATTCAATTGTTTGGACGTCGGTGCCAAATGCAAACTCCTACAACATATACGAATCGGGGCAACTCATCGGAAACACTTCCGACACAATATTTGTCACGCCTACCACAATCATCCCCGAAGGCAACTTCTACACGCTGTCGACGGTATGCAGTCACGGAGAATCGGAACGAATTGAAGTCCAGACAATTCTAGTCGGAGACAACAGCATAGCAGGCAACGCCACAAAAATATTCCCCAACCCTTCCGACGGACAGTTCTCAATAGAATACTACGGTGACAATGCCATATACACAGTCAGCGACATTTGTGGTAAAAATATTGCACATGGAAAACTTTCATTCGGACAAAACTCCCTAAATTTGCAAGGTTTTCCGAATGGCTTATACATTATAAGCATAAATTCGGGCGACGCCACATACAAGCAAAAGATTATCAAGCAGTAAAACCGCATGAACGCAGCAGTAAAGAACCCTTTGTCGGTCACCAACAAGGAAATATGGCAGATTTCGTACCCGATAATTTTCGGCAACCTTGCTCAGACCATAATGGTGTTTGTCAATACAGTATTTATTGGTCACGTAGGCAACGTTGAACTTGGAGCAGTGATGCTTGGTGGAATCTACTACTTGGTTTTCACTGCACTAGCAATGGGATTTGCAATAGGTGTGCAAATCATTATTGCAAGGCGTTTTGGCGAACAGAACTACAAACAGATTGGCGTTGTGTTTGAACATGGACTGCTGTTTACCACAATCCTCGGTTTAACGCTTTGGGTTGTAATGCATTTCTTCTCCGACATTCTGCTCAATTTAATCATCGACTCGCCAAACGTTTACGAAGCAGCCACCCAATTTATCAACTACAGGCACTACGGAATTGTAATCGTATGCATCAACTACCTGTTCCGTTCGCTGTACATTGGACTTTCAAACACAAAAATCATCACCTACACAACCATACTTATGGCCGCGGTGAACATATTTCTCGACTATACGCTCATTTTCGGCAATCTCGGTTTTCCCGAAATGGGAATACGCGGAGCAGGACTATCATCGGTTTGTGCAGAACTGTCGGCCATGCTGCTGTTCGTATTCTACACGCTCAAAATGATCCCTTTCAGGAAATACGGGCTGTTCGAATTCGGTAAAATTGAGTTTCCTCTGCTCAAATCGGTACTGAAACTGGCATTCCCCACAATGCTACAACGACTTATGTCGTTTGGACTATGGTTTATATTCTTTGCAATGATTGAGCATACAGGCGAAATGCCGATAGCAGTTTCGGGCATAGTGCGAAGCGTCTATATGCTGGTGACCATTCCCGTCTTTGCATTCAGTGCGACATCCAATACCCTCACGAGCAGACTTATAGGAGCCGGCAAGCAAGAAGAAATTCCGCGCACCTTGGTCAAGATTGCCAAGATGAGCCTAGCAACGATAATTCCGCTAGTAATAATCTGCGTATGTATTCCGCAGTACATAGCCCGCATCTACACCGACGACCTTGTTTTGGCACAGAACTCGGTGAACACCATATACGTAGTACTAGTTGCAACACTTGTTCTTGCACCCGCGATGATATATTTCGAGTTTATTTCGGGCACAGGAAACACACTTTCGGCATTGCTTCTCGAAGCTGGAGTACTTGTTATTTATGTAATATATGTATATCTCAGCGCAAATGTTTGGAACCTTGATGTTGAATGGATCTGGTGCACCGAAGTAATCTACGGCACCCTGATGTTCACTCACTCTTACGCCTACATGAAACTGGCAAAATGGAGAAAATAGACATTTGTCATACCAATTACCTTTTCATACTTCATTTTTTTTTCGTTAATTTGCATTTTTAAAAATTACACAAGATGTCAAACGATGCACTCATGGCTGTAAGTCCTATTGATGGACGCTACTACTCTAAGACAAAGGAACTTAGAGAATATTTTTCGGAATACGCACTGATAAGATACCGTGTAAGGATTGAAATAGAATATTTCATAGAACTTACAAAAAATGACATTCCTCAACTGAAAGGCTTCGATAAAAGCAACTACGAACTTCTGCGCAGTCTGTACAGAAATTTCACAGCCGAAGATGCCGAAAAGGTAAAAAATATAGAAAAGACAACCAACCACGACGTGAAGGCTGTCGAGTATTTCATAAAGGAATTCTTTGATACACACAACTTGTCGCAGTACAAGGAGTTCATACACTTCGGGCTCACTTCGCAGGACATCAACAATACCGCGACTCCTCTCCTTCTTAAGGAAGCTGTTGAGAACGAGTATCTTCCTCGCCTCACAAACACCGTGGCTACAATTGCCAACCTCGCCGAGGAATGGAAAGACATACCAATGCTTGCTCGTACACACGGACAACCAGCATCGCCAACGCGTCTAGGCAAGGAAATGAACGTCTTTGTCGTCCGCCTCAACGAACAGATACGCCAGCTGAAGCAGATCCCATTCAGCGCAAAGTTCGGCGGTGCAACCGGCAACTTCAATGCCCACAATGTAGCATTCCCGCACATCGACTGGATGGCTTTCGGCAACAAGTTCGTAAACGAAACCTTAGGTCTGCACCGCAGTTGCCCGACAACCCAAATCGAACACTACGACAACATTGCCGCCCTAATGCACTGCATGGCAAGAATCAACACCATATTCATCGATTTTGCCCGCGACATCTGGACATACGTCTCGATGGAATATTTCAAGCAAAAAATAAAAGCTGGCGAAGTTGGTTCGAGTGCAATGCCTCACAAGGTGAATCCTATCGATTTCGAGAATGCCGAAGGCAACCTCGGAATCGCCAACGCCATCTGCGAACATCTGGCTCGCAAACTGCCTATCAGCCGTCTGCAGCGCGACCTCACCGACTCGACCGTACTGCGCAACCTTGGAGTACCGATGGGACATATTTTCATAGCTCTGGCTTCTTTGGACAAGGGCATGTCGAAACTTTTGCTCAACCGCGAAAAGATTGATGCCGACCTCGAAAACAACTGGATGGTCGTTGCCGAAGCAATTCAGACAATCCTTCGCCGCGAAAACTACCCCAACCCATACGAAGCTCTCAAGGCTCTCACTAGGACAAACGCCAAAGTTACACACCAGACTTTCATCGACTTCATAGGTGGTCTTAATGTAAGCGAAGATGTGAAGGCTGAACTAATGCAGATAACACCGTTCAACTACACAGGAATATGAAAGATTTCCTGAAGGTAACGAAATACATACTGCCATACAAGGGCTATGCACTGCTGAATATACTGTTCAACATTCTGTCGGCAGTGTTCAGCCTGTGCTCGTTCACTATGGTGATACCTTTCCTCGGAATACTTTTCAACACGCAAGAACCTGTGCGCGAGATGGTTGCGATGAGCATTACCGACATCGAATCGATGAAGCACAACTTCTACTACTGGCTCACAAGCATAATCGACAACCAAGGGAAATTCCAAGCTCTCGTAACCATAGCCATTATCGTGGTTATTGCAACATTCTTCAAGACGCTGACCATGTACCTTGCCAACCATTTTATGGTTCCGATACGCAACGGAGCTGTCAAGGACATACGCAACGCATTGTTTAAAAGGACATTGTCGCTACCTATAGCATATTTTTCCGACGAGCACAAGGGCAACATCATAGCCCGCATGACCAGCGACGTGCAGGAAATAGAATGGGGCATCATGAGTTCGCTCGAAATGATTTTCCGCGACCCTGTGAAAATCATCATTTACCTTGCATCGATGATTATAATAAGTTGGCAGTTAACCGTATTTGCTTTCATACTTCTGCCTATTGTCGGACTGCTTATAGGCAAGACCGGTAGGTCGCTACGCAAAACCTCGATGGCTGGACAGGAAAAGATGGGTTCTTTGTTGTCGCAAATCGAAGAAATGATTGGTGGACTGCGTGTTATCAAGGCTTTCAACGCCGAGAACCACATAAACGAGAAATTCGATAACGACAACGAAAGCTATACCAAGTTGATGAACCGCATCAATAGGATACGTTTTCTGGCAAGTCCGCTCAGCGAATTTTTGGCTACGGTTGCGGTTGTTATAATATTGTGTTTCGGTGGAACGATGATACTTACCGAAAACAGCACATTCTCGTCAGAGGCACTTATTGGCTACCTATTGATTTTCAGCCAGTTGATTCAACCAGCAAAATCACTGTCTACAGCTTGGTTCAACGTAAAGAAGGCTATGGCATCGGTTGACCGTGTAAACGAAATCCTTGATGCGGAGAACCCGATAGTGAACACTCAAGGCAACGTAGAAATTGCAGAGTTCTCAGGAGAAATCGAGTTCCGCAATGTAAGATTCTCGTACAATGCCGACACCGAAGTGCTTCACGGAATAAATTTCAAGGTAAAAAAAGGACAAACGATAGCACTTGTCGGGCAGAGTGGCTCAGGTAAATCAACTATTGTTGACCTTATTCCGCGCTTCTACGATGTAACCGACGGAGAAATCCTCATCGACGGCAAGAATATTCGCGACTACAAACTCAAGCAACTCCGCGACCTTATGGGATACGTCAACCAAGTGCCAATCCTGTTCAACGATACCATTTACAACAACATAACGCTCGGACAAGAAGGCATTTCGAAAGAAGACGTGGAACGTGCCGCGAGAATCGCCAACGCTTACGACTTCATCATGGAAACCGAGAAAGGTTTCGACACAAACATAGGCGATGGAGGCTGCAAACTCTCTGGTGGTCAGCGGCAAAGAATAAGCATAGCCCGTGCCCTGCTGAAAAATCCCCCTATATTGATTCTCGACGAAGCCACATCGGCACTCGACACCGAATCGGAACGCCTTGTACAAGAAGCAATCGAACAACTGATGAAAAACAGAACTTCTGTTGTCGTAGCTCACCGCTTGTCAACCATCAAGAATGCCGACCTTATAATAGTCCTCAACGAAGGCAAGATTGTAGAAACCGGCAAGCACGACGAACTTATTGCAAAACAGGGAACATATTACAGACTTCACACACTACAAAACGCATAAGCAATGAAATTCAAGACTTTAGGATATATAATCATAATCGCAGCAGCAATGGTACTATCGGGCTGCAACAAGACACCTAAGCCCAAAGGCAACAATGGCAACAATGGCAACAAACCAACAAAGGAACTGAAAGTCAAGAAATATGACTTCGACAATCCGCCAGAGTTCCGCAAAGACGGCGAACTGCAGTTTATAAATGACAGCGACTCGATAATTTTCAACATTGACATAGAACTAGCAACAACCGAGGAAGAACACGCGCGTGGACTTATGTTCCGCAAGCAGATGGACGAAAACAAGGGTATGCTGTTCATGTTCTCCTACGAGGACTGGCGTTCGTTCTGGATGCGCAACACATTGATACCATTGGACATAATCTACGTCAATGCAAAACGTCAGGTGGTAAGCATCTGCAAAAATGCAAAGACATTGGATGAGACTTCCTTACCATCCGAAGCACCAGCCATGTATGTCATTGAAATAAACGCAGGACTTTGCGACAAGTACGGAATAGACAAGGGAACGAAGGTGAACTTTTAATTGTTTGTACATACCAACCAACCCAAAACTCAGAATCTTTCAAACAGCGAAGCGCAGAAACGACGTCTGCCTTAACACTCCCTTATTACTATGTTAAATTTAATATAAAACCTTTTGGTGCAATATTTCTGCAAAAAAATAGTTATATTTTTGCAACATAAAATAAAATATAGATATATGAAGCGGCTTATCACATTATTATTCATATCGGCAATATGCATTGCAAGGATTTCTGCACAGAATATTGAAATTTCTGGAAATCTTATCGAGGCCGATACTGGCGAAGAAGTACCATTTGCAACCGTAATGCTTCTAAACGAAAGCGACTCCACCCTGCTCGAATATGCTATTTCTGGATCGGATGGACATTTTGTTTTCAAGAGCGTGAAAAACCGCGACTATTTGCTGAAGATTTCGCACATTACCTACACGCCCTACCAGAAGCACATAAAGAAGACCGACGGCAAGAGCCTAAACCTCGGCAACCTCAAGTTGTCGCCTATTGCCGAAGTGCTGATGGAAGTGGTTGTACACGAAGCACAGGCTCCGCTATTATTTAAAGGTGATACCGTGGAATACAACGCCGCAACTTTCAAGGTTGCACCTGGCTCTACCGTAGAAGACCTGCTGAAAAAACTTCCAGGCATTGAAGTTGATGCCGACGGCGGAATAAAGTCGATGGGCAAGGATGTCAGCAAGGTTTATGTTGATGGCAAGAACTTCTTCGGTGACGACCCCAAGATGGTTACGCAGAACATTGATGCAGAAGCAGTTTCGAAGGTTCAGGTTTACAACGACAAGTCGGAGCAGGAAAAGCTTACCGGCGTGAAAGACGGTACGCAGAACAAGGTTATGAACCTCGAACTGAAGCAGGAATACAAGAAGGGTTACTTCGGCAAGGCAAGCGTTGGCGCTGGCTGGGGCGACGGCAACTTCATCCCGTGGCTTGCCAAGGGCAGTTTCAACCGCTTCAACGACAAGTACCAGCTTTCGGTTATCGGCTACGGCAACGACATCAACTCCACCCGTACCGACTGGGAAGACATGCAGGAATTCAAGGGTTCGAGCGCATTTACCCACGACAATGGCGACTTCGGATTCGGCAACGGCGGATGGTGGGGCGGATTCGGCAGCAACCTATATTGGGACGGCAACGGCTTCGCACAAAACTACGGCGGTGGTGTAAACTTCAACTACGACGACGGCAAGACTATTCTTTACACCAACTACACCTATAATCAGATTAATTCTACCGCCGACATTTTTGCCAACCAGAAGACAATGCTTACCGACACCTCGTACTTCAAGACCGACACTTCCTACAATGCCCATAAGATTTTTTCGCACTCGTTGTCGGCTCGCCTCGAGGAGAAAATAGACTCCCTCGACTACATAATCGGTAGAATCAATGTAAAGTTCACTGGAAACAGAAACAACGACAACAATTTCGCCTTGTACCAAGGTGGCAATCTCGACCTTATTAATCAATATTCAGAAATCAGCGACTACAAAGTCAACAACATAAACACCAATGCACTTGTGATTTACAACCACAAGTTCATGAA
>JAEEGL013741103.1_pt1 | contig 28121 bp, 29 predicted proteins | sample 9134231 | NCBI WGS metagenome assembly JAEEGL01 (sample SAMN16246548, study PRJNA631951) | gut metagenome | biome: gut microbiome; feature: rumen; material: fiber-attached | host: Bos | place: Iran: Karaj | collected 2018-10
GAAAAGGAGATTCGACCTGGTGTCGTAGAAAAACTGCATAAGGACGTTTATTATATTGACGGCTGTTCAAATGAAGAAGCATTGACAATTCTTCTTCGTATCGGAGATTTGATGATAAATGACGGGTTATGTTCATTCGGCTTCGGCTGTCATGAATCAAACGATGAGATAATGTTCGGCAAATATAATGTAACAACCATTTTCAGCAGGAACATCGGGCAATACATCTATTTTATGGCAGATCATGAGATTACAAGAAGAGAACATATCGTGACTGCTTGGGATACTTTTTCGCAGGAGCATCCCGGTAGTTCAGAGCGTATTGATACGGACGGAAAAGATATATTCTCTATTCCTGAAATGTTTGCCGATTGGGGGATTTACAAAGCTGAGCAACGTGAAGATTAACGGATTTTCTGATTGTGATCAACGGCATATTCCTGACGCCGAGGGTTGTGACAACAGCGTGAACATGGGCATTTTTATTCACGCTATTGTCCCAAGGCACGTAGAGACAGTCGCGTTAATCACCCGAGTCGGGTTGTGACTACAGATTAGATATGACAACAGGCATTTTGGAAGGAGAGTGGAGCAAATGGGAAAATGGGACTTTTTAAATGAGATTCAAAAAGAATTTGCCTTTGATTTGTCACTCAAAGAGGATGGGGCGATACTGACCAACAGGGAAACCAGAGAAAGCATAGAGATTTTTAAAGAGGAATATAATTCAGTTGATTCAAAGGACGGGCTTTATGTTGAGTACATCGTTTGCTTTACCACGCAGCATCGACATTTTGAAGATTTGAGTGATGTGGCAGAATATATTCGCTTGATCCTAACGGACGAAGTGCTTCCAATTGAGTTTTACCTTCATGGAGAAAGACGATTTGGCGGCGAGATTAAAAAATCTGATTTTGATAGATTGACAGTAGAATTCTTAGCCGGTTATTATGGATACTCCGTAGAATATCTTTCTCAATTCGAATATGGGATTCACAGTTGGTCCGGTCGATACAATGTGGAACGTCGGAATTTTTGATCGCAATAAAGCCACGATCACTATCACTTCACGGACACTCTGTGATCTCGCCATATTCCTGACGCCGAGAGTTGAGGCAACAGCGTAGATTACGGAATTTTTTTGCTAACAGCGGGATTTAGACCCTATCTATAGTGAAGTAAAGGAAATTTAGAGCCAAAATTTAGCGATTTCATATATACGTTGAATTTGCGGTTTAAGTGTTGACATGCTGCGCCGGGGCTGACAGCGGCCGTATTTCTGCAGAAAGGCACAGGAACGCTCTCGGCTTGCTTACGGAAAGCAAAAATGATTTACAGAGGGATAATACAATGCCGGAATACAGTGAACAGGATTTGAAATACGCGGCGGAATTTCGGGAGGAGATCCACAAGGAGGCTCTGGCGATCGTCCGGAAAACACGCCCGGACGTCACGGATGTGATCGACCGCCATCCGGTCGAGGACTATTTCCAGGAACACCGGGACTATCCCGGAAAGCTGTACACCATCGTCGCGATCCCCTACGGCTTTAAAAGCCGGAAGGCCCTCGTCGATACGATCGTCCGGGACACGCTCACGGGAAAAGCTCCCGAGCCCGAGGCCCCGTACACACAGATGTTTCGGGACATGACAAAAAAGGAGCTGGGCCGGCGGAAACTGACGGATCAGCTCAGCGCCAAACCGGACGGCTATGAGGAACTGTTTGTGGCGGAGGTCGACCGGAAGAACGGTCGCTTCCACGCGGTCGGCGTGGATTCGGAGGGACGGTATATCCTTGAACAGTACGAGGAGTACGACACCGGCAGCGGCACCGGCTCTTCGGGCGCCTATTACGTCCTGACCAATCTTGAATACGGCCGTTATGCAACGCTGGCGCTGCTGAACGGGCAGATAACGGAGGAGGAATACTTCCGTCTGACATTGGACCGCAAAAAAACTGCGGATCAGGATGCAGATCCCTTTTACGAGCTGTTGTCCGGATACCCGGATCTGGTCGTGGAATACCGCATCCTCAGGGACGTGCGGTACTGCGGATATGAATCACACCGCAGCGCGCTGAAAGCCGCTTTTGCCGTACTCGGCATGGGCTGGACAGGTGATCCCGCCCGGGCCTCAGGCAGAAGGATCGACGCGGCGGAGCTGTTTTCACCGGAGCACCAAAAGGGAAAGCTCAGTTACCTGAAGGCTTTTCTGGATCCCCCTCATAAAAACAGCTACACCTGCAATGATTTTGAGCGCGTCAATTCCGTTCTTTTCCCTAACGGGACAGATGAGCTTGAAGTTTACGAATGGGATACGGACTGGTCGGACTATTTTGACGACGGCCGGGAGTGGTGGGGAACTCTGTGCCTGACGGTTTACGACAGGTCCGTCGACCGTTTTGCCGTGATCATGGCATCAGCGACGGACTGACAGACCGCAGTTTGCAGGAGGGTCTCGCATACAGTGAATCATTATCTCAGAAATCTGACAAAAATAGAATTTACGATAACAATGGCCTGTACCGGCAGGTGCAGGCACTGTTCGGAAGGCGGCCACGACGGGTTCACCGGGCATATCGACGCAGATGCGGCTGCGGAAGCGGTCAGAAAGATCTGCGCTCATTACAGGATCAAGACCGTGATGACATTTGGCGGCGAGCCGCTCCTGTACCCTGATGCGGTCTGCGCGATCCACAGGACGGCAACCGGTCTGGGGATCGAAAAGAGGCAGTTGATCACAAACGGGTATTTTTCCGAAAATCCCGGAAGGATCGAAGCCGTTGCGAAAAAGCTCAAAAGCAGCGGCGTCAATGACCTGCTGCTGTCAGTGGACGCTTTTCACCAGGAGCACATTCCACTTGATCCGGTCTTCCGTTTTGCCGGATATGCCGCGCAGGCCGGTATCCCGGTCCGGCTGCAGCCCGCATGGCTGGTCAGTCCCGAAGACCCGAATCCGTACAATGACCGGACGAGGGAGATTATCCGGGAATTCGATACTCTGCATATCCCCCTCAATCAGGGCAACGTGATCTTTCCGTCCGGGAACGCCCTGAAATACCTCCGTGAGTATTTTGATAAGAATAAGAAGCTCTCAAATCCCTACGAGGAAGATCCGAAAGACATAAAGACCATTTCTTTTGAACCGGACGGGAAAGTACTTAACGGGAATTTTAATCAAACGGATATACTGGAAATACTGGAAAACTATGAGCCTTAAAAACCGATGAAATCAGAAAATCTGCCGAGGTGAAACATGGGCCTGATCGAAGACTTCTATAACACAAAAGACGAGGATAAACGGCTTCTGTCGCAGCACGGACAGGTCGAGTATCTGACGACCATGAGATACATACATGAATGCATTTCGTCCCTTTCCCTTCCCCGCATCCTGGAGGTCGGCGCCGGCACCGGAAGGTACAGCGTCGCCCTGGCGAAGGAAGGATATCCCGTGACGGCAGTGGAGCTTGTACAGCACAATCTGGATGTCCTGAGATCAAAGCTTGACGGCAGCGAGCCGATCACGGCCGTACAGGGAAACGCCCTGGACCTGTCGGCATTCCCGAACAGGTCTTTCGACATAACGATGCTCCTGGGTCCCATGTACCACCTGTACACTTTTGAAGACAAGAAACAGGCGCTGTCCGAGGCGGTTCGCGTCACGAAGCCCGGGGGATACGTCCTGGTGGCATACTGCATGAACGAGCCCACTGTGATCCAGTATGTTTTTCTCGGGAAACACCTGGATTATGCCACGGAACTGAATGACCTGCTGACGGAGGACTGGCACTGCAGAAGCGAACCGCAGGAGATATTTGACCTGGTCAGGACGGAGGATATCTCGAAGCTCAATTCCGGGTTCCCTCTTGACAGGGTCAAGCTGGTAGCTACGGACGGAGCGGCCCATTACATGAGCGGCTTCATAGACGAGATGGATCCGATATATTTCTCCAAATGGATGGAATATCACTTTGCGACATGCGAGCGGCAGGATCTGATCGGGGCATCCAACCATACCCTCGACATCCTGAAGGTCCGCGGATAGGTCCGCAGCAACACCCGGGACCGTACGTTAAATAACTGAAAAGGAGCGCACCATGGAATACACCTATCAGCCGGAAGAATACGCGAAACAGCTGGCGGAGTACTATGAGCTTGAGAAACTGTCATTCTCCCCGGAGGACGGCAGGGAGCATATCATAGCGAAGCTTGAGGAGCGCAGCGTGAAAAAGCGCGTCATCGCGGACACCGCCAATACCATGATACGGGAATACATTGAGACATTCGAGAAAGACCCGGAAGCCGTCACTGCCGAAGACGCAGAAAAGCTGGACAGTTTCATCCGGGCGATGCAGACAGGCCAGGGGCTCAACAGCCGGTGCCCGGATCCCGCCATCATGCTCCGGGCCCAGCGGATACGCAAGGATTACTATGAAAAGAACGGAGATCTTGAGGAGACCGTGGGTTGCATCAACAACTGCAACCATTACTATCTTCAGCTCTTCGCCATGCATTCCAGCACCTTCAGCGGCACTCCCTACCGGGAGGAGGCGCTGAGTCTGAAAGACCGGTTCACCGAACTGTCGGCGTACCGGAGAGCCCAGTTCATGACGGTGGTAGCCCGTATGACGGCGGTACAGATGAGGGGTTTCGACTCCGGGGATTTCTCCATGGACAGGGTCTGGGAAGCCTGCAGTCTCCAGGAGGAACTGGCAGAGGCTGACCGCGCGTTCCCTCCGGCCGGGGATCCCGATCCCAGAGCCGAGGCTTCCGGCGTGCCCCCGTACTACGCGGACATGCTCCTGCAGAACTGCGAGATCCAGGCGGTCAATACGTTCTGCGACTACTGTGTCCACGAGAAAGACCGGGGCAGGATCCCGGACATCGGGTCCATGAGGCCGAAGATCTCACATATACTGGACAGACTCCGCTCCGATGTCGAAAACGGACGGAACCTGGTGGGGATCCCGATACATATGGAGCTGCTCCTCGCCATGGCGGATCTCCATCTTGGGAATATAACGAAAGAGGAGTTCTTTGAAAAATGCGATCAGTTCAGGCATGACGCCCTGGCCCTGGATCCCCGCCTGCAGCTCATCATCCTGTCGGACGTCGACAACACGTATCTCACATATCTGTACAAATACAGCGGTCTGGAGCCTGAAAAGATAAACAGCCTGTGCCGGGCAAGGCTCGACGAGTCCCTGCCGAGGCTGCTGCAGACCGCGAAGCTGGCCAACGACATCCATTTCAATGCCATCCCCATGAAGTACGTGACCTGCGCCTCGTATATAAGCAGGTTCTCCGATTTCGCCGGCACGGTGCTGGACCTTTCGGTCTATTCGGACAAGGCTCTGTTCATACATACGGCGATGGTAAGGGAAATGAGCCGGGCGATCTTCGATCATCTGATCGACGAGGATCCGGGCTTCTTCACCGGCGTGGCCGGCCGTGACGCAGAATACATCCGGGATCATAAGGAAGAGATGCGGGCCCTGCTGGATGACTGCTGCATGTATCACGACCTCGGTAAGTTCTGGATGACGGACATTACCGACAACTCCATGCGGCGCCTGACCGACGAGGAGTTCTCCCTCATAAAGGAACACCCCCTGAGGTTCGATGACGTGTACGCCCGCACCGACCGGAGCGACGAGCGCTTCATGTGCATACGGGACTGCGCTCTCACCCACCATCTCTGGCACGACGGCACCCGGGGCTATCCCGCAGTGCCCCAGACGAAGAACCGTCCCTTCGCTGACATCATCGCCATAGCGGACGGCATGGACGCCGCCACAGACTTTCTGGGGCGTCCCTACAACAGCGGCAAGAACGTGGACCAGCTGACGGAGGAATTCCGGGCCGGCTCGGGCACCAGGTACGGTCCCGAGGCCGTGGCTGCCCTGTCCGACAGAAAAGTCCGCGACAGGCTCGATTACCTGATAAATGAAGGAAGAAAAGAGATATACTACCGGATATACGCGTTCAACGAGCTGCCGGATATCATCTGACATATATATAACGAAAGAGAGAATGTAAGACATGGAAAAATTCAGAGATCTCAGATACGAAAGACCGGACCTCAAAAAACTTAAGAGGGATCTGGCATCAGTATCCGCGCAGTTCAGGAACGCCGCGTCTTTTGAAGAGGCAGACAGCGCGTTCCTCGCATGCCAGAAGACTGTGGAGGCATGGGCTACGCAGAACACTATCGCCAGCATACGCAACACCATGAACATGAAGGATGAGTTCTACGAGAATGAGATCAAGTTCTACAATTCCCAGAACCCCAAGCTCATGCTCAGGATGAAAAAGCTCATAAAGGCTCTGCTTGCCAGCCCTTTCCGTCAAGAGTTCGAGAATAAGTACGGCAGTCACATGTTCAAAGAGTATGAGATCCAGCTGAAGCTGGTCAAACCGTCAACCATACTCCCGTCCATCAGGGAGAGCAACCTCAAAACAGAATACTCAAAGACAGTCGCGGGCTGCTCCGTTGAATTCATGGGAGAAACGTGCAACTTCTACGGACTGCTGCGGCATATGCAGTCCACCGACCGCGCTGAGCGCAAGGCGGCATTCGAAGAATGGGCCAGACTGTATGAGAGCGTCTCGGACAAGCTGGACGACCAGTACGACAGACTGGTGAAGCTGCGCTGCACCATCGCGAAGCGTCTGGGATTCGGGGATTATATCAGATACATATACCCTGCCCGGGGCCGTTTCGACTATGACGCGGAAAAAGTCGCCGCCTTCCGTAAGGCCGTACAGGAATACGTCACTCCCGTGTGCGACAGGCTGTACCGCGATCAGGCCGCCAGACTGGGACTTGAAAAACTCTCCTGGTATGACGAGGACCTTTGCTTCCCGGACGGCAATGCGACGCCCATCGGTACGCCGGAAGAGCTGACCGAACACGCGAGGAAAATGTACGAGGAGATGTCGCCGGAGACCGGGGAATTCTTCAACTTCATGACGGAACACGAACTTTACGACTTCGTCACCAGGGAGAACAAGCATCTCGGCGGCTACATGACATTTCTCGCGGATTACAAGGCTCCGTTCATCTTCTCCAACTTCAACGGCACGTCAGCCGACATCGACGTGCTGACGCATGAGGCGGGCCACGCCTTCGAAGGGTACTACGCCTCCCGCCGCCTGCCCATAGAGCAGCTCGTCGGCTCCACCAGCGAGATCAACGAGATCCATTCCATGTCCATGGAGTTCTTCGCTTACCCGTACATGGAGCGCTTCTTCGGAGACAGGACCGACAGATACCGCTTCGCGCACTTCACCGATGCGTTCAAGACTATCCCCTACCTCGTATGCGTCGACGAGTTCCAGCACCGGGTATTCGAGGACCCGGACGCCACCCCGGCCGAACGCCGAGGATTCTGGCGTGAAATCGAAAAGAAGTACATGCCCTGGCGGAACTATGACGGCAACGGATTCCTTGAAGGCGGCGGATTCTGGATGCAGAAGCAACATATCTTCCTTTACCCGTTCTACTACATAGATTACGCCATGGCCCAGCTGGACGCCTTCGCCCTGTACCGGAAGAAAGTCGAAGGCGGAGACGCATGGGAAAGCTACCTCAGGCTCTGCGGGATGGGCGGAATGTACGGATATTTTGAAACACTGGAAAAGGCCGGGCTCCCGAACCCTCTGGACCCTGAAAACGTAAAGGCGCTCGCGGCATTTGCAGGAGAGCACGCAGAGATCCTCAGAAAGAAAGCGGAAAACAGCGGAAGGTAAAGAAATGTCAGCACTGTCGAAATATGAAAATAGAAAAGTGAAGATCACGACGGAAGACGGATCCGTATTCACCGGCAGGGCCGGGGTGTTCCCTTCCGGCTACGGACTTCACGAGTTCGGCCGGGAAGAGGAGAGCGTCCTTATCGGCGACACCCAGATCTTCAGGTCCGAGATCAGAAAGATCGAAACGTTCCCTGATGATGAAGGCCGGAACAGTGGATCTGGTGATCTCAGCGCGCTGATGGGGGACCTTCTTGAAGGGCTGTATTTCGTCGCGGACATCCTCCCCGAACAGGTGCCGGAAAACTCAGATGGCCGTTACTTCGCGGTGGAACGCTACTTTCTCCGGCCGGAAAGGCTCCGCCTACTGCGCCGCGGATTCGCTGAGATCCTTCTGAAGCTCAACTGCTATTACGACATGAAAGTCTCCTTTGACAACTGTGAGAGCTGGGATAACGATCCGGACCCGGAACAGTTCGCGGAAAGATTGGAAGGCCTTTCGGGAAACTTTTTCCTCAGGGCGGTGTTCGAGTCGCGGCGTGTCATGATAGACATCGAGCCCGATGACACGTATATGACCGTCTATGACCCGGATCTCAGCATGATGGATCTGATACGTCCGCTGTCGGCCGCGGCGGGACTGTTCGTCTGGAGCCCGGAGCAGGACCGATGAAAAGCAGTAATGAGAATACGAACTTCAGCTACGAACTGCATTTCGGTTCATACTGCCGGAAACACGGACTTGACCTGATACTTTCCTTCGACATGCCTCCGGGATATGAGTATGCCAACGGCACCTTCGATCCGGAAACAAAGACCGTATATATGAACAGGCAGCTGCTGTCAGGATCCCCTGACTATGAAAAAGCATTTTTTCTGTATCATGAACTTAGGCACGCGTCTCAGTATCTCCGTCCCGGGGAGTTCAGCGAAGAGATAAGGCGAAGCTCCGGGTACATCATAATGTATGACGGAACCTGTTACGTCAGAAAAGGCGGAGAGTATCCTGAGTTCAGGCTGGACGGGACGGGAGAGTACTTGAAGGATCTCTATCTCGGCCAGCCCCATGAAGTCGACGCGAACGTCTTTGCCTGTGAGCAGGCGAAGCGGATCTGCGGCGATACGGAAGGCCTCAGGATGCTTTTCGCGTTCTGGATGCCGGAGCACCGGTTTTCCGGGGAGACATATAAAGCGGTATACGACCTTCTGGACAGAAAAGCGGGCGGAGCGGAATGATCTTCCGGCACCGTACCGCATAAATACATTTTTAAGGATTTAACAATGAACATAGTCATTCTGAACGGATCCCCCGCGGGGAAAGACAGCATAACCCTCTGCACCATGCTGTACATCGAAAAGCACTTTCCGGAACACAGCTATGAGATCCTCAACGTGGGGCAGCAGATAAAAAAGATGGAAAAGGATCCGGATTCCTGGATGCCGGTCCTCCGGTCAGCCGACCTCATCGTGTTCTGTTATCCCATATACACTTTCCTTGCGCCTTCCCAGCTGCACCGTTTCATAGAGCTTATGAAAGAGTGCGGCATCGACTTCAGCGGCAGGTACGCCACCCAGGTCACCACGTCCAAGCACTTCTACGACATAACGGCTCACCGTTACATCAGCGACAACTGCGCTGATATGAAGATGAAGTACATACGGGGCCTCTCGGCCGACATGGAGGATCTTCTCCGGGAACAGGGGCAGAAGGAAGCGCTTGATTTCTTCAGATACGTGCTCTGGAACATGGAGAAGGGATTCAGCGAGCCGGACCCGGCGCCTGCGGGCGCGTTCACTCCCGTCCCGGTCGGACCTGCCCCGGAAAAGGCCGGTATAACTGCCCCCGGCAAAATCATCATAGTGGCTGATTATTCCCATTCGGAGGATCACCTGCTCGAGGACATGTGCGGATATCTGAAGAACATCCTTCCCTGCGAGGCAGAGATCATAAACATTGAGGATTTCCCCTTCGCGGGAGGCTGTCTCGGATGCTTCCGCTGCGCATCCGACGGGAAATGCGTGTATAAGGACGGATTCGATTCCTACCTGAGAGAGCACATCCAGACCGCTGACGGTCTGGTATACGCATATACAATAAAAGATCACAGCATGGGATACCGCTTCAAGATCTTCGACGACCGCCAGTTCTGCAACGGGCACAGGACGGTCACCATGGGAAGGCCCGTGGCATATCTTGTGGACGGCCCACTCGACAGCGAGGAAAATCTCCGGGTGCTCATGGAATCGAGAGCCCAGGTGGGCGGCAACACCCTGGCCGGGATTGCCACCAACCAGAGGGATCCGGCAGGAGAGATAAGACAGCTGGCGGAAACTCTGCGCTATGACATATCGGAACACTATCAGCCCCCGAAGAACTTCTACGGCGTCGGAGGGCTCAAGATATTCAGGGACCTCATCTGGCAGATGCAGGGTCTCATGAGAGAGGACCACAGGTTCTACAAAAAGCACGGATTTTACGACTTCCCGCAGAAAAGACGTGGCACCATGATGGCCATGTACCTTGTGGGCGGCATTATGCGCAGCAAAAAACTCAGCAGAAAGCTGGGGAACAGGATGAGCGAGGGCATGATGATGCCGTACAGCAAAGTACTGGGAGAGAAGGCCGGCAGGAAGAAATAACAGGAGAGGGGACAGGCAGGCATGGTATGTCTGCCTGCTCATATGCATAGCGGGATTCGCCCTCTCATACGGACGGTGGATCTCCCACTCCTCACAAAAGACCGGAAAGGCGGGAAAGCAGATGTCGAAGAATAAGAAAGCGAGGCAGTACCTCATAGACCTGCAGAAACGCAGGAGCGTCATAGCCATCATCGCCTGCGCCGTGACCTTCGGATGCTGCCTGTTCGCCACAGGCATGAACATCGTCCACTACAAGGACATGGAATGGGAGGTCTCTGACATCTTCAGGTACTTTACCACACTGTCGAACATGCTCACGGCCCTGGCGGCCGCATTCATCATCCCCTACGCCGTGAACGGCATCAGGAAAAAGAGGTTCGTATACCCGAAATGGCTCGCCATGTTCCATTACATGAGCACCATAGGCACCACCATAACGTTTCTGTTCGTGATGATCTTCATCCTTCCCCTTAATCAGGAATTCGCCGTCGGCGGAGCAATCTCTTCCTTCACGTGATCTGCCCCCTGGCGGTGCTGGTGTCCTTCTTCCTGGTGGAATCCGGATACCGGTACACCATTAAGGAGACATTCATATGCCTTATCCCCTTTTTCATCTACGTGATCCTGTACCTTGTGATGGTGGTCTTTCTCGGGAAGGCCAACGGGGGCTGGGAGGACATGTACTATCTGGTGACCTATGTGCCGCCATACGTGACCCTGCCCATAGTCCTGGCCTTTGCCTGGCTCGTGGCCTTCGCCATAAGGAAGATATACAACACGCTGTCGGAGAGACGGCAGAGGAGGATCCTTTCGGACTGGAACGGCAGCATGGAGCCCGTAGAGATAAAGATAGAGGTGTTCGGGCTGGGCCGCTACAACGGGATCCACGGAGAGGCCAATGACCTGAGCATCCCCTATGACATACTTAAGCTGATCTCGGAAAGGTATTCCCTGCCGACAGACGGGCTGGTAAGGGCCTATACCAGAGGGCTCACGGACGGCATCGAGGAAAAGCTGGCCCAGGCCGGTGAAGCGGTAAAGGAGAAAAAAAGATGACGGGCCTGTACAGACCGGAGCCAGGGGATCTGTGGTTCCGAAAAGAGATGCTTTCAGATCCCGACACAATGTCATACAATGATGCATGGGGCGGGACCATCCCATTCCCGGAGGAGGACTGGACGGAGTGGTATGACCACTGGGTCCTCTCAAGCGGCGGAAAGCGGTATTACCGCTATGTCACCGACGGAGAAGGCAGCTTCGTCGGGGAGATCGCCTACCATTACGATCCGGACCGCGGGATACATCTGGCAGACGTCATAATCCACGCCCCCGAAAGGGGAAAAGGATACGGAGGGCAGGCGCTGGACATGCTCTGCTCCGCCGCCCGGGAAGCCGGGATAAAGTTCCTGTATGACGACATAGCCATAGACAATCCCGCCGTGAAGATGTTCCTGGGCCACGGTTTCACCGAGGAATACAGAACAGATGAGATAATAATGCTCAGAAAAGACCTCTGAGCCCCAATATACAAAGTAAAGGCAAAGAATCATGTTCAGACATGCGACGAGACTGATCTCATGCATACTGCTGATATCGGTACTCTTTATGTTTTCCGCCTGCGGCAGGCCGGCGGACGTCGATGTGCCCGCTGACACCGCAGCGCCGGATACGGATCCCCCGAGGACCCTTTCCGGGATCACCGTGACGGACAACCGGGAAAGCTACGGATTCGGGGAGGAGCCGGATCTCACCGTGACCGCCGGGTATTCGGACGGAACGCCTTCGAGGCTCTGGCAACGGGTCTGGCGGAGCATTACGAAACTGACCTCAAAGGTTTCAGGGACCTTATGAGTTCCGTAAGGTATTACGGTAAGAACAGCTATCTGGATGACTACCAGCGTGATTTTTACATAGAATACCGGGGCTACGATGAGTCCTGGCTCGAAGAGACGGAGATAGACGGGGAAACCGTTTATATGGTGCGTTCGTATCACATAACCGGACTTTTCGACTCCGGAGATCTGCTGGACAGGCTCGAGGAAAGCGGAGATTTTCCCGAACTCGCTCCTCTAATCTCGGATGCGAGGGCGGCTCTCGGCAGTATCGTGATATATAACACAACTGCAGGGAACGAGGAAAGATCCCATGGCCTGTCACTTTTCTGCCCCATGAGCGAAGACTTCGCATATCCGGAAGAGGAAACTGGATTTGAGACCTGGAGAAAGCTCACAGCTTTCGATTAGAAGCAAAGGGGAGGCGAGAACGTGAATACTGCCTTGGAGCGGATCAAATACATCGCAGCGGTAGTACTGTACGGCACAATAGGCATGTTCCTTCGTTATGTCGATCTCCCGAGTGAGATCGTCGCGATGTGCCGCGGTCTGATCGGCTCGCTTTTCATATTCCTGTACCTTAAGGCAAAAAGAAAAAATTTCGACAGGGATGCCGTAAAAAGCAATCTGAAGTGGCTGCTCATCGGAGGAATAAGCCTTGGCCTCAACTGGATATTCCTTTTTGCAGCATATACCGGCACCACCGTGGCCATAGCCAGCCTCTGCAACTACACAGCTCCTGCGGTCGTGATACTTATCGCTCCACTTGTGCTTCACGAACGGCTTGACGGACGAAAGATCCCCTGTGTGATCGCCGCTTTTGCCGGAATAGTTCTGGTCTCCGGGTTCTGGAACAGCGCCTCAGGCAATGTTCACGGAGTGATCATGGGACTTCTGGCTGCAGCATGCTTCGTCATAATAGTCATTTGCAACAGAAAGATCAGCGGCATGCCCGCTCTTGAAAAATCCGTGATCCAGCTGCTGGTCTCAGCCGCAACGGTCCTGCCCTACGTAGTCATAAGAAACTGGGGCAGTGTCATCACGCTGGATATCCGTTCGGTCCTTATAGTCATAATGCTCGGCCTGGTCCATACCGGCGTTGCCTACTGTCTGTATTTCAGCGGAATGGCGACTTTGCCTGTGCAGACGGTAGCGATCCTGGGATATCTTGAACCGGTAGTCTCTGTCCTGTGTTCGGTGATCTTTCTCCGCGAACCGATGGGGATCGCCGGGTGGGTAGGAGCTGCCCTCATAATCGGGGCTGCCGTCATAAGCGAGACTCTTCCGGAAAGGCACTCAGGCTGAACGGTCTTCAGAACAGAAATAAGTCAAAAAAAGGCGGAAAACGGAATGACTGAGAAAGATATCACAGACAACAGGATCCTAATAGATTTCTGGAGCAGAGCCCTTGATATAACGGAAGAGGACAGAAAAAACAGCTCTGACATTGGCGCCGACAGCTGGAAGGATATGGCTCCCTCGGAGAAACTATACCGCGCTGCGGAGTCTTTCGGGAGCTGCCGCAAGGTACTGGACTACGGCTGCGGGAACGGCTGGGCAAGCATCATTGCGGCAAAAAACGGCTGCATGGACGTCACTTCGGTGGATGTGGCTCCGGGAGCTGTGAGCTCCGCCGCGTTCTTCTCTTCACTTTTCGGGACCGGAGACAGCGTAATAACGGATCTGGTGGAGCCGGACTGGATCGGGACCCTTCCGCCCTGCATATACGACGGCTTCATCTGTTCGAACGTACTTGACGTGGTGCCCCCGGAGACTGCGGAATACATCATCCGTGAAGCGGCAAGGATCGTCTCCCCGGATGCCAAGGTCATCATCGGCCTGAACTTCTGCATGACCGCTGAAGCCGCCGCGAAAAGAGGGATAGAGCTTGAAGACGGGAACCGGCTGTACGTGGACGGTGTGCTAAGGATGGTCTCCCGCACGGATGAGGAATGGGAAGAGATCTTTTCTCCTTACTTCACCGTTGAAAAGCTCGAGCACTTCGCATGGCCGGGAGAGCAGACGGAGACGAGAAGACTGTTTTACCTCAGAAAGAAGCTGCCTCCAGTACGCAGACTGGAAGACAGCGAGATCCCGGAAGCCCTGGATCTGGCCTGGAATGTATTCTCGGAATATGAGTCCCCCGTGTACTCAGCGGAGGGGACGGAGCAATTCAGGAAAAGCATCCATGACCCTGAGTATCTCAGGGGGATCGAATACTACGGCACTTACGACTGCGGCAGGCTCGTCGGTATCCTGGGCGTCAGGCCGGACACCATGCACATAAGCTTCTTCTTCGTGGACGGGGCGTACCACCGCCGGGGCATCGGCACCCGTCTGTTCAGATATCTTGAAGGCCTGTACCCCGGCAGCAGGATCACCCTAAATTCCTCGCCCTACGGGCTTCCCTTCTACAGGGCTCTGGGATTCGAGCCATCAGGTGAGGAAAAGAACGTGAACGGCATCCGCTTCACGCCCATGACATACGAAGCCGGAAAGGATCCTGACGTGTTGGTACGCCGGGTCCGGAAGGGGGACGAGGAGGCTCTCGCCCGCGTCCAGACCGAAAGCTGGAGATCGGCCTTCGGCTCAATACTTGACAGCGCCACCCTCGAAAGGTGCACCGATTTCACAAAAGCCGTGAACATGTTCAGATCGCTGCTGGATGAAAACCGTGGAAACGGATATATCCTCGAGATAAAGGGAAAGCCGCACTGCATCTCCTACTGGGACGCCGCAAGAGATCCCGGCATGGACGGATACGCGGAGCTCATATCCATCCACAGTCTTCCGGACAACCGCAGGCGCGGATACGGCCGGATGATGATGGACAAAGTCCTCGGAGACATCAGAAAAGCCGGTTACCCGGGCGTTGTGCTTTGGGTATTCACGGAAAACAGAGGAGCCAGGGCCTTCTATGAGGCTGCGGGCTTCCATGCCACCGAAACAGTCAAGCACGCCCTGGGAACGGAAGAGATGCTTTACGCAAAAGATTTCTGACTGAATGACCTCATCGGAGGTGACATACATGATACTTGAAACAGAACGCCTCATCCTCAGGCACTGGGAGGATTCCGACGCCGAAGAATGCTACAGATACGCGAAGGACCCCCGCGTCGGGCCGCCGGCGGGCTGGCCTCCCCATACCGACATTGAGAACACGAGACAGGTTATAAGGGACATACTCAAAGCGCCGGAGACATACGCCATCGTGCTGAAGGAGACCGGACTGCCCGTGGGCAGTATGGGCCTTCACTTTCACAGCGATCTTGCAGAGGCTGACGGCGAGGCGGAACTGGGCTACTGGATCGGGGTACCCTACTGGGGCCGGGGCCTTGTGCCGGAAGCGGGACGCGAGATGCTGCGGCACGCGTTCATGGACCTCGGTCTCGACAGAGTCTGGTGCGGATACTACGACGGGAACGACAAATCGAAAAGAGTCCAGGAAAAGCTGGGATTCAGATACGTAAGGACCACTGAAAACGTCCCCGTGCCGATGATGGGAGAGACCAGAAAGGGCCATTCCAACTGCATGACGAAAGAGGAATGGCAGAAACGCTGGGGCGGCACGGTCATCGGGATCGAGGAGATACCGCTCTCTGATATCGGCGGATTCTGGGACCTTCATATACGGTATCTCACGGAGGACGGGATCATAACGGATCCCGAGGACATTGAATACTTCTCCGGTGACGAGTACCGCGGCATCCTTGAAGAACACATGGAAAGAGAACGGGACCGTCAGCATATGGTATGGTTCACCCGGGGCGGGGAACGCATAGGAGCCGCCTCCTTCTGCACCTACCTTGAAGAGGACGGAAAATGCTTCATCCTTGATTTCTGGATCTTTCCCCCGTACCGCGGCAACGGGACGGGGCACATGTGCTTCCGGGCCCTTGAGCGCTATACTGAAAAAGACGGCGCCCGCTGGTATGAGATCAACAGCACGAAGGAAGACTCCGTGAGATTCTGGAAGTCCCTCGGCTTCACGGAGAACGGAACGGACGAATACGATATGCCCGTGTTCGTGAAGAGATAATGCGAAAGGATCATGTAGTTATGCACTGCACTGACATCGACATTTCAAGATTTGACCAGTTGTGGGAACTGCAGAAGAATTACAAGGAGGAGATCGGAGAGGAACCGCCCGGCGAGGTCTCGAGAGACCTGCTGTATGATGCTGTCCGGGACAGGCGGATACTCTTTTTCGGAGCCCTTGACGGAGAGAAGCTCGCCGGGTGCTGTTCCGTGACCGTGGGCTTCTCGACCTTCGACTACGCCCCCTCCGGAGTGTTCGAGGACTTCTACATCCTGCCGGAGTACAGGCACAGGGGCATTGCGAGGCAGCTCGTCAAGTATGCCCGTGAGAAGAGCGGGGTATCGTCCATGACCGTGGGATGCGCAGACTGCGACGTCCCCATGTATGAGTCCCTGGGCTTCTCGGTCCGTCTCGGAAACCTTCTGGCGTTCGAATAGAATACTAAAGCTCCTTCAAAAGGACACCCGTCCCTATGAAGGAGCTTGTTTATTTCAGTTACGGGAAGCCGTCAGTTCTTCCCTGCGCTGCCGCAGGTCCGGCTGTATCTGCAGCAGCTGCAGCCGCAGCTCGCGCAGTTTCCGCCGCATGATGACTTTCCCTGTTTCTTTTCTCTGACCATTTTAACGATGACCAGCGTCACCATGGCCGCGAGAACAAGAGTGATGATTATGGTCCCGAGGTTTGCAGCAAGCCATTCAGGCATCTCTTGTACCTCCTTTTCCCGGTGTCAGACCCGTTTCGTCAGCTTGTCCGCTTCCTTATACTTCCTGAAGAACAGCATGTATACTATCAGGCCGAGGGCAAGGACCGCGAATATGAGTCCCACAACGTTCAGGTTGCCGGTGAATATGCCGCCGAACTGGTTGATCATCAGGGCGATGATGTAAGCGAACCCGCACTGGTAACCGATGGCGAACAGTGTCCATTTCCAGTTGTTCATCTCGCGCTTGATGGCGCCGATGGCCGCGAAGCAGGGAGCGCAGAGCAGGTTGAATACCAGGAACGAGAACCCTGTGACTCCGGTGAAGGCCTGGGCGAGAGCCTGCCATGCGGTCAGTTCTCCGCCTCCGTACAGGATTCCCATGGTCCCGACGATGTTCTCCTTGGCCACAAGGCCCGTTATGGATGCCACTGCAGCCTGCCAGTTGCCCCATCCGAGAGGAGCGAAGATCCACGCTATGGCTCCACCGATCTTGGCCAGGATGGACATCTCGAGCTCGTCCTCAGCCAGCATCCGGAACCCTTCCTCCGTGAATCCGAAGTAACTGGTGAACCAAACCACTATCGTTGACAGGAGTATGATGGTGCCGGCCTTCTTGATGAACGACCACCCGCGTTCCCACATGGAACGGAGAACGTTGCCGGGAGTCGGCCAGTGATAGGGAGGTAGCTCCATGACGAAGGGAGCCGGGTTCCCGGCGAACATCTTCGTCTTTTTCAGCATGATGCCCGAGATCACTATGGCGGCCATGCCGATGAAGTATGCGGAAGTGGACACCCAGGGTGACCCTCCGAATATGGCGCCCGCGATCATCGCTATGAACGGCACTTTCGCGCCGCAGGGGATGAAGGTGGTGGTCATTATGGTCATGCGGCGGTCCCGTTCGTTCTCGATCGTCCTGCTGGCCATGATCCCGGGGACACCGCAGCCCACACCGATCAGCATGGGAATAAAGGATTTTCCGGAAAGGCCGAACTTCCTGAATATACGGTCAAGAACGAACGCGATGCGCGCCATGTATCCGCAGGCTTCAAGTATGGCAAGCAGGAGGAACAGGACCAGCATCTGCGGAACAAATCCGAGGACAGCTCCCACGCCTGCGATGATACCGTCAAGTATAAGTCCTTTGAGCCAGTCCGCCGCGTTCACGGCGTCCAGGCCTTTTTCCACGAGAGCCGGGATGCCGGGGACCCAGGTGCCGTAATCGGCGGGATCCGGCTCGTCGCCTATCTCTTCCATTGTTTTGAGAGCCTCCCGGTAGTCCTCGAGACTTGCGGTCTCCTCCGTGACTTCCAAGGTCTCTTCGTCTTCCACTTTGTATGTGAAGTCGCCTGAAGGCTCGGTGCCGTGCTCCTCCACGTATGCGTCGTATCCGTCTACGATGGCTGACGCGTCGGCGTATTTCTCAGCGATCTCATTGTATCCGCCGTCCATCCCGAACAGGTGGAAGCCGTCGCCGAACACATTGTCGTTCACGAAGTCCGTGGCGATGGCGCCAACGCCCACCATAGCGATCCAGTAGACCGCGAACATGATGACGGCGAATATGGGCAGGCCCAGCCAGCGGTTGGTCACCACCTTGTCTATCTTGTCGGACGTGGTGAGCTTTACGGTCTTTTCCTTCTTATAGCTGGACTTTATGATCTCGGCTATGTAGACATACCTCTCGTTGGCGATGATGCTCTCAGCGTCGTCGTCAAGTTCCTTTTCTGCAGCCGCTATGTCGTTCTCTATATGTGCCAGAGTCTCTTCCGGAACGTCCAGTTTTTCCATGACCTTGTCGTCCCGTTCGAAGATCTTTACGGCATACCATCTCTGCTGCTCTTCCGGCAGGCCGTGCACCGCCGCCTCCTCGATGTGGGCGAGGGCGTGCTCGACAGGACCGGAGAAGCTGTGCAGAGGAACGGTCTTCGCGTGCTTTGCAGCCTTTATGGCAGCTTCAGCCGCTTCCTGGACCCCTGTTCCCTTCAGGGCCGACACGGCAATGATCTCACATCCCAGCTGTCTTGACAGCTCCTTCATGTTGATCTTGTCGCCGTTCTTCTCGACAAGATCCATCATGTTCACGGCTATGACCACCGGGATCCCCAGCTCCGTGAGCTGTGTCGTCAGATAAAGGTTTCTTTCAAGGTTGGTACCGTCGATAATGTTAAGTATGGCATCCGGACGTTCCTCGACCAGATAGTTCCTGGCCACGACCTCCTCGAGGGTATACGGAGAAAGCGAGTAGATACCGGGAAGGTCCGTTATGGTGACGTCATCGTGCTTCTTGAGCTTGCCTTCCTTTTTCTCCACCGTGACCCCGGGCCAGTTCCCCACGAACTGGTTGGAACCTGTCAGCGCATTGAAAAGAGTCGTTTTACCGCTGTTGGGGTTGCCCGCAAGGGCGATTCTCAAACTCATAATATTTATCCTTTCTGCCCCGGAAGGCATTTATTCCACTTCGATCATTTCCGCGTCCGCCTTGCGGATGGACAGTTCGTAGTTCCTGACTGTCACTTCGATGGGATCTCCCAGAGGAGCCACCTTGCGTACGTATACAGGGGTCCGCTTCGTGATCCCCATATCCATTATGCGGCGCTTTACGGCGCCTTCGCCGTGGAGTTTCACCACTACCGCGGTCTCTCCGATCTCGACATCTCTCAAAGTTTTCACTGACTGTTCCTCCTTGTTCATACCATTATTCTTCTGGCCAGTTCATCGCTCACCGCGATGCGGCTCTGTTTCACGTTTATGATCAGGTTCTCACCCAGGGCGCTGACTATGCTCACTTCTCCGCCCACCGTGAATCCAAGATCCTCCAGATGTTTCTTCATCTCCGGGCTGCCGCCGATCTTCTTTATGATCTGGGGCTTCCCCGCTTCTGCCAGGCTCAGAGGCATCATGTTATCCTCCCGTCATACGCTTGGTTAGCTTAAGCTAACCTATATGCGCAAAATATTGGTTAGCATCAACTAACCGAATATCATTATAGTTAGCTTGTGCTAACTTGTCAACACCTTTTCACATATTTTTTCAGATTTTTAAGGCGCTGTTTCGCCCCGCCACTGTTGAAAGTTTCCGCAGGATGTGGTAATCTTATACTGGATTGGTATATATATGAGATTTTGAAGGAGATGACTATCCATGGCTATGCAGGAATCAGGAGAAATGTACCTCGAGACCATATACGTGCTTTCACAGAAGTCCCCTCAGGTAAGGGCAGTGGACGTGGGAGAATACATGGGTTTTTCAAAGCCCTCGGTGAGCCGCGCCCTTGGACTGCTCAGGAAAGAAGGCCTCGTGACCACGGATGATTCGGGATACCTGAGGCTGACGGAATCTGGGACCAGAAAGGCGGAGAGCATATACGAGCGCCATACCCTGCTGACGGCCCTGCTGATGGATCTCGGTGTGGACGAGGAAACGGCCTCCAACGACGCCTGCCGCATAGAGCATTATATAAGCGAAAAGACCTTCGACGCGATCAAGGCCCATGCAGCAAAATACGGGAAATCCGAAAAGAAGTGAGTTTACATGGAATACATCAGAGTAACCAAGGAAAACCTTGAAAGCGAGCACATCTGCTGCGCGATCTCGAACAACAGGGACATCCAGGTATCTTCAAAGAAGGCCTGGCTGAAGGACCGGTTCGATGAGGGGCTGGTGTTCCTCAAAAGCACTGAACGCGGAAAATGCTTCATAGAATACATCCCGGCCGAGAATGCCTGGGTGCCCGTGGATGCGGACGGATACATGTATATCGACTGCCTGTGGGTGTCAGGCTCCTTCAAGGGCCACGGATACTCAAACGATCTGCTCGGTGAATGCGTTAAGGACAGCCGGAACAAAGGGAAAATGGGCCTGTGCATCCTTTCATCCGCCAAAAAGCTTCCTTTTCTTGCGGATCCCAAATACCTCAGACACAAAGGTTTCACGGTGTGCGACGAGGCGGACAACGGGATCCAGCTGTGGTATCTTCCCTTCTCCGAAGGAGGAGAGCTTCCGAAATTCCGGGAATGCGCGAAAAAACCCCGCGTGAACGAGGCCGGATATGTGCTCTATTACACCAGCCAGTGTCCCTACAACGGCAAATACGTACCTCAGCTGGAGCAGACCGCGAAAGAGCACTGCATCCCGTTCAAAGCCATCCGTCTCGAAACCAGGGACGAGGCCCGGAACGCGCCCACCCCTGTGACCACATATTCCCTGTTCTTCAACGGACGGTATGTCACAAACGAGCAGATGAATGAAGCAAAGTTCCTTAAGCTGGCGGAAAAGCACCGTTCCATGGATGACACCGGATACGGCGAGTATTTCATGGGCCGGACCGCCGGGGATATAATGAAAGAGTACGGGGGGCAGCACGGCGAATGGGTGCGCCTGAACCCTGAAAAAGATCCCCGTAACGGAGATTAAGAATGAAACGTATATTGAGAAAGGCCATCCTGTTCCTGGCAACCGTCGCAGTCCTGGCGCCGTGCCTTTCATCCTGCGGAAAAATGGATGACGGGGTCTCCGGTAAGACATATGTATGGGAAAAGGAAGGCGCAGGCGGAGATTTTTCCATAAAGATAAAGGAAGGCGGCACGTATTCATACTACGCCGGTTTCCTGAGCAGCTACATCGGGTACGGGACCTGGGAGCTCAAAGACGGGATCCTGACCATGACCGAAAGCCCTAATCTGTATGATTTCGTTTTCCGTTTTCAGGTAAAGGAGGGAGAGCTTGTCTACATCGCAGAGGGCTCGTCCGGATTCATGTACGTGAATGTCGCAGACGGGGACAGGTTCATCCTCTCTGATGAAGCTCCTTTTCCAAATGTGGATATAAACCCGTAGCGCAATATCATTTCAGAAACATCCGGGAGGCGTTTATGGTAAGAACAGTCGAAATAGTCAGCCTGTCCAGCGGCATCATAGGCGAGGAACGGGTGGAGCACGAAGTGCAAATCGGCGTGAACCGACTGAAAAACTTCGGTCTGAATGTAAGATTCTCGGAGCACGCCCGCTCGGGACTGGAATATATAAAGAAGCATCCTGAAGCGAGGGCGGAGGATCTGCTCAGGGCTTTCAGGGATCCGGAAGTGGACATGATCCTCTGCGCCATAGGAGGCGACGATACGTACCGGCTGTTGCCATATCTCTTCGGGCATAATGAGCTCCGGGATGCGGTCTGCGATAAGATCTTCCTGGGTTTCTCCGATACCACGATCAACCACTTCATGCTTCACAAGGTCGGGCTCAGGACTTTCTACGGCCAGTCGTTCCTGGCGGACGTATGCGAACTCGATACGGACATGCTGCCGTACTCGAAAGAATATCTGACTGAGCTCATAACCACGGGCACCGTAAGGGAGATACGTCCCTGCGGATACTGGTATGAAGAGCGCAGGTCCTTCGGTCCGGAGGCGGTGGGGACTCCCAGGATAAGGCATGCGAACGGTGGATTCGAGCTGCTGCAGGGCAGCCCCGTGTTTTCGGGAAAGATCCTCGGAGGCTGCGTCGAGTCCATGTTCGACATATTCGACAACACAAGATATGAGGATTCGGTGGAACTGTGTGCCAGATACGGCCTTTTCCCATCCTGCGAAGACTGGAAAGGCAGGATACTGCTGCTTGAGACCAGCGAGGAGAAGCCTCTGCCGGAGCTTTACGAAAAAATGATCCTTGCCCTCAGGGACCGGGGGATCTTCAGAGCCGTATCAGGCGTCATAGCGGGGAAGCCCATGGACGGAACGTACGCCGAGGAATACAAGCAGATCCTTGTGAGGACGATCGACCATCCTTCCCTTCCGGTGCTCTGGAACGTCAGCATAGGCCACGCGGCGCCAAGGTGCATAATCCCATTCGGAGTCAACGCCACAGTGGATCATTTAAATCAGGTCATATCCTTCACTGAATGAGAGGAGAAAAATAATGTCAGGTAAAATCGCAGCTGCAGTCATTGCGGCCCTTCTGGCCGCCGTAACGATCATATCCTCTGCCTTATTCACCGGATGTTTCAGAGAGCGGGCCGAGTTCATAGTAGGCAAGGATATAAAGATCAGCGAATTAACGGAATTTTATTACACATACGCCACATCCACCGATCCGTCGGAATATCTGAGGTACAGATTCTATACGGAGAACGGGATGTACTTCGTTGATTATGATAAACGTGAAGGCAGTCACTGGCCTCTGACCGAATCCGACAGAACGGATTGGGGAACGGTGCTGCTGTCCGAAGAGCAGTGGAACAGTCTGTTCTCGCTCCTCGACTCGGGAACAGTGACCAAAAGGCATGAAAGCACCGAATCCGGTGACTCCGGACCCTGGACATATCTTTACTGGACGGGCGACGGATCGAAATATCAGGAGTTCACTTTTGCCCCGGGAGCCCTCGTCCGGTTTGAAGCATTTGCTGAAACCGTCTGCGAGGTGTCAGACGGCGGGATCTGATCTGCTGGCAACAAAACCAAACGATCAAGGATAAACATATGGAGATCACTGTAGAAAAGCGCTACCTACTGCTTCCGGTATGCAGGCACGCCCAGACCAAGAAAATTCGCTTCATGAAAGAGGGAAAAACGGTCTATGAGCTGAAAACAAGGCTCTCCACCGCTCCCGATTTCGTGATACCTTATGATATAAGCATGTTCGAAGGCGAGACTTTCGAGATACGCACGGACCCGGAAACGGACTACGTGCCAGAATTCGCCGATTCATGGGACGACCCCGGCCTTTACCGCGAGAATCTCCGTCCGGTATCACATTTCACCGCAGCATACGGCTGGATCAACGATCCGAACGGTCCCGTATATTATGAAGGCAGGTACCATCTGTTCTTCCAGCACAATCCCGCAGATTCCATTTTCGGCAACCTACACTGGGGGCATGCCGTAAGCGATGATCTTGTTCACTGGACACAGCTGGGAGAAGCCCTTTTCCCCGATGAGACCGGACTCATGTATTCCGGCACCGCTTTCGTGGACTCGGAAAATGTAACGGGATTGAAATGCAATGAACATGACCCGTTGCTTCTCTTTTACACCGCCGCAGGCGGAGACAGCGGCCTGAGCGCCGGGCACCATTATACCCAGAGGATCGCGTATTCATGCGACGGCGGGATCACATTCACCAAATACGGTCTTGCGGTGGATACCATAGTATCCGGCAACCGGGATCCCAAGGTCGTGTACTGCGACGAGATCGGAAAATATGTCATGGCTCTGTATCTCGGGAGCGGAGAATTCATGCTGCTTGTGTCTGATGACCTTCTTCACTGGGAAGAACTGCAGAGGATGATGCTGGAAGGCGACCGGGAGTGCCCCGATTTCTTCCAGCTTATTGAAAGCGGTGAGAAATACTGGGTCCTAACGGGAGCACGTGACACATATGTCATCGGAAAGTTCGAAAACGGGCTTTACGTTCCGAAAAAACGCGGTACAGGCCTGATGCAGGGTGTCAGCTACGCCGCCCACTCGTTTGCGAACATGCCTGACGGCAGGGTCATACGCATGTGCTGGAACCGGGCAAATATACCTGACATGCCCTTCAACGGAAGCATGTGCACGCCGCAGGAACTGCGTCTGCGCAATACAGCCGGAGAGATCGTGCTGACAGCCCTTCCCTGCGATGAGTTCCGGAGTCTTAGAGGAAGTCCGAAGACAGGAAATGATTCTCTCAAACTCCCCGGCCGCTCCAACGACATACTCCTGTCAGTCCCTGCAGACAGAAAAACTGTGCTCAGGCTTTTCGGTCTTGAATTTCTGATCGATCCGGGAAACGGGAAGCTGACCCAGAAAGACGGTCCTGATATGAATGTGACCGTCAGGGACGGAAGTGCCAGTATAAGGGTCATTCAGGACGTACACTCCATCGAGATCTATTCGGAAGACGGCAGCGCATTCCTGTGCACCGGCCATATCTGTGACGGTCTGCTGAACACTCTTGAATGTCCCGGTACCGATATTCTGGCTTATCCCCTCGCGGACATACACTGATATATAGATAAATAGGTATGAACATGCCGCTCATATATAACGTGCTGCAGTATATGCAGACAAGGAGGTTCAAATGCAGGTAATCAACCCGAGCTACAAGTATTTTCCCCTGGTAAACGGAGTATGGTCCACCGCTGACGGTGTCTGGAAACTGGACATATGCGACGGGAAAATGACGATCATCAGGAACTCCGGCATCAGACTTGAAACATACTTCAGCTGTGCCAACAGAGAGGAAAGCACCCAGGGATTCCCGATCCTTCTGAACCCCTTCAGAGATGACGAGGATTTCAGATTCACCCTCTCAACCCCCAGCATCCACAACATTATGACCGGAGAGGCGTACAAGTTCAGCAATATGTGGTACGGAGACAAAGGGATCCACATCGAACTCATCGACGGAAGCGGCAATCCTCCCGAAATACTTGATTTTGTTAAGACCGGGGCAGACAATCCCGGATGGACCTGCTCCTGCGGGCACGCCGGGAACCAGGGAAAGTTCTGCACGGAGTGCGGAAAGCCACGTGAGACCTGGGACTGTGAATGCGGGAACAGGAACAACAATGGGAACTTCTGCACGAACTGCGGGAGAAGAAAGACCTGAGTTGGCAGCAGAAGCAATGCACAGGTTTATGCAAAGAAAGGACAAAACACATGAAAGTGATCGACGTATATAAACAGTATTTTTCAGCTGAATGCGAATTCAACGGAGTAAAACGTAGAGCTGCCGTTGTGACGCTTACAGCCACCAGCGACGCCGGAACCATAGCATATGAGGTGGGAGTCAGTTTCTTCCCGCACAGAGACGAGGAAGATTACGCAGTGTCATACGACGCCGTATCTCAGGAAGAGCTCTTCAGCGGAAAAGGAAGAAGATCGAAAAAACGCGAAAAGGAATATCTCGCCAACATCCGGACGGAAGCGGACAAGGCTGCGGAAAAGCTCGGAGGCAAGATTTTCTGGGACAAACCCCTCAGGGACGCGCAGTTCGGCTGATCTAAGAACATACCATACTATCAAATACCCCGGGATCATTCAAATGGTCCCGGGGTATCCTTATGTCTGCTGCAATTTCAAAAAACAGAGGCACTCCACACGGAGTGCCTCTGAAATCCATTTGCATAGATATTTTTATTGGTTCGACTTATTTCCCGTAGTAGGTCTTCAGGTTAGCGATATCGCTTGCTGTAGCGACACCGGTGAACAGAAGAGCATCATCCATGTAGCCCGGGATTCTGTCGTAGTTGTCGGTATTATCATTACCGAATCTAATGACTTTTCCGCTGCTGAAGAAATCATCATCGAATTTGTCATCATATGTGTACCAGTCGAGATCGCCAAAGTTGACGGAAAGGCCTACTTTGTGATTAGACGGATCAACTGTGAATACAACATAGATCCAATCGTTGTTGTTGGTGTAGGAGAATCCGTGGTCGTCTCTGCCGTCACCGTCACCGATGTTGAACTTCAGTTCGCTGTCACTGTTTACGCAAAGCAGGAAGCCTTTGTTCTTGCCGCTGTCCCAGTCCTTTGTGCCAAAGAGAACAGGGTCGGAACTGATGTGATCCATCTTGACCCATGCTGCTGCTGTGAAACCACCGCTGATGGTTTTTACGCCGCTAAGGTAAATGTGTCCTGCAGCGAGGTTCAGAGCTTTGTGGTAAACGCCGAGATCATACGCCTCTTCACCCTTGAGGGTGACCTTGGTTGCGGGTGCGTTCAGAATCTGAGCATCAGTATTACCGTCGAACGGAACATACGCGATGATACGATCATTGCTGATGTAGTTCGTGATGTTCGTAGGTGTCGGGTTGGCCTCAGCTGCCTCGTCGAGAGCTGCCTGTGCTGCTGCAGCCTGAGCATCAGCTTCTGCTGCTTCTTCAAGCAGATCCTCGAGCCATACACCGTTCACATCGTAGTCGAAGGAGAACGGAGCCGTTCTGGGATCGAAGTTGCTGCTTCTCAGAATCTCGTCATCCTCAAAGTCATATGTGTAAACGATAGCATAGGACAGGTCGTTGCCGGACTTACCCATGTTGGAGCTGTTCTCATGAACGAGCATCGTGTACCAGTAGCTCTGGGAAGCGTTGCCGTTGTCATCGTACAGATCGAGCATCCTAGCAGGCTGAACCAGGTTCCAGCTGTTCTGGTACTGGGAGTCTGTCTTGAGGACTTTTCCGCCGCCGTCGTCAACAGCGACATGATGCAGTCCGAGACGTCCGTTCTCTTCGGTGAGAGCCCATACGAACACGGAGCTCTTACCTACTGTTCCGCCGCCGTCACCTGCTGTGAGGCCGAAGCCTGCAAGTCTGAAGTATGAATTGTAGCCTTCGCCGAGAGCCTTGTGGGTCAGACGGTTGTTGATGGCGATAGGAGCGAAGCCCTGGTAGTAGGGAGCATCCCAGCCGGCCCAGCCTTTGTTCCACATCTGGTCGATGGAAGCAACTGCTCTGTTGTACTTAGCTGTTACGATACCGTCTTCACGGAAGATTCCGTCCTGAAACAGGGTTCCGTCAGGGTTCGTGAGGCTCTTGATGAGGTCAGGAACCAGTGCGGGATCTACCGGTGTGTCGTCGATGATCTTTCCGTTGTATGTGATGTAAACTTCACCAGCGAGGTGGTAGAAGTGTACGAACGGATAGTCATAGTAACCGTCATTGAGCTTACCGGGCTGGTCGTAGTTCACGCCGACTATAGCGGAGCCATCAAGATCGTCCATGTAAGCGGGAGCAAGTCTAGCTGTGTAAGCTTCAACTTCCTGGATCTTTCCTGTGATGAGGTCCTGAACATGAGCTGTGTATACAACTCCGCCCTTCAGGTAGTTCTTGCCTGCCAGGCTGTCGTATGCAGCTGTTGAACCGTACTCAAGGAAGAGTGCGAGGCTTACGCCCATGCTTGCCTTGGATCCGAAGCCGTTGATGTCTTCCGGTTTCTCAACATAGATCAGCCAGTTGCCTGCTGTGCTGCCCGGGAGAGCGTAACCGGTCACGAACCATGTGTCGTTGACTACCTTGCCTTCGTACTTCAGTACGGGGATGGTTGCGAGTTCGCCTTCACCGCCGAGGATGAATGTGTACTTGTCAGTATCAGCCATTCTTCTCATTGATGTTGCGTAGTCTGTGGATACGGATCCGCCCTGGACTCTGCCCGCGTCATTGGTATGCATGATGCCTAC
>JAEEGL014897575.1_pt1 | contig 28120 bp, 21 predicted proteins | sample 9134231 | NCBI WGS metagenome assembly JAEEGL01 (sample SAMN16246548, study PRJNA631951) | gut metagenome | biome: gut microbiome; feature: rumen; material: fiber-attached | host: Bos | place: Iran: Karaj | collected 2018-10
AGAAGTGTGAAGAGTTCACTTGCAAATGTGCAGGTCTTTATGGCGTTTGCGACAACATCAGGTGCAAAGAATATTCCCATGAGCATCTCACGGTTCATACCAAGAGTGCAGCCAACTTCCTTTCCCATTCCTACGCAGGTAAGACGATATGAGCAGAGCTCAACAAGATCGGCTCTGCCTGCTATATATCCGCCTGTACGTGCAATTCCACCGCCTGCATTCTTTATGAGTGAGCCAATAATAACGTCTGCCCCGACAGCCGTTGGCTCTCTGTCCTCAACGAATTCACCGTAGCAGTTGTCTACCATGACAATAATGTTAGGATTGCCTTTTTTAGCGGCATTTACCATTTTTTCGATATCTTCTATAGTGAAGGCTCCACGGAGAGAATATCCGCGTGAGCGCTGTATATATGCAACTTTAGCGTCCTTTACTGCTTTTGTTATCTCATCAAGCTTAGGCATTCCGTCCGAAGTGAGGTCGACCTGGCCATATTTCACTCCGTAGTCCATCAGGGAGCCGCTGCCTTTTTCACCGCTTATTCCGATAACTTCTTCAAGAGTATCATAAGGTTTTCCTGTTATGGAGACTATCTTGTCACCAGTCCTGAGAACGCCGAAAAGAGCTACAGAAAGAGCGTGAGTGCCAGATACGAAGTTGAATCTAACGAGAGCATCTTCTGCTCCGAGAGCCTGTGCGAAGACCTTGTCAATTACTTCTCTGCCCATGTCTCCATAGCCATAGCCTGTGGATCCGTAAAAGCATGGTTCGCTTACCTTGTTGTCAGAGAATGCCTTGAGTACTTTTGCACCGCAGTATTCTGCGGTCTCGTTTATTTTAGAGAAGGCTTCAGCGCAGTTCATCTCTGCTTGAGCGGCTAACTGAGTAAGCCTGCTGTCAAAGCCATATATGTCATATATTTTACTGTTCATTTTTTATCCTTTCGTTTTATCTCTTTTGTAATGGTGGACAATATCCAACTTTACAATATGAGTTAGGTCGGCACAATTTGCTAACCAATATCACTGTTCACTTAGATTATAGCTTATTTGAACACTTGTGTCAACGGATTTTTAAGAAATTGCTCAGACCTTGTATTCCGCAGCTTCTTTTATGAGTTTTACGTCGACAAGAGCGTCGATGAGAGTTCCGTTTTCAAAGTACTCCTCCGAGAAAATCTTGCCTTCCTGACGGACTTTACCGAGAAATCCGCCTTTATCAAACGGAATGAGAAGTTTCATGCGCTTTGCTGTCTCGGGAAGGTTTTTCATTATGCATTCCAGCAGCCTGTCGAATCCGGTATGCTCCTTTGCGCTTATCATGACGGTATTATCGTCCTCAAAAACCGTATCTGTGAAAGGAGCTACGTCTGATTTGTTCATGACGTAAATCTGAGGTATACCCTCGCAACCAAGCTCATTCAACAGACTTTCTGTTACTTCTGCCTGTTCTTTTATCTCTGGTGATGAGAGATCCTGCACATTGAGGATAATATCGGCTGCCGCTGCTTCTTCAAGTGTTGACTTGAATGCCTCGACAAGATTATGGGGAAGTCTTCTTATGAGGCCGACAGTGTCGATGAGCATAACGCTTCTGCCGTCTGGGAGCTCGATGGAGCGTGATGTTATATCGAGAGTTGCAAAAAGTTTGTTTTCCGCAAGAACTCCTGCGTCAGTCAGAGCGTTAAGGAGAGTTGATTTACCAACGTTGGTATATCCGACAATGGCTGCACAGAGGATACCGTCCTTTTTGCGGCGTGAACGTGAAAAATTACGGTGTTTTTTGAGTTCTTCAAGCTCTGCTTCAAGGTAACTTATACGTTTTCTGATGTGTCTTTTATCAGTTTCAAGCTTTGTTTCACCAGGACCTCTTGTGCCGATACCGCCGCCAAGCCTTGAAAGAGCAGTACCCATACCTGTCAGTCGTGGCAGACGGTATTTCTGCTGAGCCAGCTCGACTTGGAGTTTACCTTCTTTTGTACGCGCTCTCTGAGCAAAGATATCGAGGATAAGAGTAGTTCTATCTATAACGCGGACATCGAGGATATCCTCTATATTACGTACTTGAACGCCTGTGAGCTCATGATCAAAAATTACTAACTCTGCGTTCAGCGCGTTAAGCTGCTCTTTCAGTTCCTCGAGCCTTCCTGCACCCATACAGGTAGCCGGGTCAAAGGTAGGACGTTTCTGTATAATAGAGCCGACTACGTCTGCATTTGCAGTAGTAGCCAGTTCAGCAAGCTCGTCTATTGAGGCTTCCGCGTCAAATTCGCCTGTATCGACACAGGCAAGAACGGTTTTTACGGGAAGTTCTTCTGTTTTGTTTTCGTACATAGGATACTCCTTATCAGATAATTTCGCAGTGGAAAAGCTCAGAAAGTTCCTCGCCGAAGAGCTGAGAAAAAATGGAATTATCAGCAATAAGTGCTGATTTCTGTTCTTTTGTGAGGCGTTTAATGCGATATTCGAGTTTCGAAGCAATACTGCGGTTCTCGCAGCTCCACAGCGCCTTGAGAGATATCGCCCTGTGAGAACGTGTGAACTTTGCGCATTTTTCTGTTCTGCCGAAATGCTCGTCCAAACGGCGGTCAATGTCGTTGGTAATGCCTGTATACAGTGTATTTCCCTCACATTTAATGATATATACGTAGTACATCATGTCCAGAATGCGAACATACGCTGAACTTCATAAGCCATTTCAGGGAAGCTTCTGTCATATGAGTCATAGCGGAACGCCTGATTGAACTCCTGAACTCCGCCAACTATGAGAGCCCACATTACTGCAAAGCACATAAATCCGCTTACCAGCTTCTTCTTTGTTGGATCTTTGGTTTTATTATATAGGAAGAATAATATCGCGAAAGCGCCCAGCAATGACTGCCATGCGAAATCTGACATATAGCGAACTGCGTAGCCGCTTTCCCATACGGAAGCTACTATGCCGAAAGGTATGAACAGACATGGGACAGAAACATAAATAGCAGTTACTAGCTTTTTCCTTCTGCCTTTCAGCTTTCCAAGAGCTCTTAATGACAAAAGATATGCGAACATCGGAAGTGCAAGGAAGAAGAGTCCTGAAGTATTTGCAGTTGACGGAAAATCAAAGTAGAAGAAGCCTCCAGAGCTCATTGACTGGAATTCTGTGCTGACTATGGGGTATTTCATGGAAAACACAGGGGGATTGAAGAAGTAATTGTACACAGGTATTAGCGACAGACGACTGTGAAACTGAGTCTTGGTGAAGTCGTTGATGGTAAGAGAATACTGTATACCAAACTCAAATGGATTGCCAAAGCGGTCATAGTTGTACCACATCTGAACTAATCCGATACATGCCATAGGAAGCAGAGCACAAAGCAGATAGCGGAAAGCTCCGTTTCTTGAAGCTTTTTTGTCAGAAGCCTTTAATCTCGGGAGAGCCATGATCATAAAGAGGGCTGCTGTTATGCAGTAAAGCACAAGAGTAGGTCTGCAAAGTACTGCTAATGCGAAAAGCAGTGAAGAAACGGCGGTGCGTGAGAGTTTAGGAACGCCATTACCAAGGATATCAGCGGACAGCATGAAATATACTGCCCATGTGAGAGTGGCAAAGCCAGCCGCCATAGCTATTTCATAGAATGCGGGACGTCCTATGCTGAACCATATTCCGCTGATTGTCTGTATTATGATGAGTCCGCAGATTGCTATACCTACAGGGGTTTGAGGAAACAGCTTCTTTAAGAATTCCATGTAGAGCTTGGTAAGACCAATGATACCAAGAAGTGCAAACAGGAGAACTGCCAGGGAATCGGGGAAATAATAGCCTGTAAGCGCATGATATGGCAGGAAAAGAAGCACAACAGGCGCGATGCCATAATAGCTGTAATAATGTCCGTCGTAATATACATGATCCCACTTGTATTTGAGGCTTGCCTTTTCACGGGCATCAATAGTATATGGGTTCTTAAAGTTGTTTAGCTCCTCTGTTGGCTCGTCGAGTATTCGGGTGCTGCCGTTTTCAAATGCTTCAACTAGTTCCTGAGTCATCTGATTGCCCGAGGGACGCTTCATAATGTCGATGATAGAGTAGTTATCTAGCTTTACGAAAGTAACAAGAACAGCAGCAATACAGGCTATGTCGGTGATGATGACAGAAGCTGTCCTGCACAGCTTTTTGCTTTCAGAAACGCTGTGTTCTGCCGTCTTACTTGAAAGCATGATCTTAACGAGGCAGACTCCGAACACAATGAGCAGAACTCTCATCCAAGAGATACTCATTGGTATCTGACGGTTAAAGCCTATACCCTTGATATTGACGATACCGTTGTCGAGGGGAACAACATTAACCTTAATACTGCTTGCATTTCCCGAAAGGTGAAGCTGTACGTATTGTGAATGTGGTTTATCCTTGGCAATAAACTGTGTTGCAATGCCATTGCGGTATTCATAGGCGTTCGTCTCGTCCATAGTATCTATGGTTATGAGCGCACCTTTAGTGGACTGAGCACATTCGGTGTCGATAAACACGTCGGCAACCTCTTCGTTGATATCGTCAAACTTGAAAATTGCAGTATAGTTGCCCTGTACAGCTATATCTCTTTCATCGGTACGGTACTGTACGTTTTCACTTCTACTGCATTCATCTGCTTTGAAGTACATCTCTCCGTAATCTCCGAACCATAGTCGGTAAGAAGGAATATTGAAGAGAGTTACCTCTAGGACTGTAACGGCGAGAAAGGCTTTTATCGCAGTAAGTACAATTTTGTATCTTCGTTTCTTGTTAAAAATGTACATGAAAAGAGAAAGACCTGTCATGCCACCGAGAAGCAGGAAGGCTCCTTTGTATTCAGCTATGCTGAAAATACCGAGAGCCTCTGCAGTTGCAATGAAAACAAGAAGTAATGCGACGCAGCAAGAAGCTGCCTTTACTACAGAGCTATTCTTTTTGGGATTATTATTACCATTTAGATCGTTACGCATTTCATGCAGAAAAACAGCGGTCACAGAGACAGAGACCGCAAGCATCAATAAAAACAGGAAAGTATTCATAAAAACTCCATCCGTTTATCGGCAAAAGGCCGTTATTATATCCTTGTAGCAAGAAGCTGAGAATATTTTCCGCGGAACTGCTCGAAGCGGTCCTCGTCAATGGCTTCTCTTATCTTTTCCGTAAGGGTGTTGTAGAAATAAAGATTGTGCTGTACCGCAAGTCTTCCTGCGAGCTGCTCATTTGCTTTGAAAAGATGGCGTATGTAGGCTCGGCTGAAATTACGGCAGGTCGGACAGTCACACTGCTCGTCTACGGGCTTCGGGTCTGTTTCGTAGCACTTGTTGTTAAGGTGCATTATTCCGCTCCAAGTGAAAACGGTAGCGTGACGAGCATTTCGACTAGGCATTACGCAGTCGAACATATCAACGCCTCTGGCTACTGCCTCGATGATATTGGAGGGAGTGCCAACACCCATTAGGTATCTCGGCTTGTTTACAGGCATATACGGCTCTACAACGTCGATTATACGGTACATCTCTTCAGTTTCTTCGCCCACGGCTAGTCCACCGATAGCGTATCCGTCAAGGTCAAGTTTGGCAATGTCCTCCATGTGCTTTATACGTAGATCGTCAAATGTGGATCCTTGGTTTATGCCGAAAAGGAGCTGCTTTTTGTTGATAGTATCAGGGAGGTTATTAAGTCTAGCCATTTCCTCCTTGCAACGTATGAGCCAACGTGTGGTGCGTTCTATGGAAGAAGCTACATATTTGTATGGAGAAGGGTTTTCGATACATTCATCAAAAGCCATAGCTATCGTTGAACCCAGGTTGGATTGTATCTGCATACTTTCCTCAGGCCCCATGAATATGCGATGTCCATCGATATGCGAGGCGAAGTATACACCTTCTTCCTTTATTTTCCGCAACTGAGCCAGCGAAAATACCTGAAATCCACCACTGTCAGTAAGAATGGGCTTATTCCAGTTCATGAACTTGTGAAGTCCGCCCATTTGCTTTACTACGTGGTCGCCCGGTCGCAGGTGCAGATGATAGGTGTTGCAGAGTTCAACCTGAGTTTTCAACCCTTTCAGGTCAACTGAGGAAATACCGCCTTTAATTGCGGCGGCAGTTCCAACGTTCATGAAACACGGAGTCTGGAATGTGCCGTGGACGGTCTCGAAGCTGCCTCGTCTGGCTTTTTTATCTGTTTTAAGAAGTGTGAACATAGCTTCTCCTTTTTATATAAATCATTAATTTGAGTAAGATAGCAAAGCTCAGTTAAGATCAAATTCTTTTCCCTGATCTGGGGTTCTGTCTTCACGGCGTCCGTAGAAACCGATAAGCTTACCTGATGTGTTCCTTATAGCAAGAATGTACATATCCATATTGTTTGTTTTGTCGTGGAATGCAAAAACCTTATTGTTATTCTTGTCTTCCTTGAACCACTCGACGCTCATTACAACCTTGCTCATCATTTCATCATCCATAAGAGTGGACAGGAGCTTACCGGTGAGAGGTGATGCAGGAGCGTAATACTTTTTCGCAGAGGAATTTTCATATATCACCCTGTACTCCAGATTGCTGAGTACAATAGGTCCATCTTCGGAATCAATTATACCCTTGAAAAAGTCAAAAAGATCTAAATCAGCCATTATTTATATATCTCCTCAAATAATTATTTTCTTTTTATTTTTTTATAGTATGCACATACTGTCGCCAAAGCTGAAAAAACGGTAGCGCTCTTCAACAGCGGTTTTGTATGCGTTCATTGTGTTCTCGTAACCAATGAAAGCTGATACCAGCATTATCAGTGTGCTTTCAGGTAGATGGAAGTTAGTGATAAGCCCATCTATGCACTTAAATTCATAGGAGGGGTAGATGAAGATGTCTGTATATCCCTCCCGCTCAGAAATATTCCCGTAAAATGAAGCCACACTTTCAAGTGTACGGCAGGTGGTGGTGCCGACCGCGATAACTCTGCCGCCATTTTTCTTTGTCTCGTTAATGAGGTCGGCAGTCTCCTTCGGGAGATAGTAGTGTTCGCTGTGCATTTTATGGTTGAGAACATTGTCTTCTTTAACGGGACGAAACGTGCCTAGTCCTACATGAAGGGTAACAAAAGCTGTCTTTATGCCGCGTGAACGTATATCGTCCAGCATTTCTGGGGTGAAGTGAAGTCCTGCTGTTGGAGCAGCTGCAGAGCCAAGTTCGCGTGAATAAACGGTCTGGTAGCGCTCGCGGTTTTCAAGCTTTTCCTTAATGTAAGGAGGAAGCGGCATTTGCCCGACGTCTTCGAGGGCAGTGAAGAAGTTTCCCTCGCATTGAAACTGTACTATGCGGTTGCCGTCGTCTTTAACTTCAACGACTTCGGCTGTTAGTCGTCCGCCGCCAAATGAAAAACGAGTTCCCACTTTTGCTTTCTTTCCGGGGCGGCAGATTATTTCCCACAGCTTGTCGCCTTTCTGTTCAAGCAGCAGGAACTCAATGAAGGTCTGATTGCCTATCTTCTCTCCATAAAGCCTTGCAGGGATAACTCTTGAGTCGTTCATTACCAGCAGGTCACCTTCTTTGAGGTGATCGCATAGATTATAGAAGTGGTCGTGAGTTATTTCTCCCGTTTTTCGGTCAACGCACATCATTCGCGATGCATTTCGCGGCTCTATGGGGGTTTGGGCTATGAGCTCCTCTGGAAGATCATAGTAAAAATCGGATTTGAGAAGTTCCATTAATATCTCCTTTTGACTAAGAATTTAGTCCATAGCCTTAAGTTTGCAGTGAGGCGATATCTAAATCATTTCACAATAATCTGCATTATTAAATGTCGGATGAAGGTATCCGCCAACACAAGCTGCTAAAGGCTTACAGCTAACAACTGAAATAAAATTTTCAAGAATGTATTGACAATAGCTTATTTAAGTGCTATTATAATTACAAGGTAGAGGCGCGGCTGCGAAAAGTACCTGCACACGGGATGACCAGTCCAATGGTGTTCAGCGAAAGGCAATGCCGCCGAAGAGCTGTCTTTGGTAAATTCAGTTCTGGCTGTATGCTTAACAGGCTTGCAGCTGTCATCATGCTTTTGATGGAGAGCTATCGGCATATTGTTTTCAAATTGATATGTCAACATTTCTATTATAACGCATGATGAGCCGGTTTGCAACCGGTTTTTGTTATTTTATGGAAAATTTTTTCAAGGAGAGATAAGTATGAAACAGTTTAACGTAGGTATTATAGGCGCTACGGGCATGGTTGGACAGCGTTTTGCTACGCTTCTCGAAAACCACCCTTGGTTCAATGTCAAAGTTCTGGCAGCTTCACCGAGAAGTGCTGGTCAGACATATGAGCAGGCTGCAGGTAGCCGCTGGAAGATGACAGTTCCTATGCCAGCTTCCATGAAGGATATGGTTCTTATGGATGCTACAGGCGATATCGAAAAGATTGCAGGCATGGTTGACTTCTGTTTCTGTGCAGTTGATATGAAAAAAGACGAGATAAAAGCCCTCGAGGAAGCTTACGCAAAGGCTGAGTGCCCAATCGTTTCAAATAACTCAGCTCACAGATTTACTCCTGATGTTCCTATGGTTGTTCCGGAGATAAATCCTGAGCATATTGAGATAATCAAGGCTCAGCGCGAGCGCCTCGGTACAAAGAGAGGATTTATCGCTGTTAAGTCAAACTGTTCAATACAGAGCTATGTCCCTGCACTTCATCCGCTGAGAAAGTTTGGTTTGAAGAATGTTCTCGCCTGCACATATCAGGCTATCTCTGGCGCTGGCAAGAACTTTGAGACTTGGCCTGAAATGGTTGATAACCTTATTCCATACATCGGCGGTGAGGAGGAAAAGTCTGAGCAGGAGCCTCTCAAGGTTTGGGGCGAAATCAAGGGCAACGAGATAGTTAAGGCGACAACGCCAAATATCACGACTCAGTGCCTTCGTGTTCCGGTATCTGATGGTCATACAGCTGCTGTTTTCGTAAGTTTTGAGAATAAGCCATCAAAGGAAGAGATTCTTAAGCTCTGGGCTGATTTTAAGGGCGTTCCTCAGGAACTTGAGCTTCCCAGCGCTCCAAAGCAGTTCATACATTATTTTGAGGAGAATGATCGTCCACAGGCTAAGTTGGACAGAAACCTTGAGGGCGGTATGGCAGTATCAACTGGACGTCTCCGAGAGGATACTCAGTACGATTACAAATTCGTATGTCTTTCACATAATACTCTCAGAGGTGCAGCAGGCGGAGGAGTTCTTCTTGCAGAGCTTCTTGCAGCTAAGGGCTACTTTGATTAATCTGTATTTTGTATAATGCATATGAAGGAAATGCCGGTTTTGGCGTTCCTCGAGTTAATATTAGAAGGGGACATCGAGAAAGATGTTCCCTACATTCCGCTTCTATGAAAGGAATTATAAGCTATGAAGAACACTATTTTCACAGGCGCCGCTGTTGCTATTATAACTCCTATGAACAGTGACGGTTCAATAAACTATGATGAACTTGGCCGTGTGATTGACGATCAGATTGAAAAGGGTACTGACGCTATCGTTATCTGCGGTACTACAGGTGAGTCAGCTACAATGACAGATGACGAGCATCGTGACTGTATCAAGTTTGCTGTTAAGCATACTGCAGGCAGAGTTCCTGTTATTGCGGGTGCTGGCAGCAACGATACTCACTATGCTGTAGAGCTCTCAAAGGAAGCTGAGGCAGCAGGAGCAGATGCTCTGCTCCATGTTACTCCATATTACAATAAGGCTTCACAAAAGGGACTTATCGCTCACTTTACAGCAATTGCTGATGCGGTAAATATCCCGATAATCCTTTACAACGTTCCAAGCAGAACAGGCTGTGGATTTGAAGTCGCAACAGTAAAGGAGCTTGCAAAGCTCAGGAATATCGCTGCAATCAAGGAGGCAAGCGGCAATATCAGTTATGTTGCGAAGATTGCTGCCGAGTGCGGAGACAATATAGACATTTACAGCGGCAACGACGATATGGTAGTCCCTGTTATGTCTCTCGGCGGAAAGGGTGTAATATCAGTTGCTTCACATGCTATTCCAAAGGAAATGCATGATATGGTTCAGCTTTGTCTTGATAACAACTTCACAGAAGCTATGAAGTTACAACTGAAGTATCTCGACCTTATTAACGACTTGTTTATTGAAGTAAACCCGATACCTGTCAAGGAAGCTATGAATATGATGGGTTGGAACGCCGGTCCGTGTCGTCTGCCTCTCTGTGAGATGACTGAAGAGCACAGGGCTAAGCTCAAGTCTACACTTGTAAAGCATAATCTCATCAAGTAATACCTTTTTTTACTTTATAACAAAAGGAAGTGTAAAATATGACTAATATAGCAATTTGTGGTGCTAACGGTAAAATGGGAAAGACCATTTACAATTGTATCAAGGAGCGTGACGACTGTGAGGTAGTTGCAGGTATTGATATGTATACTGAACAATATGCGGATTTCCCGATAGTTGAAACTCCGGCACAACTCCCTGTAAAACCTGATGTTATCATTGATTTCTCCAATCCTGCCGGACTTGACGGACTGATTGAATACTGTATGTCTACCGGAACTCCTATAGTTATCGGCTCTACAGGCTATAACGAGGCTCAGACAGCAAAGATAAAGTCAGCAGCCAATCATGTACCGATATTCTTTACTTTCAACATGTCACTCGGTATCAATCTTCTGGTACAGCTTGCAAAGAAGGCAGCTTCAATACTTGGAGATCAGTTTGACATAGAGATAGTTGAGAAGCACCACAATCAGAAGGTGGACGCTCCGAGCGGAACGGCTATTATGCTTGCTGATGCTATAAACGAGACACTTGATAATTCTAAGCATTTCGTTTACGATCGTCATTCACGCCGTCAGAAACGTGAAAAATCTGAGATAGGTATGCACTCTATTCGCGGTGGTACTATCGTAGGAGAACATGACGTTATATTTGCAGGACATGATGAAGTGCTTACTCTTTCACATTCGGCAGCTTCCAAGAGCGTTTTTGCCGAGGGAGCTATTAATGCTGCTCTTTTCCTCAAGGATCAACCCGCAGGACTTTATGATATGTCCAAACTTGTATAAGAAACAATTCCCCTGATATAGCTAATATGTCAGGGGAAAGGATTTTTTACTTGAATAATTGAAATCGAAAGGGGGAATAACATGCTGACACATGTTGGAACACAGACAATAGAGACAGAAAGGCTAATACTCAGAAAATTTGAATATACAGATTGTGATGCGGTATTCAAAAACTGGGCGAGCGATGAAAAGGTGCAGATCATGTACTCGGAGCCAACCTATCGTACTTTAGAAGAAGTCAATGGGCTCCTTGATAAGTATATCGGGAACTATGAACGTGAGGACTACTATCGCTGGGCAGTTATAAATAAGGAAAACGGAGAGTGTATAGGTCAGATAGCCTATTTTCTTGTTGACAGTAAGAATCACTTCGCAGAGATAGAGTACTGCATTGGAGCGGATTTTCAGTGCAAGGGATACTGTACCGAGGCAGCAAAGGCTGTTATTGCCTTTGGATTTAATAAAATTAATCTGCATAAGGTTCAAATATGCACCAAAACAATCAATACACCATCAAAAAAAGTTATCGAGAAGTGCGGCTTCACCTATGAGGGAACACTCAGGGACTATTTCTTTATGAGTGGGAAGTATGTAGGTAGACTTTATTTCTCGATTTTAAGAGAAGAATATGAAAGCAGGAGATAATCTGTGAATGATGAAAAAACGCTTGAAGAAGTAAGAGAACTATTTAAAAATGATCGATTTGCAACTGAGATGGGAGCTGTTATTGACGAGCTAGGTGACCATTATTCAAAGGTAAGCCTTGAGATAAATGAACACCACAAAAACGCGGTTGGTGGAATTATGGGCGGAGTTTACTTCACCCTTGCGGATTTTGCATTCGCAGTGGCTTCAAACTGGCAGCAGCCTGGAGTTGTAGGGCTCAACTGTGACGCTTCGTTTATCGGAGTTCCTAAAACGAAACGTATCATCGCGGAGGCTAAGCTCATAAAGGATGGTAGGACTATATGTTGTTATAATGTCGAGATTAAGGATGAAAAGGGTAATCCTATTGCTGCTGTACAGTGTGTAGGTTTCAGAAAGGCATAAGAGAAAGCCACCGCAAATACGGTGGCTTTTTTTCAGATCCTTTCTGACTTACGCGCTTTTTTCTTTGCCTTTTTGACTTCATACATCTTATCATCAGCGAGCTTAACTATGCTGTAAAGCGTATCGTCTGGCTTGGCGACTGTGACAATGCTTCCGATGCTCGCGGAAATGACATAGGGTTTTTGGAGGAGCTTGTTTAGGTTGTCAAGAGCCAAATTCACCTTGCGTTCGAGGGTTATTGCGTCACTTTCAGTGCCGTTTGGATTGAAATACACAAACTCATCGCCTCCGATTCTGGCGCATATGCTTCCATGCTCGCAGTTGGAGTGAATAATGCTTGCTAAACGTTGTATTGCGAAATCGCCTTCATTATGTCCGTAGTTGTCATTAATAAACTTGAGACCATCCAAATCTATGAAGCTTATCATTATCTGGCTGCCTTTTGCAACACACTCTTTGAACATATCATCTGCTATATTGATAAAGCCGTTGCGATTATATATATTACAAAGCTGGTCAATGACATAGAGTCGATTCAGCTCATCCATAGCTTTGTTGAGATGTGTGAGTTTACGGATATTTTCAAGAGAGTTACTAAGAACCATCGAAAGAGTATGACAGAGGAGACTATATGTTGGAAATTCGCTGTTTGTGAATATATAGTATCCGAGACAGCGGTCACTGAAATGCAGAGGAAGAAAATAGTTCACACAGCCACGTTGCTCGAAGCCTTCAGGGAACATATTCCTGCTTGGGAAGTAACTAACACTTCTGCGTTCAGTTTTGTCCCATATGAAAGGAGCAGTCATGTACTCGGAATAACAAGTTGGTATAAGGCTATCGGATGTTGAAGAATAAGCATCCTGCCAGTCCTCACAGAGACAGAGGGCGAATTTTTCACAGTCTAGTTCACCGATTAGCGCATTGATAACGCTAAAAAACTCAGCTGGTATTGTGGCTTCTGCAAGACCTGCAGTGAGGCGGTTTATCATGTGAATATTGTTGTTTGTGTCTTCAGATTTGCGATAGGTTAGTTTCTTGTATTCCTTCAGGTCGTCAGTGCTTCCGTTGCAACAGCCACAGCTTTCATAGTAAGCCGGCTCTGCATCGAGAATGACGCTCTTTTCCTGAGGAAGTCCTTCGATGACATTGAATATCATCTGTGCTGCTTTTTCACCAGCGAGGAAGAGTGGCCTTTTTACGGAAGTAATAGACGGGGTGGAGTTTCGTGCGCTGAAAGTATTATCGAAGCCTGTTACCATAACATCGTTGGGGATCTTATACCCCAGCTTTTCAAGGGAAGAAGCTACAGTAAGGGCCATACTGTCGTTAGCGCAAATAAACGCATCTGGAAGCTCAAGCCCAGAAGCTATGAAATCGTCAACGGCTAGCTTTCCGTCGTAGCTTTTGAAATCACCATAAAATATGCGGTTATTGTCGATGGTCAGACCGTTATCTTCCATTGCACTCACAAAGGCGTCATATCTTGCTTTTCCTTCAGGATTGCCAAGAGGACCAGACACATAGTTGATAACCTTTGCTCCGTGGTGGCAAATTATATGGTTGATAAGAGTTTTCATAACTCCAAAATTATCAATACTGATATCGTAGAATTCGGGATTTTCGCGGCTCTCAAAAACTACAGCTGGTATCTTTGAAGCGAGAACACGGGTAAAAATGCGGTTTCTCATTTCCGTGTCACCGAAGGTGTTAGTCATGAGTAGAGCTCCGTCAAACTGAGTATAATCAATGAGATTATAGATACTGCTCTCACCAATGTCGAAGGTCGTGCTTCCTACCATTCCACCGAAACCGGCAACGTAGGAGATATTCATATTATGAGCATAAGCAAAGGTATTGATACCTTTGAAGATATTGTACTGATATTCTTCGTCGAGACCAGAGACGACGACGACTATTTTTTTCGTTTTCTCGCTTTCCATATGTTATATCCCCTCTTTGTACTATAATGGTATACCAAAATTATATACTACTATTATTATATATCATTTTCAATAAAAAATAAAGTGGAAAAACGAAATTTGTAGGAATTTACATTAAATAAACTGTGTTTTTGTGCACACCGATAATCGGGAGACATTATTCTTGACGGAGTGTATTTTTTTAGGCTCGAAAGTGGTCAGACAATCCCGATTATTCGTGATTTCAGGTAGTATTTAGTGAAAAAGCAATTACAATTTGTATATGGGAGAATAAGGCTAAAATACGTTGCTCAAAATTGAACAAAAATAATGCTTAGCACAATTGTATCATGAATTAATCTAATGAGCAGTAAAGAAAAGTGTGGAAATATAACGAATAATCGAGAGTGTATAAAAAAGACGCAAATTGAGAAGCTAAAATGTGCAAAAACAGCAAAAAATGAGCAAGGGCTTTTATTGTTAGCAAGAATTGACTTGTAATGTTCATAAAAAAGTAATAAAATAAAGACAAGAGTTGGGAAAGAGGAGGGACACAAAAGCAACTTGGAGCTTTTGTGCTTTTTCTCAGCGAAAAAGGATGGAAAATCACGAATTTGAAAGTGAGGAATGATCAACATGAAAAAAAGCATCTTCAGAAAGATCGTTAGTGCTAGCACGACCGCTATGATGATTGCTGCAAGTATTCCCGCTATACCGGCAACAGTTGCACAGGCAGCTGACCAGCAGGTAAGAGGAAATATTGGCGGCTACGATTATGAGATGTGGAATCAGAACTATACTGGTCAGGCTTCAATGAATCCAAGCGCAGGTTCCTTCACCTGTTCATGGAGCGGAATTGAAAACTTCCTGGCTCGTATGGGCAAGAATTTCGACAGTCAGAAGAAGAACTACAAGGCTTTTGGCAATATAGTTCTTACATACGATGTTGAGTACACTCCAAGAGGAAATTCTTACATGTGTGTTTATGGCTGGACAAGAAATCCTCTTATGGAATATTACATCGTTGAAGGTTGGGGCGACTGGCGTCCACCCGGAGATGGAGCCGAGAGAAAGGGTACTGTAACTCTTAATGGCAATACATATGATATTGCAAAGACAATGCGTTACAATCAGCCTTCTCTTGATGGTACAGCAACTTTCCCACAGTACTGGAGCATTCGCCAGCAGAGCGGTTCTGGTAATAATCAGACAAACTACATGAAGGGCACTATTGACGTATCTAAGCATTTTGATGCTTGGTCAAATGCAGGACTTGATATGTCAGGTACTCTTTATGAGGTATCTCTCAACATCGAGGGATATAGATCAAATGGTTCTGCTAACGTTAAGAGCGTAACTGTTACTACAAACGCTTCCGATGATCAGCAGCAGAATCAGAATCAGGGCCAGAATCAGAATCCTGGATGGCCTTGGGGCAATCAGCAGGGTCAGGAGCAGCAGAATCAAGGAAGCAACGATACTGAGACTGTTGAAGTTTCAGGCGCTTCCGAAGGTGTTGCAGCTCATCAGAACCTTAACTATAAGTACGAAAAAGGCGGTACTGGTTTCAAGGATGTTATGGGACCTTACTTCCGTCTCGGTACTTCCGTAAGTGGTAATGAAATTGGTAATTCTCAGGCTCAGCAGTTCATTAAGAAGAACTATAACTCTGTAACTTGTGAGAATGAAATGAAGCCTGATTCAATCGTTGCAGGCGTAAACGGTGATAATGTAAATATCAGCCTCAATAACGCTAGTGGTATACTCAAGTTTGCTGAGCAGAACGGAATCGGTGTTCGTGGTCATACGTTCGTATGGTACAGCCAGACTCCTTCATCACTGTTCCAGGAGTATGGTAGCTATGTATCAAAGGACAGAATGAACAAGCGCCTTGAGAGCATGATCAAGAATACTTTCAGTGCTATCAAGTCACAGTTCCCGAATCTTAATCTCCACTCATACGATGTATGTAACGAGCTTTTCGTTAACGATGGTGGCGGAATGAGACCTTCAAGCAACTCAAACTGGGTTAGAGTATATGGTGAAGGCAACTCTGAATTCGTTGTAAACGCATTCAAGTATGCAAGACAGTATGCTCCTAAGGATTGTAAGCTCTATCTCAATGACTATAACGAATACATGAGCGCTAAGACAAAGGATCTTGTAAATATGGCTAAGACAGTCATGAAGGAAGGCGACTATATCGATGGTATCGGTATGCAGGCTCACCTTGATTCAAAGTATCCTTCAGCTAGCGAATTTGAAACAGCTATCAAGCAGTTCGAGTCACTCGGACTTGATGTTCAGATCACAGAGCTTGATATCACAAACAGCACAGGTTCTAACGGACAGCTTTATCCTCAGATCTTTGAGGTAGCTATGAAGCACGCTAAGAACATTTCAACTGTAACTCTTTGGGGTACAACAGATGAGAGAAGCTGGAGATATCGTGAAAACGGTGGTTCACCACTTCCGTTCAGCAACTATCAGCCTAAGTCGTTCTATAATGATATTATTGCTCTTACAAAGAAGATTGATCCACCTAACTATGATGAAGAAGTTACAACAACAACGACTACTACTACAACTACCACTGCTCCTGTTGTAACAACAACTACAACTACAGCTCCTGCAAAGGATCTTAAGGAATTGCTCAACGAAAATGTTGAGAAGTGGGGTGACGCAAATAGCGACGGTGGTATAGATATGGCAGATGCTGTAATTATAATGCAGTCACTAGCAAACCCGAACAAGTATAAGCTCTCTGATAAGGGTAAGTTCAATGCAGACGTTTACGAGGCAGGCGGCGGTATTACTACAATTGATGCTTTCACTATCCAGAAGTACCTCCTTGGTCTCATAAAGACACTTCCTGACAGCTATGCTGACAAGATACTTACAGTATCTACAGCAGCTCCTGAGACGACAACAACTACTACAACTACAACAACTACAACAACTACTACAACAACTACAACTCAGCCTAAGTCTAACTTCAATTATAATGCTAATCTGCAGTACAAAGCTGCTCCTGATTATTACTTCAATGGATGCCAGCAGGCTGGTAAGGTTACAAAGGAGAGCTATAACGGCATAAATGGATATAACAGTCTTAATGTTTATACTCCTTATAACTATGATCCAAGCAAGAAGTACAACATATTCTATCTCATGCACGGCGGCGGAGAGAATGAGAACACTCTGACCTCCCAGAACGATACAATGATTCAGAATATGTTAGACAATATGATCAAGAATGGTGAGCTTGAGCCCCTTATCGTTGTATTCCCTACATTCAACAAGACAGAAGCAGGACGTTTCTACAGCGAGTTCCGTCAGAGCGTAGTTCCTTTTGTTGAGGGTAAGTACTCAACATATGCTAACAAGGATACATCCGAGAGTTCACTCAAGGCTTCAAGATTCCACAGAGCATACGGTGGTTTCTCAATGGGTGGCGTTTCAACATGGGCAGTGTTTGAGAATTGTCTTGACATCGTAGCTTACTTCATGCCTCTCAGCGGCGACAGCTGGAACGGAAACAGTGCTTACGATAAGGCTAAGGGTATTGCTAATGCAGTTGACAAGTCCGGTCTCCAGAAGAATGAGTACTTCATATTCTGTGCTACAGGTTCAACTGATATAGCTTATCCAAATGTTAGTCCTCAGATCGATGAAATGAAGAAGATGAGCCAGTTCGTTTACACTTCTGACTTCTCTAAGGGTAACCTTTACTTCATGGTAGTTAACGGTAAGGATCACTGGTGGGGCAATGTTAGACACTATGTATATGATGCTCTTCCATACTTCTTCCATGAGGGACAGTAAAAAATAAAAAAATAGTAAAACCATGATATTTTATAAAGCCGGAGACTTTTCGTCTCCGGTTTTTTATATTACATATTGAATCTTATGTGACATTTTGTGCAGTTGATTTGAGGCAATAAATCCATCAAAATATATTATGCTAATCTAATTTAACATTTTGTCTATTGATATTTAGTAAAAAATCATGTATAATAAAATAAAATTATAATGAGATAATAGGCTCCTAAGGTTGTATTGTCTCAAAAATAGAGAGAGTTCATTATATTTCATGGAAGGGGAGGAATGAGGTGGATGAGAAGAAAAGCTTTTTTTCGGTCAAAGTCAAGATATACATTTTTGTATTCATAATCGTTTTTGCGATGGCAACTGGAACGTCAGCAGTGGCTTTTTATTCTAGCGCAAATCAAATAAATGACTACTACAAACGTTGTACAACAAGTAATGCAAGATATTTTTCAACAATGGTGGACGGCGACTATCTTGCGAAACTCCGTGCTACAGCAGAATCTGAGGAGTTTCAGGCTTTGCGTAATAAAGCCGTGAAGTACAATGACGAGGAGCTTATCAAAGATTACCTCAGGGAACATGGCCTGTGGGACGAATATGTTAAGATACAGGAGACTATTGAGCATTATTTGCAGAACATGACGAATATAAAGTACCTTTATGTTACAGCTCACGGAGACAAGGACGCTGTTGAGGATATGTACCTCATTGACTCACCAGATGAGCCAGTCTTTCAGACAGGTTATTATGAAAAGCGTGAGAAGGAACTTTTAGGCTTGGACTTGGGAAATCATATTGAACCAACTATAACTAAAGGAGAATGGGGCTGGCTTTGCTCCTCGTTCTGCCCTGTTTATAACTCAGATGGAGAATGTGTGTGTATTGTTGGATGCGACTTCGATATGGAGGAGGTCATGAACGAGCGCAACCGTTTTCTTGTATATCTTATAATGGGGGCGTTAATATTTACCGTGGTAGTTCAGACCATAGCGATAATACTGATAAACAGGTTGATAGGTAATCCACTGAAATCCATGACCATTGAAATGAAAAAATTCAATCCTGCTGAGAATTTGACATACAAAGAGGCTGGAGTTATGGAGCTGAATATCAAAAATCGTGATGAGATTGGTGACCTTTATCATGGTATTCGCGCAATGCAGATGAATTTTATTGATCGTCTTAATGACCTTTCAGCTTTACAGCAGGATAAGCTAAAAGCTGAACAGGATATTAGGGACAAGGAGCTTCAGATAGGACGACTCAGCAAAGAAGCTCAGAAGGATATGCTGACAGGTGTGGGAAGCAAGGCAGCATATGAAAGCAAGGTCAATCTGTTGAATGTTGAAATGTCAGAGGGGGACATAGAGTTTGCACTTGTAATGGTTGATATGAACAAACTCAAGAATATCAATGATAGTTGCGGACATAAGGCAGGGGACCAGTACATTAGGGGCTGTTGCCGAATGGTTTGCGAAGTATTCAAGCATTCGCCAGTTTACAGGATAGGCGGCGACGAGTTTATTGTCGTATTGCAGGGACATGATTACAAGGAACGTCATGCTCTTGTTGAAAATCTAAGAAGAAATTTTGATCAAAAATACAATCAGACGGAACTTAAGCCTTGGTTCAGGTATTCTGCCGCAGTTGGTATGGCTGAAAATGCTTCGTATGATACAACTGTTGATCCTGTTTTTAAACGTGCCGATAATGCAATGTACGAAGACAAGAAACGATTTAAAACCAAATATGGCATAAAAAGATAAAGAGAACATACTTTGAGTTAATTAAACGAGGGAAAAATATGAAAAAAAACAGATCTGAGGTTGCCGAGAATAATATTCTCCAAAAAACGATCGAAAGTTTTTCAGAGAATAAAAAAGCGCCTATAGTGGGATATGTGGTGTTATGTGTGGTCTATACTGCTTTAATAGTTGCGACTGCCTGCAAAGGGTCTAATACTTTTATTAGTATCGCAGGTGGAAAGATACCTATTAATGCGTTTGCAGGTGTTCTTTCTGCGTTGTCTTACATATGTATCATACTTATGGTAGTATATTATAAAAAGCTTGGATTTTATACAGCTCTTATAGCTTTGGCTTTGCAGATACCAATGCTTTCAGTAAGTATGATAATAAATCGTAATATGGCAATGCTACCAGGTGTTTTTACCGATTTTTTGACAATAATAGTTGTTATTCTTTTATATTATAATAACTATAAAACTCAAAAGTATCAGGAGAGAATAAGAGATCAGGCAGTTACAGATAGACTTACAGAAATTCCAAACAGATTTGCCTGTACTGAGCTTGTAAGCAGTTTAATCAGGCGTGGCGATGAATTTGCTTTGGTTTCCATAGATCTTAATAATTTCAAAAGCATAAACGATACAATGGGCTTTAATATCGGTAATAAAGTACTTATTGAGATAGCTTCACGATGGAAGAGCATTGCTGATACAGGCGTGTCTGGAACTTTGGATTTCATAACACGTATTGCAGGAGATGAGTTTTCACTGATAATTAGGAATTATCATTCCGACGATGATATCTTGAACACTATAAAGCAGTATGAAGCAGCTCTTAGCAGACGATTGACTATTGATAACGTCGACCTATATATATCAGCAAGTTTCGGATATGCAAAGTATCCGGGAGATGCCCAAAATTCAGATAGTCTGTTTTCATATGCGGATGCAGCTATGACAGAGATAAAGCGCGAGGGCAGCGGAAACCATATTCTGCGTTTTTCGCCTGAACTTCTCAAAGTGGAGCGTACTCTTGAGATAGAAAGAAAGCTTAGAAACGCGCTTGAAAATGAGACAATATTCTTTAATCTCCAACCGCAGTACAGCATTGATCATAAGCTTCGCGGATTTGAGGCTCTTGCACGAATGAGGGATTTAGATGGTAATGTTATAAGTCCAGGAGAGTTCATACCTGTAGCGGAAAAGGTGGGACTCATAGATAAGGTTGATGGTATGGTAATTAAGAAATCAGCTGCATTCTTCGGGGAGCTTCTTAAAAGATCTGGAGCTGATATTACATTGAGTGTTAATGTGTCTGTAAAGCACATGATGAAAAACGACTTTCTCGATGAGCTCAGGGATATTCTTAATACTGGAGAATTCTCTGCCAATCAGCTGGAAATTGAGATAACTGAGTCAGTAATGATAGATTCTGCTGAAAAAGCCCTGCAATGTATCGAAGAAATCAAGAAAATGGGTATTAAGATTGCTATCGATGATTTCGGAACGGGCTATTCTTCGCTTAGTTATCTGAATAAATTCCCTGCAAATCTGCTAAAGATAGATAAGTCATTTGTTGATGACATGAACAAGGACGACTCTTCAAAGCAGTATGTTGCTGCAATTATATCCATAGGTCATATTATGGGGCTTGACGTTATTGCAGAGGGCGTTGAGGAAGAGGAACAGCTTGCTTCTCTGAAGGATATTGGGTGCGACTATATTCAGGGCTTTATATGGGGACGTCCGTTGCCAGTTAACGAAGCTGAAAGGCTTGTTATGGGTGATACATAAAACTATAATTTTATTTTTAAAGGCTTTCCGTTTGGAAAGCCTTTTTAAAACGTGGGAAAATATTGATTTGCGAAAAAAACGTTAATGAGTATATGGAATGATAAAACTAAAAAATGAGCTATTTATCGTTGCTTTCAAAGTTTTTTACAGGAATTTTGTAAGTTCACTACAGAGTGCTCATTGTGAAGAAAAAGAATACAGGTTGAAAGGAATAAAGTGCTTTGAAAAGCTCTATCACCAAGCAGCGTGTATTAACGCCGATACTAACTGTGATAAATTGAACGTTGGCGATGCCCTTGCAATACAAACGCATCTTTTCGGTTTTTAAACTATGGATTTGTTGTAGAGCCTGTAGTTGTAAGTTCTTTTTATTAACTTGCTGAAATAACTGCCGTTAACTTTGCCTTCGCGTATGAGAGCTCCCACGGAGTTTGCACCGTTGTCCGCAAGGTTTTGACAAAGTGACTCAGAAAGCGCCTTGCCCAGCCCTTTATGCTCAGGTTTTATGCCAAGATAAAGTAGAATATATTGTTTGCACTTCTTCTTTGTGCTTAGTATTTTCAGTAGCTTCAACGGAGTTAGACTTCCACGAATGGCATTGCCGAAATCGGGGACAGATACGAAGAATCCGACAGCTTCTCCGTGAAAATAGGCGACTTTTACCATTGAATAGTCCACTATTTTTTTTAGCGGAGAATATAATTCGGTAAATTCGTTCTCGGTTATGGGGCTAAATGTCTGAAAATCACTGTAAAGCTCCATTATAAGGTGATAAATCTCTCGAAGTGAGCACTCAAAGGTGGTTTTGTCTGGACTTTTCAGTATATAGCCCTTTTCTGTGAACTGTGGCAGACGTCGACTGAATCTGCCGTCACTATACTCTGCAGGTATCCTTCCATATTGGTTGGATATGTATTCTCCGAAGCTACTGAACCCACAGCTGCTGAGGAGATTTTCGTAATAATCAAGGTTGTATGGCTCGCCTGTATATGGCGAGCCAAAATTATTGATCTTAAGTCTGTAGCGAATCCAGAATGAACAGTCGACAGGTCCGACGATTGAAGTTTTTCCTTCTTTATTGGCAATGCTTTCAGCTAATTTCATAAGCGTTTCTGCCGCTTTGATGTCGTTAATGCTCTCAAAAAATCCGAAATAAGCGCATGAGCGATCGGAATATATGGTAATGACGCACCTTGCGGCGATTTTTTTGTTTTCGTCTAATGCAATAATTGGAAATACGCGAAAATAACGACTGAGTATATGCGATTCGTAGAGCAGAGCTTTTTCTTCGGCTCTGTCCTGCATGATTTCGTTTTTTGGGTATAATCTTTTTGGCAGAGAAAGAAAGTCAGAAAGCTCTTTTTTGTTATCTGCCGAAATGAGCTTTGCAGTGTATGTCATGCTATATCGCCTCGTTCATTTTTATCTTTTTTTCAATGATAGTGATAATTCCTGTTGAGCCGTTAATATGTATTCTGTCGCCGTTTCTCACAGTGGAAAATAGCTCCTTTACACCTACGACAGCAGGCTTTTTTAGCTCACGTGAAATTATTGCAGTGTGCGATAGGAGCGAACCTCGTTCGGAAACTATTCCTGCCGAACGGCTGAGCAGGAATACCCAACCGGGGTCGGTCATTTTTGCAACTATTATCTTTCCCTCGCTATCAAGATCAGAAGTTAGCTTGTCGACTACAAGAACTTCGCCTTCAGCGTCACCAGATGAGCATGGGATCCCTCTGATAGTGTCTGCATTTAAAAGGCATCCCATCGAAGCGTCAGAGAACTGCTTATCGAAGGGCTCACCTGCAAAGACGAGCCTAGAATACAGAGGTAGTTTTTCAAACCCAATGTATGCTTCGTGGCGTTTTTTAATTAGATCTCGTAGATCCATTTCTTTTTGTTGAATGGCTTCAAACAATTCATTGAATTGTAAATAGAAAACGTCTTCAGGAGCGTCGATTCGTCCATTTTTGTAGAGATCATCGGCAATTTTCAGGATGATTCTGCGTACAAGTCCGAATATCTTTCCTCTTGACATACGCGAGCTTTCGCGAAGCTTGATTCCGTTTGCAGCCCTTTTGGCCAAAAATTCTGAGAGTATTCCCTGTTTTGAAAGCTTATTTGTATTTGTTATGCTGCAGTCAGCAGCGTTAACTATGTTTTCTGCAAGCAGATAAGGCTTGGTGCGGTAGGTAACTGTTTCGAGTTTTAACTCCTCTGGACATCTGTCACCGTAAAGCTCAATATACTGCGATATGAGCTTTGCACCATTTTTGCATTTATCCATTGCTCTTTCAAAGCTTTTCTGGTCGTTTACGCTGCGGAGCTCCTCAAGGACTCCGCTATCAGTGAAGCATTTTTTTATTTCTGCGAGCATTTTGACGGGATTCATACTTTCAATACCGCGGTTTCCAGCGATGAAAAGATTGGTTAGTTCTTGCCCCTTTGAACCATACTTTCTTGTTAGTTTTTTCTTTAGAAGTCCAGTGAAAATAAAGGTGTACAGGTCGTTTACAAGGGTAATATCCCAGTGACTTGCAAGCTCGCTGCGTAAACCGCAGTACAGCTCAAGAAGCGCATCGGGACTGTCTGTCTCGCTTATGGCAGAAGAGTATTTTTGATAGATTTTATTGAAATATGTGTCAAGCTTCTTCATATTCTTTCGGTTATTGGAGAGCAACTGAAAGAAAGATGCTGTTACTCGCAGCTTTGTCATAAAGCTTGCATTTTCATTTGAGTGGGTTACTTCTTTTTCATGAACTCCAAGCATTTCCTGCCATATGGGTATTATTTTTTTACTGAATGGGAGCAGAGTAATAATATCGTACCAGTTGCTTATTCGGTAGTATATCCTGCCATTTACGCTGTCGGTCATATTATGAAGTGAAGCGTCTATACGCTCTGCTGTACCATCGTTTTTGGTAGCTCTTTTTACGCAATTTCTGAAAACCTGATAATAGACCTCACTTACGAAGCTGACTGTCATAGGCAAAGATATTTCAGGATAGCTTTCTGAGATATTGCTGCTGTCAAGTACGGTAATGGGGCAATTTCCAAGTGAAGTTACAGGTCTTGCCTGTAAAACAAAGATTTCTCCGTTTTTTATAGCAAATTCAATATCCTGACGTTGGCCGAAGATGTTGCATATCTTTTTGGATATAGCGATAAGTTCTTTGAGCAACTCCTCAGTCAGCAGGGGCGAGTTATTCTGTCTCTCGAAGCAATACAGATCATCGGTAGTATTATAATAATAGTGTGTAATGTCAGTTTTGTCCTCGACAACGTCGTTGCCAAGTCCATTTCCGACTACTATGACAGTTTCATTGAGTATTCCTTGCGGGTTTGATGTGAATACGACACCTGAGAACTCGGATTCTATCATTTTCTGTATTATTACAGTAATTTGTGCTTCTTCTGGATCCTTTCCCATACTTTTTATGTATTCCTCGGCTGCGTTCCCAGAGGAAAGACACTTTTCTACGTATTTTTTCAGCTCTGTACCTCTGATGTTCAGACAGGTGCTGAACTGCCCTGCAAAGGACATTGAAGCTCCGTCCTCGCAATCTGCAGAGGAGCGAACGGAGTAGAGTCCTTCAAGGTCGAAGGGAAAGTCCGAAAGATTGTTTGCACTCTGAACACAGACCAGTTCTGGAACATTTAGACCATTCTCGCGCATGATGAAAAGGCGTTGTGCCTTTGTTCCTATCCTGTATTTCCTATAATTTTCATCTGTTATTATCATATCATTTTGACTCCTATTCTCTGCGTAATGATATATCCTGCAACTGTCAGGAGCATTATGGTTTCTTGTATGTATGTGTATTTTTCTACTTTTTCAACGAGTTTAAATTTTGTTGGGTTGCCTATGAACTCCATGAATTTCCATGTCATCCATGCAACATTTATGAGAAGTGCGACTACAGATATCCAGCTTAGTCTGTAAACAAGAAGAATATTTGTGAGAATATCTACAAGAGTTAACACAAGAACAAACTTTACGGGCTTTTTATATCCGAAAAGCTTTGAATATGTAACGTACTCTGTCTCGTCTTTAGGAGCTCTTATCTTTCGTGATATCTCCCATATAAGAGCAGGAAAGTAAAGAGTCATCATTGCAAGAAAGTTAGTGAGCGTGAGTGCGGAAAGTCCATATTTTATGCAGGTAAATGAGATAATATATATATTAAGTATCATTTGTACAGGATTGTGTGTTACAAGAGCCAAAGGTAAACTTTTCTGTATCTTCTTTTTCTGAAAAAACCACAGCGACATCAGTGTTCCGTATATGTAAAGAAAAAGGAAGAACATAAAATTATTGAGGAATACGTAGTTAAGAACTACAGTTACCGCGATAAGCGATGTAATGAATATGGCAAGGTCCTTTTTTGTAACTCTACCAGAGGGGAGAGGACGGTGTGAAAAAAGTCTGCAGTCTAACTCGTAGTCCTTAAAATCGTCGGCAATCCTGAGCCAGCAAAGAAAGCTGAACACTGTAAAGCCACCGATTAATTCAGCTAAGGATATGCTGAAATCTGTAACTCCGTTATTTAGCAGTACTATAAAATAGATCTCGCCGAAAACTATAAATCCCAGTATAAGTCGGGGTATAATAGGATACATTTCCTTGAAATATATATTAAGACGTTTTAACATGGTAGTTTCCCCCTGTCTTAAATGTTACGGCGTATCCTGAGTGCATATAGTATCAGGTTCACGGCCGAATGTGTAAAAAATCCCACAAGAATGTAAAGCCAATATTGTAAAAAGCTTATATGACATAGCATACTGAGACACAGCACTACTCCTAAAAGTGAGTCTATCTGGTCAACTACGTAGAATAATGCACCTTTGAATCCTTTGTCAGTTTTGCCTGACATAATCCCTAACCTGCGTTTTATGAAACTGTTTGGAAGTTCAAATATAGCATACGCAAATCCGAAAAAAAGTCCAATATTTAGGTTAAGCGAGAAGCTGTTACCATGAACAGCAATGAGTTGGTTTTGGGCTTCCAAAATTGGAAATGCAGAGCAGACAGCTCCCCATAATACCTGAGAACCTCCGCCGAGAATTATCATTCCGAAAAAACCTTTCCATGTTTTGTTTTCTCCGAATAAGCGCTTGCCATCGTGGAGACATTTTCCGCAGTCCATAGGCTTTTTCAGAGCTTTACATATTGGCAATTTTACGAATATCATATTCAGCACTCCAGCAATTATCATCGATGTGAGTGTTGCATAAATCTGTGCTATTTCGGTTAATATATTCATTTTATCAACGTTAAAGCTTTAGGAATGAGGATTATTGCTTCAGTTAAAAAGAATGCTGCTGATATGGTAAGAACTCCACCTGCTGCAGCGTCCTTGATGAAACGATTCTTCTCATTGATATTGTTGTCGTAGGTGTCAATGACACGTTCGATGGCGGTATTTAGAAACTCAGCGGAAAAAGCGGCGGTTACCAGGGCGACGAATACTATGTATTCCCAAACCGCACAGTGAAGTAGAATATTAAAAATTAAAAAGAAAAGAGCGATAGCCGTGTATTCCATGAAGTTCCTTTCGTTTTTGTAGCACTCGGCAATGCCGTGTGCAGCACATCTAATGCTCTGAAAAATATTTTTGTTCTTCATAAAAGCACCTCCAAAGTGTTGCCGTTGATTATATTATATTTATTTGCGCCTTATTTCTCAAGTTACGAATGTCACTTCCTTAATGACATTTGTCACTTTATTCAGAAGCTGTGAGTGACATATTTTGTATACTGAAACTAAATAGTTAAGGTTTGTTGTGAAATTTGTTAAGATTTAAGCTTTCAAACTCGCTTTTTTTTTCTGAATTAATAATGATAAATTCCAAAAAGCGCTTGAAATAGCCATGTATATATGATATAATATTTAAGTTGTAATGCATTATAATAATTAATTTGACAAGAAAAAGTGTCGGATTATGATCCGAAAGGATCACTATTCAGAGGGTAAGAAATATTCGTTGGAGGGAAAAATGAAAAAAACTTCAAAAAGACACACCATTGCAGGAGTATTGTGCCTCGGACTGCTTTTGCAGACTGCATCATATCTTCCTGTAAAAGCAGATACGAACGTACAAGTATCGTTAAATGAAATCTGCACAAAAAACAACTCATATCCGGCAGCAGACGGGAAATGCTACGATTGGATAGAGCTGTACAACAGTTCAAAGACAGAAGCTGATATTTCAGGCTGGGGTCTTTCTGATAATGAAAGTGAGCCTCGTAAATACGTATTTCCTGATGGAACAAGTATATCGGCTGATGGAAGACTCATCGTCTTTTGTGACAGTGACGCAGCAGCAAATGACAGAACAATAGCTCCTTTTGGACTTTCAGCTTCGGGCGAAACGCTTATGCTTAGTGACTCGAACGGCAATAAAGTCCAGACTGTGACTGTTGGAGCACTTGCGGCTGACGACACATATGGACAGTATCCTGATGGAAGCGGCGTGTTCTATACGCTGAAAGGTACACCGGATAAGCCAAATACCGCTCCGGAAGGAAGCGATGCAGTACACGCGCCGAAATTCTCAAAGGAAAGTGGCTTTTACGATAGCAGCTTTTCCCTTACACTCACTGCTGATGAGGGATGTGATATATACTATACCACAGACGGCAGCGATCCTGTATACGGCTCTAAAAAGTACACCGAGCCTATCACAGTGAAGGATATGTCCGATACCGAGAACCGACT
>JAEEGL015420361.1_pt1 | contig 28120 bp, 26 predicted proteins | sample 9134231 | NCBI WGS metagenome assembly JAEEGL01 (sample SAMN16246548, study PRJNA631951) | gut metagenome | biome: gut microbiome; feature: rumen; material: fiber-attached | host: Bos | place: Iran: Karaj | collected 2018-10
CCTGATGGTGTACCATCGTGGCCCGTTGGTCAAGTGGCCTAAGACTCCGGCCTCTCACGCCGGCAGCAGCGGTTCGAATCCGCTACGGGTCACCATAGTTGGTGTCTATAGCACTGAGGGTCCACCCGTTCCCATCCCGAACACGGTAGTTAAGCTCAGTTGTGCCGACAATACTTGGCTGGAAGCGGCCCGGGAAAATAGGACGATGCCAACACAAGCCGCTTGAAGAAATTCAGGCGGTTGAATTTAAAATATATCGGGTGTAAAAACCCTTTATATATTTGCCCTAATAGCTCAGTCGGTAGAGCACGCGGCTGTTAACCGCGGTGTCACAGGTTCGAGTCCTGTTTGGGGCGCCAAAAGAGAGGTAATCCGTTTCGGATTACCTCTCTTTTCACTATATAACACTCATCTGTAAAACTGCGGTTGCAAAGATGCGTGCCGCGGCTGTTAACTGGCTCAGGCGTCGCCGCGTCCTGCGGACGATGAAGGTGACGCCTGAGCAGGAAGAAACGGGAGAATTGCGAAGCGCTTCAAGCGAGCAAGGCGACCTGTGTTTCTGACCGATACAGATTCGGATTACCTCTCTTTTCACTATATAACACTCGTCTGTAAAACTGCGGTTGCAAAGATGCGTGCCGCGGCTGTTAACCGGCTCAGGCGTTGCCGCGTCCTGCGGACGATGAAGGTGACGCCTGAGCAGGAAGAAACTGGAGAATTGCGAAGCGCCGCTGACAGCGGCCGTCCCCTCTGTCGTCTTTGACGACATCTCCCCGCACCGCGGGGAGTCACCAAGCGAGCAAGGCGACTTGTGTTTCTGACCGATATCGATTCGGATTACCTCTCTTTTCCCTATATAACACTCGTTCCTTTATTTTCGATTTCTTGCGCTGCAAAAAAATTATTGAATTTGATACTTCGATTTGATAGAATTAATATATAAATCATCATAATTTGTTTATTTCCAACCCGCTTTTACTGTCAAAGTACCATAAATTGTACTGCGCTTGTTCGATAATATCATCAGAATTTGATATTAACAGGAGGTTATTTATGGGATTTTTTGATGATTTATTCGGCTTGGGCGATATGTTTGATTTTGACGGAGACGGTGAAACCGGATTGTTTGACGCTTTTGTCGCGAACGAATGGTTTGATATATTCAATGAATATTGCGACATTAAAGAGCGGCAGCGTGAACTTCAGTCGGGTAAACGCGATGATTTTGAAAATGATTAATATAAGTCTGATCGAATCACTTCCGCCGAATCGGTATTTACCGATTCGGCGCTTTTCTTTTATCAATCAAAAATTACCAACAACACCCTTGACAATTCTTTTTGCAGTGTATATACTGTATATATACACTAATGCGCAATAGTGAGGTTATTATGAACATTATAATCAGCAACTCGTCGGGAGTTCCGATTTATGAGCAGATTGAGGAACAGATAAAAACCCAGATTATGTCCGGGGATTTGTCGGCAGGGGACGCCCTTCCCTCAATGAGGATGCTTGCAAAGGAACTGAAAATCAGCATTATCACAACAAAACGCGCCTATGAGGACCTTGAAAAGGACGGCTACATCACCAATGTTCAGGGCAAGGGCTGTTTTGTAAAGGCGATGAATTCCGAACTGATTAAAGAAAATATGCTGTTTTCAATTCAGGAGCTTTTCGAGACCGCGGTTGACAAAGCGATCATAGGCAAAATATCTCTCGATGAGCTGAACGAGACATTGAGCGTGATTTATAAGGAGAAGGACAATGGCTGAAAATGTAATTGAATTTAAAAATGTCGTAAAAGATTACGGCGATTTCAAGCTCGACAGCATAAGCTTCGTCGTGCCCGAGGGCAGCGTCTGCGGCTTTATCGGTCAGAACGGCGCGGGCAAAACCACAGCGATTTCACTTTTGCTGGATCTTATCAGGCGTGACGCGGGCGAGGTATATCTTTTCGGCGAACCCGTTGATGAAAAGCACGCGTATCTGAGAGAAGACGTGGGCGTGGTGTTTGACGAAATGGGTTTTCACGAATTCCTTACCCCGAAGCAAATTAATGTGATTATGAAAAACGCCTATAAAAACTGGGATGAAAACGAGTTTTTCAATAATCTCAAAAAATTCTCCCTGCCTTCAAACAAAAGTTGCGGCGCCTTTTCGAGAGGTATGCGCATGAAACTGCAGATTGCCGCCGCCCTTTCACACAACGCGAAGCTGCTTGTTATGGATGAGCCGACAAGCGGACTTGACCCGATTGTGAGAAACGAGATTATGCAGATATTCAGGGAGTTTGAAATGCAGGAAAACCACACAATTCTGCTCTCCTCCCACATAACGGGCGATCTTGAAAAAATAGCGGACGAGGTTGTGTTTATTGACGCCGGCAGAATCGTGCTCAAGGGCAATAAAGACAGCATTCTCGAAAAACACGCGGTTCTGAAATGTCCGAACGATTATGTGGAAAAAATCAGCGAATCCGTTATTGTGAATGTTCAGCAGGGTGCCTACGGCTCGGAGGTTCTTGTAAACGACGCCGATGCCTGCAGGCGGCTTTATCCCGACACTGTTATTGAGCCCTCCACACTAGAGGAAATTATGATTTTCTATGTGAACAGGGCAAAACAGCAGTCGAAAAACGCTTGACGGAGGCAGATATGAAAGGTCTTATAATCAAAGATATTTACTGCCTCAGAAAACAGCTCACCACATACGGATTTATCATTTTCGGCGTTGCGGCGGTGGCGATAATGTTCGTTCTCAGCGAGCGTTACGGCAACCTCAGAGAGACTGTTTCGGGCATGCAGGAGGCGGGCTTTGATATAGCCGCAGTTGTAAAAATCGCGGTTATGTTCTTTATGCTTCTTCCGCTTGTCTGCACGGGGCAGATAGGAGATTTGTTCAACTACGACAAAAAAGCTTCATTTTATAAAACAGCGGCTTCTCTGCCCGTTTCAACCGAAAAAAGAGTGCTTTCAAAATTCCTGACCGCTTTACTATTTCTCGCGGCGGGTCTTGCGGTTGATATCGCCATGGCGGCTGTCATATCTTCCGTTTCGGATATTCTACTGTTTTCGAAATGCGCGGGAACACTCGTTTCGATTTCCGCCTGCGTTATGACCGTTACATCAATTATAATTATGCTCGATTACGCCGGAGTAAAACCGGATTACGCGCCGTTTTTCCCCATAGGTGCCGGATTTATTCTGTTTGTGATTGTAAAATTCAGGGATATAAAAAGCTTATTATTGAACGATGATTTCGGCTCTTTTTCCGCGTTTTTTCATAAATTGATTAACGCCTTCGAATGTAAAAGCTATATTTTTGCAATTGTTGCGGTCGCCGTTGCCGCGGTAAGTTATTTTGTTTCGGTTTATATCGCAAAACAAAAGAAAGGGGTGGCGTAATGGGCGGCTTGCTCTATAAGGATTTTCTTGCCGTAAAGGGCAAAAAAATGGTTATTATTATTCTTGCGCTTACCCTTGTTTTTCTCGTTTTGCGGCTCGCGCTGCCGGGAGCGGATTCCGATATGACTCAGCAGATGGGAGGAGCGTTATATGACTTCTTCCTGTGGACTTTCCCCGCATGTTTTGTAATCTATTCGGCTTTTATCCCCTCGGTTTTCACAAAATTGCTTATTGCAAATGACGAAAAGAATAAATTCAGAGCGTTTACGAAATCCCTGCCTTTCGGCAGAAACACATATATCGCTTCAAAATATATTTTTATTGCCGTCGCAGTTTATGTTCTTATGTCCCTGTCGGTTATATGGTGCGATATTTATAACTGCAACGCGGGTAATAATCAGATATCGGATATTATTCAGGCGCTTATGTCGTTTATTATTGTTTTCGCAAGTCTTTCAATTGTTATAGCGGCTTTTGAACTGCCGTTTTTCATAACTCTCGGCAGCAAAAAAGCGCAGATGATCAAGACCGGCATTCTTGAACTGTTGTTTTTGCTTCTTGTTGCCGGCTTGTTCTTCGGCAATCTTAAAAAAATTGAAAACATTGATCTGGTCAGGTTCATCGAATGGTATAAAACTCATCAGTTTACCGTGAATATGTGGGCGGTTCTGTTCCCTGTGGTGTCATCGGTTCTGTATTTTCTTTCATATAAGCTGACATGCGTTCTCAACAAAAACAGGGAGGCGGATTACAATGACTGACACCAAAAAGACCGACCTCAAATACCTGCTTATTTATCTCGGCATAACCTTCGCAATAAGCTGGGGGATGTTTTTCGCATTTATCTTATCCGGCAAATCTTTTTTGAACGAAGACGGCTCGCTCGGCAATATGGCAAACCTTATCTGCACTCTCGGCATGCTCTGCCCCGCGGCGGGCGTGATTATCACAAGGCATATAACAAAAGAGGGCTGTAAACTTGCGGGCGAGGGCTCGCTTATGCTCGGCATAGACCTCAGAAACAAAAAGTATATCTTCTATATTCTCGCCGTTATGCTGCCCTGGATATATACCGAACTCGGGTACCTGATGACAATTATCATCAAGCCCTCCTGCTTTGATATGGGGCTTCTGCAAGCCGCGGGTGAGGATTCGAGAACGGCGTATGTTTTTCCTTTGATGGCAATAGTCTCTGGCGTTTTCTTCTCAGTCGGAGGACTGGGTGAGGAACTCGGCTGGCGCGGCTATATGATGCCGAAACTTATAAAACTATGCGGTCTTCCCAAAGCGATAATTATCGGCGGAATTATATGGGGAATATGGCACTGGCCTCTGACTTACGCGGGGCACAATTTCGGCAAGGATTACAGGGGATATCCGTTCACGGGCTTTGCGGCAATGTGCTTTCTCTGCGTGTTTATGGGTATGCTTCTGACATTTGTTACGGTTAAAACCGGCTCCGTATGGCCCGCCGCCGTTATGCACGCCGTAAACAACGCCTCGCCCTCAATCCTGCAGTTCTTTATCAATCGCGAAAATATAAACGGAATTATGAGCGACAGCGCGTTTTCATTCGTCATTCACTTTTTACCCTCAGCCGTGCTTGCGGTTATATTCATTATAATATGGATGATTAAGGATAAAAAGAAATCTGAGGATAACTGAATAATAGCACTTAAGCGGCACATTTTGTGCCGCTTTTTTGATATGTCAATCACAGACAAGTATTATTGACATATCGTCCTTTTTATGTATAATTAAATAATATAGACAATACTGCGGTAATTTCTGCGGTTTACAAAGACATTTCCGTATTAACAATTGTTTCTCAAACCGAAAGGAGATAATAATTATGGCACAATTCTGCGGCAATTGCGGCGCTCAGATGCCCGATAATGCTGTGATTTGCGGAAACTGCGGTTCAAGACTTTCCGCCGGTATGCCCGGCTCTGTACCGGTACCCGCGGCAAATAATCCCGGCAGCGGCAAAAAACTGCAAAAAATCATTATTCCCGTTGCCGCCGGCGCGGTTGCTCTGGTTGCGTTGATTATTATTCTGTGTGTTGTCGGCGCAAGCTCCGGTTACAAAGGTACGGTTAAAAAGTTCCTTAAAGCCGGATATGAAAACGAAAACTATGAGCAGATGGTCAATATGACATACCGTTCTTTTGCCGATTACGCCGAAGAAAAAGACGATGATTATCTCGAAGAGTATTATGAAAGAGTCGTTTCCGGTGACATTGATTATTTTGATGACAAAATGGATTCAAAATACAACATTAAAATCGAAATATTAAAATCTGTTGAATCTTCGGACAAGAAACTCGGAAGATATCTTGAAGGGCTGTATATCAGCGAAGACGATGCCGACGATATCACGGACGGTATCAAAAAGGTTTATGAAGTAAAAACAAAGGTTATAGCAAAAAAAGGCTCAAAGGAAAAATCAAAAACCGTCACGGTATATGCGGTCAAAGATTCAAAGGGATGGTCAGTTGTTCCCTCTATTGACTATTACGGGTGGTAAATTATTGATTGAATCCTTTTTCATTACCGGTTTGGTTTTGATTATTTGAAGAGGTATTCGTTATCTCTTCCGCTTAAAATAATAAAATACGGATTCACGGTTTTCTGCCTGAATCTGAAAAGAAAAGGAGTACTATTATGTCAAAATTCTGTTCAAACTGCGGCGCGGAAATGGATGATGCCGCCATCGTATGCGGTAATTGCGGAGCCTCTGTCGGAAAACCGTCAGGAGTTGCGGGCGTTTTACCCGCAAATCTCAATACCGATAAAATCAAAAAAATTGCCATTCCCGTATGTGCGGGTGTTTTGGCACTGATAGTTCTTATTATTGCCATCAGCGCTATTTCGTCACATTCCGGTTATCGCGGTATTGTCAATAAGGTTATCACCTACGGTTACAAGAATCAGAAATATGAGAAGTTCCCTAAATTTACCTCGAAGATGGTTCTTGATTATTATGAAGATATAGCAGGTAATAGCGATGAAGACGCGGAAGAAATGATTTCCGATATTTACGAGACGGTGTTTGATTCTTGCTCCGACTATTTTGAAGAGGAACTTGAAACGTCAAAATACGGAATCAAGTATAAAGTGGAAAAGGTCAAGGACCTCAACAAGACAAAAAGAGAGTCAATGCTTTATAAGTATCTCGACGAAGATGAATATGATAACTATGAAAAGATGAAAGAAATCAAGGTCAATGTTACCGCAAAAAAAGGTTCGCGCGATGAAGATGTTGACTTATATATCTATATCGTCAAAGAAAAAGGCGGATGGAAACTCCTGGATGTATCCTACGCAAAATAAATTGAAAGAGTGAAATAAATGAATTGTCCTAATTGCGGCCGACCTCTTACTCCCGGTTATCGCTTCTGCACAATATGCGGCTATCAGACTCAAAATAATCAACCCGCTCCGGTTCAGCAAGTCTGCCCGCAGTGCGGTTGCCCCTGCGCTCCTGACAGCACTTTTTGCACAAACTGCGGTTGTCAGCTTTCCGCTCAACAGCAACCCAGCCCCCAACCTCAGCCGGTGCCTCAACCCCAACCCGTGCCGCAGGCTTCTGTTTGCCCCGCTTGCGGAGCAAATTGTCCGCCCGATAACAGGTTCTGTGTAAGATGCGGTTATCAGTTCGATAATGATAACGATTACGATGATACCGATTATGATGACGGTGACGGTGACAAAACCAACATCATAGCTGTACTGCTTGTAGGTATTCTCTGCCTTATTCTTGCGTTTACGGCGTTCAACTTCCTTGTTATGAGGGTTATTGATGTAAGCAATTCACCGTTCTTGCAGAATTATAAAAACTCGTTATCGGAGCTGCTGAATATATCGATTGACGAAGACGAATCAGAAGAGGATATATCGGACGAAAACGGCAAGCGCGCAGATAAAAAGGAGACAACAACCGAACCGACAGTCTTCACAACAACAACTACCGTGCCGGTCACAGTGCCTTATTCCACCACAGCTGCTACTGCTCCGCAGCCCGGTGTTTCGACGGTGGTTGTTCCCGAGCCGATTACTCAGTATGCTTCGGGTCTTACCTATGCAAACAGAGATTATAAGATTTCTCTTGCGAATCCGGATTCGGAAATCAATTACAGGTCAACTCCTCAGATTATCGCAAAGGATCAGCCCAACTCAAATATCGTCGGAAAGTTAAAGCACGGCGATGTTATTCATGTTGAGTTTATCTACAACGGCACCTGGGCGGTATTCCAGAAAGACGGCAAATATGTGTTTGCTTCAATTTATATGGACAATAATCCCAATAACCGTACTCTGATGCAACCTGTATAATGCCGACTTTTTGAACAAATAATTAAATATTCTTTCAAATTATTGACCATCAGTCATTTTTGTGCTAACATTCAAAAGTGACCGATGGTCTTTTTGCGTTTATCACTTTACGATTACTGTTTTGCGAAGGTGGATTTATGCCTACAGTTGATGAAAAAAAGAATCAGAAACGCCGTCAGATACTTGACGCCGCCTCAAGTCTGTTTCTGGACAAAAGCTTTGCCGCGACAGCCATAGATGATGTTGTAAAAATGGCGGGAATTGCGAAGGGGACCTTTTATCTTTATTTCAAGGATAAATATGACCTGCTCGATCAGATAGTGTCATATAAAAGCGCGGAAATGCTCAATAACGCCATTGACAATCTCAAAAAATCGGAGGATGCCGATAAACTCACTCTCTCCGAAAAAGCGCTGTATATAGCGGATCTGATAATGGATTACCTTGAGGAGCATAAAGAACTCGCGGCGCTCCTCAATAAAAACCTTGTCTATTGCTTTAAGAGCATAACAGCCGCCGACAACCCGGAGTACTCCCAGCTTATGGAAAGCATTATGAAAGCCTTCATCAATGAGGGATACTCCGAAAACGGCGCAATGATTACCGCTTATATCATTACCGATATGGTCGGTTCAGTTTGTTGTGACGCCGTTCTCGGCACGGGTCCCTATTCGCTTGACGAGATCCGCCCTTATCTCAAATCCGCCGTTACGGCAGTTCTGGAGGCGCATAAAAATGATTGATAAACTCTCTCTGATGATAGCGCGCCACCCGAAAACTATAATTATAATTGCCACCATTCTCCTTGTGCCTTCGTTCCTCGGCTATATCAGCACATTTGTAAATTACGATATTATGTCGTATCTGCCCGATGAGGTGGAATCGGTGCAGGGGGAGGATATGCTTGACAAGGAATTCGGTCTTGCGGCAAACGCTTTTCTGGTCATAGACAATATGAGCGCGAAAGACACGGTCAAGCTGAAAAATGAGATATCCTCAATCGACGGCGTCAAGAGCGTAACCTGGGTTGATGACATAATGGATATCAGCATTCCGCAGTCTATGCTGCCCGACGCAGTCACGGATATTTTCTATGCCAACGAGGGCGAGTCAACGCTGATGATGATTCAGTTCACCGAGGGTTCGGCTACAACCTCAACTATGGACGCGATTAAAGAAATCCGCACAAAGCTCAACAAGCAGTGCTTTTTAAGCGGTATGTCCGCGATTATAACGGATACAAAGGATCTGAGCGATTCCGAGGCTCCGAAATATATTGTAATAGCCGTTGTGCTGGCTCTCATAGCCCTTTCATTCACAATGGATTCCTGGGTGCTTCCGCTCGTGCTTCTCACGGCGCTGGGCTATGCCGTCATCTACAACCTCGGCACAAATATCTTTATGCCGGACGGCATCTCATACATAACCCAGAGCGTGGCGGCAATATTGCAGCTCGGCGTCACAATGGACTATTCCGTTTTCCTTATGGACAGGTTCAACGAGGAACTGCCGAAAGCGGAGAACAAAACCGAAGCGATGGCAAAAGCGGTGTCCTCAACATTCATGTCTCTCACCGGCTCATCGCTGACAACTATTTTCGGTTTTCTCGCTCTGTGCTTTATGAGTCTCACGCTCGGTATGGATATAGGAATTGTTATGGCAAAGGGCGTTGTGTTCGGCGTTCTTACGGTAATAGTTGTTCTTCCCGCGTTTCTGCTTCTGTTTTACAAACCTATTTACCGGTTCAGGCATAAAAGGATTATTCCCTCGTTCAGGCATATAAATAAGTTTGTCATTGGTCACAGAAAGGCTTTCGCCGCGGTGTTCTTCGCGCTTATTGCCCCGTCGTTCATTCTCAAAAGCGCGGTGCCTCTTGACTATGTCATATCCAACGCTCTTCCCGAACAGCTTGACTCGGTGCAGGCGCTCAACAAGCTGAAAGGCGATTTCAATATGGCGACAACTCATTTCATTATAATCGATGAGTCCGTTCCCTCGGGAAAGGTGTCGCAGATGATTGACGAGTTTGAAGAGGTGGACGGCATTTCGAGCGTCATTTCGCTCAATTCGTTTGTCGGCCCCGCAATCAGCGAAAAAATGCTTCCCGATTCAATCAAGGAAATCTGCTTCAAAAACGGCAAGCAGCTGATGATGGTCAATTCCTACTACACCCCGTCAACCGATGAGGAAAACGCCCAGGTCGACAAGTTGACCGGGATACTGAAAAAGTACGACGAAAACGGTTATCTGACGGGCGAGGGCGCTATGTCCAAGGACTTGATAACAATAACGGATAAGGATTTCAAAGTTACAAGCGTAATCTCGATTCTCGCGATTTTTGTTCTGATAGCGATTATCTTCAAATCCATATCCATTCCCGTTCTTCTTGTCGCGGGCATAGAACTCGCGATTTTCATAAACCTCGCAATATCGCTTGTAACGGGAGCGAATGTGTCGTTTATAGCGCCGACGGTTATAAGCTGCGTTCAGCTCGGCGCTACTGTTGACTACGCTATACTTATGACAACGAGATTCCGCGAGGAACTGCGCAAGGGGCACCGAAAAGCCGAGGCAATGCAGATTGCCGCGGAGGCGGCGGACAATTCGATATTCCAGTCCGCTCTCGTATTCTTCAGCGCAACCTTCGGAGTGTATCTCGTGTGCAATATCGAAATTGTCAAATCAATCTGCTCAATGCTCGCGAGAGGCGCGGTGGTGAGCGCTCTGGTAATAATAGTATTCCTCCCGGCTCTGCTGACCTGCTTTGAAAAACTTATAGGCAGAACTTCCGCGGGGTGGAACAATAAAAATAACAATCCCGAAACTTCACCGAAAGGAGAGGAAAACACGGTGAAAGCGTCAACAATAATAAAGAAAACAACGGCGGTTTTAACTGCGCTCGCAATGCTTTTCTGCCTTGCCTCCTGCGGAAAAACCGAAACCTCTCAGCCGTCGGATGAGCAGAACAAAGCCGTTGCCGCCCAGCCGGTATATACAGCGAAACCCGGCACGGTCACAAAAAATGAAACGGTGTATGTAAATCTCAACTATGACGGCTCAGTGCAGCAAATTAATGTTACCGACTGGCTTCACACAGATATCGGTGAAGTCTGTGTTGACGATATCAGCACACTTGACAATATTGAAAACATTAAAAGCGACACTCTTCCCGTGATTGACGGCAGGGGCATAAAATGGAATATGACCGACACCGACCTGTATTACGGCGGAACAACGGATAAAAAGCCGCCCGTTGAACTGCAGATAAAATACTATCTCGACGGCAAAGAGATGAGCGCTCAGCAGATGCTCGGCAAAAGCGGCGAGATAAAAATCGAGGTCAATATGAAGAACAACTCCGTAAAAGAAACGGAGATAGGCGGCAAAAAGGTTAAACTCTATCTGCCCGTGCTTGTGGTCGGCGGCTTTATACTTCCCGAAGCGGAGTATTCGGGCGTTCAAGTTCACAACGGCAGGTCCATAGGCGACGGAACAAAAGAGATCGCTGTTATGTTCGGAACACCGGGCTTGAGCGAGAGTCTCGGTCTCAGGGAACTCGGTCTCAACGAGATAGGCGATATTGAACTCGGCTCAAAGGCGTATGTCACAGCCGACACAAAGAATTTTTCATTGGGCAACATGTATTTTGCCGCCATACCGATAAGCACGCTCAACCTCGAACTCGGTGAGGACAGCCCCGTCAACGATTTGAAATCAATTCTTTCCGTGCTCGGAGAGGTTCAGAACCTTGTCGGAAATATGGATATTGACAAACTTTCGTCAATGCTCACATCGGCGGGGTCGGACGGTTCCCTCGGCAGCGTTATTGAAGACGCTGCTGAACTCTATAACAACAATAAGGCGCTCATTGATGTGCTCGCAAAATACACATCTCCCGAAAACAGCGAACAGCTTAAAAAACTGCTCGGCTTTATGACGGATGAAAACACAGTAAAGGCGCTCTCCGCCCTCACGGATTCGAGCGTTACAAAATTCTTCGCGGATTTGTCGAATCTCGGCGACGCGCTGCCGATCGCGGATTCCCTTCTCAACGACCTGCTGGATCCCGATGTGCAGAAAGCGATAGAAAACCTGCCTTCAACACTTGAGAAGATTCAAAGCATTCAGTCCGCTGTGAGCGACAACAGCGAATCTATTGAATATCTGCTCACGCTTTTCAATGACGACACACTTACTGCGGTGTCAAAAATATTCTCAATGTTAAGCGAAGCGGATATAGCCGCGCTCGAGGAAAAATACGGCAATATTTCGGCAAACGCGGGGGAGACGGCTGAGAGAATTGAAAAATGGATTGAGTACGGTCACTCATATAAAATATTCACGGGAGCGACCGGGGAAATGTCAACCTCCGTTCTGTTTGTCTATATGACTCCTTCAATCGAAAAGAAACAGACCGTCAACGAAGAGGCGACCGAGGCATCGGGCGAAACTCCGCTTGATTCGTTTATCAAAAAATTCAAATAAACGGCGGCTATTCATTTGACAAAATTTATGCGATAATGTATTATAAATTTATTATAATATTATAGGAGAAATATAATATGAAATCGGATGTCGTTCACATCTCCGGCAAGGGCGTCGGAGTGAGTGAAGCGCTTGATGTAACCGAAAGGGTGGCGAACTACGCTTCGCTTGACCGTAAAGAGGCAATACGCCTGCGCCTTATCGCGGAGGAAATGACCGGTATGCTGCAGGCGGTAACAGGGGAGCCCGAAGCGGATTTCAGCATTGAAGCGGACGGAAAATCTTTTACCCTTCATCTCGACGCGAGAACCGTAATGGATTACAAAAAGAAGGAAAAACTGCTTTCAGTGTCCTCAAGCGGAAAAAACGAAGCCGCCAGGGGCTTTATGGGCAAAATCAGAACACTTTTTGACAATTCGTTTGACGCGTCCGCCGGCTGGTACGGCGACGGAACGGGAATCGGCGCTGCCATTGTAGGCGACATAGACGCGGTATCGCCCGCCGTCTGGTCGTTAAGTCAGTATAAGGCGAATGTGAAAGCCGCATCAAAACAGAGTGAATGGGACGAGCTTGAGAGGTCGGTTGTGGCGAAACTCGCCGATGAAATAAAAGTAGGTATTAAAAACGATACAGTTGAAATGACTGTTTTTATAAAGTTCTGAGAGGAGTAAACGCAGTGACAATCAACAAAAAACAAAACGGAAACGAACTTGTTCTCGCTCTTTCGGGGCGGCTTGATACAACAACTGTCGGCGAGCTTGACGCTCTGCTGGCAAACGGTCTTGACGGCGTTTCAAAGCTTGTCTTTGATTTTGCCGGGCTCGATTATATCTCATCCGCGGGGCTTCGTTCCCTTCTTTCCGCGCAGAAAAAGATGAATTCGCAGGGCGAGATGATAATTAAAAACATAAACGAAATCGTAAGCGAGATTTTTGATATCACCGGCTTTGTTGATATCCTTACAATAGAATAAATTTCAGCCGATTGTTAATTTATAAATCGGCTCGTATCAAACTGACGGAACCGATTGATTATTAAGAATCAGGTTCCGTTTTTTAATCTTAATTCAAACCGGAAGGGGTAATCAATATGTCTTTCAATGAAATCAAGCAGTGGGTCATAGGCGCGGTTTTCGGAGTTGTTATGGTTCTTACCGTTGTGCTTCCCGCTCAGCTTGTTCTTATAATGGGCGGAACCGTTACGGATGAATTTCCGCAGACACCGTCTGATTTTGTTCCCACAGTGCGTATAGTCGCTTTTACGGATACCCACAACCGCAACGACAATGTAGCTCTTGCGGTGGACACTGCGTATGAACTGTTTGACAACGATGAAACCTACGCGGGAGTTGACGCGTTTTTCGGGCTCGGCGATTTTTCAAGCGTCGGCGGCGAGGGCGATTATGAGAGATATGCCCAAACCCTCAACGAGCATGTGCGCGAGGAGACGATTCTTGTAAATATTCACGGCAATCACGAATTCAAGGATGACAACTACAAGGAATATTTCGCGAAATATTTTGACCACGAGCCCGACACCGTAACGGATGTAAACGGATTTTCCTGCATCGCTTTTTCAGGCACCCGTTCAATGACCGAGTGGACATTCACATCCTCAAGTCTCGACTGGCTGGATAAATCAATAAGCGAAGCGCAGGCGAAGGCGGACGGCAAGGCGGTTTTCGTCTTCCAGCATCCCCACGCCTGGGGCACGGTTTACGGCAGCACCTACTGGGGCGACCCTCAGCTCAATGTTATTTTCAACAAGCACCCGGGCATAGTTGACTTTTCGGGCCACTCACATTTCCCGATGAACGACCCGAGGTCAATGCTCCAGACCTCTTACACAACAGTCGGCTGCGGCGCCATGGCTACATTTGAAACCGATAAAAATCTTCTGCCCGGTCATCATCCCGACGGCTACGACAAGGCGGCGCAGATATGTGTAATTGAAGCCGACAACGACGGCAGCGTGCGCATCCGCGCTTACGACCTGCTTTCGGGCAGTTATATAAATGATTACTACATTGACAATGTAAACGACAGCAAAACCTACGCCTACACCTACAAAAACCTCAAGGCGCACGATGAGGCGCCCGTATTCGCAGAAGGCACATCGGCGACCGCTTACAAGAACGAAGGCGGCGAATGGGTTATCTCATTCGATGAGGCAAAGGCGGCGGACGGCTACATCGTTCACAACTACGATATCACCATCAAGGATGAAAACGGCAAGAAGGTGTTTTCCGACAAATTCGTTGATGATTACTTCGTCATCGATGATGACGACACCGCCGATTTCCGCATAGGAACAGATACGCTCGAAAGCGGAAAGACCTACACGCTCTCCGTCAAAGCGCAGAGCGCCTATAAGAAGAATTCCAAAACAATAAATCTTGAGTTTACGGCACAGTAAAGGAGAATGATATGAGAAAAGATTTGGGAGTAAAAGCGGCTGTTTTTCCGATGCCCGTGCTTATGATTGCCACTTATGACGAAAACGGCGTTGTCGATGTTATGAACGCCGCCTGGGGTACTGTCAGCGACAGGGACAAGGTTTCGCTTGTTCTGTCCGAATCACATAAAACAGTTAAAAACATCAAGATAAACAAGGCATTTACTGTAAGTCTCGCCGATGTGAAAAATATAAAGGAAGCGGACTTTTTCGGTATGGCTTCGGGCAACACCATGCCCGACAAATTTGAAAAATCAGGCATGACGGCTGTCAGAAGCGGCAGAGTAAACGCTCCGATTATCGATGAGTTCCCCGTAACAATGGAGTGCGAACTCGCCGAAATCGTTTCAACGGATAATGCGTATTTCATAGTCGGCAGAATTCTGAATACCTCGGTTCGCGAGGATATTATCGATGAAAACGGCGATGTTGATATTCGTAAAGCGGGTATTCTTACCTTCAATCAGTTCAACAGGTCTTATTATTTAACGGGGGAAAAGGCTGCGACGGCGTGGGATGCCGGCAAGGAACTGATGGGTTAAGCATACTGCCAAATATTAAAGAAGGGCGGAGATTTTACGGAAAAACTGAAATTATATCCGGAAAAGACACATCAGAAATTTGAAAATTTCGGTGTGTCCGGCGCCTGGTGGGCGCAGGTTATAGGCGGTTGGGACGAGATTGACGAAGAATCGGGTCTGCCTAAAAGAGAGCGCATATCGCAGTTGCTTTTCGACAAGGAAAAGGGTATAGGTGTGCGCTGCTACCGCTACAATTTAGGCGGTGGCTCCGCCCAGAGCGGAAAGGGCAATATAGGCGAGATATCGCGCAGGGCATTCAGCTTTGACACCGACGGCGGCTACGACTGGAGCAGGGATGAAAACGCCCTGTGGATGCTCAGGCAGGCAATAAAGGACGGGGCAGAGGAAATAATCTTCTTTGTCAATTCCCCGCCCGAAAGATTCACAAAAAACGGCAAGGCGCATCTTGACCGTGCTTTCAGAGAGAACCTTTCACCGAAAAACTACAGGAATTTCGCGGTTTACTGCCTTGACTGCGTCGAGCATTTCCGTTCGCTCGGCATTCCCGTAAAATATCTTTCCCCGGTCAACGAGCCGGTGTGGAAGTGGACGGGCGGTCAGGAGGGCTGCCATTACAGACCTCACAGCGTAAGAAAACTTCTGCGCGTTTTTGTCGATGAAATGGATTCACGCCCTTCGCTTTCGGATTTAAAACTCTCGGGCGCCGAAAACGGCGATATCCGCTGGTTCAACAAAACCTACTGCAGGATTATGCTCGGTGACAGAAAAATACGCACCAGGGTTGACAGCGTTGACACGCACTCATATTTTATTACACCGGATATTCCGGTTATATCTCACTTTATAAAAAACCGCCTGAGTTTTCTCAGACGCTACAGAAAATATGTTGACAGGCATTTCCCCGGTATGCCCATTAAAACAAGCGAATGGACTCATATGCAGGGTGGCAGGGATTACGGAATGGACTCCGCACTCGAACAGACAAAGATTATTATGGAGGATCTGACATATCTCGATGTCACATCCTGGCAGTTGTGGATTGCCGTTTCAAATGTCGATTACTGCGACGGACTCATTTACGAAAATGATGAGCCGCGCACCTTTGAACTTACAAAAAGATATTACGCGTTCGGCAATTTCTCAAAATTCATTGAAAACGGGAGTCTGCGTTTCGATGTTGACGCGGGCGAAAATCTGAACGCCGTCGGTTTTGAGAAAGACGGCAGGCAGGTTATTGTTATCGCGAACAGAAACATTAATGATGTTAAGCTCGAACTGCCCGCAAATGTAAGCAGAATATTTGTTACAAGCGAAAACCATTCATTGACTCAAGTCGTACCCGAAGCGGAATTTTCGTTCCCTTCAAAAAGCGTTTCAACACTTATTATTGAATAAGGGGAAAAACCTATGATTGAAAAAATCAAGGGCTTTATCAACGAGATAATCGCCTACTGGCGCGTTCCCGCATCGGGTGACAGTGTTGCTTACAGGGAGTATCTTATGCTCTCCGTGGGCTGGCTCGGAATGCGGCTTGCCACGGTATTCGGAATAGCGTTTGCTGTAAACAACCCGTTTACCGCAATGACTCTGCATATGACTCACCGCGATTTGCTTATTTTCGGCTATATCTGCACGGCCATCGGCTACGCTCTTGCCCCTCTTAACGCCTATATTATAGACAATCTGCGTTCAAGGGACGGCAAATACCGTGTGTTTGTAAAACTCGCCGTGCCCTCGGGAGTGCTGTCGCTTTTTGCCCTGTTTTTCCCCTATGAAAAACTCGGCTACTGGCCGATGGTCATTTCATTGTTCCTCATCGGTCAGATTCAGGGCTACATCCAGGGCTGGTATTCAACCGGCGTCAGCAATCTTGTTTATGTTATATCACCCAATTCACAGGAGCGAGTAAAAATAATGACCGTCTCCTCGCTTGTTCATAATTTCGCCCCGAGTTTAACCGGCTTACTGATTCCGGTGCTCAGCGATAAACTCGCGAACGGCGATCTTTACAATATCAAAACCTACCGTATGATTTACCCGGCGATTATCGTTATAGGCGTTGTTATGAGTCTTGCCGCCTATTACGGTGTAAACGAGAGAATTGTTGTGCCGAGGTCAAGAGTTACCAAGGTAGGGCTTATAGAAGCGCTGAAAGCCGTTTCTAAGAACAAACTCTTCTGGATAAAATGCTCCGACAACTGGAACAATTTTATGGAAGACAGCAAAAACGTGCTTATGCAGTGGCTGTTCTATTACGGCAAAGTCGGCTCAATGACCACCTACGGCATAATGGATACTCTTTCATACAATTCCTCAATGTGGGCAATGCTCGCTTCACCGTGGCTGATTGATAAACTCGGCAAAAAGGGCTTTAAACTCACCAAAAATATTCTTCAGGTTTTCATAACTCTCGGTTTGGCTCTGACATACAAAAAGAGCCTCGCTATGATTTTCATATTCTATTTTCTCAACAGATTCTGGGAAACGACAGAGGTTGTGGACCGCGCAATGGAATCGGATATCCGCGATTATCAGCAGTATATCAGCGGCGAGAGAATTGACGGCTCGTTCGGCGTTGTTGACACCTATGTCGGCGGCGCAATCGGAGCGGTGACAAATCTATTTGTGCCGTGGGTGTATAAGCGCAATGGCTTTGACGGAACAGACTATTCCGTTCTGAATGTATATAACGAAAACGGCACATTCAACAAGGGCAATGTGCTTTATTCCCTGCTTGACAAACTGCTTCTGATTTCGCTTATCGGCGCGGTTATAGATATTCTGCCGTGGTTCCTTTATGATTTAACCGAAACAGATCAGAAAGCGGTTGTGAGGGTTGTTCGTCTGCGAAGCGCCGTTGAGGATAAGGAGGCGGGTGTTCTTCAGGACGATGTTTACTGCGAGGCGTGTGAAGCAATTCAGAGTATGAACGAATACATCGACCTTGAAAAAACCGAAAAGATAAAAGATGACCCGACCCTTGACAAAAAAGAGATAAAGGCAAGAAACAAAGAGATAAAACGCGTCAACGAGGAAATAGAAATCGCTCATTTTCTCGACAACGAGTTGAAACGATATGAAACGGATTTCGGCAAAGAGTTTATCGCCCTTTGCAGAAAGATAGCGGAAAGTGAAATTCACTCGGTTGAAACGGATTTTGAAAGTATAGCCGTTTCATTTCCTCAGGGCAAATGCAAGGAGGAAAAAACTCTGCGCTCCGACGCTATCAGTATGTCGAGAGCGATAAAAAGAAGCGTGAATGAACTCAATAAAACTCCCGGCAAAGTTCTTGAGGAAATCTCTGCGGACGATTATGAAAGTCTTTTCGATTTACCCGAGGATACCAAGGAGCAGAGAGCGGAGAAGCGAGCAAAAATCAAAAACGCCAACCGTATCCGTAACCGCTACGGCAAGGTTATGAAACCCTTCCTCTGGGCGGACAGGCACGTTTTACTCTGCAAAGCATATGAGGATATTGAATCGTTCACATCCGATTATCCGCAGTCAAAGCAGCGGCTCGACGAAAAGCGTCTTGAGGAGAAGATGAAGGCGGAGGAAGCGGCGGCAAAGCGTAAACTCGAAGCCCGCTCAAGACGCGTTAAAAGCAGTTGAATTAATAAAACAGTCACGGGGTGTTACAATGCTTAAAATCGGTGTTTTCGGCGCCTGGAGGGGCAATTCATACATAAATCTTTTTAAACAGGATGAGGATATTGAAATTGTCGCGATATGCGACAGAAATATTGACTCCCTTATTGAAAATAAGGCGGATTTTGAAAACACGTATCTGTGTGCCGATTTCGATGATTTTCTTACCGAAGGCATCAAAAGGGGAATGAACGCCGTTTTTCTCGCGAACTTTTTCAACGAGCACGCCCCCTACGCGATAAAGGCGATGAACGCGGGGCTGGATGTTATAAGCGAATGCACCGCGGCGGCAACCCTCGCTCAGTGCGTCGAGCTTGTTGAATGCGTTGAAAAAACGGGCAGAAAATACATCCTCGCCGAGAACTATCCCTTTATGACTCAGAATCTATTGATGGAAAAGATTATTTCCGAGGGTACTCTCGGCTCGCTTCTTTACGCCGAAGGGGAATATAACCACTCGGGAAGCACCGAAGAACTTATGCGTCTGACACCCGGCGAATATCACTGGCGCGCCTGGCTGCCGAGGACTTACTATGTTACTCACGCCCTTGGTCCGATAATGTATATGACAAAGTCAATGCCTCTCTATGTTTCGGCAAGGGCGGCTCATTCCGATCTTCTTTATCAGATTAAGGAAAAGCGTCACAATTACGACGGAGCAGGAATAATGTTCTGCGAAATGGATAACGGAATGATCGCGAGATTTACGGGCTGTACAGCGATGGCAAGTGATTACAGCAGATACCGTGTAGCGGGCGACCTTGCGAGCGTGGAATGGGGCGGATATATTAATGAAGGCAAAGTCCGCAAATTCTATTTTGACCACACAAAGCCCGAAAACGAGGAGCAGGTCTCCCTTCTTAATGCCGATCTCTCCGAACTCGGCGAAGAGGGTGAGAAGGCGAAAAAAGCGGGTCACGGCGGCGGAGACTATTGGATAGTTCGGAATATGAAAAAATGCTTTATTGACGGGGAGGACGCCTATTTCGATGTCTATAAGGCGGCTGCTATGTCGGCTGTTGCCATTCTCGGCTGGAGAAGCTGTTTGAATCACGGCGAAAACTTTAAAATACCCGATTTCCGAAATAAAGAGGACAGGGATACCGTCAGGAACGACAACCTCACTCCGTTCCCCGATGAAAACGGCAACGGCGCAACTCTTCCCTGCGCTCTGCCTTTTGAAGAATAAAAAATTGACCTCCTTGCGAAAAAGGAGGTCTTGTCAATATGTTTATTATTTTGCCGCGTCGGCAATCGCTTTTTTGATAAAGTCAAATTCAACCGGTGTGTAATCAATGCGCTCAACGCACACGCAGAAATGCTGACTGCTTAAATCCTTTATTATCGGATTCGCGTGCACGTGACCGAAAAGGTTCGCGTAGGGCATATTTGTATTTATATAGAGCGGTTCGTGACTTAACAGCCAGAAATTCTCAAATAAAACGGGCAGGTCGTAAACCTCGGAAAAGCCGATATCACGGTAATACTGATTTGACCCGGTGTCGTGATTGCCTTTTACGAGATATTTAATTCCGTTCAGCCGCCCGATTATTGTGTCATCGCCCACATCGCCGAGGTGCCAGACTGTGTCCTGCGGCGATACGACTTTATTCCAGTTTTCAACTATCGCCTTATCCATTTGCTCAACGCTGTCAAACGGTCGGTTTTCATAGCCGAGTATTGCCTTGCTGCCGAAATGCGTGTCCGCGATAAAAAATGTTTTTGACATAGCTTTTCTCCGTAAATATATTATATAATAATTTTACTATAAATACATTAAAAAAGCAATAAGTGTAAAACGGGAGTGGTTAAAAATGACATTCTTATCATTGTTTTCGGCTGTTGCCGTTATTTTCGCCTCGCTTTTGAATTTTATCATTCCTCCTTCTGAAATATCCGTTACCGAAGGAAACACCGCAACTGTCATAACTCCTCTCGGCGGAGGGTGCGATCCGTGGTTTTATGAGCACGACGGTAAATATTATTACTGTTACTCCGTCGGCGACGGCGTGGGTGTCAAGTGTTCCGACACGCTTGCGGATTTGTTTTACGCACAGGGCAGAACCGTTTATAAAGCGCCCGAGGGCACGGATTATTCCCGCGATTACTGGGCGCCCGAACTGCATTTCATAAACGGAAAATGGTATATCTATGTCTGCGCGGACAACGGCGAAAACGCGAATCACAGAATGTATGTGCTCTCCTGCGACAGCCCTCAAGGCGATTACGTGATGGAGGGGAAAATAGCGGACTCAACCGACAGATGGGCGATTGACGGAACGGTGCTCGAATATAAAGGCGAACTGTGGTTTGTCTGGTCGGGCTGGGAGGGCGACACCGACGGCAGCCAGAATCTTTACATTGCTCATATGAGCGACCCCTCGCATATTGACGGCGAGAGGGTAAAAATCTCAACTCCGACATATTCCTGGGAGAAAAAGGGGATGCCTGTAAACGAGGGTCCCGCCGTTTTGTATAACGGTGACAAAGTTTATATTGTCTATTCCGCGAGCGGAAGCTGGACGGACGACTACTGTCTCGGTCTGCTTACATTGACGGGCAACCCCGACAGTAAAAACAGTTGGGTAAAAAGCCCGTTCCCCGTTCTTAAAAAGGCGGAAACCGCTTACGGACCGGGTCATTGCAGTTTTGTTGAAAGCGGAGGCGTGAACTATATTGTCTACCACGCGAATCTTGAATCCGGCACGGGCTGGAACGCGAGAAGCGTCAGGATTCAGCCCTTTTCGTTCAGATGCGGTCTGCCCGTTTTCGGTTCTCCCGCGCGTGAAGGCGCGCAGATTAAAATCGCTCAATAGATTTAAGGCAGGTCTTGCGACCTGCCTTTTGCTCTTATTTTGCCCTTCTCTGCCTGCCGGTAATGTAGGCAACGGCTTTTACTCCTCTTACAATATATTTCCCGAGGTTTCCTTTTATTCCGCTTAAAAGCGGCGAGTGAATCTTGACATTTTCAAGTTTATCGCCCACATCGTGAACGGCGATATTGTCGCCGTCAAACGGGCTGAGAACGCCGTCGCTGCCCGTAGCGTACGCTCCGTCCGCGAAAGCGAGAAGATCGGAGAGTGCCTCTTTATTAAGTGATTCTCCGTCGAAAGGCATCAGGCACAGAACAGCCTGCTCACGGCTTCCGTTATATGAGGGAGCAAGGCTTTTGCCCTGCGGAGCGATAAGCGTATAAGTCAGCGGTATTCTGTCGCCCGAGCGGTTTAAATGGTGGCGCTGTGAGCCGTAGAATGTGCCGAAAGGATTCATTGCAACGCTGCCGTCACCCTTGAGGCGCATCGGGCAGTAAGCCATTGACGAGAGCACATTTCTCGCGTTGCCCACAAGCAGTCCTCCGCTTTTATCGCATAATCCGATAAGTCCCGCACTAAGTTGATTGTTGAATGAATCGAGCGTTCTGTTGCGTTCGTCCGCCTCGCCGTATGAAGAGGCCCGGAAAGATGAAATATCGCCTTCGAAATTCCGCTTTATTATCGAAACATCGCCCGTGTTTTTGTAATTTACAGAGAACGGCACCGCCTCTTCCCATTTCATATCTGTATATCTGCCGAGGGTTGAGTTCTCCGTCGATATGGCGTCGCGCTCGGGAGTGTAGGGGTAGCTGACATCTGTTATTGCAAATATCCCTTCGCTCGTGTCGGTCGTGAAAAACTTAAAACTGTATTCTCCCTGCTTTTCGGCGCCGGGTAAATTGATTTTTCCTTTCTGTATAAGGCATTCGCCGCCTATGATTTCTCCCGGTTCGAGAGATTCAACGGTAAAATCAAAACGCTTTTTGCCATATGTGAGGTAGGAGGAGATAAAATCATTTCCGCCTATGACTCTGCCGTTTAAAGTGAACTGTTTAATGCGGTTGTTATCGCCGAATTCAAGTTTAGCTCCGCCGCTTTCAAGCGTGCGTTCAAAGGGCTTTTTCTCATATTCCTCTTCGGCGGTTTTGATTATATACGAATCTTTGACCTCGCTGAATCTCATCATCACGAAAACGCTGCCGTTGCTCATAGGAACAACAGTGTATTTTTCAAGGGAGTCCGCCTCAATTTTAACGGCTTTGTCTCCGCTGTAAGCAAGCTGAATGCACTGCTGATTCGACCCCGCAGCGTTGTGAACGGTCAGTTCTCCGCTTTTATCGGTGAACGATTCGGTAAGTTCCTTTGCCAGAGCGTTCGCCTTTGTTTCACGCTGAATGTTGAGCACGGGAGTGGCAAGCCCGAAATGCGTTGTTGAGAGTAGTTTTACCCTGCTTAAAAAAGCGTCTTCGTTATGAATGATTCTGTCCGCCGTTCTGCTTCTTTCAATTGAGGTCCAGATTTTTCTGTTATACGGCTTTTCGGACCACGAGGCGTAGCCCGTGAAATTGCCGTCCGCCGTGTCCTGAGTGAAACTTACAGTGCCGACCGGCTCGTGATTTCTGAGGTAACCTCCGGGCGTGTCGAAAACAACATAATCAAGGTCAGCTACCTCCTTTACAAGTCCGTGAATGCCGTCCGTGTTGGCGATTCTGTTTTTCACAACGGGAAGGTTTAAACTTTCCCAGAAAATCGCGTCGGCGTCCATATTGATAAATATAAACAGGTCGTTTTCTATTTCGCCCGATTCCTGCTTTTTTCTCAAATCCTTTACCCACGCCCTCAGACAGCCCGCGTCGCAAACATCGGCGTTTGAATATGTGGGAATAACCGTGAGCGTTTCACCTTTATATTCGAACAAAAGGGGATTGTGCGCCATTTCGTCGTCAAGGGGTTTTATCAGTGTTCTGAACGCGTCAAACGGAACACAGGAATAATACAGGCAAAGTGCCTTTACGCCGAGTTTATTGTAAGTTTTTACCTGCGAGGGGGTAAACATAACCTCCTGCGGGCGCACTATCTTTTCATAAGTGCCGAAAATATCCTGTAATCCCGAGCCCTGTTCATTCGTAACCGCGAGGTTGATTGAAGCGGCAAGTTCGTCCTCCTGCATCGCTCCGAGTGCTCCGTTTGAATAGCCCATAATGATATTTTCGTCGCCGTTTTCTTTTACTCTGCGCTTCATCGCCTCAATAATATCCGGCGCGTATTCGGGCAGTATCTGTTCAAGCGAAAAGAAGTTCTCACTGTCCCAGGTGCCTTTTACGGGTATTCCCTCGGAGTTCAGACCGTCAAGGGTTTTCAGCGTTTTTCTGATTATCCTCAGGTCGGAGCCGAAGCCCTGCGCGTCGTTTGTGTCGCCGCGGTAGGAGTGGTAGCAGTTGACGTGAAAACCGTACGCTATGTGAATTTTATAATCCATAATATCACCTCGTTTTTATAATGTGATTTTATCACATCGGTTTGATTTGTTCAAGGAGTATTAATGCTTATATTATCCGTTCCGCTTGCATAAAACAGATGGAGTGTATATAATTGAATAAAGAGGTGAATTTAATGAAAGATATTATCAACAGCCGTATTCTCGGCTGCCTCACGGGCGGCGCGGCGGGCGACGCTCTCGGCTATCCCGTTGAGTTTATCACTTATAATCAGATTATACACAAATACGGCGAAAACGGAATAACATCATATACAAAACATCCGTCAAGCGGAAAAGCGCTCATTTCGGATGACACACAGATGACACTGTTTACAGCCGAAGGTCTTCTCAAAGAAGAGGGCAATAAAAGAGACAACATCTGGAAATCCTATCTTAACTGGTATAAAACACAGTTCTGTTTGTTTGATGATTATGAGGGCAACAGCGACTCTTATCTTATGACACGAAGTGAGTTGTTCAACGAGCGCGCTCCGGGTGTTACCTGTATGCAGGTGCTCTCATCTCACTCTTCCGGCACAACCGACAACCCCGTAAACAACAGCAAGGGTTGCGGCGGTGTTATGCGTGTTGCCCCCATCGCGTTTTTGCAATGCGATACAAATGAAACGGACGGTCTCGCCGCGGAGGCGTCAGCCATAACCCACGGGCACAGTCTCGGCTTTCTGCCATCCGCTCTGCTTGTGCATATAATTCACAAGGCGATTTTCGAAAACAGCGGGAACCGCAACCTGAAGGATATGGTAAACGAGAGTATTGAAGAGATTAAGACGCAGTTTTCCGCCTGCAGTTATTTTGACGAAATGGTGTGGATTGTGAATAAAGCTGTCTCCCTCTCCGAAAACGATAAAACCGATGTTGAGAACATTCACGATCTCGGCGGCGGCTGGGTGGCCGAGGAGACGCTCGCCATTGCGGTTTACTGTTCGGTCAAATATCAGAACGACTTTTCAAAGGCGCTTATCGCTTCTGTCAATCACAGCGGCGACAGCGACAGCACCGGCGCAGTCGCGGGCAATATTCTGGGCGCCTATCTCGGTGACGGCGCTATAGGCGATGAGTGGAAGACCGACCTCGAGTGTTACGATATAATAAAACATATGGCTGAAAAATTCTATGTCTGAGGGGTGGATATATGTATTATTCCGATCTTGTTAAAAAGGCGAGTCTTATAATGTTTGACGCGCACAAGGACGATAAGGACAAAGGCGGTTACCCCTATGTGATTCATCCGCTCTCGCTTGCCTTTCAGATGGACGATGAAAACTCCGTCTGCCTTGCGCTTTTGCACGATGTTGTTGAGGACCACGGCGACAAATACAGCTTTGAATATCTTGAGAACGAGGGCTTTCCCGCAGAGGTCATTGACGCTCTGCGCCTGCTGACCCATCCCGAAGGAATGCCCTATATGGATTATATTGAGTCAATTTCTCTGAATCCCCTTGCCTCAAAGGTAAAACTCGCAGATCTGAGGCACAACACGGATTTAAGCAGACTCAACGGTGAAAAACCCCGCAAGTACGACACATATATTAAGGCAATAGAATATCTTGAAGAATATCTTGAAAACGATGAAAAACTTTGATTTTCTTATTAAAACAAAACAGGATCTTATCGATGCCGTAAATGATTACGGCTATGTTCCGCTTTTCCGCAATTCCGTTCCCGGCTTCTCGGTTGAGGAACACGTCTCGCGCAGAGCGTGGTTTTCGTCGGAGGAGGGGGTATGGGAATGGAAAGGCCCCGTAATACGCGAAACAGGTTGCGCCTACGGCAAATTCTTTGAAAACAAGGCGGTGTTTGTCAGCAGGGAATGCTTCCCCGATCTCGCGAATTACCGCCGAGACGGCTACGACTTTGACGCGAGGAATGAGGACGGTCTTGTGCCTTACCGCGACAATGAACTGTATAATCTTTTAGCCGAAAACGCTCCCGTTGTTTCAAAACGGCTCAAATATCTGGGCGATTACGGCAGAAACGGCAAGAAGGGCTTTGACACAATTATAGCCCGCCTTCAGTCACAGTGCTATGTTGTTATAAGTGATTTTGTCTATGAACTTGACAAACACGGCAACACCTACGGCTGGGGCATAGCCGAGTACTCAACTCCCGAAAAGTTCCTCGGCGAGGATTTCATAAATTCCGTTTATTCGAAGGAACCGGGGGAGTCATACGAGATTGCTTTAAGCCACCTTAAATCAATTCTTCCCGGCGCCGATGAAAAGGCATTGAAAAAACTTCTTAAATAGTTTATCTGACAAAAAAGCAGGTCGTCTGACCTGCTTTTTAAATATCCTGTTGCCTTACAGCAAATCGCCCGTTCTCAGTTTTCTTATCCAGTCGAGAACAGTCGTTTTTATCGCTGTGAGTTTTTCGCTGAACATAGCGTTTCTCTGCTCGCTTGTGCCCGCTGTTTCAATAAGCCCGAATGTAGTGAGTGTTGCCCTGTCAACAAGCCCGCCCGTAAAATTCGCGCAGTAGTCGGCAAAGGTGTTTTTGCTGAATTTTCCGCCGTCGGTTCTTAATACCTCGCCGAACTTTCTCATCAGTTCGTCATAACTGTCATTTTCGAAATCGATTTTCTCGATATCGCCGGAGCCGTAGAGGAACCAGGGCGATTTGTCGGCGTCCGGTCCCGCGCCCTTGTAAGTCCAGGTGGTCCAGCTGTAGCCCCTGTCGTTGAAAATCGAGAAAAGATAACCGAAGGTTGTAAGTCCTCTCGGGTAAAACTCGCCTATATAAAACGGGGCGTTGTAACCCGCGTTTTTAATCTCGTTGCATTTATTGAGAATAGTGAAGTTCGTTATGTCGTAAAGATGCTCCTGATAAACTATGTTTTCCCAGCCGTAAACATCGGGCGAAGCGATGGCGGAGGGGTTCCAGATCGCTTCCATGGAGATGATGTGGTCGGGGTCAACCTCGCGCACGGCTTTGTAAATGTCGTTGCTCAGATCCCAGAAGGTCTGCTGAAAACTGCTGTCCCTTGTTATGTTCGTGCCGAGCGGCTCGTTCATAAGGTCATACATCGCTATTGCCGTTTCGCCTTTATAATGCGAAGCCATCTCGCGCCAGAAGTCGATTACTACCTCACGGTATCTCGCGCCCTGTTCGGTGTTGTCAAACAGCGACATGGATTTTGACTGCCCGCAGTGATCGTAATCGTTCTGATATCCGGGCAGACCGTGAAGGTCGATTATAAGATAAAGCCCGTATTTTTTGCAAAGCGACACTACATTGTCAAGTTCGCTGAAATCGATGTTTCCGTTTTCATCCCTGTACCAGGTGCCGTTGTCATCGGACTGAAAATTGCGGTACCAGATGGGCAGACGCACAACATTCATACCGAGGTCGGCGACATTTTTGTAATCAACTTCGGTAATCCAGTTGCTTCTGTATTCCTTGAAAAGTTCGCGCACTTTGTCGGCGCCGAATCTTTCAACAAGTTTCAGATAAACGGGGTCGAGCCCGGCGGGATTTGTGTAGGGGCAGAACCAGTCCTCCATAATTCCCCAGCCGCCGAAATTAGTGCCTCTGAGCACAACCTCCTCGCCGTCTGAGTTCACAATCTTTTCGCCCTGAGTTTTGAGAAGGGGAAGATCGTTCCCGCCGTCCGCGGCAAAAACCGGCACAAAAGCCGTAAGCATAACAGCCGTGAGCAGAATTGAAATTACGGATTTAATCGTCTTTTTCAAAAAAGTTCAGTCCTTTCGTGTTGTGATTACGAGATTATTATAATATATTTTCGGGTAAAAATCTATATGTTTTTATACATTAGAGTAGCAAAAAAGACCACAGGAAGTGAAACCTGTGGCCTTCTTTGCACTCAAGGATTATACCTTCAGCTAAGCCGATACCTGAAAGCAGACTCCCCACCGTGATTGGTGGGGAGCTGTTAAGAAATCAATTAGCCTTCGATAGCAATGTACTTCTTTTCAGGAA
>JAEEGL017203357.1_pt1 | contig 28119 bp, 29 predicted proteins | sample 9134231 | NCBI WGS metagenome assembly JAEEGL01 (sample SAMN16246548, study PRJNA631951) | gut metagenome | biome: gut microbiome; feature: rumen; material: fiber-attached | host: Bos | place: Iran: Karaj | collected 2018-10
TAATCTGCATCAGTCTTATAATGACTCTGTGCAGCGAATGTTCAATGCCATCGAACCAGATTCTGTCATTCCTGTGGCGAGACACCCTTATTCCAATGAAACGCTGATATTGCTACGAGGCAGACTGAGGGTGTTGATATATAATGACAAGAAAGAAGTGACAGAAGATGTTGTCTTGGACAAGGACACTGGCAATATTGGTTATCATATTCCAAAAGGTGTATGGCATCGCGTGGAATCATTAGAGACTGGCACTGTGATTTTTGAAACACGTGAAGGACCTTATGCCCCAGTCTCTGAGAATGACATATTAAAGTAGATTTATGATTATACGTTCACTATTGACAAACAAGAATCCCTTTAACTCCACTGAAGAAATAAAAGCGTGGATTGAGAGACGAAACCGTGAGGTCGAGGTGAAGGTGGAGAAAATCCCCTTTGCAGACATGAAGATGTGGCACAGTGCGGCAGACGGCTCCATCCACCATGATTCGGGACGATTCTTCTCTATCGTAGGGATTGATGTCCATACAGATTACGGGGCAAATCATCATTGGCGGCAACCCATCATCCTCCAGCCCGAGGTGGGTTACTTGGGAATACTGACAAAAGAGATGGATGGTGTGCTCTATTGTCTGATGCAGGCAAAGATTGAGCCAGGCAACGTGAACTGTGTGCAAATCTCTCCGACTTTACAAGCGACCAAGAGCAACTACAGCCGAGTGCATTCCGGGAAAAGTCCCCACTATTTGGAGTATTTCGTGAAAGCAAAGCCCGAAAACATTATCCTCGACCAGCTTCAGTCAGAACAGGGCGCACGTTTTATGCGTAAGCGCAACCGGAACATCATCATTAAGGTGGACGAAGATGTGCCAGTGCTGGAGGATTTCCGCTGGATGACACTTGGCCAGATTAAGGAACTGATGCATTATGACAATATGGTAAACATGGATACCCGCACCGTCTTGTCTGGTCTGAAAATTAGTGATTATGTGACACCGCTTGACGGACTTCGCAATATGTCACAGTTTGGCAAGGACATGTTCCTCTCGTCCACAACGAACCATGCCTTCATCAGCACACGAGACCACCTCTCATGGCTCACCAGCCTCAAGGCTCGCTATGACCTTTTGGTCAACTACTGTCCTGTGCTTGATATGCCGGAATGGAAAAAGACAGAAACTGAAATCGTTCGTGATGACGAAAAGTATTTCCGCATCATTGGCGTGAATGTCACCATCTCCAACCGTGAAGTGTCTTCCTGGTGTCAGCCATTGGTTGAGCCCATGCAGCAAGGGCTTTGTGCTTTCATCATCAAGAAGATCAATGGCGTTTACCATTTCCTGATGCAGGCCAAGTTGGAATGCGGCAACTTTGATGTGATGGAACTGGCTCCAACTGTTCAGTGCCTGACAGGCAATGTCTATGCTGAGAATACAACAAAACCAGACTTTGCCGAATATGTGCTCCACGCCCCCAAGGAACAAATCATCTTTGACACCCTTCAGTCAGAAGAGGGTGGACGTTTCTTCAAAGAGCAGAATCGCAATTTGATTGTCGAGGCTGATGATAACTTTCCATTGGAACAGCCCGAGCGTTACACATGGATGACACTCCGACAGATTTACAAATTTCTCCGTTTCAACAACTACCTGAATATTCAGGCTCGTAGCCTGATTTCAGCATTATCCTATAAACAATGAGTATCAGAGTCGGCATAATCTGTCCTTCTGAAATCGCATTCAGAAGATTTCTGCCGTCCTTGCAGAAGGTGAACGAATTCTCCTTCGCTGGAGTTGCAATAGCAAGTCCAGAGGAATGGGCTGGTGATGGCAAGGTAACCGAAGCGACCAAGGCCATCATAGAGAATGAGCGCAAGAAGGCACAGACCTTCATTGACAGTTATGGGGGAAAGATATACGAAGGTTATCAGACCCTGATTACTTCACCAGAGATAGATATTGTATATTTGCCTCTACCTCCAGCCCTTCACTTCAAGTGGGCCAAACTCGCTTTGGAGTCTGGCAAGCATGCCTACGTGGAGAAACCCTTCACCACCTCTATCGAAGATACGCAGACGCTTCTTAATATAGCCAAGGAGAAACACTTGGCTGTTCACGAGAATTACATGTTCATCTATCACCGCCAGCTTCTGGCCATTCAAAACCTGATAGCACAAGGCGAGATAGGCGAGGTGCGCCAATACCGCATATCCTTTGGCTTTCCACGCCGTGCAGCCAATGACTTCCGCTATAACAAAGCCCTTGGTGGTGGAGCCTTGCTTGATGCTGGAGGCTACTGCATGAAATATGCCTCTTGGCTGCTTGGCGACACAGCCCGTCTTGTCTGTGCCAACAGCTACTATGAGTCTGAATACGACGTGGATATCTTTGGCTCCTGTACTATGACCAACGACGAGGGTACCATTGTCCAGATGTCTTTTGGCATGGACTGTGACTACAAGTGCGAACTGGAGGCATGGGGCAGCACCGGCACCCTCACCACAGGACGCATCCTGACTGCACCTGATGGGTTGGAGCCCGATATGACCATCAAGCATAATCAGGAATACACAACCCAAAAGCTCCCTGCCGACAATGCCTTCGAAAAGTCAATCCGCAGGTTCTACGATTGTCTCACTGATGATGACACCCGTGAGGAAAACTACCGTCTGATAGAGCGGCAGTCCTCATTTGTAAACGAATTCATAAAATTAAGTAATGGAAAATAAGAATATTTATGTGACGATGCCCACCCTGGCTCTCTTGGAGGAAGTCAACGAACTGATGAAGGGCATCTGGGCTTCGGGCATCATGACCCACAACGGCCCGCTGGTCCAGCGATTTGAAAAGGAGGTCTGTGAGCATCTGGGCGTTCCTCAGATGGTAAGTTGCTGTAATGGCACGCTTGCCCTCCAGATGGCCATAAAGGCATTGGGTAAGACAGGAGAGATTATCACGACACCTTTCACTTTCATCGCTACGGTCAGTTCCATCATGTGGGAGCACTGCACACCTGTTTTTGTGGACATTGACCCGGAGACGCTGAATATTGACCCCAAGAAGATCGAGGAGCGCATTACGTGCCACACAGTGGCCATCATGCCAGTCCATGTCTTTGGTAATAACTGCGACTTTGAGGCTATTGATGCAATAGCCAAGGCGCATAACCTGCCCGTCATCTACGATGCCTGTCACTCTGTAGGTTCAACCTACAAGGGTGAAAGTGTTTTCAAACAGGGTACCATTTCTGTTACCAGTTTCCACGCCACCAAGATGCTGAATACTGCAGAAGGTGGTGGCGTATTCACATTGGATAAGGAGATAGACGAGAAACTGCGCCGTATCCGTTTCTTCGGATTTGAGAACCATGCGGACATTGTTGAAGATGGCTTTAATGGTAAGATGACCGAAGTACATGCTGCGGTAGGTATTGCCAATCTGCGCTATCTGGATGCAGCGTTGGCAGATCGCAAAGAGAAGTATGCACGCTACAAGGAAATCCTAAGTCAGAATCCTGAGATAACTTTCCAGAAGATTACGACTGGCTGCAACTATAGTTATTTCCCAGCTATCTTCAAGGATGAAGAAACAGCTATGAAGGTGATCGCAGCCTTGAATGCAGAAAACATCTTCCCACGCCGTTATTTCTATCCATCCGTAAACACATTCACCAAACTTGTGCCATACGTTGCAATGCCTAAGAGTGAGGATATTGCCAGTCGTATTCTGTGCTTGCCATTGTACAAGGACCTGAAAATGCAGAAAGTAGAAGAAATAGCAGAATTAACGTTGAACGCTATCAAATAGATTATTAATTTATGAAGCAGCTATTGATAATTGGCGCCCGTGGTTTTGGAAGGCAAGTTTATTATTTATGTATAAATTCATTAGGGTTTAATACTGAATTTGTCGTAAAAGGCTATCTGGATGACAAGTATGATGCGTTAGATGGTATGAAAGGATATCCTCCGATTATAAGTAGTGTCGAAGAATACGAGGTTCAGCCAGATGATGTTTTTATTTGTGCTCTCGGCGATATTAATTATAAAAAGAAATATGTAGATATCATTAGGGGTAAAGGTGGGTCTTTTATTAATATCATCCATAAAAATGCCTCATTAGGAATTAACTCGAAGATTGGAACAGGTGTAATCGTCTCAGATGGTGTTCATATAGGTTGTGATAGTGAAATTGGTGATTTTGTAACTTTGAATGGAAATGCGATAATAGGTCATGATTGTAAAATAGGATCATTTTGTCAATTCAATTGTATGTCATTTATGGGTGGATTTTCTCAGTGTGGCAGTTTTGTTACTTTACAAACAAGTGCGATATTATTACCTCATAAACGAATAGGAAATAATTGTAGCATTGGGGTTTCATCTGTTGTAATGAGAAATTTCGGAGATAATATTTCTTTGTTTGGTAATCCAGCAAAAAAATTAGAATATTGATTATGAAAGCATTTTTATTCCCCGGTCAGGGATGCCAAAGAGAGAGAATGGGAAAGGATCTCTATGAGCATTTTCCAAAAGCGAAAGCCATTTTTGAACAGGCTAATGATATATTGGGTGAACGATTTTCTGATTTCCTGTTCTCTGCTACAGAGGAAGTTCTAATGGATACCCGGTATACACAGCCAGCCATCTTTATATATGAGGTGGCTGTGGCCATGGCACAGGATGAAATAAAACCAGATTGCGTAGCTGGACACTCGCTTGGTGAGTATGCTGCACTTGTTGTATCAGGAGTATTGGACTTTGAGGAAACTTTGCCGTTCATAAAGAAACGTGGACAAGTTTTTTATGATGCTTTTCAGAAGCATCCAAGTGCAATGGGTGCCATAATAGGTGTTCCTGACGAGCAAGTACAGAAAGTATTGAATAAGATTGGCGAAGAGGATGGTGAAAACCTTTATATTGCTAATTATAATGGTCCTGGTCAGTTGGTTGTTACAGGGGCAAAAACCAGTATTAAAAAAGCCTGTAAAGAATTGAAGGAGATGGGCGCGAAGCGTGCTTTTGTCCTCCCGATGAAGGGCGTTGGTCATTCGCCTAATTCAGCTGAAGAAGGTTCCATCCTTAGTGAGGAATTGAAGAAGTTGAACTTCAAGACACCTCAGATTCCTATCTATCAGGATGCAGATGGCCTACCTCATACTGACCCACAAGAGATTTTAGAAAATCAGATTAAACTGATGACTCATCCTGTACAATGGACTAACATTACCATGAATATGGTGAAGAATGGAGTTAGTGAGTTTTACGAGTGCGGTACAGACGATACGCTTCAGAAAATAATAAAGCGTATGACTCAAGAATCACTTGTCACTTCTATTTTGCATTGTCATACGTATGAAGGTAATGTTCATGACTTTTCAGTAGTAAAAGAATAGAGATAATTACTTATTAAACATTTTAAAATTTCAAATTATGACACTAGATGAATTTGTAAAGGCATTTGCTGCCGAGTTTGATGACACCCCAGAAGAAACTTTCAAGGCAGACACTCATTTCCGCGAGTTGGATGAATGGAGTTCCTTATTAGCATTGTCAATCATCTCCATGGTTGATGACAATGCTGACGTGGTTATTACAGGTGCTGACATCCGCTCTTGTACCACCATTGAAGATCTTTACAACATTGTTCAATCAAAGTAATGTGATGGGGCATAATACCCCCCATCACTTGTTATCATTTATTATGGCATTTATAGAAGTAAATAATATAAAAGTAAAAGGCTTAACAGTATGTGTACCTGGTAACGTCGTTGAGAACTCAAGTTATACTGTTGTACCAGAGGGTGATAGACCTGCCTTTATTCAAGCTATTGGAATAGAACGACGCCGTGTTGCACCAGATGGAGTCTGTGCGTCAGACTTGTGCTTTAAAGCTGCAGAGAATCTAATAAGCAATTTGAAATGGAATAAGGCTGAAATAGACTTAATAGTTTTTGTGTCTCAAACCCCAGACTATAAAATGCCAGCAACTTCTTGCATCCTTCAGCATCGTCTAGGTATTCCAAGAACTTGCATGACAATTGATGTGTCACAAGGATGCTCGGGTTATGTTTATGGTTTGAGCGTTGCTGGCTCATTGGTATCAAGTGGCTCTATAAAAAAGGCTCTTCTATTGGTTGGTAATACACAGAACAAGAACCTGAATTACAACGATAAGAGTACCTGGCCATTATTTAGTGATGCTGGGTCGGCAACTGCCATAGAATATTGTCCGGAAGGAGGAGATAACTTCAAACTGTCATATATGACCGATGGAGGTGGTGAGAAGACAATCATTATTCCAGATGGGGGTTACCGTAACATGGTCTCTCCTGATTCTTTTGTGGAGCATGAATATGATGGTGGCATCAAACGAAATAATCTGAACCTCTTCATGCAGGGTGATGATGTGTTTGCTTTTGTAATTGGTAATATACCCAAGGCGACGAAGGCAATGTATGAGCATTTTCATATCAATCCCGACAATATCGATTATTTCCTTGTCCATCATGCTAGTCAGTTTATCATTAATAAGTTGAAAAAGAAACTGGACATACCCGACGAGAAGATGCCCATAATTCTGAAAGACTTTGGAAATTCCAGCAATGCAAGTATTCCTATTATTATGGCGAAGGAACTTTATAATGAAGTACTCAACAAACCTTTGCAATTGTATGTTAGTGGTTTCGGCGTTGGCCTTTCACTGGGCGTTGGTGTGATTATTTTGAATAAACCAGAATGTTGTAACCTAATAGAGTATTAATTATGGCAACATTTTCTGTAGACAATGTACGCATTGCTGGTATGGTATCGCATCTTGTGTACCAAACAATGTAACTGAAAGTAAACAGGCTATTCTGATCTGTCGTCTGTGAAAAAAATGATATACCTTTCTTGTTTCACAAGCGTGCTAAAGATAAGATGAGCCTGAATTACAGGACGGAAAGATGCGTAGGAATCTGCTCCCGATGCCCATCGGTGTCAAATAATCCAAATTAAAAGAAGTTAAAATATTTGTCAATTTTGCTGACATTCGCCCCAAAAACAGAATTTTTCGGGGGAGATTTCAAAATTGGCTGTTTACTGACATTCGTCCTAAAGGCAAGTCTTTTCGGGGGAGATGTCCAAATTGGCTGTTAACGAAATGTATTGGATGTGCATTTGGCGTTGGTTTGAGCTGGGATTCCATCTATTTTGAGACAGACAACAACATTGTTTGTCCTGAATTAATTCAAATATAATATGTCTGAACTTATTGGTAAAACAATTTTGGTTACAGGGGCATCATCTGGCATTGGTCGTGAAACCGCCATAACTCTTTCTCGTAAAGGTGCAACAGTTGTTGTCACAGGCAGAAATTCCGAGCGTTTGGCAGATACGTACAATTGCTTGATAAGAGAAAGAGGTCAGCACCATGTGCAAATAATTGCAGACTTGGATATTGATGAACAGATTGAAAAGCTTGCGGTAGAGTGTTTGCCTGTTGACGGTGTTGTAAGTTGTTCAGGTATAAATGACAAAGCTCCCATCAAGCATATTTCACGAGAGAAGATAGACAAGATGTACAATGCCAATATATATGGCCCTATGTTGCTCGTGAAGGAACTCTTAAAGAAGAAGAAGGTGAACAAAGCTGCTTCTATCGTTTTCATCTCTTCAATTTCATCTATTTACGCCACAGTATCCAATGCTCTTTATGCATCCTCAAAAGGAGCCATTAATTCATTGGTAAAAGTTTTGGCCTTAGAACTTGCGCAAAAAAAAATCAGAGTCAATTCTATCATGCCAGGAATGGTGCGAACAGGGATGATTAACGCTTATGGTCTCAGTGAAGAAGGAATGGATGCAGTCATTAAAGGGTTTCCTTTAGGGAGAATTGGTGAGCCAGAAGATATTGCCAAAGCAGTAGCGTTTTTCCTTTCTGATGATTCATCGTGGATAACTGGTGCCAATCTCGTTGTAGATGGTGGTGTGACACTGAGGTGAAAATCCACATTTTTGCACAAAAAAGGCAAAACATCTCAGCATCCCACTTTTTCCGAAGGGAAATCAATGTGATTAGTGAAATCCTGTGTGAGATTAAATAATGGCAGAACAAAGTTTAAAGGATAAAACAGTCAAGGGTGTCGGTTGGTCAGCCATTGACAATATCTCGCAATATGCAGTGCAATTTGTGGTAAGCATTGTCTTGGCGCGATTATTGTCCCCTGATGACTATGGTCTATTGGGTGTTATTTCAATATTTACAGCGATTTGTGGTGCTATTCTTGATGGAGGATTTTCAAATGCTTTGATTCGTAAGAAAGATGCGACCGATGATGACTACAATACAGCGTTTATTACCAATTTAGGTATGAGTGCATTGCTCTATGTCATCATTTATTTTTGTTCCCCATTCATTGCTGATTTCTTTAATCGCGAGGAATTGGTTTCACTAACGAGAGTGTCTTCAATAGGAATCATCATAGGTGCATTATCGTTGGTTCAGTCTGCACGCCTTACAAAACGCATTGATTTCAAGTCTCAAACCAAGATAACGCTCATCGCCTCCATCTCAAGTGGTGTGATAGGCATCATCATGGCGCTTTTCGGTTTCGGTGTGTGGGCATTAGTGGCACAGCAATTATTAGCACAGGTCTTGCGCACAGTGTTTTTATGGGTGGTCAATAAATGGATTCCACAAATGCGTTTCTCTAACGAAAGTTTTCATGACCTTTTCGGTTTTGGATGGAAACTAATGGTGAGTAATATTCTTAATACTTTATGGAATGAGTTGTATCAAGTGGTGGTGGGTAAGTTCTATAATCCTGCCACATTGGGGCAATATACTAGAGCAAAGCATTTTTCACAATTGTTTTCACGAAATCTGACAGGTGTGATTCAGCGTGTGACCTATCCTGTGCTGAGTAACATTCAAGATGACAAAGAACGAATGGTGAAAGCATACCGAAAGATGATAACAACTACAATGTTTATCACGGCAATTAGTATGTTTTTCTTGGGTGCCATATCCGAACCGCTGATTTACTGTTTGATAGGCTCCAAGTGGCATGAGGCAGCCACTTATCTGCCCCTCATTTGCCTTACAGGTTCCACCTATCCTCTGCACGCTATTAACCTGAATATGCTTGCAGTTCAAGGACGTAGCGATCTTTATCTTGGATTGGAAATCGTCAAGAAAATCATCGGCATAGCACCTTTAGCCGTTTGCATCTTTTATGGGATCATGCCCATGCTCTATGTCAGTGTCATCACTAATGTTATTTGCTATTTCTTAAATTCCTACTACAGTGGTAAATTAATTGGATACAGTTCGTGGATGCAGATAAAAGATATCGCCCCTTCGTATGGTGCGGCTTTGCTTATTGCCCTTTCTGTGTACTTTTTGAAGTTCCTGCTTATTACAAATTGGGTAATACTGCCATTACAACTTATAGTTGGTGCTACCGCATTATTTTTGTTCACCCATAAGATGGAAGAATATAATGAAATGAAACGCATGATTAAGCCAATGGTGTTGAAGTTGAGAAAAGTTTGTGCATGAAAGTGTAATAGATATATTGTATGTGTTGATAAACGTTTTGCCTTTCAACAATCTTATATGTTTAATTTAGATAAATTTATAGCTGACAGCGTGACGAAACGCCCTGTAAGCATGTTTGCTGCTGATATAGAGGCAAACAAAGAGACACTTACACAAGAAATCAAAGATAAAAAAGTCTGTGTCATTGGTGGTGCTGGAAGTATTGGCTCTTCTTTCATCAAGGCGGTATTGCGTTTTGAGCCGAAGAGCGTGGTGGTGGTTGACCTCAATGAGAATGGACTTGCAGAGTTGGTGCGTGATGTGCGCAGCACTGAGGGATTGTTTGTACCAGATGAGTTCCGCTGCTATACATTGAACTTTGCAGATCCAATCTTTGAACGTATATTCAGAGAGGGGAAGGGATTTGATATTGTGGCGAACTTCTCAGCCCACAAGCATGTGCGTTCAGAGAAAGACCGTTACAGCGTTCAAGCACTCATTGAGAATAATGACATCAAGGCCAAGAAACTGATGGATTTGCTGACCGTCTATCCTCCCAAACATTTCTTCTGTGTGAGTACGGATAAGGCAGCAAATCCAGTCAACATCATGGGAGCATCCAAGCGAATCATGGAAGACTTGGTGATGGCTTACAACAAATACTTCAAGGTGACTACCGCCCGTTTTGCCAATGTTGCATTTTCCAATGGTTCTTTGCCAGATGGCTGGATTCACCGTTTGCAGAAGAAACAGCCTTTGGCTGCACCCTCTGATGTGAAGCGGTATTTCGTTTCCCCAGAAGAATCTGGGCAGATATGCATGCTTGCCTGTATCTTGGGCAAAAGTGGCGAGGTCTTCTTCCCAAAGTTGAGTGAAGACCAGATGCTCACCTTCTCATCCATCTGTGACGACTTTGTGAAAGCCGAAGGATTTTCCAAGAAAGAATGCCCTTCTGATGCTGATGCGAAGCAATATGCACAGCATATGTCTTACGAATCAGACACATATCCTGTCGTTTATTTCAAGTCCGATACAACAGGAGAAAAAGCCTACGAAGAATTTTATGTGCCAGGTGAAAAGATAGATATGCAACGCTTCCAAGCGTTAGGTGTGGTGAAGCAGACCACACGCCATGAAATGTCAGAAGTCAACTCTTTCTTTGACAAATTGGAATCCATTTTCCATCAAGAAGACTTCACCAAAGCCCAAGTTATTAATGCCATCAAAGACTTCATTCCTAATTTCGAACATGAAGAGAAAGGAAAGAATCTTGACCAAAAGATGTAAATATGTGGGATATCCGTCGGAGTGAATACATCTATCAATCTCCTTGGATTACTGTCAGGAAAGATTCAGTCCGTACAGACAAAGGAATAGATATTGAGGATTTCTATATTTTGGAGTATCCGACATGGGTTAATGTCATAGCCATTACTACTGATGGACAATTCATTATAGAGGAACAATATCGACATGGCATTCAACAGAAAGTCTTTGAACTTTGTGCAGGGATGTGTGAAAAGGGTGAAGAACCGATTGATGCAGCCAAGCGTGAACTCCTTGAGGAAACAGGCTTTGGTGGAGGTAAATGGTCGCTTATCGGAAAGTTTGCACCAAATCCCAACTCTATGAATAACTGGTGTTACTCTTTTTTAGCTGAGGGTGTAACTAAATTGCAAGAACCTCATTTAGAACCCACGGAAGATATTCACGTCCATCTGTTTTTACCTGAAACACTCATGGCTATGATTCAAAGCGGAAAGATTGTTGAAGGTATAATGCTCACTCCATTGTATATGTATTTCCGCAATCATAATTAAAATGAAAGATGAGACAGACAAACATTGAACTATGTCGTATAGTAAGTATTATGCTTGTTGTGCTTGTGCATAGTAATTTTGGATGGTGTGGTTGGCCTACAAGTCTAGCGTCTTGTAGCATTCCGATGTTATTTGTAGAAGCTATAGCCATTGTGGGTGTGAATGTTTTTATATTGATAACTGGCTATTTCTCTGCCAGTATCAAGACCAAGACATTTGTCAATCTTTTTTATATATGCCTCTTCTACGCTGTTGTGAAAATAGCCGTAGGAGCTGCAACGGGACATCTCAACTTGAAAGATTTCCTTTTCGTTTCAAATTCCAATTGGTTTATTCCGGCATACATTGGGCTTATTCTGTTAACTCCATGGCTTAATTCAGTACAGATAAACCGCAGGATGGGGGGGGTAATTTTTGCTCTTCTATTATTCGAAATATGGTTCGGCTATTTCCCTGCTCAAAGTCTTGTTAATCCAAGTTCTATCAATTGGGGATATTCAATTTTTTCGTTTTCAATTCTTTATCTCATGGCACGATACATTCGTCAATATGGGATTCCTCAATTGTTTTCAAAATATAGTTTGGCAATATATTTTATATGTTCTGTCATAATTTCCGTTGAGGCTTATGTGCTTGTTTACTTGTGTGAAGGGAATAATAAAGATGTGCCAGCTGCACTCAATCATTTTGTGTATGCGTATAATAATCCATTAGTTATTCTGTCGTCCTTGGCTTTTTTCACCACGTTTGCCAAGATGAAGGTAAAGCAGTCAAAAATAATCAACCATATAGCACAATCTGCTATAGCTGTTCTTCTAATTCATGGGGGGGCATCGCTTAACTGGCCGATGAAGGCATATTTCAAAAATGCTGTTCAGTACGACAATTCCATTCAGATCATAGTATTATGGATTCTTGGTTTGATGGGCATTTTCACAGTAAGTGTTCTGATAGATCAACTGCGCATATACACATACAAGCAGATTGGTTCCAAGATTATCGATACAATTGATGGTAAAATTAACAAAATTACAAAAAATCAATATAACAATGGCATACAAAATTCCATTATTCAATCTTAACTTTGATGATCGTGAGGCACAAGCTGCCTACGACACCATCAAGTCGGGGTGGATTTCAACTGGCCCGAAAAATGCAGAACTTGAACAGATGTTCAAGGACATGTGGAATGTGAAGTACGCAGTCAGCATGTCCAACTGTACCGATTCCCTTCATGTGGCCTGCATGGTGTGTGGCTTTGGTCCTGGTGACGAAGTCATCTGCCCTTCGCTTACCTTTGCTGCATCATGCAACTGCATCCGCTATGTGGGTGCAACTCCAGTCTTTGCGGATATCGTTGGCCCAGACCATATCAATATCGATCCTGCGGATATTGAACGCAAGATTACTCCTAAGACTAAAGGCATAGTAGTAGTCCACATGGCAGGCTTCCCCTGCAAGATGGATGAAATCATGACCATAGCAAAGAAGCATAACCTCAAAGTGATTGAGGATGCTTGTCACGGCCCATTGTCAGAGTACAAAGGGAAAAAACTCGGTACCATTGGCGATTGTGCATCTTTCAGTTTCTTCTCCAACAAGAATATCTCAACAGGAGAGGGTGGTATGTTCATCACCAACAATGAGGAGATGGAAAAGAAAGCTCGTCTTATCCGCAGCCACGGTATGAGCACTATGAGTTACCAGCGTGCATCAGGTCATGCTACTGAGTATGACATTACTTGTTTGGGGTACAATTTCCGTATGGATGACATCCGTGCAGCCATTGCCATTGAGCAGTTGAAAAAACTCCCCGGCGACTTGGAGACTCGCATCAAAGTTCGTAAGCAGTATGTTGACAGGCTTTCAAAGATTGAGGGTGTGGTGGTGCCTTTTGCTGACAATACCGAGTTCGTCAGCAACTATATTCTTCCTGTCGTGTTGCTCAACAGCACTAAGGAACGCCGCAGCAAGATCCGTGAGTATATCCATGCTGCAGGTGTCCAGACTTCTGTCCATTATCCTGCAGCTCATAAGTTCTCCACTTATAAGGAGTTGGGAGCGGTGTTGCCGCAAACTGAGTATGTGACAGACAATGAGATAACGCTGCCAATGTATGCAGCGCTGACAGGAGAGCAGATTGACTTTATCTGCGATACATTTGAAAAAGCTGTAAAGGAGATTCAATAATGTACCAGAATAAGAAAGCTGTCCTTATCTTTGGCGTTGGCCCTTTGCAGAAATCCATCATAGGGCGGGCAAAGAAGATGGGACTATACACTGTAGGTATTGATCCTGCCAAAGATGCTATCTGTAAGCAGGAAGTCGATGCCTTTGAGATTGTAGGTGGTCAGGATTATGAGAGCACTTGTGCAGTGGTGGAGAAATATGGAATTGATGCCATCGTCACTGCTGCAACAGACAAGCCACTGGTGATGATGGCTCGCATAGCCGAGAAGTACCATTTTCCTTTTTATTCCGTAGAGACTGCACAATGGAGCACAGATAAATTCCTGATGAAGCAGCGCTTTATGGAAGGTGGAGTACCATGTGCAAAGGGGCGTTTGGTGAGGTCTGTTGAAGAAGTCGAAGACTTTGAATATCCTGTTATCATCAAGCCAAGAGATAATTCTGGTAGTCGTGGAGTAAAACTTTGCCGCAGCAAAGAAGAGCTGGAAGCATCTATGAGCGAAGCCTTTGAGGTTTCTAAGTTGGACACAGTGCTTGTCGAGGAATTCATTGAAGGCCCTGAATATAGTATTGAGAGTCTTCATTATGACGGCAAAAGTGAAGTAATTCAGTTTACTGAAAAGAAAACGACGGAATTCCCGTACAATGTGGAGTTAGGGCATATTCAGCCTGCCAATATCTCTGAAGCGAATCAGCAAAAGATACGTGAGATAGTAGCAAAGATTGGCAAGGCTCTCAACTTTGAGTGTTGCCCCTCTCATACAGAACTGAAGATAAACGAACGCAGCCTTTTTGTCATAGAGACAAGCCCACGATTAGGGGGTGATTACATTACTTCTACGCTCACGCCGCTCTCTACAGGGGTGAACATCGAAGATGAATTGTTGAAGATTTCTTTGGGTGAGAGCATTAATCCTATACCGAATGCAGTCCAGTATTCTGGTGTTTGTTTCTTCGCCTTCGAAGAAGGTTGCATCATCAAGCATGTCCCAAACGAAGAATTTATTAAAGGCTGGCCTCATGTGGTTGATTTCTCCTTTAACTTAAAAGAAGGAGGCAAGGTGAACCGTATCACTTCAAGTTTAAATAGATATGGACATCTTACTCTTATCGCTGGAAATAGAGAGTCAATTGACGATGCCTTTGTGAAATATGAAAAAGCCATTAAAGAAAAGTGTTTAGATGAATGATATAAAGAAATAAGTTAATCAGAGAGGTTTTTATTACATGAAAAGAATAGCATTTATCGGTTCTGGAGATTTGGCAATTGACTTATGTGAAAGAGTCGTTTTGTGGAATCAGTATGAAGTTGCAGGCTTTATTGACGGAAGTCAGGAAAAAGGTGCCATTATTAATGGTTACCCTGTTTTAGGCAATGATGACGATGTGATAAGTTTATATAAGGAGGGCGTTTTTGATTGTATTTATATAGCAATTGGCTACTTGAAATTCCAAGTTAGAGAAAATTTATATAATCGATTCAAAGGTGCTGTTCCTTTGGCTAATATTATTTCCCCAACCGCCTTTGTCCATCCAACCGCTAAACTTGGAGAAGGAATTCAGTTGTCAGATGGAGTATATGTTGCCCAACATGCCGAAATTGAAGATAATGTTTTGATTACTTTGCATTCCATTGTAAATCATGGAAGTCTTGTAAAAAAACATACATTCTTTTCAACTCGGGTTACAACAGCAGGAAATGTAACTATCGGAGAGCGTTGTTTTGTAGGGGTTGGTGTAGTTGTTTCCGATGGAATTAATATTTGTGATGAAGTTTGGCTTTCACCAGGGTCTATTGTCGTTGCTGATATTAAAAAGCCAGGACAATATTTGTCTGCTGCAACCAGATTGGTGAATATAAAATAGCATGAAATAATTATAAAGTTTTAAATATGGAATTACAAGAGTTTGTACAGAATTTCGCAAATCAGTTTGAAGATACTGATGCTGAGTTGTTTACGCCTTCAACCATTTTCCGTGATTTGGAGGAATGGTCTTCTCTGATAGGCTTGTCTATTATCTTGATGATAGATGAGGAGTATGGTATTACCATAGGGGCTGATGACATGAAACAAGCCCGGACTATTGAGGAACTGTTCAACATAGTTAAGGCAAAAGCATAATGGACTTCAACCCTTATACTCTTGAAGGCAAGACTATCCTTATTACAGGTGGTGCTGGTGGCATTGGCAGCGAGGTTGCACGTGTCTGTTCAAAACTTGGTGCGAGGATTATTCTGACAGATATAAGAGAGGAAGCCCTAAATGGGGCTTTGTCCTCACTTACGAAAGTTGAAACAGGCGAACACTATGCCATCAAGGCAGATTTAACCAAAGCGGAAGAACTAAATAGCCTTGTCGAACAGATTCCTGAAATCAACGGATTCGTTTGTAATGCAGGTGTTATGAAATTGGTTCTGACGCAGTTTATAACAGAGGAAGAATTGACTCGCATCCAGAAGATCAACCTCAATGCTCCAATCCTCCTATCTAGAACAATACTGAAGAAGAAAAAAATCAAGAAAGGTGGTTCAATTGTATTTACAGCATCTGCCGCTGGTATTTATAGAGTATCAGCAGGAAATGCCATTTATGCAACAACAAAATGTGGAATTGATGCATATATGCGTACAGTAGCCTTGGAATTTGGTCCTAAGGGCATTCGTTGCAATAGCGTGAATCCTGGCATGGTTGAAACCGCTTTAATTGAAGGGTTTACAGAGGAACAGAAGGAAAAGGAAATGCTGAATTACCCTTTAAGACGTTTTGCAAAGCCAGAAGATGTAGCTTTGGGTATTGCATATCTATTGTCGGATGCCGCCTGTTTTGTTACGGGAACAGCATTGAAGATTGATGGTGGAATGACATTAAGTTAGTTGAAATCATGAAACAATTAGAGAATAAGGTCGCCATTATCACAGGTGCTGGTCGTGGAATCGGCAAAGTGATCGCAGAGCAGTTTATAGCTGACGGTGCTATCGTATATGTCAACGATTTGAATGAACCAGAAGTTGAAGGTGCCATACCTCTCTGTTTTGACGTAACGGACAGTGCAGAACTCAAAGCAGGTTTGATGCAGGTGTATAAGGCCGAAGGAAGAATTGACTGTGTGGTGAATAATGCAGCTATAATCCAGAACCAAAAGCTTGGGATGGTTACCAAACCATTGTTGGAGAAGATGTATGCAGTTAATGTGTTTGCAGTCATCGATATGATTCAGATAGCATCACGACTGATGGCTCGCACAGGTGGTGGCTGCTTTGTGAATATGGCTTCTGTAACTGGCGTTGTCGGTTCTCCTGGTCAGGTGGCATACTCCTCAACCAAGGGTGCTATTATTACCATCACCAAGTCTGCAGCCAAAGAACTTGCACCGATGAATATTCGTGTGAATGCCGTAGCACCAGGCATTGTAAGGACAGAGCGTTTCGAGGAGCTCTATGAAGCTACTGGAGATAAAATCAATGAGCGAATAGCGAAGATTGCTCTTAGCAGATTAGGAACCCCGCAAGATATTGCAAATGCGGTAGCCTTCCTTGCATCTGATAGAGCTTCCTATATCAGTGGCCAGATCTTGGGTGTGGATGGCTGTGCTACAATATAGTTCCATCGTAAATTGTAAATCGTAAATCGTAAATTGAAGTTGTGTTTTTAGGCATAGACAAAAAAGAACGGCAACGTATTGCTGCCATTGATGACAGTGGTAGCTCAGTGACCTACGGGGATATCTGCGACTTCTCGAAGGAGTTCGCAAAGCATCTTCCGCAAAGGTCTTTGATATTCCTCTTGGCAGAGAACCGTATTGGTTCCCTGTTAGGATATACCGCGGCATTGAGCAATCGTATAGTGCCGTTAATTCTCAGTGCAAATACAGAAGAAGGGCTGTATAATCACCTCTATGATTTGTACCAGCCCGAATATCTGTGGATGCCGGAATCCAAGGCGGAGGGAAAAGAAATCATTTTCTCTGCATGGGAATATTGTTTGGTAAAGACGGGAAACCAACCAACCCCGATGTACGAAGAACTCTCTTTGCTGTTGCCAACCAGTGGTTCAACAGGAAGTCCCAAACTGGTACGACACAGCTACCGGAACATTGAAGCGAATGCAGACAATGTGCGCAGGCTATTCAAACTGGATGGCACAGAGAAAGCGATGGCCATCCTGCCCATGCACTACACAATGGGACTGTCAGTGATTGCCTCCCATCTGTTAGCTGGGGCAACGCTGCTGCTTAGTAGTCGTTCTTTGTTGGATAAAGGTTTTTGGACAACCTTGAAAGAGGCTACCAGCTTTACGGGAGTACCCTACAGTTATGAGATTCTGACCAAGATGCGTTTCACCCGTATGGACTTGCCCAACCTGAAGGTGATAACCCAAGGTGGTGGCAAACTGACAGAAGCGATGTGGAACACATTGGCACAATATGCACAGGATAAAGGCAAGCAATTCATTGCCACTTATGGCCAATCTGAATGTACCGCCCGTATGGCTTATCTTCCTGCTGAAATGGCATTAGATAAGGTATGTAGTATTGGTATTGCAGAACCAGGAGGCCAGCTCTCCATTGTGGATGATAATGGCAACGAGACCTTTGAGGGAGAGGCACAAGGCGAGATGCTTTACCGTGGCGAAAATGTCACGTTGGGTTATGCAACTTGTCGAGAGGACTTGTTGAAAGGAGATGAAAACCACGGCATCATGCATACAGGTGACTTGGCACGCCGTGATGCAGACGGATGTTACTTCATTATTGGCCGCTTGAAACGCTTTTTGAAGATCTATGGCCTGCGCATCGGTCTGGATGAGGTTGAGCGGATGATCAAGTCGGAATGCAAAACTGACTGCTACTGCAAGGGTGACGATGAAAAACTCATTGTTTTGGTAACAGATTCCAAATTGCAGGACGTTCTTCCTGCATTTATTGAAGAAAAGACTCACCTCTTCCATCAGAGAGTGGAGGTACAGGTGGTAAAAGAAATATTAAGAAATGAAGCAGGAAAAGTAATCAATCAATAAAACGAACGATTTAATTATGAACAATGGAAAGCGTGTAATCCTTCACATTGTATTCGATGGTATTTTGTTTGATAGAGTTTATCCCAGATTTGAACAAATGCAAGAATATGATAATATGTATTTGTTAAGTAATTTGGATCTTGATTATGAGATTAAATACATAAAGAAAACAGAGAAAATCATTCGCGTTGGGTCATTAGAAGCATGGGGAAAAATAATCAATGATGAAAAGATAGACATTATTTATCTGCATGGTTTATGGTCTGATTACTTAAAAGCTATTGATTATATAAGAGATGGTGTTAAGGTAATGTGGTGGGTGTATGGAATGGAAATATATGAGAACTGTTTCGGATATGCTCCATTAATGCGTATGAAAATATTCAAGCCCCAAACATTTCAGTATATATTAAATAATTGTAATTCGTTTCGTTCACGAATGGGGCTAAGGCGTATATATGATCATCCCCATCTTCATGATGTATTAAAGAACATTAAGAATTATATGTTCGGGCATCCAAATAAACTAAGACAAATGTTAGCCCGTATTGATTATGCCTTCACTCCTCTTCCAATTGAATTGGAAGAATTGAAGAGAAAGAATAAATACATACACGCAGAACCATTTCGAATATCACCCACAAGGATTAAGGAACCTGTTGTAATGCATCATGATTTTGGTCATATTTTGTTCGAACATTCTGCAAATATCTCTAATAATCATCTGGATGTCATAGAAGCCATGAATCATTTGGATTTGAGTGGTAGGGTAATACATATTCCATTGAATTATGGCCCTGAGGATATGAAGGAAACCGTTAAAGCGAATGCTCATTTCATGCATGCAGATGTGAATTGTATAGAAGCTGTTATGCCCTTTGAGCAATATAAGTCACTGATAACAGGCTGCTCTCATGCTGTTTTTGGAATGATGCGACAATCAGGCTTGGGAAACATCTACTTGTGTATAAGAAGTGGTGTGAAAATATTTTTCTTTAAAGATAGTATGCTCTATAAGCATTTTATGGCCCAAGGCTATTCTGTTTATTCTATAGAGGACGACATGACGGATGAAGCGCTTCGAACACCATTAACAAAAGAAGAATGTATTCATAATTATGAACTTTTTTACAAAATGTATCCAGCAGGATGCTTTTCTTATGATAAACAGTTTAATCAAATATTAGGAACAGATGAATAATTTAGAAAAACTAAATCGGATTTTCTGTGAGGTATTCTCGGTTGAAGAATCTGCTTTGAATAGTGAGTTTAACAATTGCAATGTTGATAACTGGGATTCTGTCCATCAACTAAGTTTGACTTCTTCTGTCGAAGATGAGTTTGACATCATGCTGGATGCTGAGGATATTCTGGAATTCACAGCATACGATAACGCCAAGGCTATCTTGGCAAAATATGAAATAGAACTCTAATGGCATACTGGGAGATTAAGAACGTTGCCCTACGTGGTGTGACAGGAACCGTACCTAACAATCCTGTTAAGACGGCAGATTTCGATGTGTTCACTCCAGAGGAGGCTGATATATTTGATAACACTGTAGGTATTAAAAATCGTTATCTTGGACCGGATGAACTCTGTGCTTCAGACCTGTGCTACGATGCAGGTGTACGTCTTATCGAAGCATTAGGTTGGGAAAAAGAGAGTATTGATGTACTTATCTTTGCCTCGGTAACAGGCGATTACAAGACACCTCCAACATCTGGCATTCTACAGCATAGGCTTGGATTGCCCACAAGCACTTTTGTGTTAGACATTCCAATGGGTTGTTGTGGTAGTGTTTATGCAATCAATGTGGCTGGTAATCTTTTGAGCGCTGGTACAGCAAAGCGCGCCTTGTTGTTAGTGGGCGACACAGCCCTCCGTATGGGGTCTATAAAAGATAAGAGCCGTGTTCCTCTATTCGGAGATTGTGGCACCGCAATGGCTTTGGAATACGATCCTACGGCAGAGGATATCATTATTGACTTCAATACATTAGGTGAAAAGTACCAGGCTTTGATGACCCCTCATGGAGGATTTCGCCATCCCGTAACGGAAGAATCCTTTGTTGAAGAGGATTTTGGTAATGGCATCATTAGAGCACCTAAAGACACTTTGATTAATGGAATGGATGTACTCTCATTTGCCATATCAAGGCCGCCTATTAGTATTAAGAAGCTGATGGATAATTATCAACTGAATACAGACAATGTAAATTTCTTCCTCATTCACCAAGCCAATAAACTTATCGTGGATCGTATCGTGAAGAAATTGAAACTGCCAACAGAAAAGGTGCCTTATGACTTACAGGAGTTTGGGAATCTTGGTGGAGCGTCTATTCCCATGCTGATGACCTATAATCTCGCAGAAGAATTGCAGACAAAACCTTTGACTTTAGTATGTTCAGCCTTTGGTTTAGGGTTGACATGGGGTACGATGGTGTTGAAGACTCAAACAATGATAGTGCTGCCTTTAAATTATTTATCTTATGATTGAGAAAATAAAGGAACGAATCCTCTTTCCCTCTGCTTCATTGTTGGATGCAATGAAGCAGATGGATGAGGCAAAAGTTAAGACCCTTTTAGTATTCGAAAATGAGCATTTTGAAGGTATCATTACTATTGGTGACATCCAAAGGGCTATCATCAACAACATTGACCTTACAGAGCCTGTTAGCCGCATTCTCAACAGGAACAAGATATATGGATATCAGACGGAAAGTGAAGATAGCATCAAAGAAAAGATGCGTCTGATGCGTGCAGAGGTAATGCCGATTATTGATGAGAGTGGTGATTTGGTCGATGTTTGGTTCTGGAATGATTTGTTCAAGAAAGCGGAACTGGTTCAACGTGAACAGATTAATCTCCCCGTTGTCATCATGGCTGGTGGAAAAGGTACACGCTTAAAACCTTTGACAAACGTTATTCCCAAGCCATTAGTTCCAGTGGGTGACAAAACAATCCTTGAAGTGATTATGGATCAGTTTGAGTCTATAGGCTGTAATAAGTTTTATATGTCGGTCAACTACAAGGCTGACATGATGAAGTATTATCTAAGCCAGCTTGATCATAAATATGATATAGAGTTCTTTCAAGAGGACAAACCACTAGGAACTATTGGTAGTGTTTCTTTGTTGAAAGGTAAGATTACCACACCTTTCTTTGTTTCGAATTGTGACAGCATCAACGAGCAGGATTATCGTGATGTTTATGACTATCATATATCTAACCATAATGACATTACCATCGTTACGATGGTCAAGAGTTTTAAGATTCCATACGGTGTGATTGAAACAGGTGAAGATGGATTGATGGTAGATTTGAAAGAGAAACCTGAACTGACTTATATGGTCAACACAGGTGTGTATATATTGAATCCTGGTTGCATAGCCGAGATACCAGAAGGAGAGTTCTTCCATATTACACATTTGATGGAAAAGATAAAGACACGTGGTGGGCGGGTCGGATGTTTTCCTGTCAGTGAACACGCATGGCATGATATGGGCGAGTGGCCGGAATATTTGAAAATGATAAAAGTATTATGAGTGATAAAGGACTAAAAATCGTATGGCTTTGTGAGATTTCTAATCAGCAGATACATTCTTGTATTAGCTTTAACAATTGGCGCTTAAAGAATATTTTAAAAAATATTGTTGGAAGACCTGTGACAAAAGTCAGGGAACGAGCTATTTGGAATACTAATGCCATTAGGGAATTTGAAAAGTTCAAAGATATTAATTTAACGGTAATATTTCATTATGCAGGTATCAAAAATGATTTCCAGAGATTCACAATAAATGGTATAAATTATATTTGTTACAGATCCGAGGATGATTATCTATCTACTTCAATTTTAAAATTGCTGGGGAAACAGGAGAAGAACTATTTTAAAGGAAGGAAAATTGTTCGTTCGCTAATTAATGAAATAAAACCAGATGTTGTCCATGTTATAGGTGCAGAAAATCCAAATTATTCTATTTGTGCATTAGATGTACCAAAAGAAATACCATGTGTAGTTTCATTGCAAACATTGATGTCGATGCCTGACTTCAAGAATAATTTTCCAATAAGTGAAGAAAGTTATCAATATAGATCAAGTGTTGAGCAAGAAGTCCTAAAAAGAAGTGACTATATTGCATCGCGTATGAAAGGATATAATACGTTCATAAAAGAGCATATAAAAACAGACGCAATCTTTTTACAAATGCCATTAGCTGTAGGCGTTGATGTCAATATTGAACCATCAAAAAAAGAATACGATTTTGTTTATTTTGCCAACAATATCAACAAAGCGGCGGATGATGCTATAGAAGCATTTGCATTAGCATACAATGTCAAATCTTCACTAACAATCAATATTAGTGGTAGTTATGATTATTCTTTCAGATTGAATTTGGAGAAACGGATAAAGGAGTTAGGAATGGAAAAGAATGTTTTCATTACTGGCTCCAAACAGACTCATGATGAAGTAATTGAACAAATAAAAAAGTCGCGTTTTGCTGTTTTGCCTCTAAAGGTTGATCTTATATCATCAACGGTGCGTGAAGCAATGGCTTGCGGATTACCAGTTGTAACGACAATAACACCGGCAACCCCGAACTTAAATAAAGAATTAGAATGTGTTTTGTTGTCAGAGAAAGGAGATTATCAAGCAATGGCTGATAATATGTTAAGGCTTGTTGATGATGAAGCCTTTGCTTCGGAAATCCGTAAAAATGCTATACTTACAGTACAAGAAAAATACAGTAATGAGAAATTCATGAATATGTGGCGAAAAGGCTATTATGAGATTGTGGAGAATTTTAAAAACGGAGTCCCTTTCTCTGATGATGTTCTATTTATACTTTAGGATGTTGGGTAGGACTTTGTTATGCTAAAAAAATGTATGTTTTCAAAAAAATAGAATTAACAATGAATGATTTCAATTATAAAGTATTTAGAATATATCCTCACTTGAAACAAATCTTTTACAAGTAATACAATCGAGTATATTTCACGTTGATTGGCATAGAGTTCGGGAAGAATCTACGTGTCTTTAATAAAATACATGTTCGGGGAAAAGGTGAAATTTTCATTGGTAATAATTTGATTTTCACAAGTGGTGATGATTTGAATCCTTTAAGTCGTAATATTCGAGGTATGTTGTTCACTGCTACCCATGGGGAGATACATATAGGTGATAATGTCGGTATTAGTTCTGCTTGTCTCTGAGCTCAGAAGAGGATAACGATTGGTGACAATGTAAACATAGGAGCCGATTGTTTAATTATAGATACAGATGCTCATCCACATGATTATTTGCAAAGACGGCGTGGATACGCCAAAGAAATAGGATTATCAGAATATCTGAAGAATATTCCTTCTGCTCCAATAATTATAGAAGATGATGTATGGACTGGAACCAGGTGTATCATACTCAAAGGTGTACATATTGGTGCGCGTAGTATCATTGCTGCGGGAAGTGTGGTTGTGAAAGACATACCAGCTGATTGTGTGGCAGGTGGTAATCCATGTAAAGTAATTAAGAATCTGAATGAGAACAAATAAAATTCGACTTTTGTGAATGTTTTTTTGCAAGTTAGCAAAAAAGATTCAAAAGGATATCATATTGGCTAAGCAGAATCTATTATGGAAATGCAAAGAGTTCTCCAATGGATACCCCGATTTTGCGAATAAAGTTCTAACATTTGATGCTTCATAATGTTCTATTCTATTTGTTTTTAATAGTATGAGTATAATATCGGCTTCATTAGTGACAAAGGATAGATGTCCACTTGCTGCTAAATATTTCTTCATGTTTATGATGGTCATGTGGGTAGCAAGAACCACTCCTTTGACCAGTTTCAAAATAGGTGAAAATCCTATTTTGACTCCAGTTTATCTTCTTATATTAGCATATTTCTTTCTAAAATACTGTAAACAAGCAATAAGACCTTTATTGGTGTTTCTCACAGTTATGATAGCTTGGTATATCAGTATATGCATAAAATACGTGTCTGTACAATCTACGAATTATACCTTTTTGTATAGTATAATAATTGTTCATATTGCATATAATATCTTTAGCAGAAATGATTTTATAGTTCTTTATGAAGATGTGGTAGTCAAGCTTTGTACGTTGTCACTTGTAGTTTGGGCAGGAGCCAATTTGTTTCCTTCAGTTGTGCCTAAGATAATGCATAGCATTGCCGTATATGAAAATCATCCTCCAACGGAAACGAATAGTTTTATTGTAGGAATGGGGTCACAATTTACGATGGGAATAAGACGGAATATCGGTTTTACATGGGAACCTGGTAGATTTTCATGTTTTATCATATTCGCAATTTTTGTCAATTTAATTCGGACAAGGTTTAAAATTCTTCCTCTTAACAAGAATAAGAACTTTTTGATATTGACGATTACGTTATTGTCAACCCTTTCAACCACGGGATATTGCGCATTCGGCATTATAATATTATTTTATATAATAAATACCTCAACAATTTCAAAGTCATTTACACTCCTTTTAACAGCATTAATATTTCCGTCAGTGTTGGGACTTTCATTTATAAGTGATAAGATGATGGGGTTATTAGATTTGGAACAAGAAATTAGTGCTATTAATTATCATGCCAGGAATGGAATGGCAGTTGTATGTCCCCAACGTTTTAGTAGTTTGTCTTTTGAATATCAGAATTTCATTCATGATTTTTGGTTGGGATATAATGACATTAAGCAATCATATATTAACAATACTCTGTTTCGAGGAGTTCTTGTAACGTCATCTCAAGGCCTTATTGAGGTGTTCTCTAAATTTGGTGTATTCATGGGACTTTTTTTCTATTATTGGTTGTTCCGTTCTTCCATTTACATGAGCAAGGCATATAAATATAAAGGAAGGTATATGTTCGCAGTCATGTTTATGGTCATTAGTGTTAGTTACGATTTTTGGGAAAACTGTATATTTATGAGTTTCTATCTATGTGAATATTATAGAAGTTATTCAAAATTATATTTTCTTAAAGATGACAATCCCAGGTTGTGAAAGATGTTCTTTTCTGCGAGAAATATGAATGATAATAATGGGAAGTATGACAACTATGACAATCTCTGTAATAACAATCTGCTTTAATGCAGAGAATGATATTGAAAGGACGATGCGTTCCGTGCTCAATCAGACATTTGTTGATATGGAGTACATAATTGTAGATGGTAAGTCAACTGATAAAACAGTCGAGTTGGCCGAGAAAATTGCAGCTGAATACCCTCAAAAAAATGTAACTATTGTTAGTGAACCCGATAAAGGTATCTATGATGCGATGAATAAAGGCATAAAACGAGCTGCAGGGATATGGATAAGCATGATGAATGCTGGCGACTCTTATGCTAATAATACTGTGTTATCTGATATATTCTCTAGGCCAATACCAGAAACTATTAAGTTCTTGTATTCTGATTTTTATAAGGCAACAAGTTTAGGTAAATATTTCAAAGTTACTACAAATTGTACCGAGAATAGCAGATCATTAGTTCACCAGAGTGTTATATATCAGAAGAATTTGCACCATGAGCATGGATATTATATAGTGACAAAGAAAATTATAGTTTCTGATTATTTGTTTTTCTTGCGTATTCCTATTGAACAAATTCAGAAGGTCGACACAGTAATAGCTAAATATGAAGGAAATGGCGTGTCGGAACAGGGAACTTGGTGCAGGAAGCAGGCTTTATGTGCAGATGTGGTATTTAGACAAGGCTCTTTTTGGAACATGTACGTCGTCTTTTTCCGTTGGAAACTAAAAAGAATTCTTCCATTGTGGTTAAGGGAGAGGATTCGTTTGAAAATGTCTGGAGTAGATAATATCTAAATTATGAAAGTTGTAGCAGGTATCGTTTTATTTAGGCCTAATAAAGAAAGGTTGCAAATTTGTTTGAAGAGTATTTTGAATCAATTTGATGAGATAATACTATTTGATAATGTTGGTGATCAAAACTATCTTCAAGAAGTTGGTGGTAAGATAAGTTATTATACGGAATATAGTAATAAGGGGGTTGCTTATGCCTTAAACTATATTTTTAAAATAGCAAAAGAAAAAGAGGCTGATTGGGTTGTTACATTTGATCAGGATACTTATATTCCAGAAGATTATAGAAATAAATGTGAAAAACTCTTTGACATTCCGAATGTTGCCATTATAACGCCTCAAGTTATTGATAAACGTAGGTTATATATAAAAGCAGCAAAAAGGGATACCCCTTATGTCGATGTTAACTATTGTATTACTTCAGCAAGTTGTACTAACTTGAAGATATGGGAAGTACTTGGTGGCTTTGACGAGTGGCTTTTTATAGATTTTGTTGATGGAGACTACTGTAAACGGGTTAATATAGAGGGCTATCGTATTCTCCAGTTGTCGGATATAATTATTGATCAAGAATTTGGTAATATTTCTTTAAAATCACCATGGAAAGTGAAGTTCTTCTTGTGGCTTAGTAAAATTACACATAACAAAAATGTGGCGAAATTATCTTATAATAAAAAAGTAAATCCCTTACGAGTTTATTATGTTCATAGAAATTTGTTGTATTTAAATAAAAAATACAAATACTATGGCGGGATTGGTTATAGGAATTTCTATTGTCACAGTTTTGTCGGCTTTCTTATCTATTTTACCCTTCCTTCCATTGTAAGAGGACAAGATAAAAAGTGTATTATAAAGGCTGTAATAAAAGGTTTGTATGATGGGTATAAGTCTTCGCCTAATTTGTACATTAGTAGATAAAATATGGGAAAAAATCATAAGATATGTTTTGTTTCCAGTTCTGGTGGACACTGGGAACAATTAAAAAAGTTGCAGCCTCTGATGGATAAGTATGGAGGCTTCATGGTAACAGAACGGACGATGTTTGACGCTTCTCAAGCGAAGTACTTTATGAGACAGACAGATTTGAAGGATAAATTGATGAGTCCCAAGATGATTGCCAATAGCTTTAAAGCCATCGGTATTTGGATAAAGGAACGACCGGATTATGTGATAACAACAGGAACGATGGTGGCCTATCCTTTCTATATCCTTTCATGGTTGTTTAGGAAAAAATTCATTTTTATTGAGACTTTTGGTCGTGCCAATATGCCAACAGTGGCAGGAAAGATGATGGAGAAGCATAGCAACCTATTTATTGTACAATGGGAGAGTCAAGTGAAACATTATCATAAAGCGATATACGGAGGATGTTTATACTAATTGATTGAATGGTTGTGATGAACAAGGAGAACGTAAACATATTTGTAACTGTAGGGTCTCGAAACTATCCCTTTGACAGGCTCTTCCGCAAACTGGATGAATTGTGCGAGGACGGAGTGATTAAAGGGAAGATGTTTGCCCAAACAGGTACATCGACTTATCAACCGAAACACTATGAGTACAAGGACTTTATCTCGCAAGATGAGTTTCTGGAGAAGGTGCTGTGGGCAGACATCGTGGTAAGCCACGGAGCTTCAGGGAGCATCATGAAGGCTCTGAATGCAGGGAAAAAAGTGATTGCTGTGACTCGATTGAGAAAGTATGGTGAACACATCAATGA
>JAEEGL011620257.1_pt1 | contig 28118 bp, 30 predicted proteins | sample 9134231 | NCBI WGS metagenome assembly JAEEGL01 (sample SAMN16246548, study PRJNA631951) | gut metagenome | biome: gut microbiome; feature: rumen; material: fiber-attached | host: Bos | place: Iran: Karaj | collected 2018-10
ATAAAGTAACCAACTTATAAAACTGAGCTTTTAACTCAATCAATAGGGGCGGAAACCGCCCATCGGCAGTGGACCCGGCTGTCCGTATGGCCTCGACTCCTGTGCGGAGTGGTCCCGTAAATTGCTTAAGACGCTGATGACAGAATCACCTTGTCTTAATATTCCTTTTGCCCGGCCTCTCTCCGGGCAACAGTGGCATTATGCATGATTGGGTGTTCATTCGTCAAGGGGAAAACGAAAATAATTCATAATTCATAATTAAAAATCGTCCAGTAATGGATGCGGGCTCGCTCCAGGGTATCCAATGTGGCGGGTCGCTCTCGCTTATTCCGGGCTACAGCGGTTCTAAGCTCTGGCTTCGCATGCTCGCCAATCGCTAAGAACCGGTGCCCTCCAAGCCCGCACATTCGGACACCCTCTTCGCTCGCCTGTGGTCCGGTGAAAAGTGACCGCGGGAAAAGGAAACGAGATCTCTCCATGCGCACACCTTCGGTGCGCTTAGTCGAGATGACAATGTTGGCGCCTTTGGATTATTCACAGCGTTTTGATGTCATTTCGACCGACTGAAAGGAGTGGAGAAATCTCGTTCTCCCGTCCCACAAACTATAATTATGAATTATGAATTGTGAATTTCTCCGAACAACGTCATTTGCTCAAACTTTTCCGGCAGGGTGCCCATATACTCAAAGCAGTCCTCCGGCTTGTACATTATCCCGTGTTCTTTGCAAAACTCCCTGAACAGTGCCATCAGCGGCCGGCTGTTCGGGCTAGGCACCTCATACGCGTTCCCATACGTGCTGATGTACTTCTCCTTCAACCCGGGGAAATGACGGTCCAGGGCGGCATAGAAATACTCCCGGTCGCCTTCCCGCAGTGTCAGCCCCATCCCGAAGTCAATAATCCCCTTCACCTGCACCCGGGCACAGGCTTCCAGGATCGCCCGGACATTCTCCTCGGTGTCGTTGATGAACGGCAGGATCGGCGTCATCCAGACAACGGTCGGGATCCCCCGCTTCCGCATCTCCTCCAGCACTTCCACCCGCCGCTGGGTATTGCAGACGTTCGGCTCCAGAATCCCGCACAGCCGCTCATCCCAGGTGGTCAGTGTCATCTGGACCACACACTTTGCCTTCCGGTTGATCTCCTCCAGCAGGTCAATATCCCGCAGGATCCGGTCGGACTTGGTCTGTACCGCAACGCCGAAACCGTACTTTGAGATAATCTCCAGGCATTGCCGGGTCAGCCCCAGCCGCTCCTCGCAGTGCATATACGGATCCGACATGGAGCCCGTGCCGATCATTGCCTTCTGCCGCTTGGACTTCAGTGCCTGCTCCAGCAGTTCCGGCGCGTTCTGCTTGACCTCGATATCCTCAAAGGCATGGGTAAACTGATAGCACCGGCTCCGGCTGTCACAGTAAATACAGCCGTGGGAGCACCCACGGTAAATGTTCATCCCGAAACGGCCTTTCCCGCCGGTCAGGATTCCCTTCGCGTCAACAAAATGCATCAGTCATTCCCCGCATCCTTTGTGTTTTTCCTGAGCCATTCCTCAAACTCAGGCGTCCGGGACCAGTACCTGATCCCCCAGTTCTCAAAGTTCCACTCCTCCGAGTATTGGTTGCATTCATAGTCCACATACCAGATCAGGCCGTCCCGGATCACGAAGTTCGTCGGGAAGTAATCGATGTTCAAGCCCGCCTTCTTCGCCAGGTCTGCCATCTCCCGCACCTGCGGCAGATACACTTCCACCGAAACCCTGTCCCGGACACAATCGAACACTGTCGGTCCGGCAATATATTCCTTGGCAATCCGCTCTGCTTCCACATCAATGGCAATCATCTCCGGAATCCGGATCCCTGCCGCCCGCAGGCGCTCATAATCGTTCCGTTCCGCTTCGATCTTGTTGCCGAAGGTATAGTAATCGCAGGGCTCATGGTGGATCTGTTTCACAACAGCCTGCTTCCCGCCGGCCTCCGCCAGATAAGAATAGCCGCCCTTGCCGTGGCCCAGCAGCCGGACAATCCGGTATTCCCTGCCGCAGACTACCAGTTTTTCCTCCATACCCAACTCCCTTTCAGTTCTCCAGACCCATGCCCATCTTTACCGTCAGGTCCCCGAAGGACTTGTCATACTGGGCCCGGGTGATCGCGCCGTGCGCCAGGAACGTGTCCAGCAGTTCCTTCTGCTGCATATACAGATCCCGCTTTTTCCGGAACGCGTCCATTCTTGTGGGAACGCCCAGCTCCGCCAGGCCCCGGTACAGCGTGCTCTCAAAATCCCCGTAGACAAGTTCCTGTGGCAGGCACTCCAGCGCCTGCACCAGGTCATATGTGTCCGGAAGGTCCGTCGGGTCATAGAAGGCGCCGTAATCCCGATTGCCGGGAAGTTTCCGGATCTCCTCCGCTGTTTTCTCCGGATCCAGTGTGCGCAAATCCCCCAGGCACCGGGTTTCCGCACCGGAATTGCCCACATACAGCAGGCAGTCCGGATGCACCGTCAGGTACACCTCGTCCTGGGGTGCCTCAAACAATGCCCGCAGCCCCGGACCTTTCTTCAGTTTTTCCGCCGCCGCGGAAACCGTCAGCTCCCGGGCATTCCGCAGGAAGGCCTCCCCATCCTGTTTCCACCGGGGCAGGTAATCCTTCATGGCTTCCAGCTCCTGCAGGTTCGCCCTGCAGGATTCAAATTCTTCCATGCTGCCAACGGGCGTAAAGACGGGAATTGCGCAGAAAACGCTGTCTGGCTGCAGCTCCTCCAGGAGCTCCGTAATGCTTTCCGCGTCCGCCGGGAAGAACCGGTTGAGCATCAGGGAGACTTCCAGCGCCATGCACTGTTCCTTCAGGTACCGGGCCGCTGCAACTGTCTTTTCGTAAGCACCCTTCCGCCGGACGATTTCATCATGATGCGCCGCGTTCCCGTGGACCGTGATGCCGAAATGGCTGTATCCGCATTCCCGGTATGCCCGCAGCACGTCATCCCGGTCGCTCCGTCCCATCACGGCAATGCCCGTGGTCATTCCGTGATGGTAGTTCCGGACATGCCGGGTCCCGGCCGCAGCCCGGATGATCCGTCCTGCATCCGGATGGTTTATGGGCTCATGGTCCAGGGTCAGGTCAGCCGCCCCGGGCAGGAAGGCTGCCACAGCGTCCAGCTTCTCCAGGCACCGGAGCGCGTCCTCCGTATCCATCTGTTTGCCGGGGCCGCCGCCCACATAGCAATGCATGCAGCGGGTATTGCAGCCCGCCAGCAGAAAATCGATATTGATCATTCCTGTCTCCAAATATCAAAAGAGTGAAAGATAAATGCTGAGCACCATCCAGGTGGCCAGGGAATAGAAGTTTCCGTGCTCATCCCGACCGGTGCGGAAGATCTCCTGTGCCCGTTCCCGGTCCAGCAGTTCAAACCCGTTGAACAGTTCCGTCCCAACAGCGCCGTCCTGGTTCAGGTCATCCAGGCTGTCCAGGGTGATCTCTGCGCACAGGAAGGCATTGCTCTCGTCCGTCATGCCGGGCGTGGAGAAGGCGCAGGGATTCAGCACATACACCCGGTCGGTCTCCTTCACCGTCAGGCCGGCCTCTTCCTTGATCTCCCGGACGGCAGCGTTCACCAGCGGGTTGTCGCTCTGCCGGTCCTCCGGATCCAGCAGGCCCGCCACCGGGCTCAGCAGAAACTGACCGACCGGATAACGGTATTCATAGGACATGAGCAGCCGGGTCTCGTTCCTGGGCAGGTGCAGGACCACCGCAATCGTCACAGCATCCGGCAGCATATTCCTGAATTCCTCGTCGGACTTTTTCACCACCAGGTCGCTTTTCTCCCGTCGGGAAGCCTCATAGTAATGCTGTCCCTCCGCGTGCTGCAGGTCATAGCACCGCAGGAACCGTGATTCATACAACGTCTCAATCCGGTCCTTGTTGATCTTCCTGTCCATACACACACCTCCGCTTCACTCCGCCAGAGCGGCCGTGCTGTCTCACATCTTACTGTTCAAACTCATTGGCATGCTTTTTGAAGAAGTCAAAGTATACCCGCGGATTCTTCAGCTCTGTCCAGCTGTCCACCACCCGGGCATGGTCATCCAGGTTGATGATCTTCGCGCCCGGCAGCGCCAGCAGGAAGGGCGAATGGGTGCTGATCACCAGCTGGTTGCCGCAGTACCGGACGCATTCCGCCAGGAAGTCTGCCAGGACCACCTGGTTCTCCGGGCTCAGGCTGTTTTCCGGCTCATCCAGCAGGCACAGGGTATCCATCTCGATCTTCCCCTGGAAATACATCAGGGCGTTTTCCCCGTTGGACCGTTCCCGCAGGCTTTTGCCGGATTCGTTCTCGATAAACCGGCTGTAAGTCTTGCTCCGGGCTTCGTTGATCCGGTGCAGATGGTCCAGGTCATCCAGGGACCGGACCTGGAACCGCTCCTGCTTCAGGGCGTAGTAATCCTCTGCCAGCTTCTCCCGCCGGCGGTCAATTCCCTCGTTGAAAGCCCGGATATCCAGCATCATGTCAAACACATCGTCGCTGGTAATAATCCGGCTGTTGTTCGGCACCGGGTTCTCCAGCGTCGCGCGGCACCGGTCCACATAGTCCTCAAAGAACCGGGAGCGGTTGTATACGCTGCTCCGCACCAGCCGGAGCTTCTCCGCGATCACATTCAGCGCTGTGCTTTTCCCGCTGCCGTTGCCGCCATACAGGATCGTCACCGGCCGGAAGATGATCTCGTCCAGCCCCGCCTTCGGCAGGATCCCGTACGGATACACTGTCTGGTCGTAGGTGGTCTTCAGGTCGAACATGAAGTCCGATTCCGCCTCTTCCCCCGGGAAGTAAAACGCGCTTAAAAACAAATCATCCATCTTTTTATCCTATACGGTCCTCGCTGACCTGCTCCACTGTTCCGTCTTCACTGTTTTTAAACGCGCCGAAGAACACTTTGCCGTCATAGGCCAGCATCTCTTCCAGCGCTTTCCGGAAATGGGGCTTTGTTATCATTTCCCGTGCCTCCTCCGGCGTAAACCAGCCCACATCCATGTTCTCGTCAGAAACCCTTTCCGTTCCGCCCGCATAGTCGCAGATAAAGGTCAGGCTTACATTTGTCGGCAGCAGCATACCCTCCAGCGGGCCGTATCCGGGCCGCTGCGTCAGCCGCTGGTAGATTCCGGCCAGGCACCGCGGTTCCGCCTCGATCCCGGTCTCCTCCCGGATTTCCCGTCTCAGGCCATCCAGGATGGTTTCTCCCTGTTCCACCACACCGCCGGGGAATTCCCATCCCCTTCTTTCAGACTTCTGCAGCAGGACCTTGCCGTCCTTAAACACCAGGCCGGCCGCAGAAACGAAATGCACCTGAAGCTGTTTTGTTTCCAGCCATTTATCCATCGTTTTTCTCCTTCAGTCCAGTGTTTACACATTCATCCGCAGGATATGGGAGCAGGTCCTGAAACCATACTTTTCATAGAACCCGGCCGCCTCATTGCCGTCAACCACCTTGACCTCAATGCGGCTGACACCGCTGTGCCGAAGCGTATCCAGTGCCCAGCCCATCAGCAGATTCCCGTAGCCTTTTCCGCGGGCTTCCTTCAGCACAATCAGGTAATCCACGGCGCCTTCCTGGCCTGCGACGTCAATCTTGCAGAAGCCCAGGACCTTCTCCCCGTCCTCTGCCACAGCGATCCTGGATTTTCCGCTTTCCACATCCTTCCGGAATGAGGCCAGGGTTTCCTCAAAGGGCTTTTTCGGAAATGCTCCTTTGAAGTTTACAGACACCCGGTTATGGTGATCAGCCAGTTCCTTCAGGCATTCTTCCAGTATACGGATCTCCCCGCCTGTCAGCTCCCTCATACCAATAACCTCTTACTTATAGAACTGGAAGGCGTACAGCAGTCCCAGCATGGATACGCCGTCCTTTGTTTCATTCTTTTCCAGCATCTCCAGCACCGCGTCCCGGGAGAGCCATTTCTTGGAGGCAACCTCTTCCGTATCGGTCAGTGCCGCCTCCGAGTCAACCCGGGCGGCAAAGCAGTGGCATACGCAGTCGGACATGCCGTTGGCCGGATTCTGGGAGCACAGGAACCGCAGATCCTTCAGGGTGCATCCGCTTTCCTCCAGGCACTCCCGCCTGGCCGCGTCTTCCTTCGTTTCGCCCTGTTCAATCTTTCCGGCGGGAATTTCCCACTCCAGCCGCCCGACCGTATACCGCCGGTTGCGGATCAGCAGCACCTCGTCCTTTTCATTGAAGATGGCAATGCAGACTGCCTCCTTCGGGTAATGGACCTGGTGGTATTTCTCAACAATATATCCGCCCGGAAACCTGACCTTATCGGCATACAGGCATACATAGTCACTTTCATAGATGACCGTCCTGTCCAGCCGTTCCGGCATTCTGCAGTCTTCCACGCGCTGTCTCCTCCGAATTATACTGATTTCTTATGCTTTATGATCCAGAACCCATTGCAGCAGTTCCTCATATTTCATTGTCCCGGATGCAATGGAAAGTCCGATATTTACCAGTTCTTTATCCGTGCACTGCAACCTGATTCCGTTCATTTCCAGGAATGATAGCATGATGTATACCCCAATCCTTTTATTTCCGTCAACAAACGCATGGTTGGAAATAAGGGTATAGCCCAGCCTTGCTCCTTTTTCTTCCTTCGTGGGATAGAATTCCTGATCACCGAATCCGGCAAATGCACCTTCCAAAGCAGAATCCAGCAAGCCCTCATCCCTGAGGCCCACACTTCCGCCGGTTGCTTCCGCCATAATCTGATGAAGCAACAGTACTTTTTCTTTTGAGAATTTGATCATTTCGCAAGTTCCTCAAATGCTGCCCTGTGTTCCCGAAGGATTCTGGAAGCAACAAACGTCAGCTTCTCATCCTCTGTCATTTCAATCTGCGGTTCTGTGTCCAGATCAATAACCAGCAACTTCGGCCGATTATTTTTGAAAACCACTACTTTCCCTTTTTTCTCTGCTAACCTGGCCACTTTTGAGAAGTTCTGATTTGCCTCTGTTGCCGTTACAATCGCACTCGTATCAATTTTCATATCAATCACCCCGCTATGTGCATTTTATCATTATAATAGTTATTATTCAACCTATTATTTTATGATGTATATATTCTATCACTTCCTTCTTTAAAAACTTTTCGCGGTATGTTGTATAATTCGTCCGGTCATGCGTCTTATATGGTGAAAGGGGGTATGCAGTGCCATGGAAACGGTTATGGGCCCGAACCGTCCGGCGGAAGAAGAAATCACGCTTCTGGTTGAAGCGCACCAGCTGGCGCTGCTGCGCCTGTGTTACGCCTATCTGCATGACCAGGCACTGGCAGAGGATGCCGTCCAGGAAACCTTCCTGAAAGCATACAGAAAGCTGGACCAGTTCCGGGGAACTGCCAATGTCAAAACCTGGCTTTCCTCCATCGCGATCAACTGCTGCCGGGATATGTACCGGGGAAGCTGGTTTAAACATATTGACCGGTCAGTTTCCATCGATCAGCTGCCGGTGCGTGCAGAGGAAGCGGATCCCGCAGAGGATGCCGTCACCGTTGAGGTAATGAAACTGCCGGTCCGCCTGCGGGAAGTTGTCCTGCTTTACTATTTTGAAGATATGAACACCAATGAAATCGCGGAGACACTCCGGATCTCCCAGCAGGCTGTATCAGGCCGCCTGCTGCGGGCCCGGGCAAAACTCCGCAAAGCGCTGGGCAATGCCGAAAGGGGTGAACAGCATGGATGAAAAACGCAGAATGCAGCAGATCCTGAACCATTCCCTGTCCGGCCTGAAGGAGAATCCCTTCCTGGCTCAGCGCATCATTGAGCAAGGAAAAGGAGAACCCAAAATGAAGAAAAAATTATCCTTCGCGTTTATACTCGCGATGGTCCTGCTGGTCCTGCTGGCCGCGGCAGCCATCGCGGAAGTCCTGGGAATCAGCGTATTTGAAGTATTCGGAAAGACCGACAGCCGGTATGCGGAGCTGGCGCCGTACACCACGCCGGAAAGTATGTCGAAAGTTACCATGAACATCGTGGAACTGGGAGAAACCGCCGCATGCATCAACAGCACGTACTATGACGGAATGTCCCTGATTGTCGGATATACCATCCGGAACAGATCCCATATGGAAAAATACATTCCGGATGAAGCCCTGGCGGCTGAAATGACGCAGATTGACAGCAACCTGGCTTGGGTGGCGAACAATGACGCTGAAAGCGAACTGATCGCAGCCTTTGAGCAGGCCCGGAGTGAAGGCAGAAAAGCCGGGCTTGTCAGGTATACCCTTTCTCCCAGCGACCATACCGAAACTGACGAAGGCATCGAACTTCCGCCGTGGAGCGAGGAAACCCGCGACGGGGAGGACGGCTTTGTGTACACCATGCGGGAGTATGAAGCGCCGCTGGCGGAAGAGCTGCAAAACCTGGACCGCCTGACCGTGAACATCCGGCTGTACCAAAGTGCGGACTACCTGTACTTTGACGGGGAAAACACCTGGACGCTGCAGAACACGGAACTGGCTGACACCATGCGGGCAGTCGTCCGGAATTCAGGACTGCAGGCCGCCGCCTTCAGCGGAACAGGTACATACCGGGGGCTGGACCTGGCGGTTTCTGCCGAAGCCTCCGCATCATTCGCCGAACTGACGGTCCGCCTATCCGCTCCGCTTCCGCAGCTTCCGGAAGACACCTGGTATTCCTTCCGTCTTTCCGATGAGAACGGCATGTTCCTGCGGGAAAACGAAGAAGCCGAACAGGGGGTAAGCGAATTCTCTGTCACCTATGAGGGAACCGGCCGGGTACCGGAACAGCTGGTCCTCCGCATCATTGAGGAACACGAAGGCGACTTCGACATCGAAGCCGCCCTGAAGGAAGCCGAACCGATCATCCTGGCTGTTCAAAAGTAACAAGCCACGCAAAAGGAGCGCCGCATCATGCGGCGCTCCTTAAACTTACTTGAACTTCGCTTTCTTCGGCGCTTTGCCGGTCTTCACCAGCCAGTTCTGGTAATCCTTCTTCATCTTCTTCGGGACCTTGAAGGTTGCCTTGGCGTCGATGCCCTTGAAGCAGCCGCTTCCGATGCCTTTCTTCGTCAGCTTCGACGTCTTGATATTAATCGTCTTCAGCTTTTTGCAGCCGCTGAAGGCGTTCTTTCCGATCTTCTGGACGTTCTTCCCGATGGTCACCTTGGTCAGCTTCGCCAGATTCTTGCAGGCATTTGCGCCGATCTCCGCGACCTTGTAGGTCGTGCCCTCAACCTTAATGGTGTCCGGAACGGTGATGGACTTGATGTTCTTGTCCGTTACCCCGGTGAGGACCGCTGTCTTTTTCTTGCTGTCCAGCTTGTAGTTCAGCTTCTTGACAGTGGCTGTCTTCGGCCCGGCAGCAGGCTGGTCGACCGTTGTCCCGGGTGTTTCGGTTGTTTCAGTCGTCTCGGGCGGGAAATCAGACGCCGAAACGTACCAGTAGGAATAAATATGCTCCAGGACGCCGTCCTGTCCTCCGAAATGCTCTCCCAGGGAAGAGGATTCCAGCGTAATCCGTTTTCCGGAATAACCGCTCTTCGGGTCCGCGCAGTAAACCGTATCGCCGACACAGTCCGTGATCCAGACCCCGTGATACTGATAGCGGCCGACATCGCACTGGACAACAATGCCTTCCGGATGCTGTGAAAGGGTGTGTTTGATGCCGTCCACAGTCAGCGCCCAGGAAAGCTCCTCACCCACGGAAATGGAGTTGTTCTCGAATGTATAAGTAAAAGGAGCATACAGCCGGTTGGATTTCCAGGCAACGGTTTTCACACTGCTTTCAGTAATGTCAGCCCATTTGGTGTATCCAGCCAGGTAAGCCTTGGCCCGGAGCATCATGGTGGCAGACGCCAGGTTGCCGGTATTGGATTCCGCCTGGGTCAGGTAGATTCCCGACGGCATGGAAGCCGCCTGCGCGGACACGCCCGCCAGCAGGCACACAATGCAGGCAATGACAAGGACACATTTCAGCAAACTGTTTCTTCTCATTTTCCATCCCCCATTCCTATTCAGTTTGTTACGGCAGTATATTTGTAAACGCGAACTATGGATACATTATATTGTATCCATGAAAAGTTGTAAATACATTAGTTTTCTGTTCCGCAAAACCACGGAGCAGCAGCCAATAAAAAAGCGCCGGCCAGTCCGGCGCACTGTTTTCTATGATATTCCGTTACGCGTCTTTTCCGGGTTCCGCGTTTTTTCCGGCGGTAATGGTTGTCACATACCCGTACCGGGACAGCTGTTTGGAGACCTCCGCCTCCAGGAGCAGCAGTTCCTGTTCGTTCAGTCCCTCCACCGGCGGAAGCAGGGCTTCCATTTCCTCGATCACTTCCTGGTGCCCGATGGCATGGTTGAAGCCCGCCGCAATAATACCGGTGGGAATGGCGATGATCCCGATGCCGACCAGGCTGATAAAGGACGCGAACAGGCGCCCCACGGCCGTAATCGGATACACGTCCCCGTAGCCCACCGTGGTCAGGGTGCACATTGCCCACCACAGGGAGCTGATCACGTTGGGGAACTGCTCCGGCTGCACCGGATGTTCCACCGTATACATGACAATGGCGGAGAAAAGAATCACAAAGAAGCAGATCACCACAGACATCACCAGCTGGGGACCGGATTCCCTGATGACCCGGACAATCACCTGGAAGGCTTCAAAATACCGCCCCAGTTTGAACACCCGCAGCAGGCGGAACAGCCTGAACAGGCGCATCATCCGCAGGAACCGCAGGTCCGCCACAAAGAAGACCGGCAGGTACAGGTGCACGATAGCCAGCAGGTCAATAACAGCCATGAAGGAAAAGCAGTACCGGAGCCGCGGATGCTTTGATTCCGGATACAGCAGGTCCGCCGTCCAGATCCGCAGGAGATATTCCACGGTAAAGACGATAACCGTGATAACCTCCAGCACATGGAACACCGGATGCCACTGATTATAGATACTCGCAAAGGACTCCAGGATGATCGTCAGGACACTCAGGGCGATAAGCCCCATAATGCACCAGTCGAAAACCGCGCTGACCCGGTCTCCGTCCTCCGCCTTGCTGATGATCTCAAAAACACGCTTCTTGATGGACTGATATTTCTTCATCCGTCACACCCCGTATTCTCTTTCCTGCTCAGTTCGGGCATATCACAGCGACGCTTCGCCCGGCGGTCCCCTGCTTATTTGTCCTTCAGGTTCAGCTGGCTGGCGGGGATATGGCAGTACCCGCCTGGATTCTTGTCCAGGTATTTCTGGTGATACTCCTCCGCCGGGAAGAAATTACCCAGCGGCTTCACTTCCACCGCCAGCTTCGCCCCGGCTTTCTTTTCCTCCGCGTCATATACGGCCATGATTTCCGGCAGCTGGCTTTCCTCTGTGTAGTAGATGCCCGTCCGGTACTGGATTCCCACATCATGTCCCTGTTTATTCACCGACAGGGGATCAATGACCATGAAATAGTAACCCAGCAGCTTTCCCAGGGAGATCAGGGATTCGTCATACTCAATCTTCACCGTCTCCGCGTGGCCGCTGTTGCGGCATACTTCCTCATAACTCACCGGGCCTTCCGGTCCGTTGGCATATCCCACTTCCGTGTTCAGCACACCCTCAAACTGGTCAAAGAACTTCTGGCAGCCCCAGAAACAGCCGCCCGCCAGATAAATGGTTTTCCTGTTGCCCATGAATGGCAGTCCTCCTGTTGTTTTTTGTTTTGCTTTACTGCAGCCGGTTATCCTCTCCGTAGTCGCCGGCCACGGGTTTCCCGTTCATCTTTGTCCTGATCTTCTTTTTGACTGTTGTTCCGTCAGAGGAGTATTCCACCCAGATATCCCGGTCTTCCTGAATCGTCAGGCCCATCCACAGTGTGGGGGCCAGGTTTCCTTCGCTGTCCTTGCGTGCTTCTCCCTCCAGATCCATCCAGTAAGGCCCCTGTTCCGTCTCGACACGCATATGGAAGAATCCGTTCCGGTCTTCCGAAACGATCCTGAGCTGATCTGCCGGAACCTCATCCAGTGTATGGGCACGGTAGAAATAATTGATGAGGTTCTCCCCGGAGTATGTATATGTTTCTCCCGGAATATTTACCCGTGCGCCCCATCCGGTCAGGCTTTCCACCGTCCAGATGTATTTCCCGTCAACCACCTCGCAGGAGAATGCCGGGAAAGTGTCCGGATACTCTGCCGGCCACACATCCGGAAGGGCATCCGCCGGAAGCGGATCCAGAACAGGAAGCGCCGGATCGCCTTCCGCAAAGGCATACGGATCCTTTTCCTGTTTGATCACCTTGCGCGGAATCGCATCCCCTGCCAGGCGGATCGGGATCGCATCCGGGTCAACCTCTCCGGTAACGGTGATTTCGTCAAACAGTTCACCGGTCAGGCAGTCTGTTACCCGCATAAGCTCATAGGTACCGATGCTGCCGAACCCCTCGGGCTGTGCAACGCTTGCCGAAACAGACTGAAGCTGTCCCGATCTGTCATACCAGATTGAAACGTTCGTCTGCCCTTCCTTCTTTTCAATATACACCCCGTTTGCTTCGCAGGATATCCTGGTCCCATCCTCATACCGGAAGTCAACAGTCACGGCTCCTTTGGAAGGATCAGAGCTGTAGTAGTCATTCCCGACGGACAGGTACATCACACCCTGGCCGTCTTCGATTTCCAGCGCCGGGAAGCCCACGAATTCATTCGGTTCCCGCTTCGCCGTGATGGTCATCTGATCCTCATACGTTTCTTCCGAAGTGGCGGACCAGGTTTCTATACCGCTCAGTTTCCAGTCGGTCATCAGTTCCGGGGCAATACCCCAGGCCGCCAGCCCAGTCACGATGATCCTGCCGTTCGATTCGATCTTCGCCGAAGGAAACGGGGGAATTCCGTCCTCCAGGACATCAAAATGCTCCGGAATCGCGTCAATACCCGGAAATGCGTTCACACGGATTTCCGCCTGTGCCGTAGCGCACAGGAACACGGCCGCAGCCAGCAGCACCATCAGAAGAAAAAGCTTTTGTTTCATGTTGTTCTCCTTTCTGTGCGTATCCACAAAGAGAATCGTTTTTCCAGGGGGGGGGCGAGGAAGACGAGATTTCTCCATTCCGCTTTCGCTCCAGTCGAAATGACAACGTAGGCGCTATGAATAACTCATTACGTATTGATGTCATTCTGAGCGAAGCCGAAAGCGAAGTCGAAGAATCTCCCCGCCGCAGCGACGTTTCTCCCCCCGCGGTCACTTCCCACCGGACTCCAGGCGAGCGAAGAGGGTGTCCGGATGTGCGGGCTTGAAGAGCACCGGGCGAACCTCTTTCGACCGCCAGTGGCGGAAATTTCGAAAGAGGTGAGGTCAACCGAAAGGGAGTGAGCTCTCCTGTGGAGAGTCACGACCATTGAGGTCGCGGAATCTTAGCGATTGGCAAGTCGAAGGCGAAGACAGAGCTTAGTACCGCTGTAGCTCGGAATAAACGAGAGTGACCCGCCACATCGGATACCCTGAAGCGAGCTCTCCGCTACCACCACCGTCTTCCCGGTGGATATTTTCATTACAGCATATCCTGGCTCTTCCGCCCGACCCCCGCGGGAAACTCCGTCACTGCATTGACCTTCCGGGCTTCCTCTTCCGTCGTACCGGTCTGTGCCCAGTCAATCTCCTTTTCCATCCAGGCATAGTCGCTGATCCGGATGCTGATCAGCCGGCCGTCCTCCCCACGCATATAAGCAGCGATTCCGGACATGGCAATCCTGCCCAGTTCCCTGCCCTGGTCCGAGATCACATGCACCCATTCAATCACCCCGGTCACACCATCATCGATCAGGGTCTCATACCGCATACCGACTTTAAAGGGAATATACGAGCCCATCCCTGTATAAACCCTGCGCAGCGCTTCCAGGCCCTTTTCCGGTTCCTGTCCGCGGTACAGCGCGTATCCGCCGAAAACGCAGTCCGGATGCATGCACCGAAGGATCCGTTCCACGTCCACACCGGGCATATGATGCAGCGCGGTATAGTATTCCTTCACAGCTCCGGTCATCAGGCCGGGATCACCCATTTCCAGGTGGGCTGGGGTAAACATCGGTTTCCGGTACGGCGTCAGGTGCTGCACAAACGTACTGTGGCAGTAGAGGCGCACCTCTTCCAGTGTGCCCATGCTTCCCAGGTCCGCGACAACAAACATCGGCACCTGGTCAATCATGCCGTCCACTTCAAAGTTCAACACCATCTCCGTCACGGAACGGCCCCCGCTCCGGGTCTGGAACTTGGGCACGATGCTCAGCCCGTCCGCCTCAAACCGGTTGATGAATCCTTCGATAAAGGCCCGAATCTCCTCTTTTCCCTCAAACCGGCCATAAGGAGAATCCACAGCCGGCAGGGCATCCGTAAACTGGCGTTTCTCCCGGAACAGTGCCAGTGCCGCATCTGTTTTGTTTTCCGATATATACTGCATCAGCAGCAGTTCCGGGGAATCATACTGCATGCCCTTCTGTGCTTCCGGATACAGTGCGTCCAGTTCCGCTCTTTTCCTGATTTCCATATCATTCACCATCTTATCATGCTCGCTTTTATTCAGCAGTTTCTGTCATAATTCCCCAGCGGATCCCGAAACGGTCGACAAATACCTCCCGGGCTGAACTGTAAAACGTTGATCCCAGCGGATAAATGACCGTGCTGCCTTCCTTCATTGTTTCCCACGCATTGATTACCTGCTCTTTTGTGTCTATCATAACGGTCAGGAAATTGGTATAGCAGGTCTCAAACTGCATATCCACATGATCGCTCATGATAATCCGCTGGTCTCCGAAGGTCAGTTCACCGTGGTAAATCCAGCTTTTCTACTCTTCCGTCAACGTATATGCCGGATCATTCACTTCGCCGTATGTCAGCAATGCCGTCACCTTTCCGCCAAAGGCTTCCCGGTACATTTCCATCGCGTCACGGCATTGTCCGTTAAAATTCATCGTCGGTACGAATTTCATCATGCAGTTGTCCTTTCCCGGCTTTGTCGTACATTTTTATTGATTTTATCACGCTTTACAGTCGTGTAGCAACCCGGAAGGCTTCAAAACGAGCAGATTCCCAGGAAAACAAAAACCCGGAAGCGATTGATCATCAATCCTTCCGGGAGGCAGGCGAATCAGCGGGCTTCATTCTTCCTGGTTAACGCTTTTCAGATAATAGATGAACTCCCTGTCTCGCCTTACTTCTGAATATCCCAGTTTCGTATAAAAACGGTTTGTTCGGATATTCCAGATCGGTGTATCAAGCGTGAATCCCTTTACATCCGGAAACATCGCCTCGATTGCCTGCATCATAAAGATTCCGTAACCCTTGCGAAAATGTTCAGGGTTTACGAAGATCCTTCCGACATTCAGCATATCCTGATCCGGGAACAGGAGGGCGCCGCCGACGATCAGCCCGTTATCGGTCAGTTTGTACAAATGATTCATCCTGGCCATCTTCATATGAAACGGGAGCGACATATAACCGGGAGGTCCGCATTTTGTGGGAGCTCCCACGTCGATATCGCTGTCAAATGCGCTTTTGGATATACAGTTCAGGATCAGTGCGTCTGATGTGCCGGCTTTTGAAAACTGCAGGTTCATGTTCTTCACGGAATTCACTCCTTTCCTTTTCAGGAAAGAGGATAAACCGCGACACCGTGTCCTGGTCAATGGTTATTTCCCAAAAGCGGAACGAGGGCGGAACCGCTCTAAAATTCCGCCCTCAGTTTCACCAAGGGATCAGTCTACACGCCGGATCAGCCGTACAGGAATCTCAGCGTCCCAGCTGCCCTGGAACGGGATGATTTCACAGATCTCAGCAAAGAATTCAAATGAATCCGCGGACAGTTCAGCTGCGTCAGCAGTGAAGAAGATCTCAGCCCACTCGGGCGTATCCTCGTCACCCGGCTGGGTTCCCCATCCGATGGCTTTGATACCGCCCGGGAGCTTGTCAGCATCCTGGTATCTGGAATCATACCAGCCTTCGCTGTCCTTGCCGCGCAGCATGATCTCTGTTTCATCCGGGTGGTAGCTGATCGTGTCCAGGCCTTCCCCAAGCACAGTCTTCTGGTGGTTGACATAATGCAGCTGGACATGCAGCTGGCCGTCCACCATGCCGATGCCGGACAGGAATACCGTATCCGCCAGCGGAATCTCCAGGCTGCTGCTGTTATCAATTACCCGCATTGAGGCAAGCACATCTCCGTCAACTGGCTTATCATCAAGGTAACTATCATACGCCCAGAGGGTCCGGGCGTTTTCCGGCACATCCATGGTCCTGACCTCACCGCCGTACTGTTCCAGATACGGGAACAGGTCGATCAGGGGAATTTCCGTGAAGCTGGTAAAGCTGGGGATATGCGCTTTCAGCACATTGTCCGCCGATGAGATGTTTCCCTGATACTGGAAGTGTTCACCGAAGATGACCTTGCCGGTTGCTTCGTCCTTCATCGGCTGTTCAAACGAGGCCTCCCATAAATAGTTCGAGGCAGATTCCACATACATGACAGGGCTGTTTTCAATGTTCAGCCGGTCACCTTCCAGGTCTTCCAGGGAGTAGGTGATATACAGTTCCTTGCCATCTGCTACTGCGGAGATGATCTCCATCCGGATACCGCTGTTTTCACAGCTCATATTGACCGGCATCAGGGTCGTGGCCGCCTCCGGCCAGATCCGGTACAGCCAGGCATTGAAGTTTTCGTTGACCGCCCCCGCGAGCGCTGTGGCGGCGCAGGCAATCATCAGGACTATTGCGAGAATAAATGCGAAAGAAATTTTCTTTTTCATAACCGGTTGTTCCATCCTTTCCTGATTCATAATCCGCTGCGCCAGGAAGGGATTGCCCTGCAAAGAATCAAGGCCGGTATCAATGGAATGCTGAATAAATGTCCTGTCTTTCTGATCACTCATTGAAGTATTCCTCCTTCATCGCGTAACGCAGCTTCTCCTTTGCTCTTTTCAGTCGTTCCGAGGCCGAAGAAACCGCGATCCCGAGAGCTTCCGCAACTTCTTCGATCCCCATGTTCTGGTAATAATAGAGCAGCACTGCTTCACGGAGCTTCAAAGGCAGACGGGCGATTTCCATGTTTACCGCCAGCGCGTCTTCCGGAAATGATTCGGAAGGCTCCGCCAGTTCATCCAGCGTAACCGTGTTGCTGATATGTTTCAGCCATGATCCCCGCTGCATGTCCCTGCATGTATTGATCGCGATCCGCATCAGCCAGGTTCTGAGACTGCTTGTTCCGCGGAACGCGGACAATGCCCTGTATGCCTTTACAAAAGTTTCCTGTACCGCGTCTTCTGCCAGTCCTGAATCGTGAAGCATCAGGTAGCACATACGCAGCAGGGATGTCTGGTGTTCATTGACGAGTTCTGTGAATAATTGCTCCGTAGCGGGATCAGGTACCTTGATCCTCTGCATCTGCTGCTCACCCCTTTCGCTATGTTTGACGGAGGACGATTCAGTTTATTTCGGATCATCTGAGATGATTTTTGAAAACCTGGTTTTTAACCTGAATTTTAGCATATCCTCCGGTTTTTGGGCAGTAAAATTTATGCCACCGGGATCAGTTTCCTGGATAAAGCGAGATGGGGTGTTCGCTGCCGGGGAACCTGACGCTATACACAGTCTCCCTCATGTGATTTTGGTCGAGATAATCACAGACATTGGAATAAAAAGCCGAACTGATCAATGTATAACTCTTATATTCATCCATGTATTGCCTGAGCAGTTCTTTATCACCTTCAGCAATGCGCTCAACCTCCGCTTTAAAGTGATTGTCGTCCTGGATATATTCCTCAGTGGTGATTTTCCAGTCAGCCCCGGTTTTTTCCAGGGTGATAACGCCGAAATATCCAGCGCCGTCTACTCCCTCCAGCTGTTCGTCCTCCAGCCTGAAGATGTCCACACTGAAGTAGCCATAGACAAGTGTTTTGGGACCATTCATCAATGTTTTATAGGCAACAACGGTAGGAATTGCCACGCAGCCTTCCTCCAGCGTGTAGTGCTGCTTCACATATTCCGTTCCCGCGATTTCGTTGGCGATAATCGTTTCGAAATCCACCCTCGGCTCTTTATGAAACTCAGGCAGTGTCTCCGCAAAGGATGACAGAGCGGTCAGGATCAGTAGGAACGCCAGGGCTGTTGCTGCAATCTTCTTCATTTTCTTTTCTCCTTTATTACTGCCGGTACACGGAAGCCCGGCATCTTATGAGGCTGCTCCAGGCAACGGATCAGGCGCCTCGATCCCCTGCATCTGCTGCTCAGCCCTTTCACTATGTTTGACGGAGGATGGTTCAGGTTATTTCGGATCATATCAGAAAATTTCCGTTTTTTTCAGGCCCCTTGTTCAAAGCCTTCTGCCGGGTTTTGCATATTGCTTCCGCATCTTTGCCCATAGATGATACAGGCTGTTGTTGACCGCCGGACAGATTCCGGTTACAATCCCGAAATAAACAGTACAATCCGCGGGTTCCGGAATTGCTGACTATGAGGCACAGGAGGAGACAGCTGTGGGTTTGTTTGATGAAATCAGGTATATATTCATTGACATGTACGGGGTCATTATTGAGGAGAGCAAGGGGTATTTTATCCCGTACACATATGAACACTTTCATGAGCCGGATTATGAGAGGATTACTAAAGTTTTCCGTGAAGATAAGCTGTTCGGAAAGGCACAGGCAGGCGAACTGTCATCACATGAATTCCTGGCAGCTCTCGGATACCATGATCCTGAAGCAGCAATGAAAGACTATCTTGAAAACTATCTGACCCTCGACGCAGGGTTCCGGGACTTTGCGGAGAAAGCAGGCAAGCGGTACAAACTGGTCCTGCTTTCAAACGATGTCTCCGAGTGGAGTAAATATCTGACGGCATTCCACGGGATTGACAGGTATTTCCACGATAAAATCGTAAGCGGTGATGTCGGTGTAAAGAAACCTGATCCCGGGATCTTTTCCCTTGCAGTTTCCCGTCTGGGATGCCGTGCGGAAGACTGCCTGTTTGTTGATAACAGTGTAAACAATCTGAATGCCGCCGCAGAACTCGGGATCAAAACGGTCCTGTTCAACCGGGACGGCGTTGAATATGAAGGGGCCACGGTCGACCGTTTTGCGAAACTGGGAGAGCTGTTGATAGGCAAATAAAAGCCCACCGGAAAAGATGATTCCGGTGGTGGAATTAAGGTTTATTCCAAAAAGCGGAACGAAAGGAACCGTCCCCTCGTTCCGCTTTTCTTCATATTACCCTATTGTATTTTAATCTTTACGGTCACGGTCTTGCTTGCGGCTTCATAGGACGCGTTTCCGGATGCGGACACTTTGACCTTTAAAATGTAAGTACCCTTCTCAAGATTTTTCTTTACTTTGATCTTACCGGTACCGGCAGTGATTTTAAAATATTTCTTTGCTTTGCTAAGCTTGATTTCTTTCTTTCCCTTCTTCGCACTGACCAGCTTGTAAGTCACCGTACCCTCGGCGTTGCTTACTTTAATGGCTTTGCCGGGCTTGATTATCTGGGCTTTCTTTTTCAGTTTCCCGTATTTGATCGATACTTTCTTTACACTGACTTTCATCGGGTTCGGCTGGCCAATCGTAAACGGCACCTGTACAATACCGGAATAAATACCTTTTCCCTTCAGCCAGACAGTATACTTTCCCGGTTCGACCGGCGATACCTCCTGATTGCTCAAATCGTGATAACTGACAATGTAATTCTTTGAGGTGAGCGTCCGTCCGTCCAATACCGCTTTGGTCACAGAAGGCACCTGTCTTTTCCCGTTGCCCACAAATTTGGTCTCCGACAGGGTAACCTTCGCGGCTGAAATGTCATTACTGATCGGGATGTTAAAATATGGATCGCTCAGATACATTTTCACAGATGCATCGTTGCATCTTGAGCCATTGAAGAACACCCGGAGTCCAAGGGCATCAGTGACACGAACCGGGCTGTCGGCTGCCAGGACCTCATCCGGCCATGCAAATCCATCTTCTGCGCTGATCTTCAGGGATAAAAAGTACTGTTTCTCCGGATCGATGGAATCGCTGTTGACTCCCCAGTGTACCCCGTCGCTGCCCCGCACTGTGATATTGCCGTAAATGAAATTCTCGATTCCTTCGCCGCTCAGGCTGGTACAGCCTGCCAGCCTTGAATAATTTTCATTTCCATTCTTATCCGGCATAATATACCAGATCCCCGGGTGACACTCCACATATACGGATCTGATCGTTTTTTCATCAGCATGAACCGGCTCATCGTTAAGGAACAGCATAAACATAAGCATCACTGTCATTACGACCGCCATAAGCATTCTGGCAATCCGTTTGCAGCTGAACACCCTCGCACACCTCCTGCTTTTTCTCCCATCAATGAAATCTGTGGATACTGGGAAAGTTTTTCATAACTTCTCTTTTGTTTTCATCAGTCTTAAGAATTATATATCATAGTTGACTGGCAATGTAAATAGATCCTTCGCCGCCTTGTCACAGTCATGCACAGTTTTTTTCCTTATCCTATTCTCGTAACTGGCAGAAGATATAGACGGGAAGAATTTCCGTTTTTTTGTAAGAGTTAAAGCCTCGTTGTGGTATGATTGTGATGTACAAGCAAATGTAAACCCCTGTAGGCATTGATCCTACAGGGGTTGTACTGTCGAAGCAGGCGAAGCTCTGACGACCGCCAGTGGGTTCGGAATGCCCGGAAAACTGTCCAGTGGACAGTTTTCAGTGGAGAACGGGCGGGAGCCCCGGAGGGAGTTTCGTCAGAACTGAGGTCAAACTCTATGAAGATGCGGAGGGGATTCGATACCGTTCGCTCAATGGTCGCCCGGAGCCCTTGGAGCGGGCTCCGTTCTCCCTTTCGCGCTAACAAACTCGAGTCGCTATCGCCTTCGGCGATTTCCCCACTGGGAAACCGCTTCTCTCGTTTGCCCCGGCCTTTTGGTCCCGATCAGTATTCCATCACGTCAATCTTTTTCTGCAGCACAGCCGCATAATCATGTCCGGTTTTCATCACATATTCCGGATTCATCTGGTAATGAATATTATAAAGGAGTCCTTCTTCGCCGGTCTTGTCTGGCAGATGATTCTCTTCAATATGCATACCCAATACCTCCAGGCAAATCATTACATGATCATCCCCCGGCACGATCTCCTTCTCCCATTCATACCGGCATTCCAGGTTCATAAAGCATTCCTTCACCATCGGGGCATTCACCTGGCTCGCTTTTTCCACTGTCAGCCCGGAAGCCGTAATCTCGTCTGCCTCAAATGCGTTGTTCCGGATGGTTGCCATGCAGGCGGCATGGTAATCCGCCGACATGAAATTGATCACAGCTTCCTGTTGTTCCTTTAAGGTCTGATAGAGATGTCCGCTTTTGTTCACGCTGGCCAGGATAGCATAGAACCCCTTTCCGTGGTCAGCACTGGTGAAAGTGGCCCAGGACTGCATACAGGCATTGGGCAGGCCGTTTGATTTATAGGTTGTTACCAGAAACAGCGGCGACGGCACTGTCGCCACGAACTCCTTCCATGAGAAGCCAAAGTTCCTGGAATAATCAGCATAGGTTCCCTTCAGGCTTTCCGGCATTTCACGATAGAAGTATTTCATTTATTGATTCCTTTCTTTCATTGGTTCTGTTGATATAATTACCTTAACTTTTCCGGTATGTCAACGCCTGGTAATCACACCTGTTCTTTGTTATCTCAATATCCGGATCCTCCTCTCTTCTTCTGACGCGAAGAATAACATAACAAACATGTCATCAGTATGTCATGTATGATGCTTCTGACAGATCATATTTCCGATTTTCTGTGTCGAAGTGACGGGATTCCAGCGCTGTAATCGCGAAAGACTCGATGCTGTTTTATATTTCATATTAAATAATAGTCTCGAAGTGGCGGGATTCGAAACGCAATCTCATTCGTCGCTGCTCGCGCTTGGAGCGCACTCGCCGATCGTTTCGCATTAACAAACTCGGGGCACTTCCGGCTTCGCCGGACACTTCCACATGCTCATTCGGCGCGGCTCCCCACTGGGGAGACCGCTTGTTTTGCATGATCTCAGTTCAGACGAAGCTCCCCGCACTGCGGGTCGTCTGAGCTTCGTCCACTGGGCTGAGTTTCCCTCGTTTGCCGCGGCCTTTTGGTCCCGAAGCAAAGACATAATCGGTTTTCCTGGTTTTTCCGCCTGTTTCCCGGTATTTCCGCGTATTTCCAAACGGTTTTAAACTGGACATTCGGTATTATTCTTCACTTTTTTCAGGTTCAACCGTCCGCTGCAACCGCCAGGGTTGCAGCATCTCCGTATACTGCGCCTTAAATCCGGACATCTTTTTCCGTAAATGGTCCGATCTCACCCTTGTCAATCCGATGGATCATGCCAATGATAGCGGAACGGAGGGACGGTTCCTTTCGTTCCGCTATTGACGGATGATCGGCTATGGAATATGGTTATGTCAAAGAAAAGCGGTGGGTGAATAAGATGAATGATACGGTTCAGATCAGTGTCGACGCTTCCCGCCGGGCCGGAAAGCTGGAACATCACTGGAATTATATTGGCTATGACGAATGCAACTATACCCATTCCCCGGGCGGCCTTGCCCTGATCGAAAAAATCGGGAAACTTGAGAAACCGTATTATATCCGGACGCACCATATGCTATGCACCGGCATCTGCCACGGTTTCTATAAATGGGGCTCCACAAACGTCTACACGGAGGACCGGAACGGAAATCCGGTTTACAATTATGAAACCATCGACCGGATGATTGATATCTGGCTGAGAAACAACTGCGTTCCCTTTTTTGAGCTTGGGTTCATGCCAAAGGACCTCGCGAATCCCCGGGAAGCTGAAAACGGCGCCTCATACACTGCCGGTTACGGTTCTGTTTCCGAATACCAGCTGCGGGGCTGGTGCCAGCCTCCGAAAAACTATAACAAATGGTACGAGCTGGTTTTTCATCTCGCTGTCCACCTGCTTGAAAGATACGGCCAGGAAGAGATCGAAAAATGGTATTTCGAGATGTGGAATGAGCCGGATATCTTCTACTGGCACGGAACAACGGAAGAGTTCTGCAAGCTGTTCGATTATACGGAAGCCGCCCTGCACAGGGTCATCCCAACCGCACGGTTCGGCGGCCCGGCCACCACGGGCACAGACGATCCGGACGGCAGCGCCAGCCATTTTTTAAGAACTTTCCTGGAGCACACCCGCAGCGGAGTGAATTATTATTCCGGAAAAACAGGCACCCGGCTTGATTTCACCTCCTTCCATACCAAAGGCGGAAACTACCGGTTTGACGCGCTTGCGGAAAAACAGCTTCCCTCTGTCCGGACCTTCCTGGCCAACGTGGAAACGCAAAGCAGCATTATCCGGGAATACGGGTATGGCAATCTGGAATGCGTGCTGTCGGAAGCAGATCCGGACGGTTGGGCAGCCGGCGGGCGGTTTGACAACTTCAACCTGAATTTCAGGAACACGGAATATTACGCTTCTTATGTCACAGCCGCATATAAAAACCTGTTTGACCTTGCCGGAAAGCTGGGCATGGATATCCGGCCGCTGGCCTGGGCCTTCATGTTTGAGGGAGAACGCTGCTTTGAGGGAACCCGTTCCCTCTCCACCCAGGGAATCGACAAAGCCGTATTCAACGTTTTCCGGATGTTTTCCCGGCTCGGCACACAGCGGGTCGAACTGTCCGGCAGCCGGAAACCGGAAGGAGAAGAAGCGGGAACGGACATTGACGGCTGGGCGTTCTGTGACAGCGAAAACCTGCTGCAGGTACTGCTCTACTGCCATCATGACGACTGGGACCGGAACGAAACCTTCAACATCTCCCTGATGCTGAAAAACCTGCCCCTTGACGGACAGGTCAGCATCACGCATTACCGGATTGACCGTGAGCATTCCAATGCCTGTGCAGAATGGGAACGCCTTGGAAAACCGGACTGGCCCACAGCAGAACAGCGGGCTGCAATCCTGGCCCGTTCCGGCCTGGAAACCCTCTGTGCGCCTGAGCAGGCCGAGGTGCACGCAGGAAAGCTGGAAATCTGTTTCCCGCTCCCTGTCCACGGCATTTCCCTGCTGGAAATCCGGCCTTTGTCGCCGGAAACAGGGGAGGCGGATAAAGCATGATGGATATTCTTGTCCGGGCCGCCTGCTTTGTGGCCGTGATTATTATCGGTGCAGTGCTGCGCCGGACCGGTTTTTTCAAAAAAGAAGATTTTGCTCTTCTCAGTAAAATTGTCATCAGGATTACACTTCCGGCAGCCATCATCACCAATTTCGCCGGGCGGCAGCTGGATTATTCCCTGCTTGTCCTGATCCTGATCGGTTTCCTGTGCGGAGTCGTCCAGATGCTCACGGCATATCTCCTGAACCGCCGCAGGGGCAGGCCTGCACAGTCTTTCGCAGTTCTTAACACATCCGGGGTAAATATCGGCAACTTCGTGCTCCCCTTTGCCCAGGGATTTCTCGGCCCGGCTGGCGTGATGGTGGTGAGCCTTTTTGATGTAGGGAATGCCGTAACCTGCCTGGGCGGAGCCTTCAGCGTCGCGGGAATGATTCAGGAAAACCGAAAGCGTTTTTCCTTCCTGCCCATCCTGCGGGCCCTGACCAAATCCATTCCGCTGATTACTTATATAATCGTATGCCTCCTGTCCATTCTCCGGATCAACCTTCCCGGACCCGTGGTCAGCCTGGCCGGAATCATCGGGAATGCCAATGCCTTCCTGGCCATGCTGATGCTGGGTGTCGGATTCCATGTGGACACCAGCCGGATTCCGGATATGATCCGTCTCCTGCTGCCAAGGTATCTCGTCAGCATCGCAATGGCAGCCCTGTGTTACTTCCTGCTGCCGGTTCCGTCCGTATACCGTCCGGCACTGATTATTCCGTTCCTGGGTCCGGTTGCGACAGCCGCCCCTGCATTCACAGCCCAGCTGAATGGGGATTATGAGCTGGCCAGTGCAATCAATTCCTTCTCCATTCTGATCAGCATTCTGCTGATCACCGCGGCATTGATGGTGTGAGGTACTTACTCTATGTTTTGTCGAAGTAAACGGGATTCGATACCGTTCGCTCAATGGTCGGTCGGAGTCCTTGGAGCATCTCCGTATACTGTGTCTCAGGCCCGGACATCCTTTTCCGTAAACGGTCCGATCTCACCCTTGTCAATCCGATGGATCATGCCAATGATATCCACTTTGCCCTCCTTGATAAAGATGGCACTTTCATCCTCCATAGCACAGACAGGACGCTTCATGGAAACCTCTTTCATTAACCGCAGCCGTTCCGTGTCGTCATAACTGAAATGGCCGATCATCGTGACATCCGCAAATCCCAGCCCTTCATAGGGGACAAGAGATTCCCAGATATCCACTGTGGTTTTTCCCATATTCATGGACCCGGCGCTCACACCCAGGACCATCGCGGAACCATCCCGGACAATATCATAGATTCCTTTCTCCCGGATCAGCTGCATCTGCTCGGCGCAGGCTCCGCCGCCCATCAGGAAGAAGCAGTCAGCTTCCCGGGCCCATTTCTGCGCAACTGCGGGATCCGTCCGGTTGTCAACAACGCAAAACCGGTCAAAGCCAATACCGTACTTCTCAAACATACCATGCATCCCGGCTGAGTCCTCATCGTTCTGCTGATAATCCTCCGGGCAGGCGGTGATAAACACGATCCTATGCCTTACAGGCAGTTCCTTTTCCAGCCGCCCGGCAATTTCATCTGTAAACCGGCGATCCGGAAATCCGCTGAAAAAAGCGATTGCTTTGTTGCTGTTCATAATCTTTTCCTCCATATTACTCGTTTGTCTGTAAAATCTCTGCTTCTGTCCGGTCCAGTTCCCTGTAGACCGGTTTCCTCAGCCGGGTAAAGCTGATCAGCATCCCGCCAAGCCCGACAATAAAGAACATCAGGCCGATACCCGATCCTTTTCCCGTGCCGAAAAACCCGGACAGTGTTTGCTGCAGTGGCGTATCCGTCATCATAAATGGTTCAAACACCGTATCCGCCAGGAAACCGCCCAGCAGGAGCGCGATGGGGATCGTGAAATTCTGCAGTGTACTCTTTGCGGAGAATACCCTTCCCTGCATCTCAACCGGGACCTTTTCCCGCATCATGGTATCCATGTTAACGTTCATCACGGCTGCCAGCAGATAGCTGCCGAAGGCCGCCGTGCACCAGAGCCACGGCCGTGAAGTCAGGCCCTGGATGATGTTGCCGGCAAAGACCAGTCCGGTTGTGATAAAGATCAGCCGGGTCCGTCGTCCCGCCGGTTTCATCAGGGTTGCCAGCAGGCTTCCGGCCAGTATCCCCAATGCTGTAAAGCTCTCCACGGCTCCCAGCACCGGCTGGTTGTTGCCCGTCCGTCCCAGGATAAAGGGCGAAAGCATCCCGTCGTTGCCCAGTTTCGCCAGGAAGTTGATCACCGCCAGGAACAGGGTAATCCGCAGGATCGCTTTATGCTCCTTCAGAAAATGGATCCCAGCCAGGCACGTTTTTGAGAAAGGTTCCTCCTCCGCTCCCTTCCGTTCCGCCTCCGGAATCCGGATCAGGAACAACAGAACGAGAAAAGCGAAGGCGAAAGTCGCCAGATCAATAACCAGCACCAGGTTCAGTCCGCCGGATGCCACCAGCAGCGCGCCCAGCGCCGGTGCCAGGATGGACACCGCCGCCCCGCTGAAGCCCTGCAGCCCGCCGGCCCGGGCATAATGCTCCTTCGGGACCAGCATACTGACAGCGACAAAGGAGGCCGGTTCCTGGAAGGCGTTCATCAGGCTGAGCAGGAAATTGATCACATACAGATGCCAGATCTGCAGCACGTCTGTGGAATGCAGCACAAACACAGCCAGCGTGCCGCAGGCTGCCAGCAGGTCTGCGATCAGCATGACCCGTTTTTTATTCCACCGGTCCACCGCGCTTCCCGCCAGGAAACGGAAGAAGATCGTCGGCAGGAATGTGCATACCGTCAGCAAGGTCACACTGGATGCGGTTCCTTTCCGGCTGTATACCCAGATAATGACCGCATAATCCGTCATGGCCGTCCCCAACTGGGATACGGTCTGCGATCCCCAAAGCAAAAGAAAACTGTGAAGTTGTCTGAAAGAATGTTTATTCATGGCTTTGCTCCTTGCATGTATTCATTCAACATGAAGCGCAAAGCCTGATCGGACGAAAAGGTTCCGATCGCTCCGTGCAGGCTTCGTCCCGGATCAGGCCTTGCGCGGAGCAGAAACATCTGCGGCTAACGATATTCCCCATCTGGTATGTTTCATTGGTTTTCCCTCCATTAGTTTTCACACTGTTCCGTGAAAAACCATTGTCTGATTATTTCTCTGTCTGTCTGTGTTTTTCCTTTAGTGCTGCCTTCCCGATATGCAGGCTGAAGAACAGGATACCAAGCTGGACATTCGACGTCTTTCTTCGGTTTTATAGGTTCAGCCATCCGCTGCAACCGACCGGGTTACAGCATGACCGTACAGTTTTGTTCTATATCCCGTCTGCCACACACTTCGCAAGCTCCATATTCCGTTCCTCACTTGCTTTTAACTCTTCCAGCACATTAACAATCTCCGGATAACATGTCTTATCCACCGGTTCAAACAGGGAATTCCATCCTTCGGTTCCTCCACCGAGTATCTCAAACATTAACCTACGGTATAACTCAACTGTCGTCCGGAACGACTCTGTCAGTTTCTCCAACAATTCATTCGCCTGTACCTTTTGTTGCTCCTCCAGATACAGTAATAATGCGTCCTTTCTTTCATAAAAAACACCGATGCAATACTTAAAGCCAAAGGAATCCAATCTGTCCTCCCGTATTGCTTTCACAATTGTATCATACACTGCCAAACCGTATGATCGTCCATTCTCACAAACTGCTTTCATCCCCTGTACATACAGGCGAAGCGCTTCCACATAAACTTTATTCCAATCTGCCCCTTGTGCGGCTTCCGGGATTTCGCAATACAACACCGGGGCCCATTCAAATGTTTTCCCCAGATTATTGTATAAAACCGGCATGCTGGCATTCACATTCCGACTCCCGATTCCTTTCGAAAAGAACACCTTGTCCTCATCGTCGTAACCGTAAATCACGCCAAACTCACCTGTATCGATGCCCCA
>JAEEGL016562131.1_pt1 | contig 28117 bp, 16 predicted proteins | sample 9134231 | NCBI WGS metagenome assembly JAEEGL01 (sample SAMN16246548, study PRJNA631951) | gut metagenome | biome: gut microbiome; feature: rumen; material: fiber-attached | host: Bos | place: Iran: Karaj | collected 2018-10
AGGCCGAACTCAACCGCGAGGACAAGGAGAAGAGCACTCAGGAACTGGGCGACTTCATCTTCTCGGTCATCAACGCTGCACGCCTCTACAAACTTAACCCCGATACAGCCCTCGAACTCACCAACCGCAAGTTCATCCGCCGCTTCACCTATCTCGAAGAGCACAGCATACGTATCGGCAAACCGCTCACCGAGATGACTCTCGAAGAGATGGATAAAATTTGGGAAGAAGCAAAAATCAAGAAAAATAAAATGGAAATAAGTAGCAAGTACTCCCCCTCCGAGGTCGAGGGTAAATGGTATCAGTATTGGTTAGACAACAAACTGTTTAGCTCCAAGCCCGATGGTCGCGAGCCCTATACAGTAGTCATCCCGCCACCCAACGTGACGGGTGTGCTTCATATGGGGCACGTGCTGAACGAGACCATTCAAGATATCCTTGTCCGTCACGCCCGCATGGAGGGTAAGAACGCCTGCTGGGTGCCCGGTACCGACCACGCCAGCATCGCCACCGAAGCCAAGGTGGTGAACCGTCTGGCCGAGCAGGGCATCAAGAAGGCAGACCTCACCCGCGAGGAATTCCTCAAGCACGCTTGGGCTTGGACCGAGGAGCACGGAGGCATCATCCTCAAACAATTGCGCAAGCTCGGTTGCTCCTGTGACTGGGACCGCACCGCCTTCACGATGGACGGTCCTCGCAGCGAGAGCGTCATCAAGGTCTTCGTGGACCTTTATCGAAAAGGTCTCATCTACCGCGGTGTGCGTATGGTCAATTGGGACCCCAAGGCCCTCACCGCCCTTTCCGATGAGGAAGTTATCTACAAGGAAGAGCACACTAAGCTCTACTACATGAAATATTATCTGGCAGAGAGTGTGCCCAGTGATTTCGTCGCGGGTGAAGGTAATGTGGTACACAAGGATGAGAAGGGTTACTACGCCGTAGTGGCCACTACTCGTCCTGAGACCATTATGGGCGACGTCGCGATGTGCATCAACCCCAACGACCCGAAGAACCAGTGGCTGAAAGGTCGCAAGGTCATCGTGCCCGTCGTGGGTCGTGTTATCCCCGTCATCGAGGACGATTATGTTGATATTGAGTTCGGTACGGGCTGCCTGAAGGTCACTCCTGCCCATGATGTCAACGACTACATGCTCGGCGAGAAGTACAATCTCGAAGCTATCGATATCTTCAACGATGATGCTACGCTCAGCGAGCGCATCGCCACCGCCCAGCAGAAGTCACTGGCTGAGGCGAGCGTGCCTGATGATTTCGTTATCGGGTTAGACCGATATGTAGGTATGGAGCGTTTCGCCTGCCGCAAGCAGATTGCCGAGGACATGGTGGCCGCCGGCCTCATGGAGAAGATTGAGGATTACGACAACAAGATTGGTTGTTCCGAGCGCACTGGTGTACCTATCGAGCCTAAACTGTCGATGCAATGGTTCCTGAAGATGCAGCACATGGCCGACATCGCTCTCGACCCCGTGATGAACGACGACATCCAGTTCTACCCCGCTAAGTATAAGAACACCTATCGCCATTGGCTCGAGAACATCAAGGACTGGTGCATCTCTCGTCAACTTTGGTGGGGACACCGCATACCGGCTTGGTATTTGCCTTCAGGTGGCTTCGTTGTCGCCGAAAACGAGCAGGAGGCTTTGCTGCTTGCTCGCGAGAAGAGCGGCAATGCTGATTTACAGCTCTCTGACCTCCGTCAGGACGAGGATGCTCTCGACACCTGGTTCTCCAGTTGGTTGTGGCCCATCAGCCTCTTCGACGGCATTCGCAATCCAGGCAACGAGGAGATCAAGTACTACTATCCCACGGCCGACCTCGTAACAGGTCCCGACATCATCTTCTTCTGGGTGGCCCGCATGATCATGGCAGGCTATGAGTACGAGCATCAAATGCCGTTCCGCCACGTTTATTTCACGGGTATTGTGCGCGACAAGCTTGGACGCAAGATGTCCAAGAGCCTTGGCAACAGTCCCGACCCCCTCGACCTCATCGAGCGCTTCGGTGCCGACGGCGTGCGCATGGGTATGATGCTCTCTGCCCCTGCTGGCAATGACATTCTCTTCGACGAGAGCTTGTGCGAGCAGGGCCGCAACTTCAACAACAAGATTTGGAATGCCTTCCGTCTGGTTAAGGGTTGGGAAGTGGCCGACGGCGAGCAACCTGAGGCTGCACGTATCGCTACTCAGTGGTTCTCCGCCAAGCTGCGCCTTGCTGCCGAGGAACTAGCAGACGATTTCTCGAAGTATCGCCTATCGGAAGCACTCATGACGGTCTATAAACTGTTCTGGGACGAGTTCTCGAGCTGGTATCTCGAGATGGTGAAGCCTGCCTACGTGGATGGCAAGCCACAGCCCATCGACCGTGCCACCTACGAAGCTACGCTCCAGTTCTTCGAGGTGTTGCTGAAGATGTTGCACCCCTTCATGCCTTTCATCACCGAGGAACTCTGGCAAGCTCTCTACGACCGCCAGCCGGGCGAAAGCATCATGCGCTCCGAACTCCACTTGCCCGCTGCCACCGATGCCGATCGCAAGCTTGAGGCCGACTTCGAGGCCGTCAAGGAAGTGGTCACCGCCATTCGTGCTGTGCGCAGTCAGAAGAATATCGCACCGCGTGAAGCGCTCACACTGGAAGTGCTCAACGCCAACCCGTTTGCCGACTTCAATGCTCCAATGATGAAGATGGCCAACCTCTCTGCCATCAACGTCGTCAGCGAGAAGAGCAGCGGAAGCGCCTCCTTCCTCGTGGGTACCACCGAATATGCCGTTCCCCTCGGCGACCTCATCGACCTCGATGCTGAGCGCACGAAACTTCAGGGCGAACTCCAGCGCCTCGAAGGCTTCCTCGCCAGCGTAAAGAAGAAACTCCAGAACGAGCGCTTCGTCCAGAACGCCCCTGCTGCTGTCGTCGACATGGAACGCAAGAAGCAAGCCGACGCCGAGCAGAAGATAGCCTCCCTGCGCGAGAGCCTCGCTTCACTTTAGGACACACTTTAAGACACTCACAGAAAGCAAACACAGACCCTCATGCCGCGTCTTCGTCACCTCATAGCCCTGCTTCTGGTGATGGTTGGACTCACGATGTCGGCTGAAGAGCTCATCACCGTCAGCGGCATCGTAACAGACCGACAAACCCGCCAGCCACTACCGCACGTCAGTGTGGTAGCGGTACGCGTGGGCACGGTGACCAACGACCAAGGACGCTTCACGCTGAAGGTGAGTCCTGAAACAACCGCCCTCACTTTCTCCCTCATCGGCTACCTTAGCCAGCGCGTAGACATCACTCGCGACAGACAACTCAGTGTTGAGTTGCAACCTTCTGTCGTCACTATGGACGAGCTCGTCGTGCGGACACTTTCGCCGTGGGAAATCGTCAGTCAGGCCATCAGCCGCTTCCCCTTCAACTATAGCCAGCGCGAGACCTCTTACTATGGTTTCTACCGCGAGGTCATGCAGAAGCGCCGTCAGTACATCAGCATCAGCGAGGCCGTCGTCGAGCTCTACAAGACCGTATACAACAAGAAGACAGACTTCGACGCCGTCGCCATCCGACGAGGACGCCGCATGATGAACATCAAGAGTGCCGACACGCTAGCCGTGAAGCTACAGGGAGGACCGACCCTACCCATACTCGCTGATGTCGTCAAGAACATGGAACTCCTGTTCTACCCCGATGACCTCACCGCCTTCGACTACTCGCTCGAAGGCATACAGAAGCTCGACGACCGCATGCACTACGTCATCCAAATGACGCCTCGTGAGCGACAGCGGCCCTACGCCCTCTTCTACGCCACCCTTTACATCGATCAGCATTCGTTGGCCATCTCGCGAGCTGACCTCAGCCTGGACCTCCGCAACCGGGCACTCGCCACCAACGCCATGCTCGTCTATAAGCCTGCAGGGCTGCGCTTCACGCCGCTCGAGCTGACGATGAACATCTACTATCGCACCGAGGACGGCATCACCTACCTCAACTATGTTCGCAACGAGATACGTTTCAAGTGCGACTGGAGCCGCCATCTGTTCGCTTCACCCTTCACGGTGGTCAGCGAGTTCGTCGTTACCAATATCCTACAAGATGCCCAGTCCATCCGCGGGCGCGACAGCTTCCGCCGACACGACAACCTCTACGATAACGTTGACCTCTTCAGCGAGCCTGACTTCTGGGGACCCGACAACATCATCGAACCCACCGAGTCCTTGAACCGAGCCATTGACCGCTTGCGCCGCTCCGTAGAGCGCACCATCAGCAACTGAAGCGTGCAAAAAACGCTGTCACAATTGTCACAATTGTCACACGGCAGGTAGACATAGGAAGATAAGTTCTTGACTTTCATCTACTTTCATCATCTACTTATCACAAGCGAACCCTCCTAGAAGCCTGCGCGAAGGTCTCCTACAAGGGTTCTGCTGGCCATTTATCTGCGATGATGTGTATTTGTTTGCATAAAAAAGGCCATTTTTTCGTCATCCATGCAACTTTTATAGCTTCTGCGACGTCAAATCGTTATCATACATAGATAATAAAGAAAGAATACACTCGCAAGAAATGCGTAATCGCCATACTCCTGACCATTTTACAACGCTTTAAACGACGAAAAATATGAATAGGATTGTTAGTAAAAGTATCATTAGCGGCCTTCTTCTGATTGTTTCCTTCACCACAGTCAATTGTCAAGACTCAAAGAAAGCGGGGTTCTACAAAGGAGACATAGATACCTCACTACCCATTGAAAGTAAGTATAAGCAGACTGGCGGCGAGGAAGTTGCAAGGGTAGAATACGATAGCGACAATGCCACCATTGGCAAGATTGTCGTAGTCTATCCTCAGTCCCTCCTGAAGTCTGTCCAAGCGTTGCCTCTTGTCAATATCGGCAACGCATCAAATACCACGGCCTACGACCTGATGGAGGCGATGGAGCATTTGGCATCCTGGGGCTTTGTGGTGATAGGCAATATGGACAAGCAGACGGGCACAGGTTCTTCTATGTCGCAGACGTTGGATGCATTTCTTGCGCTTGCAGCCCAGCAGGACAATCAGTTTCATGACAGGATTGACACGACGAAGATAGCCATTGCCGGATATTCACAAGGCGCATTCGGAGCTGTCATGGCTGCTACGGCCTATCCTAATAGTAGAGCGTATAAGGCTGTGTATCTGTGCAGTTGTCCCCAGAAGCAGATAGGCATCAACTTCAAGTGGGGAGCCTCTGACTTCAGCAAGATCTGTGCTCCGCTGCTGATGGTAGCAGGTACGGGCGACTGGGATTCGAAAATCATCAGTCCGGAGGAGGCTTTTCAAGCTAATTTCGACGAGACGACAGGCGACTTTCCCGTCGTTGCTGCGCGCCATACGAGCAAGGACCATGAGGAGATGGGCGGCGAAGGCGACCCTTATATGACAGCTTGGTTTTGTTATTTCCTGAAGGGCGATAGCGCGGCAGGCAAAGCATTTATCGGGGATGATGCTGAGATACTGAAGAATACAAACCGCTGGAAGAATATCAAGAGAAAGAGTTTATGAAGAAGATGTTCGCAATAGCCCTTATCGGCCTCGCCATCCTCGTGATTGGAGCATTTATCGTGCTCAAACATTCCTTTCTGCAGGAGTTCCCGGAACTTCAGGGAGAGCCCGAAGTGGGCAAGTGGTACGAAGTGTCGCCCGATGGAGCCGTCTCTGCCGATGGCTCTCGCTGGTGTGCCTATTTCCGTAAAGGAATGGCCAACAAGATGATGGTCTATTTCTTCGGTGGCGGCGTCAGCGTCGATGCGTATACGGCAGCACGCGGCAGGTCTGTCGTCACTGAAGGCGGATTCTATTCCGACAATGTCAAGTACCAGGACTTCATAGCCACCTGGGGCATCGGCTCACAGGACGAGAGGAATCCGTTCAAAGACTGGTCCATCCTGGCCATTCCGTATGGCAACGGCGATTTCCATTGCGGCACAGGCGACTTCCCCTATACCTCACTCGCGGGCGAGCAGAAAGTCCTCCACCATCACGGCTACACCAACTATGCAGCGGCATTGCGCAGCGTTCTGCCTCTGCTGGGAGAGCCCGAGGCCTTGCTCATTTGCGGCTATAGTGCAGGAGGATGGGGTACGGCTATTCTAGCAGAAGATGTCATTGGTCATTTCCCCTATACACCCAATGTCACGGTATGCGTGGATGGTGCTTTATGCCTGTACAAGGATTGGCGCCAAGTGGCAGAGAATGTGTGGAAGACGCCCGCAGAGATTGCTAACCGCATCGTCTCAGACAACATCATCCTGGATTGTCTGCTATCGTTGCATCGCGATTATGGCGAGCGGGTTAAGATTCTATATGGTTGCTCCGTTCGCGATGAAGCACTCGCCAATGTTCAGACCTATTTTGATGCTCATCGCAACGACAAGGCCACAAGAGCCGACGGCGACCTTCAGCAGCAGAACCTCAAGACCTTTGTGCAGCAACTCAAGGATAACATCCCATCTTGCGGCATCTTCCTATGGGATGATATCATCACGCGACAAGAGGAGGCCCTGACACAGCATACCATCCTGCTGACCGATGATTTCTTCACCGACCGCAGCGGCAACGGCAGCTTTGCCAAGTGGATAGAAGATGCCGTGGAGGGGGAGGTGCATTCCTACGGCCTCGAGTTAGTTGACAAGGTCTATTAGCCTTATCCGCTTTGGCAACTGAAGCGTACAATAAGCGTTGTCACAACCGAAGGAATTCTACAACTCAAAAGACACATAAAAACGGCACGAAAAGACAGGTAAAGTCAGCGTACTATACGCGAAGGGCTATGCGTATAGTACGTGTGAGGCTATGCGTATATACGTGTAGGGCTATGCGTATAGTACGTGTGAGGCGATGCGTATATACGTGTAGGGCTTCGCGTATAGTACGTGTGAGGCGAAGCGTATATACGTGTGAGGCGATACGTATATACGTGCGAGGCGATGCGTATATACGTGTGAGGCGATGCGTATATACGTGCGAGGCGATGCGTATATACGTGCAAGGCGATGCGTATATACGTGTGAGGCTACTGACAACGATGGTTTCTCGCGCGCGTACCTTTATTTGTTTTAATTTCATCAAAAAAAATAGCGGTTTTCATTTGGCATACGAAAAAAAGTAGTAATTTTGCGCTCGATGGTCCTATGCTGAGCCTTTTGGGCAACTGAGCCTTTGTGCGCTAAGCTGTTGGGCGAGGGGCAGTTGGGCGAGCAGCGCCTGAGCAGTGGAACATCTGAACCCCTGAGCATTTGCTTAGGCTTAACTTATTCATGAGCAACAAACAAACTGAATACCGATTATGAAGAAAATGTTGTCTTTCAGAAGATGGGCAGTGCTGATGGCCGTCGGAGTGATGGCTATGGCGGCCTGCCAAAATGGCACAGGCGTGGAGCGCACACGCGATGGCATCATCGTACACCTGACGGAGCGCTCCGACACCGCGGCCCGACAAGTGCGAATCCAAGTGCTGGGCGACTGCCTGATGCGCGTGTCTGCCACTCCCGAGCGGCGCTTTAAGGACACGGAGAGCCTTGTCGTGCTACCACAGCAGAGTTCGGTGGATTTCAACGTCGAAGAGCGCGAGGACTCAGTGTTAGTGAGCACAGCGCGCGTGACGGCTGCCGTGTCCCTACACACAGGCGTGGTCCACTTCAGCGATGCCGAGGGACGCCTGCTGCTGGCCGAGGCCGAGGGTGGGCGCTCATTCCGTCCCATTGAGGTGGAAGGCCGCAAGGGCTACTCCGTGCGCCAAGTGTTCGCCTCGACAGCCGACGACGAAGGCCTCTACGGACTGGGGCAACATCAGTCGGACGAATTCAACTACAAAGGTCGCAACGAAGAACTTTTCCAGTACAACACGAAGGTGTCCATTCCGTTCGTGGTCTCCACTGAGGGCTACGGCCTGCTATGGGACAGCTACTCGCTCTGCCGCTTCGGCAACCCACGCCCCTACGCGCAGCTGGGCGAGGTATTCCTTTTGCGCGACAAGGACGGAAATGAAGGAGCCCTCACGGGGACGTACGTGGCAGCCGACGCTGAAACGCCCTCACTGGTGCGACGCGAAGACTCGCTCTACTTCGAGGTCAACGACCGCGCTGCCCACCTGCAACGGACGGTCAACCTGCCCGAGGACTTCCCCTTCGGCGGCAGCAACGTCACCTACGAGGGTGAGCTGGAGGCACGGGCGAGCGGCCTGCACCGCTTCCAACTCTACTACGCGGGCTACGTGAAGGTCTACGTAGACGACCAACTGGTGGTGCCCGAGCGCTGGCGTGCGGCCTGGAATCCCAACAGTTGGCGCTTCGAAGTGCCGATGGAGGCAGGCTCACGAGCCCGTCTACGCGTGGAATGGCGACCCGATGGCGGCAAGTCGTACTTCGGCCTGCGCGCGATGGCTCCCGTGAGCGACGAGGAGAGCCGTCAGATGTCGTGGTGGAGCGAGATGCAAGAACAGATGGACTACTACTTCGTGGCTGGCGCTACGATGGACGAGGTGGTCAGCGGCTACCGCACGCTCACAGGCAAGGCTCCCGTGATGCCACGCTGGGCCATGGGCTACTGGCAGAGCCGCGAGCGCTACAAGACGCAGGACGAACTGCTCTCGACGCTCGGCGAGTTCCGCAGCCGACAGATACCGATTGACAACATCGTCCTCGACTGGTTCTACTGGCCAGAAGACCAATGGGGCAGCCATGAATTCGACAAGACACGTTTCCCTGACCCCAAGGCGATGGTCGACAGCATCCACGCGCTGAACGCCCACCTGATGATCTCGGTATGGCCCAAGTTCTACGCAGGTACCGAGCACTTCCGCGAGTTCGATGAACACGGATGGATGTACCGCCAAGCCGTCGAGGACAGCATCCGCGACTGGGTGGGACCAGGCTACATCGGTTCGTTCTACGATGCCTATAGCGCCGACGCACGTCGCCTCTTTTGGCAGCAGATGCGAGAGCACCTCTACCCCCTCGGCATCGATGCATGGTGGATGGACGCCAGCGAACCCAACGTGACTGACTGCACCGATATGGACTATCGCAAGGCGCTCTGCGGTCCTACAGCCCTCGGACCGTCGACGCAATACTTCAATGCCTACGCCCTGATGAACGCCAAAGCCATCTACGAAGGGCAGCGCGAAGCCGACGAGAACCGCCGTGTGTTCCTGCTGACTCGCTCGGGCTTCGCAGGTCTACAACGCTATTCCACAGCCACTTGGAGCGGCGACATCGCTTCGCGCTGGGAGGACATGAAGGCACAGATCACGGCTGGACTGAACTTCTCGGTCAGCGGCATACCCTTCTGGACGATGGACATCGGAGGTTTCACCATCGAGAACCGCTACTATGGCGCGCAGGCAGCCTTCGCCAACGGCACTCTGACCGACGACTGGCGCGAGTGGCAGGAACTGCAGACGCGTTGGTACCAGTTCGGCGCCTTCTGCCCGCTCTATCGCGCACACGGCCAGTTCCCCTGCCGTGAGGTCTGGAATATCGCCCACGAGGGCGACCCCGCCTACCGCTCCATCGTCTACTACACACGCCTCCGCTACCAACTGATGCCCTACCTCTACTCGATGGCGGGCATGGCTTGGGCCAAGGACTACACGCTGATGCGCCCGCTGGTGATGGACTTCACAGCCGACCGCCAAGTGCGCGACGTGAGCGACCAGTACATGTTCGGTCCTGCACTGATGGTGGCACCCGTCTACACCTACGGTGCCCGCAGCCGCTCAGTCTACTTCCCTGCAGGTGGCTGGTACGACTTCTATACGGGTCGCTACGTCGAGGGAGGCGAGCGCATGGAGGTGGCTGCTCCCTACGAGCGCCTACCGCTCTACGTCCGTGCAGGCTCCATCCTGCCTATGGGTCCCGTGATGCAGTATAGCTCAGAGCAAGCACCGAGCGAACTGACCCTCTACGTCTGTACGGGCAGCGACGGACAGTTCACCCTCTACGAGGACGAAGCCACGAACTACAACTACGAGCATGGCGACTTTGCCGTGATTCCCTTCAGCTACAACGAGGCGAAGGGCGAACTCGTGATTGGCGAGCGCCACGGCCATTTCCAGGGAATGCTTGAACAGCGAACCTTCCGCATCGTCTTCGTCGGGCGCGACCATCCGCAACCCTTCGGCGAAGAAGGCGCTGGCATCGTCGTCAACTATGACGGCAAGGAAGTGAAAGTGAAACGCTGACGGAAGGAAATGCGTCTGAAACGCTGACGGAAGGGAATGCGTCTGAAACGCTGACGGAAGGGAATGCGTCTGAAACGCTTGTCGGCCGCTCAGAACGCTACTGACATTCAGTTCACCGAGGTGCCATTCTTAGAGCACAAAAGCACGAAGGCACAGAGATGATTTTCTCTGTGTCTTCGTTTTATATGTTTTATGTGTTTAAAAGACAAGGGGAACATATAGCCATTGACCCACAATCACTCGATAGCGCTCGGCGATTTTGTCGCCGAGTAAACCTTCGCCAACTGCGAAGATATTGCCCCAAATAAATGCCTACCGCTTCTTACGCTTGGCCTTGGCGGCTTTCTTTCTTGCCTTTGCGCGCTGCTTAGCCACCTTCGCACGGTCGGGCGTCGGGACGGGTCTATCGATGAGTCCGAGGACGTGGCCATTGGCATCCAGATGCAGGCGCTGACGAGCAAGCATTGAAGCCTGATTGGTGGCTTGCGTGGGCTCGCTCTCGTTGCCCACACGGTCCATAGCGGTTACCGCGAAATAAAGGCCAAGAGCGGCAAAGCGGTTGTAGGCATAGCGCGGTTCGGTAAGGGCCACTGCCATGAGGTTGGCGGGGTCGTCGGTGTCGACAGGCCATTGGCGCGAGGCGTAGACATTGTAGCGCAAGTACGACCGCTCGTTAGCGTCGGAGCAACTCCATGTAAGTTCCTCCGTTTGGTCGGACGTAACGTTGACAGCGATGTCTTCGGGTGCCGACGGAGCCTCGGCATCGAGCCAAGAGCAGGCGGGCGGCAGAGCGGGGAAAGCATAGTAGTCGTCGCGCAGGTAGTCGTAGAGTCCCTTGACGTTGTCGGTGAGAAAACGCGAACGGAAGTAGCATTGACCTGCCAAGCCCTGCTCGCGCAAGTAGCTGAGTTGACGCTGAACGATGCTGAGCGGCCAGTTCTTCTCTGAGCGCGAGAGGAAATAGATGCCCAGTCCTGGCGCTACCTGACGGCTGAAACTCTGCTCCTGCCAATCGGCGGCGAACGGATAGAAATGGTCGCCATCGAAATACATCATGGGGAACAGGATGTCATGAATGCCATCGCGGAGCCAGCCTTCAGCATCCTGATGGACAGCATCGCGGGCATTCCATCCACGAGAACTGAACCTACTGACATCGGCATACTTGCCCACAGGCGAACTGCTAACGCGTACCCACGGCTTGAGCGAATGCGTGTCCTCGTAGATGCGGCGTACAATGCGCGTGATGTTGTCGCGCCGCCAAGCAGCCTTGTTGCGTCCATTGCCATAGCGCTTGTAGGTGGCTGCATCGTTGAAGGTAGCGGCGCCCTCGGGATAGCGAATGTAGTCGAAGTGGATGCCGTCGACGTCATAGCGACTGACAATCTCATGACAGATGCCAACCAAGTAGTCGGCCGTTCCAGGCAGACCCGGGTCGAGATAGTACATGTCGGAGTGGCGGCGGCAGAGGTCGGGGTGCGTCTGCAGTACACTTTTCTTCCCCATCTGACGGGCCACCGCCTGCTTAAAACAAGGGATGGTGACAATCCAGGCATGAAGCTCCATCCCACGACGATGCGCCTCGGTGATGGCAAACTGAAGCGGGTCGTAACCTGGGTCCTGCCCGTAAGTCCCCGTGAGGGCGACGTCCCAAGGTTCGATGGACGAAGGATAGATGACAGAGCCACGAACGCGCGTCTGCAGCAGTACCATATTGACATTGATAGCCTTGAGGCGGTCCAGGATCTGACAGAGTTCCTGCTGTTGCAACTGACGAGTGAAGAAGGAGGTCGCACGTGTCGAAGGCCAGTCGAGGCCGTTGAGCGTTGTCAGCCAGACGGCTCGAATCTCACGCTTCGGAGCTGCCTCCTGCGCGTATGCACGCACATGAAAGCACGCCAGTAGGAGCGCGAAGATATATAGGTATTTGAGGACTCTCATGTCGGAAAAATAGGTTTGTGGGCGCAAAGGTAATGATTTCTGAGATAAAACTGCAAAATGAATAGTGAAAAATCAAAAAAGAATGAAAAATGAAAGCAGTAAAACAGCATCACCGCGGACGCAAAAAGGGGCGGTTTCTTGACAAATCGCAAGTATTTGACGGTTTTTTCGAACTTTCTTTAATAAAATCACGCGGAAACGTGTTAAAATGTATACCTTTGTCGCAGAATTCAGAGATAACTCGTTAAACCATCAAAACAGCACAACAGTATGGACGCAAAAAAAGTTTTGGAAGACCTCAAACAGCGCTTCCCAGGCGAGCCTGAGTATCACCAGGCTGTAGAAGAGGTGCTTGGCACTATTGAAGAAGAATACAATAAGCACCCCGAGTTCGAGAAGGTGAATCTGATCGAGCGCCTGTGCATTCCCGATCGCGTGTACCAATTCCGCGTCACGTGGACCGACGACAAGGGCAATGTACAAACCAACATGGGCTATCGTATCCAACACAACAATGCCATCGGCCCGTACAAAGGCGGTATCCGTTTCCACAAGAGCGTGAACCTCGGCATCCTGAAGTTCCTGGCGTTCGAACAGACGTTCAAGAACTCCCTCACCACCCTTCCCATGGGCGGCGGCAAAGGCGGTAGCGACTTCTCGCCCCGCGGCAAGAGCAACGCCGAAGTGATGCGCTTCTGCCAGGCTTTCATGCTGGAGCTGACGCGCCACATCGGTCCCGACGTGGACGTTCCCGCAGGTGACATCGGTGTCGGCGGCCGCGAAGTGGGTTACATGTTCGGCATGTACAAGAAACTCACACGCGAGTTCAGCGGCGTGCTCACTGGCAAGGGCCTTGAGTTCGGCGGTTCGCTGATTCGTCCCGAAGCAACAGGTTACGGCAACGTCTACTTCCTGCGCGCCATGCTGCGCACAAAGGGTGAGACCATCGAAGGCAAGCGTGTGCTCATCTCTGGTGCCGGTAATGTAGCTCAGTACTGCGCAGAGAAAGTGCTGCAGCTGGGCGGTAAGGTCATGACCATGAGCGATAGCGATGGCTACATCTACGACCCCGATGGCATCGACCGCGCCAAGCTCGACTATATCATGGAACTGAAGAACGTCTACCGCGGCCGCATCCGCGAGTACGTCGAAGAATATCCCACAGCCAAGTACGTCGGCGACGGCGCCAAGCCCTGGTTCGAGAAGGCTGATATCGCTTGCCCCTGCGCTACGCAGAACGAGCTCAACGAAGAGGCTGCCAAGGCCCTGGTTGCCAATGGCGTGATTGCCGTTGCCGAAGGTGCTAACATGCCTTCTACGCCTGAGGCTATCCGCGTGTTCCAGGAGGCTAAGATCCTCTACTCACCGGGTAAGGCCAGCAACGCAGGCGGCGTAAGCGTCAGCGGACTGGAGATGTCGCAGAACTCCGAGCGCCTCAGCTGGAGCTCCGAGGAAGTCGACAAGAAACTGCTCTGGATCATGGAGAACATCCACGACAACTGTGTCAAGTATGGCACCGAAGCCGATGGCTATGTCAACTATGTCAAGGGCGCTAACGTGGCAGGCTTCATGAAAGTAGCCAAGGCCATGATGGCTCAAGGAATTGTGTAGAATTCGTTTCCTCATAAGTTTGTTTGACAGCGGGCCTTCGCAGTGATTGCGAGGGCTCGCTTTTGCGTTGGTCATGAGATTCGCTGTAAGCCTGTTGAGTTGTCACAAGAATGGCATTCGTTTGTACTCCAGCTCGTCGCCATTCAATCCGAGAGCGATTGCTGCAAGTTTTTTGTCTTTCTTTTCGGCGTATTCGAAAAAAGCCGTATCTTTGCGGCCGAAATCCTATGCGAACACTCACTTATCTCGTCATTTTCCTTTTCGTGTCGCTGATGCTGGCCATTGTGCCCAAGGCTGGCGGCTACGTCTGGGACCCACGCTTCATCATTCCAGCCACTGCAGCACTATTCACGTTGCTGGTGTGGTTGGTAGCCCGTTTCGTGGGTACCGACCGCTCGGCGTTGGATCTGATGGTAACGGCAGCCTTCATTCTGCTGTTCGCCCCTGGTTCGCACCTCTTCTTCTCGCGCGACGAGGATGCAATAATCGAGTTGTGCTCGCAATGCATCGTCCCTTTCTTCCTCACGCAGTACAAGCGCATTAGCCGCAAGGACTTCCGACGCGCTTACGCACTGATGTTGCTGATGGGCATTTTCTGCAGTTTCACACACGACGGCATCACACTGCCGCTGTGCCTGGCCTTCCTTATGCTGGCTTGGCAGCGGCGCAACGAGTTCTTCCGTCTGGCCTGCTGGCCGATGGTGGCGGGTTGGTTAGTGGGAACGGTGTTGCAGTTCGTCACCCGCAATCACTTGCCCGACCTTCGTCCTGATTTGCTGGCGCTGACCAACCGCACGGCGGTGGTGCTAGGTACGTTGTGGGACACGAAGGTCTTCGTAGTGGCGGTGGGGCTGACGCTTTGGATGACGACGACGTCATGGGGGCGCGCCGACTTGTGGCGCGTGCTGCGACGCCAACGACTGATAGCTTACAGTCTGGCCTTTGCTTTGGCCTGCGTGCCGTTTGCGCCACTTGGCATCGACAATGCAGTCACGGGTGTGTGTTTCTTTGCGCTGCTGTGGTTGCTGCTGTTGTGCCAGGGGCTGGAGCGCCGCTTTGTCGGTGCTGCCAGAGTTCGTAGGAGTTGATGATGTTCTGCCAAAGTACGTAGCAACCTGCACCTATGCTGGCGATAGGCGTCAGATAGACATAGGCTATCCAAATGGCTAACCCCGTATTTTTCTGAAACATAGCCTGTCCCGTGCAGACCGGTTCACCCAAATGGCGGCCTACGAGCCGACCAATACGGAATTGCACGAGCGAGGTCAATAGCGTACAGAAAGCGATAGCGCCGAGCATGAGTGCAGCGGCCTGACTATGGACGATGTTCTTGGCAGTGATGCCGGTAGTTATGGACAACGAGAAAGCCCAACAATAGAAACCGAGGTCGGGGGTTTGCATGAACCACCGATAGAGCGGTCGCACCCAATGGCGAACAATTGCGCCAAGCACAAGAGGCAATAACAAGACGGCAGCCAAGCGACGCAGGATGGCCATGAAAGCGACAACGAAGGTTGCGCCTGCATGCGGTTCTATCAAGGGAAAAACAGCGGGAATCAAGACGGAGGTCACCACCGATGAGAGAAGGACGAAGGTCGTCATCTGCGTGAGGTCGCCTCCGAGTTTGGCCGTCACCACAGGCGAAGCTGAAGCACAAGGTGCTATCACACAGACGAGGATAGCCTCCAACAACAGTTTGATGCCATAGGCCGACTGGATGCCGCGACCCTCGAGGGCATAGACCGCACCGACGATAATACCTACGAGCAACAGCTGAACAAAGATGATGACGACATGCCAAGAGCGCAGGCGCATCAAGTGGAAATCGACCTTCGAGAAAGTGATGAAGAGCGTCGCAAAGATGGACACCGGCAGCAACTGCTCCAAGATGGGGCCGAGTACATCGGCGGCAGGGGCCAGCGCTGGCGTGAAGGCGAAGAGCAGGTAGAGGGTCGTCCCCACAACGATGGCCACGGGCAGCGTCCAATTCTTGAGAAAACGCAGAAGGGAATGAATCATTTGAGTTTAGCGAGCGTTATCACCTGTTCGCAATGCTCGACGACAGCCGGGCGATGGGTGATAAAGATGAGTGTCGGCTTGACCGCGAGTTGCTGGTGATGCTGGAGTAGGTTCTGCAACAATTGGCGTTCAGTAGCCTGATCGAGCGCACTTGTAGCCTCATCGAGTAGCAGGATAGAACCTTGTCGCAAGAGGGCACGTGCGATAGCGATGCGCTGAGCTTGCCCCTCGGAGAGGCCTGCCCCACCCTCACCGATGCGCGTGTCGAGGCCGTCGGGCAGGGTCGCCACAAAATCGGCACAAGCGAGGTCGAGTGCCTCCTGCATCTCGGCTTCGGTGGCATCGGGCTTGCCCATCTGAAGATTCCAGCGGAGCGTCCCGCTGAAGAGCGAATTGCCTTGCGGGACATAGACGAGATTGCAGCGCGTGCGAGGGCTGACGGGCATCGCATCGGCTGCCGTACGATAGATGAGGACTTCGCCTTTATCGGGTTTCAAGAGGGCGAGTATCAAGCGGATGAGCGTAGTCTTGCCTGCGCCCGTCTCACCGAGGATGGCCGTGGCCGTGCCTGGGCGGAAATCATAGGAAGCATGCTCGAAGATCTGACGGCTGTGGTCGTCGTAGGCAAAGGTAACATCACTCACGCGGATGCCTGCTCCTTCAGCAAATCGAATCGGTTCGCCATCGTCCTCGGTAGGCGTCTCCTCAAGCTCCATCAAACGCTCGGCTGCCGTGAAGCTGCTGATGATAGAGGGGATGAAACGAGTGAGTTCGCGGAAGGGGCCTTGAATCTGACCGCACAACTGGATGAAGGCAGTCATCATGCCAAAGGTGATGGTGCCGTCGGCCAAGCGATAGACACTCCAAAGGAACGTGAACAGGTAGGCACCACCGAAACCTATATTCAAGACCAGATTGGATGTCGATGAGAAGAGGGTGCGATGACGGACCTGACTGCGGAGCGTAGCTTGCAGCTCGGAGAGCGAACGGACCAGCAGGGGTACGCGCTCCAAGGTCTTGAGGATGAGGCGGTGCTGGACGCTCTCCTGCAGAGTCGACTGGATGCGGCTGTCGGTCTGCCGGACCTCGCGGGTGATGGCCCGCATGCGGCGAATGTACAACCGGCTCAGGAGGATGAAGACAGGCAGAATAACGGTGACAGAGATGGCCAGCGTGGCGTCCATCGAGAAGAGGAAGAAGAACGCGCAAACGAGTCGGACAAGTACGGCGAGCGCTTGCGGAACGGTATCGGTGACGACGGTGACGACGGTCTGGCTGTCGCTGACGAGGCGGTTCAGGACATCGCCACTGTGGCGCTTCTCGCGGCCGTGCCATTCGCTGCGCAAGAGATGGTCGAAGATGTGTCGCTGCATCCTGTTCTGAGCCTCAACGCCCAGGAGGGCAGCTATCCAACGGCCCAGATAGCCAAGCGCCATCTGCAAGGTCATAATGCCCACAAGCAGCACGCCAGCCCCGAAGAGGGTCGTCGGATGAGGCAGCGAGGTTGCGGCGTGACCGGTGGCTATGTCAATCGCTAATTTTGTCGCCCAGATGAAAGCAAAATCCAAAGCTACACGAATAATCCCGCTCATCGCATTGATGAACGACTGCATTTTCACTTGCTTGAAGATTCGCCAGAACCAACGCAAGATGGTAGCCGTAGGTATAGTCGACTCTTTCTTTATTAACTCGTCATTCGCCATTTGCTTTCGTCATTCATCATTCGTCACTCGTCACTCGTCATTCGTCATTCACCATTCGCCATTCGTCACTCGTCATTCGTCACTCGTCATTCACCATTCGTCACTCGTCACTCGTCATTCGTCACTCGTCATTCATCATTCGTCATTCTCTCAAATCAGCCCCCCACATAAGTTTAGCGCGGAGTGTACGGAAGAAGCTCTGCCCCGGACGTTTCAACACCTTAATATAATAAGGTGCGCGGCGGATGGTCAGTCGGACGTCCTCGACGCACTTCTCGCTGCGCCCATCGAGCGAGACGAGGAAGCGGTGGTTGCGCGCCGAGACGGCGAGGGTGATGACTGCGTCGTCGGTCAGCGTCAACGGCCGCGCCGTCAGCGAGTGCGGCGCCACGGGTACAAGCCCCAGAGTGCGGCTGCCAGGCTGCATCACTGGGCCACCCACCGACAGCGCATAGCCCGTCGAACCCGTGGGCGTATTCACGATAAGTCCGTCAGCCTGATATGTCGTCAAGTATTCGCCGTTGATACTCACCCGAATGGAGATCATCGACGATACATCGCGCTTGAGCACAGCGACCTCGTTCAGCGCAAACGGATAGCCTTCGGGCGCGCCGCGGTCGTACTCCAACTGCAGGACACAGCGCTCTTCGATAGCGCAACGCCCTTCGTAGATCTGCGCGATCACCTCCTCGATATCGTCGGGCGAGATATCAGCAAGGAAACCCAATCGCCCCATATTCACGCCGAGGATGGGAATCTGCTTGGCACCCACGCGCCGAGCGGCCTCGAGGAACGTACCATCGCCACCCATGGAGATGGCGAAATCAGCATCGAAATCGTCGCCTTCGATGAGTTGCACCCAGTCGGGGACAGCTATCTGGAGGTCCCGACTCAGATAGCGATAGAAATCGGCGTCGATGAGCAGAGCAGCTTCACGCTCCTCCAAGAGGCAGAGCAGTTTCTGCACGGAGGTCGATTTCTTTGCTTGGAAGATATTCCCGAAGAGAGCGAAACGGAGCTTACGCATAGGCAAAACCAGAAGATACGAAATGAAAGGCGCAAGCTGCAAAGTCGCGCTGCGCTGAAGGGGAAACCGTAGTGAATGGGTGGAGACAACGGGGATCGAACCCGCGACCTCAGCGTTGCGAACGCTGCGCTCTAGCCAGCTGAGCTATGTCCCCTGCGCATGGCCTTTGGTCGGTTAGGCTCGGCAAAGATACTGATTCTTTTGCAAACTAGGCCATTTTCGTCGCAAAAAAAATGATAATTTCTTTATTTCTTCTTGTTTTACCACAAAAACACTATCTTTGCACCGAGATTACTTAAATACTCATCTATTATGTCAACAAAACTCAGCGTGAACATCAATAAAGTTGCTACCCTGCGCAACGCGCGGGGAGGCAACAACCCCGATGTCCTGCGGGTAGCTTTGGACTGCGAGCGCTACGGTGCACAGGGCATCACCGTTCATCCGCGTCCCGACCAGCGCCATATCCGCTACCAGGACGTACGCGACCTCCGGCCTCTGCTCACCACCGAGTTCAACATCGAGGGCAATCCCATCTCGGAATTCATCGCTCTCGTGCTTGAGAATTGTCCGACGCAGGTCACCCTAGTTCCCGATGGTCACGACCAGATCACGAGCAACCACGGCTGGGACACTCGCACGCACCTCAACTTCCTCACTGACGTGACGGCGCGCTTTCACGAAGCGGGCATCCGCGTGAGCATCTTCGTTGGGGCCGACGAGGAGATGGTCGATTATGCAGCCCGAGCTGGCGCCGACCGCGTGGAGCTCTATACCGAACCCTATGCCAAAGCCTACGCCGAGGCGGTCGCCTCTCACGATACCGCAACGGCCTCCGGCTCCTCAGCCGGTTTCGAAGAGGCACGGGCCGCTGCTATCGCGCCTTTCATCAAGGCGGCCAAGGCAGCACGTGAATGCGGCCTCGGGCTCAACGCAGGGCATGACCTCAGCCTGCAGAACCTCGCCTACTTCCATCAGCAGATTCCCTGGACCGACGAGGTCAGCATAGGTCACGCCCTCATCTGCGATGCGCTCTATCTGGGCCTCGAAGAGACCATCCACCGCTATCGAGCCGAACTGAGGAGTTAGTTCCTCGGCCGTTGTGCTTGCTTTTCATGGCAGGCAGCTTTCTTTCATCGCGGCCGTCGCGCTTCTTTTCCTTGATTGGCTGCCGCAATGCCCCGCTATTCATTGTGGGGTCCCCTACCCTCCTTCCGCAACTATAGACCCTTAACCATAAAACCAAGAACCACCATGGTTTACCTATTTTTCGCAACAGGCACCGAGGAACTGGAAGCCCTCGGCACAGCCGACATCATCCGCCGTTCAGGCATCGACCTGCAGATTGTCTCTGTCACAGGCGAGCGCACCGTCGCGGGCGCCCACGGCATCCGCGTGACGACCGACGCCCTCATCGAGGAGATTGACTTCTTCGAGGCCGACATGCTCGTCCTCCCAGGCGGTATGCCCGGAGCCGCCAACTTTGCGGCTCACAACGATTTGTGCGAGCGCATTCGCGACCACGCCTACCTGAATCGTCCCGTAGCCGCTATCTGTGCCGCACCCCTCGTACTCGGCCGTCTTGGCCTGCTCGAAGGCAAGCGCGCCACCTGTTATCCCGGCTTCGAAGCCGAACTGCGCGGAGCCACCTGTACAGGAGCGCTCGTCGAGGCCGACGGGCAGTTCATCACGGCGAAAGGCCCTGCTGCCGTCTTCGAGTTTGGCTATGCCATCGTCGAGCATCTGAAGGACAAGGCCACTGCCGACGCGCTGCGCGCGGGCATGCTCTGGAGCGAAGTGCGATGACCGACTACGCCATCATCGTCGCCGGCGGTAAGGGACTGCGCATGGGCACAGACCTGCCCAAGCAATTCCTGCCCATCGGCGGGAGGCCTGTGCTCATGCACACACTCGAGGCTTTCCATCACGCCTTGCCCGACATTCGGCTCATCCTCGTCCTCCCAGCCGAACAACAAGGTCTATGGGACGAGCTCTGCCGCCGCCACGCCTTCACGCTCCAGCACAGCGTCGTCAGCGGCGGTGCTACTCGTTTCCACAGTGTCAGCAACGGCCTCAGCGCCATCCCGGCGTCGGTCAGCGAGGCCGTAGTGGGCGTTCACGATGGCGTACGACCGTTCGTGTCGGCCGACGTCATCCGTCGCTGCTACGCCGCAGCCTGTCAGCGCGATGCCGTGGTGCCCGTGGTGCCTGTCGTCGAGACCGTTCGCGAGCTCACGGAGGGAGCTTCCGTCACCCGCGACCGCAGCCGGTTCCGTCTCGTCCAAACGCCCCAGACCTTCCGTCTCTCGCTGCTGCGCCGCGCTTACGAGCAGCCTTATCGCGAGGCTTTCACCGACGACGCCAGCGTCGTCGAAGCCCTTGGCGTGGACGTGACCCTCGTCGACGGCAACCGCGAGAACATCAAAATCACAACGCCTTTCGACTTGACTGTGGCCGAGGCTCTGCTGACCGACCAGCATGCTGCCCTGCAGCCATAGCCTTAGATTCTGACATACGCCTATGTTAGCAAAGACCCATAGCGCCGCCGTCTGCGGCATCGAGGCTCTTCCCGTGACCATCGAAGTGAATGTCGTCCGCTCCCAATCAGAGGGCGGCCGAATGGTCATTGTAGGCCTGCCCGACAGCAGCGTCAAGGAGAGCAACAGCCGCATCGAGGCTGCGCTGACCAATATCGGCATCGCATTTCCGCGGCAGAACGTGACCGTCAACCTCGCCCCCGGTGACATCCGCAAGGAGGGCACGGGTTTCGACCTGCCCATCGCCTTAGGCATCCTCATGGCCAATGGCATGTTGAGCACAGAGCGCGTCGACCGTTTCATGGTTCTGGGCGAGTTGGGTCTCGACGGCAGCCTCCGTCCCGTCCGTGGGGCGCTGCCTGTCGCCATCAAGGCGCGCGCCTTGGGTTACGAGGGACTGATTGTGCCGCAGCCCAACGTCAACGAAGCGGCTGTCGTCAACCGTCTGCAGGTCTACGGAGCCTCCACCCTCCAACAGGTCTTGGACTTCTTAAATGGCAAGCCGAGCCTGGCCCCTACGGTCATCGACACGCGCGCCGAGTTCTATGCCCATCAAGGCGACTACGACCTTGACTTTGCCGATGTCAAGGGTCAGGACAACGTCAAACGCGCTTTCGAGATAGCAGCCGCTGGCGGACACAACCTGATTATGGTGGGTCCTCCCGGCGCGGGTAAAAGTATGATGGCGCGGCGCTTGCCGTCCATCCTGCCGCCGCTCTCGTTGGCCGAGAGTCTCGAGACCACGCAGATCCATTCCGTCGCGGGCAAGCTCAAAGGCGGCACGGGATTAATCACCGAGCGGCCTTTCCGCGCGCCGCATCACACGGTCTCGCAGGTCGCCCTCGTTGGCGGAGGAGCCAACCCGATGCCGGGCGAGATATCGCTGGCCCATAATGGAGTGCTCTTCCTCGACGAGTTGCCTGAGTTCCAGCGCGCCGCGCTCGAGGTGCTGCGCCAGCCGCTCGAGGACCGCAAGATCACCGTCACACGCTCCAAGTACTCGATCGAATATCCGTGCAACTTCATGTTTGTGGCTTCGATGAACCCCTGCCCCTGCGGCTACTACAACCATCCTACTAAACCGTGCCAATGCACGCCCGGACAGATCCACAAGTACCTCAACAAGATCAGCGGCCCGCTACTCGACCGCATCGATATACAGATTGAGATAACGCCTCTCTCCTTCGACGAGCTCAGCCGTACGAAACCGGGCGAGCACTCTGCAGCCATCCGCAAGCGCGTCGTCCGCGCCCGTGCTATCCAAGAGGAGCGCTACCGTTCACTCCCTCCCGGGGAGGGGAGAGACCGCATCCACTGCAATGCTCAGATGACACCTGCACTTATGCGGCAGTACGCCACGCCTGCGCCGCAGGACATGCCTCTCCTCCGCGAGGTAATCAACCGCCTCCAGCTCAGCGCCCGCGCCTACGACCGCATCCTACGCCTCGCTCGTACCATCGCCGACCTCGAGGGGGCCGAGCAGATTCAGACTCACCACTTGACCGAAGCCGTAGGCTATCGTAACCTCGACCGCGAGTCCTGGGGCGGATGAGAGGGGAAGTTGAAAGGTTGAAAGGTTGAGACGTTGAAAAGTTGAAACATTGAAAAGTTGAAAGGTTGAAAGGTTGAGACGTTGAAAAGTTGAAAGGTTGAAAAGTTGAAAAGTTGAAAAGTTGAAAGGTTGAAACATTGAAAAGTTGAAAGGTTGAAACATTGAAACGTTGAAAGGTTCTTCAGACTCGCTTCGCTCGAAGACGCGTCCCTTAGGAGCCGAGCGGAAAGGTTGAAAAGTTGATAAGCGTAAAACGTTGAAAAATTGAAAGATAAAGAGAACATCATACGCATAGCACTCATCGGACTGGGCGACCGCGGTCGCACAGCGCTGCGTCTTTTGCTGCCCGTGGAGGGGGCACGCATCACGGCGCTCTGCGATGCCATAGCCTCCAACGTCGTCATGGCTCGTCAGCTGTTGGCGTGCGACGCTGATATCGCATGCGCAAGCGGCCCCGAAGCCTATCTCGAGATCTGCGGGAGAGATGATGTGGACCTCGTCTACATCTGCAGCGACTGGGCCTCGCATACGCCCATCGCCGTCGAAGCCATGCGCCAAGGCAAACATGTGGCTGTCGAGGTCCCTGCCGCTACTACCCTCGACGAGCTGCAACTGCTGGTCGGCACCGCCGAAGCCACCGCCTGCCACTGCTTCCTGCTCGAGAACTGCTGCTATGACCTCCAGGTCGTCAGTGCCATTGCAGCCATTCGCAGAGGCGAGATAGGTGACATCGTTCACGCCGAAGGCTGCTATTACCACTCTCTTGACGACCGCTGGAACGCGTGGCGCCTGGACATCAACCGCCGCCGACGCGGCGACCTCTACCCCACTCACGAGTTAGGCCCCATCTGCCAGGCGCTCGACATCGGACGCACGGACGCGCTGCAGACGCTCGTCAGCATGGACAGCCGGCCCTTCAGCGGCCCGCTCCACTATCGCCGCTTCTTGCAGCAGGAGGCGCCCGACTTCCAGAACGGCGACCACACGACAACGCTCATCCGCACCGCCCTCGGCCGTACCATCCTCCTTCGTCATGACGTCATGACTGTTCAGCCCTACGACCGCACCCTCACCTTCATCGGCACGCGCGGACGCATCGACATCCATGACGTAGGCCGACCCTCCCATGACGAGATGACCATTGCCATGAACGCGGCCCTCATCAGTGCCCTGCGCGAAGGACGCCCGTTGGACATCAGCGTTCACGACCTCGCCCTCTGGTGCAGCGTCATACCACTCTCCGAGCTGAGCATCGCCAAGGGCTTCGCACCCGTCGCCTTCCCCTGAGACTTATTCGTTCCCTCATGACTTCACTATACAAACTTATTCTTCAACATAACTCATAAGACTATGAAACAGATGAGACTATTTCTGACCATTCTGATGGCCATCGCGTTCATGCCGAGGGCATGGGCCGAGACGAGTTGGACAAATACTCATGTCTTCGTTAAGGATGTAAATGTCAATGGCGTCGCCTACCAACTTTGTCATGTTTATACCCGAGAGGCAAAGATTGTCGAAGTCGCTTTTACTGGAGGATACCAAGAGTATTCGACTAATCTTACGGAGCAGTACTATGCTTCTGTCTTGGGGATAGAAGGCTCGGGAGAAGTGGAAATTCCAGGCTCCATTTTTGACGGTAATCAGGAGTATCAAGTGAAATATATCGGTGTGCATGCGGAACAATCCTATCACTCCGCAATCAAGGAATATACTTATTATTTTATGGGTACGAATACAGCATATACCACTTGCGAGTATTACAATCTAACAGAAACACCTTGTACTGTCAATGCCCCTAACGCTACCAAACTGACATTTATGAAAGAAGTCACTTTCAAGGGGACACTCAGTGCGCCGATATGCACCGACATCGTATTCAGGAACTATGCCAGGATTAAGGGGAATTGGCTTTGCCCCGAACTCACATCTATAGATTGTGCAAGTGTATTTACTTTCATGAATGGAAGTGGGTTACTGACCTGCCCGAAATTGAGGGAAATAACCTTCCACGGCGTGACTCCTACTTTCACGGGCGGTTGGAGTGATTATTGCACAGCGCCAGCCAACTACATCACCGTCTACCTGAACGAGAGTCAGGATGTGTGCAATCACCTTCACCAGTATTCCACGGTATGGAGCGAGTTCAAGGCGGTGTCTCCATTGCCCGACCAGACAAACCCCAACCGCAATGTCTCTTTCACCATCAAGGGCGGGCGCGTGAAAGTGGGCGACAGCTCCACTTATATTCTTAGCGACGCCAACTATCAGGTGGAGCAATTTTCCGACTTCACCTTCCAAGTGACAAAACTTTACGGCAGCGACTATCTCGTCAAGAGCGTGAAAATCAACGGCGAAGAAATGCTCGACGCGATGACACTGACGCAGGGCGCGACCGATGCCTTGAGTTACTACAGCTACACCATCTCGCCGGTCATCAATGATGTCCACATCTCCGTCGAGGGCGAGAGCATTTATGACCGGGCCTACGCCATCTGCAGCGTCGGAGGTACGTGTAAGTGGAGCACCCAGAGCCTAAGCATCATCATGCCTAACCAGAATTCATCCATTCGTTGGCTCAAGAGCAGCGAGACGCCTCCCAGCCTGATTATCGTTCCCAGCGAAGGCTTCACGCTCGACCGTTTCTACTACAACAATTACGACAACACCTACCGCGTCACCGACAACGGCGACGGCACCTACGCCTACGAGATGGCGGCCGACGCCAAAGTCTCAGTTGTGTTCAAGGAGCTACCGCCTACGACGACCTGGAATGTTTCGTTGTTGAACAACGAGCAGTCAATATCGGCGAAAATGATTGACAAGCGTACCGACGAATATACTTACACCCTCACGGATGGCGAGAATGTCGTATTGGACAAGCCGAAGAGCATCACCATGAGAATCGACGGAACCGGCACGCCGATGGTGGTGGCCGATGGCGTTGACATCAGTTCGTGCTTCACCCTCAACACTGAGTGGTTCGGGGAGATGGATGAATATGGCAACCCGATCACCGTAGACTATTATTCCGGTGAGATTCCTGCCGAGTGCATGGAGGCACAAAACTGGGTCATCGGACTCAGCAATGAGAGCCAAAAAGTCTGGGCTGCAACATTGAAGGGCGAAGCCGACGGAGGCTCTTTCGCCCTGGCTGGCGGAAGCCTGGCGGGCAAGCTGAATCTGAGCAATGACAACCGCGAGGGCATTTTCGTTGACAATGCTTCCAACCCGACGACTATCGCTCCCGGCTTCAACCTCACGAGCACGTTAGCCGTACCCAAAGGCTACACCTTCAGCGTGAAGTTCAACGAGACCGACCTCTCGGACTATTATACGTACAACAACACCACCGAATCGGCAGTCACCTATGACGCCGTCTTCGATGGGAGCCAGCCTGACCTTTCGGCTCTCGTCTGTGACGGCACATGGGTGATTGAGTTCGCTAAAAGCACGGCCGACATCATCGCTTTTGCCGATGCCAACGTGAAGGCCATCTGCGTGAAGAACTGGGACACCGACCGCGATGGCGAGCTCTCGAAGGCTGAAGCCGCTGCAGTGACGACGTTCATCGACAGCAAGACCAATAAATCATTTTTCAGAAACAACACTACGATTACCAGTTTCGATGAACTCCAGTATTTCACAGGCCTGACAAAAATAGGAAAGGAATATTTTCATGAATGTCGTAATTTGAAGAGTGTCATTTTACCATCGACGATTCTTTCTATAGATGAGTATGGATTCTATGCCTGCGGCCTGGAGTTTATCCGCTTCCCGTCCAGCTTGACTACATTAGGGCACTTTTGCTTTAACGGTTCGAGCTTAAAGACTGTGTATGTGCCGAAAACAATAACCAATATTGGCACCGCCGTTTTCTCTGGCCATCAGTTGCTCAGCATCGCGGTAGATCCTGAAAACACATTATTCGATTCCCGAAGCAATTGCAACGCAATCATTCGGAAAAGTAATAATTATTTGATCGCAGCCTGCGACAGCTCCATCATTCCCGAGACCGCAGCTGGGATAGGCCCATGGGTGTTCAGCTCCTCCAGTAAAAAGGAGATTAATATCCCTGCTAGTGTGTCAAACATCGCTGCTTATGCCTTCAACAACTGCTTCGACCTGAGAAAAGTTGTCATGAACAGTAGGACTCCTTTCCAGTTCAGCAATTCTATGTTCTCAATCAATGCCAGCGGCTCCTACGAACATCCAGTCCTCGTTGTCCCCAAGGGAACAAAAACCGCCTACGCAGACAAAGGTTGGAAATCCGTTGCCGATGGAGGCTTTTTCAAGGATGTGGTTGAAGCCGCGCCCGAGGCAGGAGGTCTTCTCGGCGATGTCAACAACGACGGCAAGGTCACTATTGCCGATGTGACCGCCCTCGTCAACATCATCCTCGGGAAGTAGAAAACAGGCCTCTCTCCTTACCCCCTGCCGCTCGAACTTGTTCGCTTCTTCGAGCGAAGCGAGTCTGAAGAAAGACTGAGTGTCTTTGCCGAAGTAGCCAACCGTTAGGGAGGGGGAGCCGGCGAGGTGGTCGCCTTCAAGAAGAGCAATCCTCTTTCCTCATCCCAACGTTCTCATCAGAAAGGGTGTGCGCCAACAGGCGCCGCCCTTTCTGGCATTGTCCATTGTCCATTTGTCATTGTCAATTTGTCATTGTCCCCCTTTGCCATTACCGTCTTCTGCGGCGTCCCGTCGCTTCGCTCCGTGACTTGCACAAGCCGATGGCTGCACCCGTGCGCTTTCCGAGAACACTCAGTTCTCGGAAATGCTCCGCCATTGTCAATTGTCAATTGTCCATTCCTCGCCCGCTGGCGAGGCCTATATGCCGGCTGCGTGCGCTCCCAGGCAGGTGAGCAGGGCCGTGATGACGGTTACGATGAATTGACCGATGGTCTTGATGGTTCGTTTAGTGCTTTCTTTCATGGTTGTGTGTTTTTAAAAGGCCCACCCCCTGCCCGTGGAAAGCCCCCTCTCTGCCCCTGTTGGGTGGGGGTGAGGTGAGTGGGTGGGGGCTGACGCCGTGGGGAGGGAAAGGTTACCTGTCAAGGGGTGGGCTCTTGGTTAGACAAAGATGTGTTTGTGTTTGAAGGGAAGGTTGGCGCTTCTTCGGTAAGCGTTCAGGGGAAAGAGGGGAAAGAGGGGCAGAGGGGGCGCTTTGGGGGGCGCTGTCAACCCGCCCGTATGGGCGGGGCACCGCGGCCGTTCAGAGGGGGCACGGCTTTCACTGCGCCAGCCCTCTCCCCCCTCCCTCCCTCATTTCCTGAAGGTGACCGCTCCCTCCCTACAAGGGAGGGCGGGGGGAGGGTCTTTTTTTTTACGGCTGCGTCTGCTCCTCTTCGGGGTCGGTCCAGTCGGCAGAGGTCTCGCCCTTCTTCTGGGCCTTCTTGGCGGCAGCCTGCGCCTTGCGGGTGATGACGTACTCGAAGCGGAGGTCGTCGACGTCGAAGTCGAGGCCGCTGCCCGTCTCGAAGTTGATGTTGTACTTCTTGATGTTGGCAG
>JAEEGL010753762.1_pt1 | contig 28116 bp, 24 predicted proteins | sample 9134231 | NCBI WGS metagenome assembly JAEEGL01 (sample SAMN16246548, study PRJNA631951) | gut metagenome | biome: gut microbiome; feature: rumen; material: fiber-attached | host: Bos | place: Iran: Karaj | collected 2018-10
CATCGCTTGCAACAAGTCAAGTCTTTCCTATTGACGATAATGACGCAAAGAATACGCTCAAAATAAAAAACGATGGAAAAACAGAAATATACTTACAAATTAACGAGTTGCGCAATAAGGGCATCGTTACCTATAAAGGCTCTTTAGGATATACTCTATTAGATAAAAACGGAAATGTGGCTGTAGCACAAAAAGGATCACGGTATGCAGACATTGAAGGAATCCCCATCACTTCCTATTATCCTACTTATTACCTTGGGATCATTTTCCCTTCTGATTTCCCTGCAGGAGTATATTCATTAAAGGCTACTTTCTCGAATACAGAAGGTTCTGCTTATACGCCCATACTCTCCACAGGCGAAACCAATCTTACGACCGTAATAAATACGGGTGATCAAATTTTCGTATATGCAAAAGACGACAACAAATACGAAGAAAAATATGCACCCTATGGCATGACCGTTGTAGCAAACAGTAGCAGGACGAACCTTACGCTGTCTTGGAAGCAACGCTCCAAACCTTCGAAGAGTAGTTATATCGTTTTTGTTTGGAATGAAGATGGGATGAAATATTACACGACATCTTCAAAGACGCTCACGATACCGTCTCCCAATGCAGAAGACACCTATTCGTGGGCTGTTGCGTCGGTGAGTGAGGCAGATATGTTGCACTATCAAATCAGCTTGGGCGAAGATTTCTCACCCTCCACAACACCAACGGGCGTGGAGAACGTAAAAGAAAAAGGAATAGACGTACAAGTGTTGGAAAATACTATTGTGGTTAATACACCGCAGAACACGACCATCTCGCTTTACGACGTTGAGGGAAAGTTGTTGCAACAGAAGCACCATATATGCAATGCGACGTTCCATGTCGTAAAAGGCGTTTATATCGTAACAACGTCTGAGAAAAAGCAAAAAGTGTTAGTACAATAGTAACTTTTTCTTGGATAGTATCTTTTCGGGCAGGGATAGCATTTCTGCCCGATTTTTTTGTATTTTTCACTATTAGGCAGAAGCATTTCGAAAAAAAACTGTTTATTATATATGCAAATCAAAGTACAAAATGTAATTTTGATTTTTTGCTAAAAACAGCAAGTTTAGCATAATATTGCGGTTGCATTTTGGGTTATAAGAGTTTTCCTTATTTCGGTACTTTTATATTGATTTCGTATTTCTATTTGATATTCAATAGGTTAATATGATTGTGCGACCGTTCCTTTTTTGGTAGTCAATTACAAGCCATACTTTTGCTTGGTTGTGTTGATGGTGTTTTTGCCTACGATATAAGCATAGCATGCAACGGGTATAAATTGCAACACTCTTGTCCCCAATCCATGGCGTATGGTCTGCGTCTTACTCGTAACCAACGCTTGTGTTATATCATTCTGCGACATGAAATAAAGGAGTGATATCAACTCTTCTGGATGCTCTGCGTAGCGGTCAGACCATTTCACTTCAACAGCCCAATAGGGTCTCTGACGTGCCAAGTCCATACCGACAATATCCACCTCTCCTTGCTGCGTCTTGCTTTGTCGCCAGTTGGCATATGCAATATCCACCCCCAATCTCGGTATCCATTGTGCATATACAGCCGTTTCTACCATATTTCCGATTTCTGTGTCTGTTTCAGTAATGGGTTGGAAAAGTGCACAACGTAGAGACGGGTTTGTAAGATAAATCTTGAAACTCATTTCTCGTTGGTAGCGTTTGGCGTTATCGTCGGTACGATGAACGACTTTAATTAGGAATGCCGCTTCCAGATATTCAATATATTTGCGTAATGTGTCTTTACGTACACCAGATTCTTTGGACATTCTCTCGTATGAAAACTGGTCTCCAGAATGATAGGCAATCATCGTAAAGACAGAGTTCAATTCTTGTACATCTTGAATACCATACAAACTGGGAAGATCACGCAGTAATACCTTATCAATGATATCATGTCGGATAAATAGTCCTGGGTTTTCTTGTATTTTGTCGGAGAAAACCACTTCTGGATAGCCTCCATAATTGATATAGTCAATAAAAAGTTGGTTGAGTCGGTTGATGTCTATGGTTGTATAGAAATCTACTTCGGAATCATACCATTGCATGTGTTGTGGGATGAGCAGATTTTGGTAATCTTTTAGGTGTATATACTCATAGAATGTAAGTGGAGGCAAAATAAAGTCGGTAAAACGCCCTGCACCGCTCTCGTTACTGCGTTTTTTTAGTTCCGCTGCGGCAGAACCAGATACCACAAAGCGGACATTGTGATAAGTATCCACCAGCGATTTGAGATGTACTTCCCAATCCTTGAGGTATTGTATCTCATCAAAAAACACATAGTATTGGCTTTGGTCATTCGGTTGCTTTCCGAGCATTTGCTTACACAAATTGAATAATTGTTCCAAAGGTATATGATTGTATATAGGTGTTTCTACGGATATATAGATAATATTCTGTGCAGGTACACCTTCTTCCATTAGTCGTTGGATAGTATGGTAAATCATTACCGTTTTTCCTACGCGTCGTGGTCCCATCAAAACAATAGAACGATTGATAGAAAGGTCAGTTACTAACGGATAAAATATATCCATATACATACGAGGACGCATCTTGCTGAAAAACTCAGGTATCTTTCCTTCCGTCCACCACGGATTGTCCACTCGTAAACGACCGATAATTTGTTGCTCTAATAATGCCGTATATTCCATATAAGTATTTTTATATATCACAAAAGTACTAATTTAATGCCAAATAAGAAAATTATTTTATATTTATTTTGAAATTTTAATGCAAAACAAGAAAAATTTATTCATATTTATTTCCTATTTAGTTAGTGAGCTAATTCTATTCCAGTATGATATGCTGATAGTTTTTTCTACTGCCTTGTGGTAGACGATGCAAGCACGATAACCGTGATTAATAACCCAGATTAATCAGTGAATATGATGCGGACAGGGTAGTCCCAATCAAAATATTCACCTTGCCGTTTTTCAAAATAAAGCAGATGTCCTTTTTGCAAAAACCTCGTCCTTTAAAAATATATTTTTTGCAATTAAAAAAAAGTTGTACTTTCGCAACAATCGCGGGGTAGAGCAGTGGTAGCTCGTCAGGCTCATAACCTGAAGGTCGTAGGTTCAATTCCTTCCCCCGCAACTAAGTAAAAGCGAGTATCGTTGAGGTATTCGCTTTTGTATTTCCAATACACCACTTTTTACGAGTTCCGATACGCACGAGGCGTCATATTCATGTAGGTTTGGAAGAAACGATTAAATGCCGTTGAGGACTCAAAACCGAGTGCAAAAGCTATCTCTTTAGCGGTTTGTGTGGTCAATTTGAGACGTGATTTGGCATCGGTTAAGATGGCATTAACAATGAGTTCGTTGGCTGTTTGACCACTCACTTTTTTGATGGTAGAACATAAATGAGGCAACGATAAGTGCATCCTATCAGCATATTGTGACACAAAATGCCATTCGTGATAGTGATTCAGCACCAACTGACAATAATCTTGATAAATCAACTCTTTGCGGTCTTGCGGGTGCAACGAAAATTGCTTGTGCTCCAACAAATAGGTGTTGTAACTCACTTGAAACACATTAAAAACCGAAGCCATGATGTCCGAAGTGAGCATAGAAGGCGTGCAATTAGAGGCTTTTGTCAGTACCAAAAACATATTTTTAAGCACTTCGGCTTTTTCTTCGGGGACGTGAATAACGGCATTTTTGCTCACCATACCCGTTTTGTCCGTTATGGTGCGTTGTACGGAGTTTTTTTGTGAAAAAGCATGCGAAAAAATGATATAATACACGAGTGCGTCTTCCGAAAATTTATGGATTAAAAGGAACGTACCTGGCTCAAAGTAAATCAGGTCATTTTCCGCAAACTCGTACGGTGTTATGTTAATCGTGGCTTTTGCAGTGCCTTTCACAATCAAAGCATACACGCCACACATTATTTTACAGGGGAATCGACCATATTCGTTCAGAATTTTCCCGCTTGCGTCTCCAATTAGAAAATCCCTTGGACAGTCCAATAAAGGTACATCTTGCTTTTTCATAACTCATTTTTTTACGAAAATAGCAAAATATTTATAATTTTAATGCATTAGTTAAAGAAAGTGCTATTTTTGATAAAAATAAAACCATTTTTTTAATGATAATCGAAAAACGAGAACATCAAAAGGAACTATTTTGTCCCGCTATATTAGATTTTAAATCCTATGTAATAGTTGAAACTATAGTTGGTGGGTTCGTTGTAACCAAAGCCTGGAATATACGTTGGCATACTCCCCGAAGTATTTTTCATTTCGTCCGTGAAAAGGATTTTGATGCGGGCACACCAGCCCATGTAAAAACATTTATACACTTGCACCTGTAACGAAGCCACTATCTCAAGCCAACCATCATAACGAAGCATTTTGGGAATGTCGACCGGTTGTTGCTCGGTCCAATATAAATTATTCGTTGTTAGCCCTTTGAATTGGTAGTTTTGCAGAGCGTTTGCATAGCGTACCCCAACCGTCAGATTACTTTCGCTTGCGGGTTCCTTCATGGGGTGAATATCCAAACCAACGCGTAAAAAGCCACCTTCCCCCTCGTATTTGCCACCATCAGCTTGCGTTTTAGCCGTAACATAACCTCCTTCTAACGTTGGGAAAAACCGATTTTGTAGTCGGATGCTCATCGCCATTTCATAACTTTGGATGTCCATTTTGGAACGCGTCATCTCAAAAATCGTGTTGCCAATATCCACTTTGAGCAGCAACCCTTGATAAGTGGCAGAATCTGCATACTCTTTGCCAAAAACGGTGGCGAAGGTTCCCAAAAACAATATGCAAAAAACGAGGCGTTTCAAGGTTGTAAATGAATTTTGATGTTATCTTGTAAGGTCGTTTCCACTGCACTATTGATGATTTTTGCCGTATCAATGCGAGCCGTTACGCAAATCGAATCAATAATATGATAAACCGCACAACCACACGCCAAACTGATAAAATGTGTGTCGTTTTGGTGAAAAATCGTGAGGGTGTCGTGCTTTCCGTTAAAAAACAATGTATATTGTGTTGTGTTTACATCTTGACGAAGCGGCACAAGGATTGATGTCACGGATGAATTGGCATTGTACAGCACCAAGTCATTGTCACAACCCTGCACGATTAACGTGTCGATGGTAGCGTGACTGATGGGTATTTGCACCAATACCTCAGTCGGCAAACGGCATGTCGTGTCGGGTTTGCAAGCAATAAACACACAAAAAGCGAGTGTAAAAACTATATTATAAAAGTGCTTGAACTTCATTTTTTAGGCTAATTAAAGCTATTTGATGAGGCGTTGTGCCGTTGGATTTGTACGCTTGAATCAGTGCTTTGGCGTATTCGAGGCTCGACGTGTCGGGAGCAATTTGTGGCGTTACAGCAGAGATAAAATTAGCTACTTCGTCGCGTGCTAAAAGAATTTTCTGCCACAACTCGTTACTCACGTAGATTTGTTGACTCATGTTGTGGTCAAACTCCATCTTAATGGTTTGAATCATACGCTGTTGTATTTGTGCCACAGTCATTTCTGCAACGGGCATATCACTCAATAAATGTTCGGGTGTTGTGCGTTCCAGAAGGAGCGTTAAACGTTCGTAGGCACGCAAACGGATGGAAGAAATCTCTTTTTGTGTTTTGAGTTTCAACTCCCATGTGCGTTTCTCGGTTTCGTTCTTAAATAATTTGTGCATCACGATCCATGTTGCGAGAAGCACGATTAAAGCGGGAATGCAATACTTTATTATTTCCATAACTTATTCTTTTGCTTGTAAAAACCATTTCCAAAACTGTTCGCCTGCAAGGGCAGCCCCTTTGAGCGTAAAATGAATTCCATCACTACCTGCTAAGCCTTTTTCTTGCCAATTTGCCATGCCACCCGCACCGTCCATCATCTGAAACAAACTATAATATGCGATGCCGTTTTGATGGCAGAATTGTTTGAGTTGCTCATCCAAAATAGGAATGATAATGGGCGATTGACGTTTGCCTTGTAACCGCAGGCACATATCGCTCGGTCCGATAAAGATAAAAGAGGCTTGCGGAGCACACTGACGCAGGTACTGGACTTGACGTTTCATATCCCGAACGTATTTTGTCACTTTCGCTTCATCGGTCAAATGCGGGACGATATTGCCTCCAAATTGCAGAATGATTAGTTGCGTGTTGGTGCTTTGGAAGAAATCGATGAGTTGTTCTTGGTTGATTTTGGTAAAGATAAGTCCAGAAGAGCCTCGCATCGCTACGTTATCCACAATGATTCCTTTATCCGTTTCCAACGAAATCCCGTACACATCGCCTTTCCCAGCCAGATGAATCGAGATTGATTTTTGCAATGGAATAGAAACCAAATCGTGGTATGCAATCTGTTCGTCATTGGTCGTCACAGTGCCTTCGATACCTTCGGAGGTTATAAGACGCACTTGATTAAAAGGCTTTACGGGTGTTTTTTTATTACAATTTACTTGAATCTCCATCTCTTCGCTACCTTCTACGCGGTCGTTGTCCATCACAAATACTTGTCCCATCGGACCATACAAGCCGTTTTCTCGCTGTTTTTTGAAAAGGAAGGCAGTATAATTAACGATTCTATCGGCTTTGGTAACTTCTTGTTGGTTTTTATAGGTGATTTGTTTGTATGTCAACGAATTAACTCTTTTTACCAAAGTCATCATTCCGGGTCCTCCACCACCATATCTTCGTTGCATATTGTTTCGGAAAATGGCGGTTATTCGGTCGCCTTCGATTTGCGAATCACCATAATGCACCACACGGACGGGACCTTGTTTACATTGCTTTAATTTACTTAAGAATTTTTTGACAACTCGTTTATCTACATCTTCCATCACCAAATCCACCGTTGTCTCTTTGGGAATAACAATCGGCTTCGAAGGAACAGGTTCAGTAATCTGAAAAGTGCTTGATTCAGTAGTTGAACTTTGGGATGTTTCTTCTTCCGTTTGCCCAGAATGCAGAACAGTTAAAAAAATAATCGCAACGATAAATACACATGCAAAAGTCGCAATGTATATGAATTTCTTCATAAATTAGCAGTTTAATCAACAGTAAAAACGCAACTCGTTTGCGAAGGTAGTTTTTTTTGCTGAATCAAAAAAGTATTTTTAATTTTGCATTGTTTTTGCAAATTGAATTTATAATTAAAATTATGAGTATGAAAAAAGTATCTTTTATGGGAATGTTGCTGTGTGTCTTTCTTCTTACCAGCAATAGTTACGCTCAAACCATGTCTTTAGAAGAAATGTTAAAAGATTCTATTATTTTGGAGGTTGCTGATGATAAAATTCCAGCGTCAGAGTTCTTGTATATGTTTGATAAAAACAATTCTACCCCTAACAATCCAAAGTATGAAACGGAACGTTACTTGGAATTATTTATCAATTTTAGGCTCAAGGTGCATGACGCTTTGCAAAAGAAAATCGATACGACTTCTAATTTTCAGCGAGAATACAATAACTATCGTCATCAGGCCGTTGCAAAGTACTTGCGAGATGACGAAGCCATTGAAAAGTTATGTCGCGAAGCATACGACAGGCTTAAATTGGATCGGAAAGTGGCACAAATTGCCATCGAATGCAAAGATACGACCGATGTTGCCAAACGAGATAGTGCTTTGGCAAAGATTCAAAGGATTCGTCAACGGGTTACGACGGGTGTGATGCCTGAGGGCAAAAAGAGAAGGTCGGCAATGAAGCCCGAAAACTTCTTCCAAGTTGCTGTGGAAGCCTCCACCGATAACTCGGCTCGCGACTCGGGTAGGATAGGTTGGGTGGTTCCCTTCCGCTTTGTATATGAGTTTGAAAATGCGGCTTACAACACGCCTGTTGGTCAAGTGAGTGAAATCTTCCATACGAATTATGGCTATCATATCATTTATGTAGAAGAGGAAGTACCACACAAGGAGGTGCATTCTGCCCATATCATGAAACGAATCATTGACGGCGATACGGCTCGTGCAAAAGCCCAAATAGACTCGATTTATAATTTGTTGAAGAACGGGAATGACTTTACAACCTTGGCCACGAATTTGAGCGATGATGCAGGAAGTGCAGCCAAAGGTGGCGATTTAGGTTGGTCGTCAGTGGGTCGGATGGTGGCTCCGTTTGAAAAAGCCATCTTCTCAACGCCTGCTGGTCAACTGTCTAAGCCTTTTGCTTCGCAGTATGGTTGGCATATAGCAAAAGTGATTGATGTCAAAGAAGTGGAGCCTTTTGAGGCCATGCATCGCCAATTAGAAGCAGCCGTCTTGCGAGATTCACGCGTGTTGGTTGCAAATCGTTCGTTCATAGAAAAAACAAGAAAAGAGTATAACTTGCCCGATACCATGTCGGTAAAAGGCGTGTACGATTACGCAGATGAGCATATCGCGGATAAATATCCAGACCTCAAACCGTTGTTGAAAGAGTATTACGATGGGATTTTGCTTTTTGAGGTTTCTATGAAGGAGGTTTGGAGTCGTTCCACAGACGATGTGGAAGGTATAACGGCCTTTTTCAATTCGCATCGCAAACAATTTAACTGGGACGCACCACGCTACAAAGGTTTTGCTTTGCAATGTAAAGACGAACGCGTTGCTATCATTGCCAAATCAATCATCAACAATGCTTCGGCGAACGATTCGATTGAGAATATCTTGCGTAAACGTTTGACGATTGATGGCGTTGAGTATGTGAAATTTGAAAAAGGCATCTGGAAACAAGGCGAAAATGCGTTGGTCGATGTGTATGGATTTAATTCCAAGAAAGCCACGTTTACACCCTCACCCGATTATCCATACGTTACGGTGGTGGGTAAGTTGCAACCCGTTGGTCCAGATGACTACACCGATAGACGTGCAGACGTAACGACAGCCTATCAAAATCAGTTGGATAGAGACTGGATTGTGAATATGTTAGGGAAGTACAAAGTTACAGTACATAAGCCTGTAGTGGATGCCATCAAGGCAGTAAGAGATAAATAAAGCGTTTGTAGTTTGCAGAGGAAATCAAAATACGTATTTTTAATTGTTAGCCTTGTCCTGTTAGGAAGTATCGGGTTGGTTGCGTTTTTGCTCCGTGTGCGAGTGGATTTGACGGCTGACAAACGGTATAGTTTGCACGATTCTTTCAAGCAGGTCTTGCAAGAGGTGGAAGAGCCATTGGAAGTAACTTTATTTCTGAATGGCTCCTTAAATTCTGGTTTTAGGAAGTTGCGAAATGCCGTTGCGGATTTGGTAACGGAAATGCAAGTTTATGCCCCTATCAAGTACATTGAAGGCACCAAAGAGCAGGCTAAAAAGTTAGAAATCACCCCGACCGTCATTCATGAGCGACAATCGGATGGCAAAACCGTCCAAACGACCGTCTATCCATACGCGGCAATCGGTTATCGGGATAGGTTGCTGTGTGTGCCGTTGTTGCATAATAATCGCACCATTAGTGGCGAAGAGAACCTCAATCATTCCATTGAAATGTTGGAGTTCTTGTTTGCCGAAACCATTCATACGTTGCAGTTGCCTGACGTGCGGAAAATTGCCTTTTTGGAGGGACATGGCGAACTGAATGAGCGAGACGTGTACGATTTGACGGTGCAGTTAGCCCAGTATTTTGATGTAGATAGAGGTGTTATTGATAAGGACGCTTCGGTGCTGAATGCTTACAAAACGATTATCGTGGCTCAACCGCAAAGTAAGTTCTCGGAACGCGATAAATTCATTGTAGATCAATACATTATGCACGGAGGTTCGGTGCTGTGGTTGATGGATGGTGTACGTTTTTCGTCTGATATGCTTGCCAAAGACGGCTACACGCCCATCATCGTACAAGATATGAACCTCAACGATATGTTTTTCCGCTACGGTGTGCGAATCAACAACGATTTGGTGCAAGATATGCAATGCCTGCCCGTGCCAGTGGACGTGAGTCAGGGCGATGCCGAGCCTAATTTCCAGCCTTTGCCGTGGACCTATGCACCTTTGCTACTTACCTCACCCTCGTGCCCGATTACGCGAAACGTGATGCAAGTGAAGGGGACTTTTGCCTCGACCCTCAATGCTGTTGGCGAGGACGATGGACTTGCTAAAACCCTCTTGCTGTGTACCTCTTCGGCCTCTCGCATCACCCCTGCACCTGGGAAGGTGGACCTGGCTGATTTTACCTCCAACCCTTCGGCTTTCAAGTGGAGTTATCTGCCGGTAGGTGTGTTGGTGGAGGGTAGTTTCCCGTCCTTTTTTGCCCACCGAATGCTACCCGATAGTGTCGAAAACATGCTCCCGTTGCTCAAACAAAGCGTTGAAACGAAGCAGATTTTTGTGGCGTGTGGTAGTGTGGCACGCAATGATTGGCAAGAAAATATGCCCTTGCCGGTAGGGTATGATCGATATACAAAGATGCAGTTGGGCAACCGTGATTTTTTGGTGAATGCTGTTTTGTATCTTGCGGGCGACCAAGCGTTAATCGCCTTGCGGAATAAAGTGGTTTCGTTGAGGCTGATAAATGACAAACAAGCCCACTTGCAACGATCTACCATTCAAATTGCAAGCATTACGTTGCCTCTTTTGCTTTTGTTGATTATAGGATTTTGTTTTAACTTCGTACACCGAAAAAAATACATCTGATGAACCGCCTAAAAACATCTTTATTATTGCTTTGTTGCTGTTTTTACACGCAACTTGTTTGTGCATCAGATTCGTTTTTGGATTATGCCGAAAAGATGGCCAACTCGCAAATGGCTAACGAAGAAAATCTATGGCGTGTAGGGGCTGTCAAAGGAATCAATTCCTGGAACGCCAATCAGGCCATACTTGCCAACGCTTTCTTGGACTTATACGAAACTACCCGAGACACAACCTACAAGCAATATGTGCTTAACTTAGCGGATTATTACATCAATAAAGGCGACATAAGCACCTACAATGGCACGCAATTCAATATATTACAGTTAGTGGGTGGAGATTATATCTTGCGATTACGGGACTTGCAATCCAATTTTTATTACACCAAAGCGGCGATGCTTTTGCGAGAACAAGTCAAACTGCAACCCAAGACATTAGATGGGATATACAATATGAGCACGGTCAATACGATTTATGTCTATTTAGACCGACTGAGTTTTGCCATTCCATTTATTGCCCGCTGTGCTAAGACGTTCTACGACAAAGAGATTTTTGACGCACTAACCGACCAAATACTCCTGATTGATGCCCACACCACAGACGAACAAACGCGATTAAATTGCCACTTTTGGATAGATGATGAAACGACCGATTACGCTTTGACCTGCTCGCAGTATGTCTGGGGCGTTGCACAAGGGGCGTTCATGATAGCGATTTTGGACGTGTTGGATTACTTGGAAGAAGACCATCCCAACCGTAAACAGTTGATTGATATTTTCAAACGCCAATGTAAAGCGTTACTGGAAGCACAAGAGCCCGAAACACACCTCTGGAATCAAATCCTCAATATGCCTTATATCCAGACGAATTATATTGAGACGTCAGGTTCGGCCATGTTCTGCTATGCGATGGCACGAGGGGTGCGAAAAGGGTATTTGAGCCCAGACTATCTTGATGTGGCGACAGAGAGTTTTACAGCATTGTGTGAAAATTATGTTGGCACAGACGCAATGGGGAACTTAATACTGAATCATTGTTCGCCGTGGATTAACCTATCGGCTATGAGAGCCCCTTCGAGCCAGTTTGCCCTGTATTTCAAGGAAAATTTTAAACAAAACACGCCGATTGGTGTGTCCGCTTTCATTCGGGCGGCTGCAGAGTTGAGCAAATTCGAAACCCCTAAAAAGCCACAACAAGTAACGGAAATGAACATTGCCTTTTTATTGCCTTTCCAAACCTCTATGGCGAACCGCGACCCGAATGCCGACCGATTTGTGGACTTTTATGTCGGAGCCTTGATTGCTATTCAAAATCACCATGATGACATGCCGATTCGCATACACACGTACGACACCAAGAAAGATGTTGCCACGATAAATGCTCTAATTAAGAGTGGTGAATTGGAGCGAATGGACGCAATAATTGGTCCCGCATACTCTTCGCAGGTAGATTTGATGGTTTCTTACGCAAGTAAGTACAATATCCCGTTGTTTATTCCGTTCACCGCAAAACTCAAAAACAAAGAGCAGTACAGCAACGTGTTCCGCTTTAATTCATTGGAAGAAGAGGAAACCGAAGTGATGATAGACTACTTATTCAAACCCGACCAAAATATCCAATGTGTCTTTGTGGAAGGTGCTATGCCCGACAATATAAAATCTATCAAAGAGCAACTGACGCTACAAAATAGACCTGTTGCGACAACGAATGTCTATAAAATTTTGTCGGATAGTATGTTTATGGATTTGGACTCCAGCAAGGAGAATATCCTGTTCTTCAATACCGATAAGTTTGCTGATTTGCATGTTCAACTGCCTCACGTCAAAAAAATGATTGATATGGGCTATAAAGTTACGATGTTTAGCCGTTTTTCGTGGCAAAAAGAGACCACCAGCATTCCGCAAATCTACACTTCTATTTTCAAAAATAAATTCCAAAACGAGAACGAGTATCGTGGTATCTTTGGGAAATACTTCCACTACACGCACCCCGTTACCAAACCACGATACGACTTAATTGGCTATGACTTAACAAGTTATATTATACAGTTCCTCAGGACCTACAAAACTTCGTCCAACTCAATGCAGCAAATAGTGGACATGGAGGTGTACAATGGCGTGCAAACGGACATCCATTTTATGGAATCTACGTTTGGCAAAGGCTACCGAAATAGTAACATCAACGTCATTCGAACGCATTGAGAAAGATAGTTTTGTATATTGTCTTGGGACTTTTCCCGCTGGCTTTGTTGGCACAACCGCGATTGGAACGCGAGGAGATTTACATCGGCGTGCACGGTGGTTTGATGATGTCTATGGTGAATTTTAACCCACGTATTGATGGTGCGAATAACTTGATGGACCCGCTGTTGGGTAAGAATGGAGGGTTGGTTTTTCGCTATTCGGGGCATCGTTGTTGCGGCTTGCAAGTGGAGGTGAACTACTTACAACGCGGTTGGCAAGAGGATGCGGAGGCGACGGCTTTGACACCTGCCACACATTACGAACGCCAATTGGACTACATCGAAGTGCCTTTTTTGAGCCATATCTACTTCGGTTCGGAGAGTTTTCGGGGCTTTGTGAATCTGGGACCGCAAATGGGCTATTGTTTTGCTTCACAGGAAAGTGGCGAACGCCAAAGTCAATATGAAGCCCAATATGAAGCCATCAAAAAGCCGTTTGATTGGGGTGTTGCGGGTGGATTAGGTTTGTATTTTCGGAATCGTAAAGTGGGTATTTTTCAGATAGAAGCACGCTTTGATTATAGTTTTGGGCATCTGTTCCCAGTTCGCAGACGGAATTATTTCAAGCAAATCAACACGATGGACCTAAGCGTGAATTTCGGCTATTTATTCCCTATAAAATAGACTTTCACCTTTTGAGAAAAATAAAATAAAAGTTCAAATCACGACCTAAACCGAAAATTGAACTTCTATTCATTTTTGTTGCAAAATCTACTTATTCGTAGTGTCGGATACGCACATCAATGCCCTCTTTTTGCAGTTGGGTCGGAATATCTTGCAGGTTCGTTTGCCCGTAGTGGTAGGGGAATAGCACCTTTGGACGGACGGTTTTCGCGGCTTTGATAAGTTGTTTGGGCGTCATCGTGTAGGGTTGGTTACACGGCAAAAATGCGATGTCAATGTTTTTGATTTTTTCCATCTCGTCGATGTCTTCCGTGTCGCCCGCGATGTAAATGCGTGTGCCGTCCAACGTAAGAATATAGCCATTATCGCGTCCTTTGGGGTGGAACTGCAAGTGCTCTTTGGTGGTGTTGTACGCAGGCACGGCCTCCACGCTCAAACCGTCTGCTATCTGCTGTTTGTCGCCATTTTTCAGCACCGTCCCCAAGCCCAAAATCTTCGCCGACGAAGGGTTAGCAAACAGTTGCGTGTTGTCTTGCCAGAGGGTTTGGATGGCGTTTTTGTCCAAATGGTCGTGGTGTTCGTGCGTTATGAAGATATAATCAGCTTTTGGCATCGCCGCATAAGCGATTTTTTTGCCGTTGTATTCACTCACGGGGTCGATTTGAATCTCTTTGTTGTCGTACTGAATACGTATGCTTGCGTGGGTCAAGGCGTGTAGTTTAATCGTTTTACCACTCGCCGTTTTAAAAACATCCACCTCGTACAAATCGGCTTTGATAGGCATATTTTGCTCTTTCCATGCCAGGATTCCACCTTTGAGGTTGACCGATTTATATTTTTCGGCTGCCATCATTTGAGCGGCTGCAGCAGAGCGTCTTCCACTTCGACAATAAACCGCAATCGTTCTGTCGGTGGGAAGCATAGATTTGACTTTTTCCATAAAATCGGGTTGTTTAAAGTCAATGTTAATCGCATTTTCGAGATGTCCTTGGTTGAACTCATCCGCTGTTCGCACGTCAAGAATGATAACATCTTGATTTTCAATCAGTTCTGCAAACGTTTTCACGTCTGCATTTTCAAAACTCTGCTGGCTACACGCATTCGTCAATCCGAGCGTTCCCAACAAACAAAGCATGATTTTTTTCATAATTCCGATAAATTTTTGTGCAAAAGTACAAATTGAATAGACAAAAAACAAAAAAATCACATCGTCTAATTCGGTAAAAATAAGTGTGTTTTTGCCCCTGAATCGCATTTTATCTATCAAAAATAAAATTTGTGCTACGCAATATACCAATTTTAATACGTTTTATATGAATGAAAATATAAAAATCCACCTATCTTTGCACCCGAAAATTAAAACCAAAAGAAGAATGAATTATTTTGTAAAAAACTTGCCGTTTGTTGTGCTGTTGGTGCTGTTTGGTTGCCATAAAAACGCGAATCAAACCGAGCCGTTGCATTGTGTCGAAGTGATTAAACCACAAATGGTTGCCAACCAAACCAAATTGACGTATTCGGGTAAAGTGAAAGAAAATAAGCAAATCAACGTTGCTTTTAAGGTGGGTGGTCCGATTGATAAAATCCACGCACAAGTGGGCGACCGTGTCCGCAAAGGGCAACTGCTTGCCGAGATTGAATCGTCTGATTATCAACTGGGGGTGATGAACTATGAAGCCCAATACGAGCAGTTAAAAAACGAGGTGGAACGCCTTACGGTGCTGTACGAGAAGAAGTCGGTTTCACAAAATGACTACGAAAAGGCGATTGCGGGCTTGAAGCAGTTGGAAGTAGCGGTGCAAGTTAATCGTAATAAATTGAATTACACCAAGTTATATTCTCCAGCCGATGGCGTCATTGTTGCGGTTAATTACCATGCGTCCGAGTTGGTGGATGCGGGTATGGCCGTTTTTTCGTTGATAGAAGACAAGAATTTACAAGTTATTTTTGATATTCCAGCGTCTGTGTATGCCCATCGTGCCGATTTTGCACAGTTTGAGTGTTACACGACCTTTGACCCCCAAAATCCCATCGCGATGCAACTCGTTACGGTGGTTCCCAAAGCCGATGATAACCAATTGTACCGTGTGTATCTGCGTTTTAATAATGCGACTAATCGCTCTATCACGCCAGGAATGAACGTGGAAGTGAATATCTTGATGAACCAACCTGACGAACAAAAAAACGTTTCGGTGCCTTTGCGGGCTATCTGCCAGCGAGACGAAGAGACCTTTGTGTGGGTGGTTAATGCCGATAGCACCTTACGCAAGCAACCCGTCGGGATTGCCAACATAGATATGCACGGGAACGCTTGTATCAGTGAGGGTTTAGACGGGACAGAAAGTGTTGTGCAGGTGGGTGCTGCAACCTTGCAAGACGGCGAGCGGGTGCGTATCCTGCAAGAAAAATCGGCAACCAATATCGGAAATCAACTCTAAATAACCCATTATGGAAAGGCTAACGAAATTTTTTATTGAACGCCAAACGCTCTTTTGGTCGTTAATCATTATGTTGAGCGTAATGGGTGTGGCGTGTTTTATGTTGATGCCCAAATTGGAAGACCCCGCTATCAAAGGGAAACAAGCGACTGTCATCGTGCCGTACCCAGGTGGAAGCGTGTACGAGGTGGAATTGAATGTGGCGAAAATGATGGAAGACCAGTTTTTTACGCTACCACAAGTAACCGACATTCATACGACCTGCCAAGAAGGGGTTGCTATTTTCCAAATAACCTTTGATATGAGTGTGACGGAGAAGGATTTGGAGCAATACTTTGATTTGTTGCGGCGTAAAACGAATGACGTGGCTCCTCGTCTGCCCAATGGCACCTACGCACCTATCGTGGTTGATGATATGATGGACGTGTACGGCATTATGTATGCGTTGGTGGGAGATGGGTATGACTATGACGAATTGCTACGGTATGCCAAGATGTTACGCAATAGTTTATTGAAGGTAGAGGGCGTGAAGCGAGTTAATATCGCAGGGCAGCGTGATGAGGTTATCAACATCTGTCTTGATAAGGATAGGTTGGCTATCAACGGCGTTTTGCCCACCCAACTGATGATGGCGTTGCAAAATTTTGGCGACCCGATAAGTAGCGGGAAATACGAAGTGAACCAAGAATTGTACACCCTACACGTTTCGAACGCTTCCAATGATATAGAGGAGATTCGCAACTTGTTGATTACCACATCGGGTGGCAAAGTGGTTCGGTTACAAGATATTGTAGAAAGCGTAACGCTGGATTATGCCTCGCCTCAAACGAATGGTTTCTTTGTGGATACAAAGCCTGCCATAGCCATTTGTGTGGCGATGGAGTCCGATGCCATTGTGCCTGACGTGGGTAAGGTGGTGGAGAAAAAGATGAAGGAGGTGATGAAAAATGTGCCTGCGGGTTTGGCTCTTGAAAAAATCTATTTTCAGCCCGACATGGTTTCCAGCTCTATCAAAGGCTTTTTGCTTAATGTGGTGGAGTCGGTGCTGGTGGTTATCTTGGTGTTGGTGGTTTTCATGGGTCGGAAAAGTGGCATTACGATTGGCTTGGGTTTGCTACTGACCATTCTTATCTCGTTTGCGTTCCTCTATATGTGGGGTACAACGATGCAACGTATGTCGCTTGGGGCTTTCATCGTGGCGATGGGTATGCTGGTGGATAATGCGGTGGTGGTGATGGATGGTATTATTGTGGATAGGAAACGCGGTTTGCCCCCCGAAGAATACCTCTATCGCACGGTTAAAAATACGGCATTCCCGCTTCTGGGAGCTACGATTATTGCTATATGTACCTTCTTTGGTGTTTATCTTGCCGAAGGTTCGGTGGCAGAATATGCTGCAGATTTGTTTCGAGTGATCTGTGTCAGTTTGCTGGTGAGTTGGTTTTTGGCGGTTGTGCAGGTGCCCGTCACTACAAAAGCGTGGTTTGCACCTTCGTATAAAAAGAAAGACGTTTCTGCAACCCGTCGCAACATAACTACTAAAGTTGGGACTTTATTACGGCAAACGATTCATACCATACTTTCGCATCGTTTTATTTCGATTGGCATAGCGACTTTTGCACTCTTGATTTCGGTATTTGGATTCACCAAACTGCGGAACGTCTTTTTCCCTGATTTTAAGTATGGTCAGTTTGTCATCGAATGCTTTTGGCCAGACGAAACAAGTGCCGACTTGGTACGCGATAATTTGTTGGAAATAACGAACAAGTTGCACGAAAACAAAAAAATCATACGCATAGCGGCCTCGCAAGGAAGTGCACCTGCCCATTACTCGCTCGTGCGTCCGATGACTGCAGGTGGCTCACGTTATGGCGAGTTGATGGTCGATTTTAAAAATTATGACGAGATGTGCGAAGAGTTGCCGATTATTCGAGAACAACTACGCACAGAATATCCCGACGCTTATATCCGTATTCGTAAATATAATCTATCCATTAGCACGTCGCATGATGTCGAAGCGGAGTTCACGGGCAATGACCCTGCCGTGCTACGCCAATTAGCCGACCAAGCCGCACAGATTATGCGTCAATGCGAGTATGTGGACCCGTATTCGGTGCAGGATAACTGGGGCCCTCGTGTAAAAAAATGGCAGGTGGCTTTTAATGAACAAAACGGCAATGCGTCCAATATCAGCCGTTCGGACGTCGCCAATGCTCTTGCGGCAGCCACCACAGGGATGCCCATCGGCGTTGTGCAACATTACGATGAAAATCGAATCATTTATCTCAATGTCCGCAACAGTGATGGCTCTAAAATAAAGGATATTTCCAACATTCCCGTCTGGAGCCTTATCAATGTACGCCCTGACCCTATCTCTATTCAGTCTATTATTGCAGGTGGTGTGGAAACGATTTCGGATAACCTATTCCGCACCGTTCCTATCAGTGCTGTGTGCGACAGTATATCGCTTGTTTGGGACGACCCGCTCGTGCGTCGCCATAACGGCAAACGGGCTATCGAAGTGGAATGCGACCCCAATCCGTACAATGTAGATGCCACTCCAGATAAAATTTTAGCGAACATACGTGACCAAATCGCAAGTATCCCATTGCCGATAGGTTACGAATTGAATTGGATAGGCTCTAAAAAAGATGCCGACGAGGGTGTTAGCCAAGTGTTGCAATATGGAGCGTTGAGTATTGTGATTGTGCTGGTGGTTTTGTTGGTTTTGTTTAATTCGTGGAAGAAGTTGGCGATTATCCTTTTGTGCTTACCTTTTGTGGTCTGTGGAATCGTTCCCGCTTTGTTCCTCACCCAAAAACCATTCACGTTTATGGCAATCATTGGTATCATTGGTCTGTTGGGAATGATGGTGAAAAATGCTATTGTGCTTATTGACGAAATTGACCGTTTGCAGACGACAGGCGAATCGATTTATAACGCTATCGTTGAGGCAACCATCTCGCGTACTCGCCCCGTTTTGATGGCTTCGCTGACGACCATTGTTGGTATGGTGCCCTTGCTGAGCGACCCGATGTACGGCTCGATGGCTGTGGCGATTATGGGTGGACTTGCGATTGGAACCCTCGTTACCTTGTTGCTGTTGCCGCTGCTGTATGCCTTGTTTTTTGGCGTGAAAAACAATACCGAATTATTAGAAAATTAAACTATGAAAAAGATATTTGTAAGTTTCGTCGTGTTCGTTTGTGGCTTAAATCTTATGGCACAAGATACCGTTTTTTTATCGTTGCAGGAATGTCGCGAACGTGCGTTGATGTTTAATCAAGACATCACCAAACAAAAGAACGCAAGCAAACAAATGGAACTAACACGCAAAGCCACGCTCACCAACTTTTTCCCGCAAGTCGAAGGAACGGCGATGGGAATTTATATGGGCGATATGCACATGATGGACAATGCGTTTATGTCGGTGGATATGGTGATGAAAGGGGCGTATATGGCTGGTTTTATGCTCACGCAACCCATTTATGCAGGTGGAAAAATCGTAAACGGCTATCGGCTGACGAAAATAGGAAAAGAAGTGGCACAGGAGCAAGTCAGAAAAACAAAATCGGAGATTATTGCCCAAATAGATAACACCTATTGGACGTTTGTTGCCACACTGAACAAAGAACAACTCCTGCAAGAATACGCCAACCAGTTGGATACGCTCATCGAACAACTCACCGCGAGTGTGGAGGTGGGGATGACGACCGAGTATGATTTGATGCGGGTGCGGGTTTCGCGTAGTAACATTGAATACCAACATAACCGCACTAAAAATGGGGTGCAGATGTGCCGACTCTCGCTCTGCCAACAAATTGGGCTTTTGGAGGATACGGCTTTTATCATGCCCGAAAGTCAAATGCCACCCTACAACGACGACTACAAACAGCAAGTTGACCTATCCAACCGTCCCGAAATGCGACTGTTAGACTATCAACTGCGTGCCCAACAACTGCAAGTGAAAATGACGGTGGGAGACTATTTGCCAACGATTGGCTTGATGGCAGGTTATACGTGGTATGGAAATATGAACCTCAAAGCCAACATCGACCCCGACATGAACCAGTACGGGCAGACCTTGCAACAACTGAGTGTCGCCTCCGAGCAATTAGGCATTCAAATGCCACCTTTGAATTTCCCGCACCAAACCACGAACGAAATGGAAGACAAAATGCCTATGGTGATGCTGTCGCTGTCGGTGCCACTAACCAAATGGTCGGAAGGAGCTTTCAAAATCAAAAAAGCCAAGTTAGAGGCACAAAACACGCAATTGGAGGTGCAAAAAAACAAAGAATTGATGCAGTTGGAGGTTCAACAAGCCCGCTGCAACGTAGATGATAGTAAAAAACTCGTTTCGTCCGCTCAGATAGCCCTTGAAATGGCTACCGAAAACTTGCGAATTATGCGGGATAAATATGACGTGAAGATGATTAGTTTGTCCGATTTGTTGGATGCACAAAACCAGTGGCATCAAGCCGAAAGCGACTATATTGAGGCACGAACCCAGCAACTCATCTACCACACGGAATATCTGCGGGTTACAGGACAATTGGAATAAACTACCATTACTCATTTTTTGCTTTTTAAACCGATTTTGCACCCAATGAAAAAAATATTTGGTATTTATTATTTTTTTGTATCTTCGTGCCGATAAAAAATAGATATTAATACTTTCTTAGAAAAAGATGCTCCACTGGGCGATTGAGATGTTCGTCGGTGTACATTGAGAAAGTAAAAAAGATTATTATGAATACATTAAGTTTGAAGACGCTCTCTCTCAGCAAAGAAGCGGCTGTGCAACAGCAAGAATGGCTGGTAGTAGATGCGAGCGACCAGATTTTAGGTCGTATGTGTACGAAGGTGGCTAAACTCCTTCGTGGTAAGTATAAACCTACTTACACGCCCCATGTCGCTTGCGGTGATAAAGTCATTATCATCAATGCAAGTAAGGTGAAATTAACAGGTAACAAGTGGACTAACCGCGTTTATGTTCGCTACACAGGTTACCCTGGAGGTCAGAGATTCTTTACCCCTGCTGATTTAATGAAAAAAGGTTCAGACCATTTGATTCGTCGTGTCGTGCGGGGAATGTTACCCAAGAATCGTTTGGGTGCAAGTATCCTCAATAACTTGTATGTTTACGACGGAGCCGAGCATAATCATCAGGCTCAGAAACCTAAAACTATTGATATTAACACATTAAAATAATAAAGTATGGAAGTAATTAATGCCTTAGGTCGTCGTAAATCGGCTATTGCACGAATCTATGTTAAGAGTGGGCAAGGTAATATAACCGTCAATGGACGCGAATTAACGCAGTATTTTCCTACCGCCATGCTTCAATACGTGGTAAAACAACCGCTTGTTAAGTTGGATGTACTTGAAAAATACGACATAAAAGTGAATTTAGTTGGAGGCGGATTCAAAGGTCAAGCCGAAGCATTGCGATTGGCGATTGCACGTGCCTTGATTAAAATCAATCCAGAAGATAAACCAGCTTTGAAAGCCGAAGGATTTACAACGCGCGATGCACGTATCGTGGAGCGTAAAAAACCAGGTCGCCCAAAAGCAAGAAAACGTTTCCAATTCTCCAAACGTTAATACTAACTGTAAATTGCGGAGATTCTGCAAGGACTACTCCGCAATTCTTTTGGTTGTGCAAAAGATAATGTTTCTGTGGGAGAAAATGAACAAATCTCTCATTAACGCAACGACCAAAAGCAAAACAAATTAAAATAAATAAAAAAATGAGAACAAATTTTGACCAATTGCTTGAAGCAGGTTGTCATTTTGGACACCTCAAGCGTAAATGGAATCCCGCAATGGCTCCTTACATTTTCATCGAGCGTAACGGAATCCATATCATTGATTTGAACAAAACCGCTCTGAAATTGGACGAAGCGGCTGAAGCTATTAAAAACATAGCTCGTTCGGGTAGAAAAATCCTCTTCGTAGGAACAAAAAAGCAAGCCAAAGAAATCATCGCTGAAAAGGCAAAAGAGTTAGGAATGCCTTACATCACAGAGCGTTGGGCTGGTGGTATGCTTACCAATTTCCCGACCATTCGTAAAGCCATCAAAAAAATGGGTACGATTGACCGCATGACCAAAGATGGTACTTTTGATAACGTTTCCAAACGCGAACGCCTCCAAATCAAACGCCAACGCGAGAAATTGGAGAAGAACTTAGGTTCTATTTCGGACTTGATGCGTCTTCCTTCGGCGTTGTTCGTGGTGGACGTGATGAAAGAGCGTATCGCTGTGGCAGAAGCTAACCGTCTGGGTATTCCTGTGTTTGCAATGGTGGATACGAACTCCAATCCGTTGAACATTGACTATGTTATTCCCGCTAACGATGATGCCAGCAAATCGATTGAGTTGATTTTGAGCGTCATTGCAAGTGCTGTGCAAGAAGGTTTGGATGAGCGTAAAGCCCAAAAAGCGGACGAAGAAGCATCGGCACAACAAAGCGAGGGTGAGGGTGAAAAAACGCCACGCCGCAAACGCATTAAGAAAGCCAATGAAGGCGAAAAAGCAGAGGCAGAAGCTGAAAAAGTAGAAAATGTAGAAGAACCAACTGAAAACGAAGAATAATTATGGCAGTTTCATTAGCAGATATTAAAAAATTACGTGACGTTACGGGTGCTGGAATGATGGACGTTAAGAAAGCACTCGAAGAAGCCAATGGCGATTTTGAAGTAGCGAAAGATTTATTACGCAAACGCGGTCAAGCCATCGCTGCAAAACGTTCGGAGCGTGAGGCAACAGAGGGTTGCGTGTTGGCAAAAGCAGAAAATGGCTTTGGAGCTATCGTGGCTGTGAGTTGCGAAACCGACTTTGTGGCTAAAAATGCCGACTTTGTGGGTTTAGTAAAGAAAATCCTGGACGTGGCTATGGCAAACCAACCCGCTGATTTGGAGGCTTTGAAGAACCTTCAGGTGGATAATTTGACGGTTGCCGACTTGGTAACAGAGCGTTCGGGCGTTACGGGCGAGAAAATGGAATTGAGCGATTACACGTTCTTGAAAGCCGCAAAAGTAGATGCTTACAACCACTTGGGAAATAAGTTGTCGTCTTTGGTGGCTGCTTCCGATGCCAATGCTGACCAAGAAACCGTACACGGAATCGCGATGCAAGTGGCTGCAATGGCACCTATCGCCTTAGATGCAGACCATATCGCCAAAGAAGTGATTGACAAAGAGTTGCAAGTGATTATTGAAAAAACGCAACAAGACGAAATCAATAAAGCCGTTGAAATAGCACTCAAAAAAGCAGACATCAACCCGGCTCATGCGGACTCTGACGACCATATCACCTCGAACACGGCGAAAGGTTGGCTCACCGAAGAGCAAGCCGAAAAGGCTCGCCAGATTCGTCAAGAAGTGCCACAACAAGTGCAACAAAGCCTCGATAATGCCAAAATTGAGAAAATTGCACAAGGTCGTTTGGCTAAATTCTTGAAAGAATCAACCCTCGTGGAGCAAATCTATGTGATGTCGGACAAAAAAGAAGTGGTAAAAGATATTCTGAAGAGCAAAAACGTGGCTATCACGGATTTCAAGCGTATTACGCTTAACCAAGAATAGTTATGCCCGATTTGACCGTAAATCAACTGAGTGTTGGATATAAAGACCGTTGTGTGCAGCGGTCTTTATCTTTTTGTTTGCATTCGGGAGAGTTGGTGGCTTTGCTCGGGGTGAACGGTTGCGGCAAATCGACTTTGTTCAAATCCATCGCGGGTTTAATTCCGACTTTGGAGGGTTCTATTCACTACGCCGAAGCGGATATTTTGCAGATGGATGTGAAGCAAAAAGCGAAGTATATTTCGTTGGTTTTGACCGAAAGAATCGCCGTACAACACGCCACTGCGTACGACATCATTGCCATGGGACGCTATCCGTACACCTCGTTTATGGGGACGCTTACGGCAAAAGACCAGAAAATTATCGCCACGATTATCCAACGAATGAATATAACGTATGCTGATAAACTGTTTAATGCCCTTTCGGACGGCGAAAAACAGCAGGTGCTGATTGCCAAAACCTTGGTGCAACAAACGCCCATCATTTTGCTTGATGAACCTACTGCCCATTTGGATTTACCCAATCGGATTAAAATTTTTCAGATCCTCCAACAAATCGCCCAAGAACAACAAAAAATAGTGTTGATTTCCACGCACGAGTTGGATTTGGCTTTGCACTATGCCCATCGGATACTTTTGCTGACCACTTTTGGCGAGTTTTATTTGGATACACCCGCTTCCATACGGCAAAATAACATCCTTTCAAAGGCTTTTAATATGGATATGCAAGCGGCTGGAATGAAAAATTTGTATGGCTAAGGTTTGATTGTTTGTAGAAAAATCTTGCATGAAGGCATACTTTTTTTTGTTGTTTTGAAAAATTGATATATCTTCGTGCCGTCAAAAACGCAGAACAATATGCGAGTTGGCAAAAAGCACTTGGTGCGGTAGTTCAGTTGGTTAGAATACCGGCCTGTCACGCCGTAGGTCGCGAGTTCGAGTCTCGTCCGCACCGCAAAAAAAACTTAAATTTTTTCATATTAGTAAATTTTTAAAAGGGGAAAAAGTCGCTGGGAAGTGGCTTTTTTCTTTCTAACAAGCACAAAATAAAACAATTATGAAGGTATATCAACATATTGTAACCTACTACGAATGCGATAAAATGGGCGTTGTGCACCATTCGAATTATGTGCGTTTTATGGAAGAGGCACGCGTGGATTGGCTTGACCAATTAGGCTATGGTTTTGACCGTATGGAAGCCGAAGGTGTCGTGTCGCCTGTGGTGTCGGTCAGTTGTCAGTACAAGCACCCTACTACGTTCAAGGACGCGATAAGCATCGAATTGCATGTGGAGCATCTCAGTACGTTCAAGATTACGTTCGGTTATACGATGAAGGTGCGGGAACAGGTCGTTTGTGTGGCTACGAGCGTACATTGTTTCTTGGAAAATAACCATCCTGTGGCTTTGGAGCAACGTTTTCCCGAGTTGTATCGGAAGATTGTGGAGACGATGGAGAAAAAGTAAGTTCGTGTACTTCTAACCATTTACTAGGTCATTTTGTCCATCCAGCATTTTACGTACTTGTTTATCAAAATCGGAATCTATTTTTTGTGTGCGGTTGAAAATATCATATTCTTGCTCGGCTTTTTCTTTCGCTTTTGATGCTGGCACACTTCCTTTGTCGGGCAAAATGTTGTAACGACGGAAAGCGAGAAATTCGTTCACACTATCAGCAAATTGTTGCATATTGAATGTATTTTCGCGTTCAATAAGGTCTTCAATATAATCAAAATACCCCGAAACAGCACGTTCAAGACGGCGAATTTCTTCTTCTGGCAAATAGTTTTTTGCCACGGACACATCTGATTTAAGGATACGACCGTCAGGTGCATTTTTCCAAGTTGTAAGTCCCATGTTTTCTTTCGTGTGGTCGGCTTTGGTGTAGATAATTTCGGCTGCTGTTTGACCTGTTATGGCATAATGGAAGCGATTTTGCACCATGGCGTAAAAGTCGTGCGTTGTAAGTGAATTTTTATCGTAATCCGTACTACATTCGGCATAAATGTCGGTTATTTGTTGCCAAATACGGCGTTCACTGGCTCGTATGGAGCGTACGCGTTCGAGGAGTTCGCGAAAATAATCTTTTCCGAAAGCCGTTTTGCCTTGTTTCATACGCTCATCGTCAAGCACAAAACCTTTGCGGATGTATTCATTGAGGATTTTTGTTGCCCATTGCCGAAATTTAGTGGCTTTTGGCGAAGAAACGCGGTAACCAACGGCGATGATAGCATCGAGGTTGTAAAAAGTGGTCAGATAATTTTTGCCATCCGTGGCAGTTGCCGAGATTTTCTCGGTAACTGAATCTTTGGTTAGTTCAGCAGACAAAAATATGTTTTTTAGGTGCAATCCGATATTGTCGGTTGTGCAATCAAATAGTTGTGCCATGGCTTTTTGGGTACACCAAATGGTTTCGTCTTTTATGACGACTTGAACCGTACCGTCTTGGTCTGGCATGCTGTACAGTAAAAATTGTATTTCGTTGGTATTCATAAGGGTTTTAATGGTTTATTATTTCTTTCGTTTTGCTTATCTTTTTATCGGCATACGCTACCACATCTTTGATGACCAACTTTTGAACCGCACTGAGAAATTTGTATAATAGCGGAATTGAGATTATTTTTTGATAGGAAAGCATAATACTTTGTATTTATAGTCTATTTTTGTTTTTTTCTTTTGCAAAGTTACCATTTTTCCGACACCCTCACAAAAGATTTTCATTATTTGACATAAAAAACTACCTTTGTGGCGAAAAAACAAAATTGGAAGACAGAATGTTGTAATATATTGATTTACAGCCTAAAAAAGATTTAATACAGCCATGATACTTTATTTTTCGGGTACAGGGAATAATTTGGCAGTGGCACGAGCCATTGCAGAGCATACGGGCGAGAGCGTTCAGCCGTTGTATAATGCGTTGAATATCAATCTGTTACAAGAAAAACGAATCGGGTTTGTTTACCCGTGCTACAATGGCGATGTGCCGAAGGTTGTGCCGCATTGGATTGAGCAATTAAACCTACCGCAGCAGGCGTATTACTTCATCGTTATTGCGTCTGGGTTGCAGGCAGGAAACGCTATTTGGTCGGTGGAGCAGGTGTTGAACAAAAAAGGCATCCAACTGAATTATTGCCATAAAATTCGTGTGCCAGATAACAGTGCGTTGGCTTTTGGACGTAACCCGAACGACCAACAATGGAAATTTCAGCGGTTTGCAGCCCGTTTGGAACAAATAAAAAAGGACATTGCGAGCGAAAAAAATGCCCATCATTATGGTTGGCGAGACCCGTTGGCTTCGTTGATGAAATTGTTTGATAAGACGGTTTTCAATGCCTTGCAACCTGCCGTAAATGCTCAAAAATGTATTGGTTGTGGGATTTGTGCGAAGGTGTGTGCTGTGCAAAATATCGCATTGGTAACGGACGAAGCAGGCAATAAAATCGCTCAACACGGGCAACAGTGCGAGTTTTGTCTTGCGTGCGTCCATTTTTGCCCACAACAGGCCGTAGAACTCTCTCACAAGCCGACTCAAAAGGATTTTCAGTATCATCATCCCAACGTGATGCTTAAAGATTTGATAGTAACTAACGACAAAATGAAATAAAATGACGGAACATCATCACCATCATCATACGCCTTGTGCCGACACGTCCACGAAAAAAGTGTTGGTGTTTTCGGTGGTACTGAATCTCTCGTTTGTGCTTGTGGAGGCGTTGGTTGGACTAACGCACGGTTCGCTTTCGTTGCTCTCGGACGCGGGGCATAATTTGAGTGATGTACTTAGTTTGTTGCTCGTGTTGCTGGGCTTTCGGTTGGCACAAATCTACGCCAACGACCACTACACCTATGGCTACAAAAAATCCACGATACTCATCTCGTTGCTCAATGCGGTTATTCTGCTGGTTGCTGTGGGGGCAATCGTTGCCGAAAGTATCCATAAATTCGCTTCTCCCACGCCCGTTGATGGTTTGGCGATAGGTTGGACGGCAGGCGTTGGTATTGTGATTAACGGCTTGACGGCGTTTTTGTTGATGCACGGGCAGAAGAAAGACTTGAATGTGCGTGGGGCGTTTTTGCACATGGTAGCGGATACGCTCGTGTCGGTCGGGGTGGTTGTGTCGGGTGTAATCATTCATTTTACGGGCTGGATGCTTGTTGACCCGCTGATGAGTATTGCGGTAGCGGTGGCGATACTGTTTTCTACGTGGGGGATGCTCAAAGATAGTTTGCGGTTGTCGTTGGACGGTATTCCTGAGGGCATTGATTTGGAGGAGATAAAAAACCTGATGATGACTGTTGCGGGGATTAGTAACGTGCATCACGTGCATATCTGGGCTATTTCAACCACCGAAAATGCCATCACGGCTCACGTCGTAATCAATGATTTGGAACAGATGGAAACGATAAAACCCAAATTAAAGCATTTACTTGCAGAACATAATATCTCGCACTGCACGTTGGAATTTGAAACGCCCGACCACGTATGTCCTTTGCAGGAGTGTAATTGTAAGCATTCAGAGTAAATATGATGGAAAAAACGTACTCTTTACACGAATTGTGCAACGTTATTACGGATGTTTTAGAGGAAAACTTGGAA
>JAEEGL011907103.1_pt1 | contig 28114 bp, 17 predicted proteins | sample 9134231 | NCBI WGS metagenome assembly JAEEGL01 (sample SAMN16246548, study PRJNA631951) | gut metagenome | biome: gut microbiome; feature: rumen; material: fiber-attached | host: Bos | place: Iran: Karaj | collected 2018-10
GCGAAGGTGCGCTCGGCGTTGGCTCCGGTGATGAAGACCATGCAGCGGCCGGAACCCTTGGTGCCGGTGAGCATGGTGGCGCGCACTCCGAACTGCTCCATGCTGCTCTTGAAGAGCTGGCCCAGTTCGTCGTCGCCAATCTTTCCTATGTAGCCGGAAGGCATGCCGAAGATGGAGGTGCAGGTGATGGTGTTGGCCGCCGAACCGCCGGGAACGTACTGCACGCCTATCTCCTTGAGGGAGGCCCAGATGCGGTCGCCGGTTTCCTTGTCCACATGCTGCATGCTTCCAAGGGGCAGATGGTAGGTGCGCAGGAGTTCTGCGTCGGGCAGTATCGCCAGCACGTCCGTGAGGGCGTTGCCTATTCCGAGTATCGACTTCATAACCTACAAAAATAATCAATTTTTGCAGGATAATCACTACCTTTGCGGATGCTATGAAGAAAACTCTCCTCGACATACTGAAGTACCTGCTCTCCTTCGGAGCGGCAGCCGTGCTCATCTGGCTGGTTGCCCGAAAGATAGAGTGGGGAGATTTTCTCGCAGCCCTGAAAACCACCCGCTGGGAATGGATGGTGGGCTATGTGGCCGCGGCGGTCGGAGCCCTGGTCTTCCGCGCGCAGCGCTGGAAGCAGCTCCTCAGGCCGCTCGAACCCGGCATACGCTACGGCCGCTGCTGGGATGCCAACAATATCGGCAACCTCGGAAGTCTGGTGGTTCCCGGCTCATGTGAGCCCATCCGCGCCGGCGTGATCACCAGCAAGAACGTTCCCTTCCAGACCGTCTTCGGCACCATGATCATGGAGCGGGCATGGGATTTCATCTTCATCTTCCTCACTTTCATCATCGCCCTTACGGTGCGCTGGAAGACCTTCGGAGGCTTCGTGGAAGAGAATATCCTCGGCCCCGTGCTGGGAGGAGGCACGCTCTGGTGGATACTGGGCGGCCTTGTGCTGCTGGCAGCAGTTGCCATCTGGGTGGTCTACCATTTCCGCAGCAAGGTTCCCGCATTCGCCAAGGTGGCCGACATCATCGACGGGATGCTCCATGGTCTGGGCAGCTTTGGCCGGATGAATAAGAAATTCCCCTTCATCCTCCACACCGTCATGGTCTGGACCTGCTATATGCTGATGTCGTTCTTCTGCCTCAAGGCCATTCCGGAACTGAGCGGACTCGACATGGCCGACGCCCTCTTCCTCAGCGCCATTGGCAACGTCGCTTCCGTGATACCCACTCCGGGCGGCATCGGGGCATACCATTATCTGCTCATGCTCAGCATCTCCAGCCTCTATGGAATGAGCGACGAAACCGGCCTGCTGTTCGCCCTGCTCAACCACGAGGGGCATGCGGTCATCATACTCGCTCTCGGCATATGGTCGTATGTGATGAGGATTCTGATACTCAAGAACAAGGATATTCGCGAGATACGGGAAGAGAGAGCCGCAGAACGGAAAAATTGAGTATCTTTGTCGGCGCTTTAAGCGGCGCTGTTTTGGTCCCGTAGCTCAGTTGGACAGAGCAACAGCCTTCTAAGCTGTGGGTCTTGGGTTCGAATCCCAACGGGATCACCTGGAGCAAAAACAGAAAAAAGCCTTGCATTATTAATATTTCTTCGTAAATTGCGGTGAAAATTTTGCTCTTTATGGCAAAGGCATACGTTAGTTATCAGCAGCAGTCGCAGCAGCAGGCCCAGGGTCAGCAGGCCCAGGGTGCTTCTTTGTGCGTATAACTCCAGCCGTATGCGTCATTTTTATTAGAAGTTTAAGTAACAGTTTGAGGCTGGTCCAGAGTGGATCAGCCTCTTTTCTTTTTGAAATTCGTTAGTGTTATAATAGTGTATCTTATGGACAGAATTGATTTGGTTAAGGAATCCTTCGAAAGGAGAGAGGTCCCGGCAGAAGTTCCCGTTGGCAAGACTTCCGAGTATTTCGGCGAACTTGTGTTCGACCGCAACAAAATGTGCAAATACCTCGATGAAGACTACCTCCAGGCACTTCTGGCATGCATTGAACGTGGTAAAAGCCTTGACCGCAAAACCGCGGATGGCGTAGCGAAAGGTATGAAAGAGTGGGCTATCGAACATGGTGTCACCCACGTTACCCACTGGTTCCAGCCCCTCACCGAGGGCACTGCTGAGAAGCACGACTCCCTCATCGACTATGATGGCAAGGGCGGAGTGATCGAAACCTTCGACGGCAAGATGCTCGCACAACAGGAGCCCGACGCTTCTTCCTTCCCCAGCGGAGGCATACGCGCCACCTTCGAGGCGCGCGGCTATACAGCCTGGGATCCTACTTCGCCCGTATTCATACTTGGCGACACCCTCTGCATCCCGACCGTGTTCATCTCCTACACCGGTGAGGCGCTGGACTACAAGACCCCGCTCAAGCGCGCCCTGAAGGCCGTGAGCGACGCCGCCGTCCCCATCTGCCGCCTGTTCGACCCCACGGTGGACAAGGTCTATTCCTACCTCGGCTGGGAGCAGGAGTACTTCCTCGTGGATGAGGCCCTGTACGCCGCCCGCCCGGACCTGATGATTACCGGCAGAACCCTCTTCGGCCACAATTCTTCCAAGAATCAGCAACTGGACGATCACTATTTCGGGGCCATTCCGCCGCGGGTCGCCGCATTTATGCGCGATCTCGAGGTGGCCGGTCACAAGCTTGGAATTCCCATCAAAACCAGGCATAACGAAGTAGCTCCAAACCAGTTTGAACTCGCACCGATCTATGGCGAGACCAATCTTGCCAACGATCAGAACCAGATTGTGATGAACCTGATGAAGCAGCTCGCACGCAAGCACGGCTTCGTGGTTCTGCTGCACGAGAAACCCTTTGAGGGAATCAACGGCTCCGGCAAACACAACAACTGGTCGCTCGGTACCGACAAGGGCGTACCGCTGCTCGCTCCGGGTAAGGATGCCAAGGGTAACTTGCAGTTCGTAACCTTCTTCGTGAACGTGCTCGCTGCAGTACAGAAGCACAACGCGCTGCTGAAGGCCTCCATCGCAAGCGCTACCAACGCTCACCGTCTGGGTGCGAACGAGGCACCCCCTGCAATCGTCTCCGCATTCCTTGGCCGCACCATGACTGAAGTGCTGCACAAACTGCTGGAAGTGCCGTCCGACACGCCCATTGATATCGCTGGCAAAAAGGGCAAAAGCGTGGGCCTCGTGGAGATCCCTGAAATCTTCGTGGACAACACCGACCGCAACCGTACCTCTCCGTTCGCCTTCACCGGCAACCGCTTCGAGTTCCGCGCTGTCGGCTCCTGCGCCAACTGCGCCGGTGCAATGACCACGCTCAACGCAGCCGTGGCAGAACAGCTCATCGACTTCAAGGCGGCGGTGGACAAGGAACTGGCAACCGGCAAGAAGACCAACGTAGCCATAATGGACGCCCTCAAGCCAATCATCAAATCCATCATCGACGTGGTTTGCTTCGATGGAAACGGCTATACCGATGAATGGAAGAAAGAGGCCGTCAGGCGCGGTCTGGATGTGGAGACCAACGTCCCCAAGATGTTCGCCGAATTCACCAAACCCTCGGCTGTGGAGTTGTTCACCAAGACCGGAGTTTTCAGCGAAAAAGAGCTCGAAGCCCGCAACGAGGTTAAGTGGGAAACTTATATCAAAAAGGTTCAGATTGAGTCCCGCGTGATGGTACGTATGGCCATCAACCATATCATCCCCGCAGCATTGGATTATAAGGCGAGGCTGCTGAAGGAGGTGGCGCTGGCCAAGGAAATCTATGGCAATCTGGACAACTGCACTACGGAGATGAGCATCCTCGACGACATCAATAAGTACGTCGAGGAAATCCGCGTCAAGGCAATGGCCATGAAGGAGGCCCGCAAGGCAGCCAATGCCATTGAGGACGATTACAAGCGTGCCCTGGCGTATCACGAGATTGCAGAGAGCCTCTACGACCTGCGCCGTCCAGTCGACAAACTTGAAGAAGTCGTCGACAATAAGACCTGGCCGCTGCCCAAGTACCGCGAGATGCTCTTTATCAGCTAGGTTAAAGCAATATCATCATTCTCTGCAATGAGGCATTCGTATCTTTTGTCGATAATCACGATTAAAATTTGTAATTTCGCGTCGCGAAAGCTGCCCTTCCCGGGCAGTTTCTTATAATCCGGGACGAGGAAAAGGGCATCAAGTTTACTTGAAAGCCCTTTTCTTTTGGCATATGGCAGGCCCGGAACGGGCCGGCATTGACTCCATGCTCATGATAGGCCCCCCGCAGGGGCAAGGGAAGTGGCAGCCGCAGGCTGGCAAATCCCATCACAACACAAAATCCGACTCTTTTAATAGAAAGCGGTCGCGTGCGAGCAGGCATGCGCCCATTAGTCCTGCTCTATTTCCCAGGGCTGATGAAACTACAGGGACATTACTGCTTATCAGTTTAAGCGAATGTTGTTTTATTGCAAGAGCCGCATACTGTAGAAAGTAGTAAGAAGCTGCCCTGGACAAGCCTCCTCCTATTACTATGGCATCCGGATTCAGAAGATTCATTATGCCTGCCAGATACATCCCAAGAGCCGAGCCGGTATGTGAAACCAGTTCCATGCACAAAGGATCCTCCTTTTCAAGGGCCATGATAATATCGTCTGTTGTGATAGTTTCGTTACGATGAACCTTTCCGGACAGGACAGATGATTCCCCCGCTTTAATCCTTTCAGTGAGTTTTCGGGAAATCGCTCTACCGGACACTTCCGTTTCAAGGCAACCCTTCTTTCCGCAATGACACAGGATATTGTTATCAAACATATGCATATGCCCCATTTCTCCGGCATAACCGCTTCCTCCCGCATATAGCTTACCACCGATTATTATTCCAAGACCAAGCCCCCATCCTGCATTCACGAACAACATGTTTTCCAACTTCTCTTTCGGTCTTACATGGTATTCACCATAAGCCATAGCCTGGGTGTCATTAGCCATGTATACCGGCACGCCCAGGCGCTCGGATAGTATTTTGGACAGAGGAGTCTCGAGGGTCTCCTCAAAAGAAAAGAAAGAAGCGCTTGTCCCTGCTCTGGAATTTACCCTTCCCGAGAGATTAAAATGCGCAGAGGAGATTTTAGGCAGTTCCGGGTGGCTGTCAAGGAATTCCCGGATTTTAGACAGAACCAATTCCAGGCACTCGTGTGTATTCTCCGTTCGAAAATTATTATCTACCCTGCTCGCTCGCATCTCCCCGCTCAAATCCATCACGCCCAACCCCAAACTGTATGACGAAACATCCACGCCCAAAAAACAATTCGACTCAGCTCCTGCGCCATACCGCACAGCCCTTCTTCCGCGCCCTTCAGCCTTTACCTGATCAAGCATGTCGATAAGCCCTTCTTTCACCATTCTCGAGACATACTTGGCGATGGATGTCGTGCTCAGCCCGGTGAGAGTGCATATCTCTGAAATAGAAAAACTACCCTTTGACATCACCTGCTTCAGTATTATCTCCCTGGCATTCTCGTATACGGAAAGAATGGCGCCCATAGCTTCGATTATTTTTAATTTTAGTTTTACAAAAATACGAAAATTTTTCAAACATTATTATAAAATATAATATTTGAAATATCAGTCAATATAGTGAATATCATAATTTTATCCCTATTATGATTTTTTAAACATAATTATTTAAATCGAAAAAGTGTAGAAAGTAACGTTTCCTATTAACAAAAGAGGTATATTGCAAAATAGTAACACACCAAAAGAAACCATGGAAAGAATCAAAGGACTTATAGATGCCCCCTTCACCCCAATGAATTCCGACGGGAGCATCAACTTCAACCCTATACCGGCATATGCCGCAATGCTCGTGAAGAACGGGCTGAAAGGCGTTTTCATCAACGGCTCGTCCGGCGAGGGCTACATGCTCACTCCCGATGAAAGAAAGATGCTTGCCGAAGCATGGATTGCCGCCGTTCCGAAAGGATTCAAGGTTATCGTTCACGTGGGCAGCTGCTGCCTGAAGGAGAGCGTTTCCCTCGCAGCACATGCCGTAAGCATAGGCGCATGGGGCATTGGATCCATGGCGCCGCCATTCCCGAAAATCGGCCGCGTGGAAGAACTTGTCCTTTATTGCGAAGCCATAGCAGCAGCTGCGCCCGACCTTCCTTTCTATTATTATCATATTCCGGTCTTTAACGGAGCGTACCTGCCCATGGTGGATTTCCTTAAAGCCGTGGACGGGCGCATACAGAATTTTGCCGGAATCAAGTACACCTTCGAAAGTCTGTACGAATACGATCAGTGCCGTCTTTACGGCAACGGCAAGTTCGACATGCTGCATGGTCAGGACGAAACCATTCTTGCAAGCCTTGCACTCGGAGGAGCACAGGGCGGCATCTGCGGCACGACTAACTACAACGCCCGCGAGTTGACCGGCATCCTGAAAGCGTGGGAAGAAGGTGACATTGAAACAGCACGCGAAAAGCAGGAGTTCTCCCAGGAAGTAATCAATGTGATCTGCCGATATCGCGGCAATATCGTGGGCGGCAAGAGGATCATGAAACTGATAGGTTTGGACCTCGGCCCCAACCGCGTGCCCTTTCGGAACATGACGGAAGAGGAAGAGACTTCCATGAAACACGAACTCGAAACAATAGGATTCTTCGAAAGATGCAATATATTATGAGAAATGGGACTCTGTTGCTGTTAGCCCTTACTCTGTCGCTGGTCGCCTGCGAAGAGGAACAGCTGAAACAAAGGGATTACACAAAACCGGCAGGAAACAAAATTGCCCTGAATCTGAAAGCCACACTTTCAGACGGCAGTTCCCTGTTATGGGATGAATCTGCTCAGATAGGAATTTTCGGCTCCACCGGCGCCGTCAACATCCCATGTGCCATCTCCGCATCCAGTGCTGGAACGGAAGAGGGGCTTTTCTATTCATCCCTGGAATGGTCGGAAGTTGGTGAAGAGATCTATGTCTACTATCCGTATCGCGAGGGTAACACCACCACGGTTCTAACCGGAAATCTGCCCCAAACCTACTCCCAGCAAAGTCTTTCCGCCCTTAACAAGTCGGGAATGTTTTATGCCAAGATCAGCGGAGGGGCCCCTTCAGGGGGAGGATTCAGGGAAGTCGACCTTTCCTCCGTCCTCAACATTTCAAGCCTCAGATTATCTTCGTCAACATATTCAGGATGGGATATTGACAAGGTCAGCATGAAGTCTTCTTCCGGAGACAAGCTTTCAGGCGGATATACTTTCGATATAGCCACCAAAGCTTTCACCATGCTCCCCGAAGGGACTGATTCCATCGCGGTCAACCTTTCCGGAGAGAAACTCTCCGAAGAAGGAGTGGTGATTTACTGGCTGTCAAAAGCCGGAAGCAGCCCCGTCAACGCAAATCTTCAAATCCAGATTTCCAAAGAAGGAGAAAAGAATCGCCTTCTTTCAGGAAATGCAACTCCGTCACAAACTTCTCCCACCAGCATAGACAGCTTTGATGCAACCATTGCGGAAGATGAAGCGATAGACCTGAGCTGCCCGAACGGAGGAACCGTAGAAACGGCCAACTGTTATATCGTGCCAAATCCGGGAGTCACGTATAAATTCCCCGCTACGGTTATGGGTAACGGCGCCTCCGGAGGCAGTCCTTTGGCCCCCAAATCAGCGCAGGTGCTATGGCAAACCGCCCCGGACCTCGTACAGAATGTAAAGCTTAAGGAAGGTTATATATCCTTCTCTATTTCCGGAGAACCAGGCACCACCGTCACCCCGGGCAATGCCGTAATCGCCGTTTACAGTGAAGACGACTGCCAGGGACGAATCCTCTGGAGCTGGCATCTTTGGATAACAGGCGAAGACCTTGCATCCAAACTTCAGACATGGAAGGCACATGCCGATGCTCCGGCCCAATACGCCACCAGCCTGTTGATGGACCGCAACCTCGGCGCGCTTGGCACCATTGACTGGGCTAATTCATCCACTAACGTTTCCAAGGGACTGAATTACCAGTGGGGCAGAAAGGATCCGTTTGCAGGACCGGACGATTCCGGCCTGAAATCCAACGTCATGACGCCCACATATGACGCCGAAGGAAAAGCTCTTGCCAAAATAGCCTTGGCTTCTTCCTTCTCCAACGCCCCGGCATGGACGCACGTTGACACGAAGCTCACTGTTGCAGACATCGCCGCCTATCCCATGGCTTTCGTAAGCGGGGCATCCAATTATATATGGCTGGACGGGAACACCGATGCTCTGTGGTCCGACAACAAGACCATTTACGATCCATGTCCTCCCGGATACAAGGTTATGAATCAGTATGCCATGAGCGGCATAACCACCACGCTGGCCGGAGGCAAGGTCGCGACAGTCGGAAGCACCAATACTCCGAACATCGCCAATTTCCAAAATACCGCGGACAATCACGGAGAAGACCTTCAGGTTATTCTCCCGGACGGTCAGGGTACTGCAACCATTCCCGCATCGGGTCTTGTGTATTTCGAGAAGGCCGAAAAGTTCTTCCCCTTCGACAGGGTTGGTCTTTACGGCTACCTGTGGTCATCCACCATCAGTGCTGCCGGCGCCACAAAGGCCTTCAGAATGCACTATGATTATGCCACTTTCCAATCCAGAGAAGCCTCCTATGCTTCTTATGGACACAATGTCAGATGTGAAAAGATACAGTAGCATATGACAGCTGAGGAAAAAAATTATCTGAAAAAGTGTCTTGAAGAGACCGGCGCTTCGCTTAGGAAGGATATAATGCCCTTCTGGATGGAGCACGGACTCGACAGGAAGAACGGCGGAGTGTATACCGCTCTGGACCGGGACGGAAGCCTCATGGACAGCACGAAATCAGTGTGGTTTCAGGGGCGCTTCGGCTATGTGGCGGCTCTCGCTTATCTACACGACACCTCTCAGAAACAGTGGCTGGAGGCATCCAGGAGCTGTATCGACTTCATAGAAAGGCACTGCTTCGACACCGACGGGCATATGTTTTTCGAGGTGACGGCAGAAGGGAAGCCTCTCCGCAAGCGCCGCTATGTGTTTTCAGAGTGCTTCGCCATCATTGCAATGGCCGAGTATTCCTTAGCATCCGGAGACAAGTCTTATGCCCGGAAGGCGCTGGACCTGTTCAAACGCATGCTCAACATGCTTGACAGTGGCATACTGGAGAACAAATACCTGTTCGAAGCCCGCGGACACTCCATCACAATGATGCTCATCAATGTCGCCTGCGTGCTCAAGCAGGTAAGTGACGATCCGGTCCTCGACATCAGAATAGACCAATCCATTGCTGACCTGCGCAAATACTTCATGAAGGAGGAATTCGGCACCCTGCTGGAGATGGTCGGCCCGAAAGGAGAGTTCATCGACACCTGCAACGGACGCACCATCAACCCGGGTCACTGCATGGAAACAGGTTGGTTCATCCTGAAGGTGGCTGAAGAGCGCGCCCGGGATGCGGATCTGGTAAAAATGGGGACGACAATTATCGACTGGGCATGGAAATGGGGTTGGGACGAGCCCTACGGCGGAATGATCAACTTCCGCGACTGCAAGGGATTCCCGCCTCAGGATTATTCCCAGGACATGAAGTTCTGGTGGCCCCAGTGCGAGACCATCCTTGCATCCCTGATGGCATGGCGTGCAACCGGAAAAGAACAATATCTGGATATGCACCGGAAAGCCTACGATTATGCCTTCAGCAAATTCCCGGATCCGGAATTCGGGGAATGGTTCGGCTACCTTCACAGGGACGGAACTCCCGCTCAGACAGCTAAGGGCAATATGTTCAAGGGCCCGTTCCATATCCCCAGAATGATGCTCCTGGCCGGAGAAATGTATAATGACATCCTATTAGAAAAATAATTATTAACGATATGAGAAACTGCAAGTTATTATGGGCTTTGCCTGCCGTCCTGCTTCTTGGGTGTCAGGTACTCTCCTGTGGCAGCGAGGAGATACAGCGCCCTCCTGTGATAGAGCCACTGATGCCGGACAACGGCCCGGAAGGCACTGCCGGAAGCATATCAATGGCCGGCGCCACACAGGCAACCATATGCCAGGCCATGGCCGGCGGCGATGTTTTCCGCATCCCCTCCATTATCGCGTTGCCCGACAGCTCAATCCTGGTATTCGCCGAATATCGTCACAACTCATGGCTGGACAAGAGCTATACCGACGTGGTGGTAAGACGCAGCACGGATGGAGGCAAGACCTGGTCTGCCGCCAACAATCTCACTGCATCGCAAAACAGCGGAGCCTTCGCCTATATGGACCCATGTCCGATTTATGACCCCAAAACCGGAAACATTTTCCTGTTTTGCACCAGGTGGAACAAGGGAAACACCGACGTCACGAACAACAAGGCAATTCTCATCACTTCTTCCGACGGCGGCCAGACATGGCAGGCACCTATGGACTTCACCGACCGTGTGATAGCTGACGGGATGTACAGTTCCGGCTTCGGCCCCGGTCACGGAATAGTTATTACTGGAGAGAAATACAAAGGCAGGCTGATTCTGATCTCCCGTCAGTCTGACGGCACCAGCAACTATTGCTCCGCCATATGGTCTGACGACAACGGCATAAACTGGAAGCACGGCTCCACCGTTACCGGAGGAGAGGCCCAGATAGCCGAAAGCGGCATCAACAAACTCTATCTCAACGTTCGTCGCGGAGCAAATCGCCAGTACTCCAATTCACTGGACGGCGGACAGTCCTGGTCTCCCCTGCTGCAAGACGCATCCCTCCCTGTTCTCGACGGCGGATGTGAAGCGAGCGTGCTTGGGGCGGGTGGCGATATGGTTTTTTATTGCGGGCCGAAAGGCGGCACAGCCACATCCTCTTACGACAATCGAAAAGGGCTCACACTCTTCCGAAGCCCCGTAAGCGGCATGACCTGGTCACGCAGACAGGAACTATACTCCCTGGCATCAGGGTATTCGGACATGACCATCCTTCCCAACGGAAAACTCGCAGTTGTGTTCGAAGCCGGACCGGGCCAGGGATTCACAAAAGGAGGTTCACGTCCTGCCGGCTGGCTCAGGCTGGATATTATAATCCTGCCGGCAGAAGTCACGGACTATGATTATTGGTTTGAATGAATCTTATCATGCGCACTATTAACAAGCTATTCAGATATTCGTTTACGGCGCTGTTCCTGTTGTTCTGCCCATTGTGGCTCTCAGCACAACGGGTTTCGGTTTCAGGAAGCGTTACCGATGACGCCGGAGAGCCTCTCGCAGGGGTCACAGTGATGGAGAAAGGAACTACAAAGGGTTCTACTTCCAATGCTGACGGCCATTTCTCAATCAGCGTCGAACGCCCCGATGCGGTTCTCTCATTTTCATGTCTGGGTTTCGTAACCCAGGACATTCAACTCCGCGGTCGGAGTCAGTTGTCCGTCAAAATGCAGGAAGACGCATTGAGTCTCAGTGAGGCGGTCGTTACCGGATACGGCCAGGTGGTTTCCAAGGAAAAACTGACCGCGGCCATATCCAAAGTCGGAGGAGACGAACTCAGCAAAGGGTCCCACAGCAATGCCATACAGGCCTTGTCCGGCAATGTAACGGGCGTTATGATTGCCACCACCACAGGTCAGCCCGGCTCGGCTCCCAACATCGTCATCCGCGGCGGTGCGGCTCTCGACGGAAGCGGAACCCCGCTTTATATCGTGGACGGCGTGCAGAAACCGGACATGTCCGATATCAACGCCAACGATATCGAGTCCATAGAAATCCTCAAGGACGCTGCGGCCACCGCGCTTTACGGCGCCAAGGCAAATGCCGGTGTTATCCTTGTAACCACTCGCCAGGGACATGAAGGGAAGTCGGAAATAGTGTTCAAGAGCAATATCGGTTTCAGCAAGCTCCGCAACACGAACTCATTCCTGGAGGCCGACGATTATCTGTATTATCTCAGGCTTGCGGCATACAGGTCCGGCAACACTGCGGCGTTGTCCGCTGCCGGGCCCTATGGCACGGGAAATCTTCTGGATGCGGACGGAAATGAATCCGCAGAAGGAGTATACAGCACCATGTTCCTCACGGACGAGAATTCATATCTCCTCTCGCAGGGTTACAAGAGCATGACCGATCCGATAACCGGCAAGACCATCATTTATCAGGAATTCAAATCCAGCGACGTTTCCGTTCGGGATGTAGCCATGACACAGGACTACAATATTTCCGCTTCCGGAGGCAATAACAAGGGCAAGTATTATGTTGGCATTGGTTATTACGACGAACAGGGATTCCCTGTGATATCCAGTTACGAACGCCTGTCACTCACCGCTAACGCATCATATAAGATTACCCCGTGGCTGGAATCAAAAACCGGACTGAGCTTCAGCCGGGCCGACATGAATAAGGTCTCCGATTATATAAGCGGAGATGAAAAGAATTTCTTCGGCATCATGTATTCCGCGCCGCCCACCATGAGGCACTATAATCCGGCCGGAGAGGAAATCATTTGTACTACCAACTGGGAGAACGGAAACTGGGAGGCAGCTCAAAACTTTTTCTACCGCAGGCACACCAATTACAGGACCACTCTCAATTCGGGGCTCAACTTCCGGATTACCAATCACCTCACGGCAAAAATCAATGCCATGTGGTACCTGAACATGACCGAGGTTGAAAAGGCAAATAAGAAGTATCTGTCCAGGCCGGGCAGTTGGAATTCAGATCGCGGTGTAACTTTGAGTTATGCGAGGAGGCTGGATCAGACATACAATGCCATGATTAACTATGAAAATTCATGGGGAGGACATAATCTGAACGCCGTGGCCGGATACGAGTATTACGACAAATACACCTATTCATTCAATGTCTACGGGCAGGGTGGAGATTCCGATGATTTCATATCCATCAGCTACTTCGACAAGACACAAAGCGCCAACATCTCCAAAATCAACATGGGTTCTTCCCACGTGGAGGAGCGGAGCATGTCTTTCTTCGGCAATGTGATGTACGATTACGAGGGGAAGTATCTCCTCTCTTTCTCCGCCAGGTACGATGGTTATTCCAAACTGGTGAACAACAAGTGGGGTTTCTTCCCTGGCGTGAGCGTGGCATGGAATATCCACAAGGAGGATTTCATGCGGAATTACGACAACTGGCTTACCGGGTTGAAACTCCGCGCAGGTTACGGTCAGAACGGTAACGTGAACATTCTCGCCGGAGCTTATGACCTCCAGGGCAACTACGGAAAGACCGGCAATTATGCAGGAACTTATGGCATCCTCATCAACAAGCTGTCGTATCCGGACCTCCGCTGGGAAAAGACCACTTCCACGGATATCGCAATTGAAACCGCCCTTTGGAACAGGGTGAAGACCTCGGTCGGCGTTTACAACAAACTCACCTCCGACCTGCTCGCCTCCGTTCCGTTCCCCAGCTCAAGCGGTGTCGGGAACCAGTACACCAACAACGGAAGCGTACGCAACCGCGGACTGGAAATGGAAGTATCCGGAACCATCCTTAAAAACAAGGATTGGAAAATCACCGCCGGAGTGAATGCGACCTATATGCGCTCGAGAATCATGTCCCTTCCCGATAACGGAAACGAGAATAACCGTCAGGGAGGATCCCAGGTCTACGACCCCAACACGGGAGAACTGATTTGGGTCGGAGGATATCAGGAAGGGCAGGAGTACGGTGTTGCCTATGCATGGAAGATGGTCGATATTGTACGTTCCAACGAGGACCTTCAGAAATACGCCTGGTACAAGGACGTAATCCCGGCCGGAGGCACTATCTACGGTCCCGGCATATGGGAAACTCTGACTTCCGAAGAGCAGCAGGCCGGCCAGCTTCTACAGCCGGGCGATGCAATTTTCTACGATGTCAACGGAGATCAGGTGATTGACGATTACGACAAGATTTACATGGGTAATACCATCCCGCACTGGCTCGGGGGATTTAACCTGAACATCGCATGGAAAGGCTTTAACCTTTATGCAAAGTTCGACTATGCCGCTGATTATGTTCAATTCGACTCCAGGCGCCGTTGGTATATGGGCCTTTTCCAGGGAACCTTCAATACCATCAAGGAAAGCAAGGACACCTGGTCTGAATATCGCCCGGACGCGAAGTACCCCATACTCATGTATGCGGACAATAAATACCGGAACAACTACCGTCTCAGTGATATTTTTTACGATGACTGTAGTTATATCTGCGCAAGGGACATCACCCTCAGTTACTCCATACCCAAAGGCTTATGCCAAAAGCTGAGTCTTCAGAATATCACCTTATCTGTCACGGGACAAAATCTATTCTATATCACCCAAACCTCACTTTACAGCCCGGAATACGGAGCTGAAGTAACCGGAGGTTACGGCATTCCCAGAACTGTTTTGTTCGGAGTAAAGGCAACATTCTAAGAAAGAGACGACATGAAAAAGTTATTTAAATACATCCCATTCCTTCTTCTGACATTGCTTAGTTCCTGCGATGCCCTTGAACTTGGACCTGTGGATAACTGGTCGCTTAACAATTATTGGAATACGGAAGAACAGACAGTACGTTTCGTACGTGGCCTGCATTACAGATTGCGTTCAAGGATGGAAACTTTCGTCCTGATGGGCGAACTGCGTGCCGGCACTCTTAGCGGAGCTTCCGTCACTTCCATCGGTGAAGCGGCTTACGCGATAGAGGCTGTCAACAACAACCTGTCGGAAGCGAATCCGGTGTTTACGAACTGGGGAAACTTCTATATGGATATCTACCAGATAAACCATGCAATTGACAAAATCACCCATGAATGTTCGTTCCTTTCCGACGCTAAAAGGAATCTGCATCTGGGACAACTGTACGGCATGCGTGCATTCTACTATTTCCATATGCTGAGAACCTGGGGCGGCGTGCCGCTGTGCGACAAGCCCGACGTGCTAATGACGGGAGACTTAAAGAAACTCAATAAAGCACGTGCTACCGAACAGCAGACATGGGAGTTCATCAAAGCCGATATCGATGAGTCCTGCAAACGATATGCAGATCTGCCGTTTGAGAAATACGACGGCATGAACTGCTTCTGGAACAAGGCGGCATCCTATTGCCTAAAAGCCGAGGTTTACCTCTGGGGAGCAAAGGTCACACCCGTTGACGGCACCGAAGTGTTTTCTTCGAACCCGGCGGCAGACCTTCAGGAAGCGGAAGATGCACTACTCACAGTAGAGCCGCTGTTTTCTCCCAACGCCACCTTCATCAATGCCTTCTCTCCGACCGATAAGGATTCCAATACTGAAACCATTTTCGCAGCCCGTTACATGGTCGGCGAAAGCAGCAACTTCTACACAGACTGGACCTATAACATCGCAATATTCACAAGGTATTTCGACGCTGCTGGAACAAAAATCGGGAATGTGCTCAACATAGGCGCAGGCGCTCTTAGATATGAGTTTTCTCTCGATTTCTGGAATTCTTTCGCATCGGGAGACAAGAGACGCGACGCCACTTTCCTCCAATTCTACCTCAAGGATAATGATAATAATCTCTATCCTGCCGGGCGTTCATTGAGGAAATTCCTCGGAGAAGTGAACAACGGAAAGGTTCAGTATTCCAACGACGTCCCGATTTACCGATACATGGATGTGGCATTGATGCTGGCTGAGGTCGGCAATGCTCTGGACAAGTCGGACGAAGTCATTACATACATGTCAAAGGTCCGCACCCGCGCTTTCGGATCTGCCGTAGCTTACGCCTTCCCGGGCAAGGCACAGGCGGAAGAGGATATCCTGAATGAATGGAAATGGGAATTCGTGGCGGAAGGGAAAGCGTGGTACGCTGAACGCAGAATGGCTTCCGGAACGCACGCGTTGAACCTGGTTGGCACGCCTGGAAAACTTTTATGGCCCATCGACGCCGGAGTGCTGTCAAAGGACAATCTTGTCCAACAAAATCCGGCATATATCACTGCAGAATAACCAATACAATACTTTTTTCTATGAAGAAAACGCCCAAAGAAAAACCGTATGAGGCTCCGAAAGGAGTCGTCTATGCCGTGCACTCCCAGAATGGGATGTGTTTACTCACTAGCGGAGTACTTGATTCCTTAATTATGGATGATAACGAGTCCTTCGTTCTGGATGATTATGCTGGAGACTGGATAGAAGCATAGGAGGAATGAATATGAAAACAAGATTATTATTACTCTCGGCCATCGCTACAATCAGCGCTATCGCCTGCACCAACACCCTTGAAAAGCCACTCGACCAGGATATCGAAACTCCCTCTGGTGACGTGCGCGTCTTCATTGTGAAAGCAGAAACCACTATCGTTGGCAATGCTTCCGGCTCATCAGCACCTTCAAAAACCGTCCTTAACCCTGATTTGTCCGTTTCCTGGGTAGCCGGGGACGAGATTTCCGTATTCGGAGAGACCGTCAACAACGAGTTCACCCTTAACTCCATAGACGGTGATGGCAAGGGAAAGTTCGTCGGAACCGCTACAGGATCTGAATTCTATGCCCTTTACCCTTATGATTCTGAAGCATCAATTACGGCAGGAGGAGTCATCACCACTTCCCTGCCCTGTGACCAGACCGGAGTAGCCGGAACATTCGCCCCGGGTCTCAACAAGTCCGTGGCCTATACCGACGGAAGCACTTTCGCAATGAAGAACGTTTTCGGTCTCATCCGCTTCACCCTCACTCGCTCTGACATCACATCGGTAACCATCAGCAGCAATGGCAATGAGTTCATGACCGGAAAAGTGGAGATTACCCTCGACGGCAGTGGCATTCCCTCCTGCTCCGTTGTAAAAGGCACGCGTTACGTGACAATGCATCCTTCCGGAAGCACCTTCGCGCCCGGAACCTACTATGCAGTAGTGCTTCCCGGCACATACGCTGGCGGCCTCAGAATGACGATTTCCACCGCCACTCAGGCAGACGTGCGCAAGAAGACCGCAGATGCTACCGTAACCCGCTCGCATATCCTTAACGGAGGTACACCCGACGCCACACTGGCATTGAACAACATAATTGAGCTTGGCTCCCCCGAAACCGCCAACTGCTATGTCGCAGGCGAGGCAGGACGCCGCTACAAGATGCCCGTCACCGTGATGGGTAATGGCTATACGTTGGCTCCTGACGGTTCGGCTCCAACAAGCAACGGAAAGGCGCTGGGACTTGCACCTTCCCCGCTGTCCCCGAATTCCGCCCAGCTGCTGTGGCAAACTGCAGCCAATCTTGTGAGGGATGTCACTTACGACAACGGTTTCGTTTACTTTACCCTCAACGGTTCAGTCGGCGGGGCTCTCACACAAGGCAATGCTTCCATAGCCGTTTATGCCGACAAGAACACCGGCGGCGACCTCCTCTGGAGCTGGCACATATGGGTAACCGACGCGGATTTGGACGGAAATGTCGAAACCTGGGAGGAACATCCTGATTATTCCTCATATTCAAATTTCTGCGACCCCGTGCTTATGGACCGCAACCTCGGTGCTCTCAGCAACGAACCATGGAGCATCACCGGGGACAACACCTCTTTCGGCATGCTGTACCAGTGGGGCCGCAAAGACCCGTTCCCGGGAGCTGACGACTCTTCCGCCACTTCAACTACGAAGAGAAAGACATACGATGTAACGAATACCGAAATTGCAGTTGTTACTACCAGCGAAAAATCTTCCGCAGTGCAGTGGGGTATTCTTCCCGTACTGCAAAACCCGGACTATGACGCATCGGGTAATCCGGATGTGTATACATCCCCGACGGAAACTGCAAAGTATCCGATGAGATACACCAAACTTGGAAACGGCATGTGGCTCCGCCCGAATCAGTGCGACCTCTGGGGTTTGCCGGGATATGCCTATACCGAAAACAAAATCGGCCATAAGACCATCTATGACCCATGCCCTCCCGGATACCGCGTTATGAATCCCTATGCCATGGGTATAGCAACTCCATCCAACAGACTGGGTATCACCTATGCAGATGATGGACACGGCAATATTCTGAATGTGGCTTCATTTGCTAGTGACAGAGGTGTGAGTGTCAAATATGACGGTTCCCACTCCACATGGCTCCCAAGTTGCGGCTTTGTACAGAATAATACCACTTATGTCCTCAGCCGAACCGGAACGTACGGGTATTACTGGTCCTGCCAGGCAGGAGCCAATCATAACGGTTTGTCCGTAATGTTTGATGTCAATCACTTCTACTCCATAGGTGGTAGTGGTAACGGTCATCGCTCCAGCATGGCAATGGCTGTCCGTTGCGAACGGATCAAATGATGTCAAGGATTAAACTATTTACGATTTCTGCATTGATGCTGGCTGCGTGTTCTTTCACGCAGCCGGCATCGTCGCAGGAAGTGACCGTCTTTTCGCCCGCAATCCCGGTTGTGGTGAACAGGGAGTATAACATCCTTGCGGAAATAAAAATTGTCTGCGAGGAAGACGCTTCCGTACTGAACGAAGTGGATGTCTGTATCGGCGGACTCCCTTTGAAAGCCGTTCGCGACATCAGACTGGTCGGCACCGGCACCGCCTCGGCCATACGCTCTCGCAGCACAAATTTCGTCCTGCAGTCCGAGGTAAAAAGGATAGGCGGAGGACAGGATGTGTGGTACAATCCATCGTTCGTAAAAATCCTCGCCGAAAAGAAGTCGACGACAAAAGAAAAACTCACCCTCTCGCCCCGTGCCAAGCTGCGCAAGGGCGACAACTATATGTATGTCAGCGCCCGCATCAACGGGAAGCGATTGACCGACATATCGCTGCCGTTCACCGTTACGGTTGACAAGGTCGTCATCAACGGGCAAGAGAGCGAGCCCGAACGTAGCGGCGCAGCGGAAAAGCGGCTGGGCGTGAGCGTCCGCCAGCACGGTGACGACGGAGTGTATGCATACCGCATCCCCGGAATCGTCACCTCCAAAAAAGGCACGCTCATCGCCGTGTACGACATCCGCTACGAATCCAGTCTGGACCTTCAGAACAACATCGATATCGGCGTGAGCCGCAGCACTGACGGCGGCCGCAGCTGGGGACCGATGATAAAGGCAATTGACATGGGCGAATGGGGTGACCTGCCCGAAGCCCAGAATGGCGTGGGCGACCCTGCCGTCCTTGTGGACGAGACCACCGGCCGCATTTACATCGCGGCCCTATGGACCCACGGCATTGGAGCCGGCCGGGCTTGGACAGCTACAGGACAGGGTATGAGCCCGGAAGAAACCGGCCAAATCGTACTCGCATACAGCGACGACGACGGCCGCAGCTGGTCAAAGCCGGAAAGCATCACTTCCCAGATAAAGCAGCCCGAATGGTACCTTACACTTCAGGGTCCTGGCCGAGGCATAACCATGAAAGACGGAACCCTAGTGTTCCCCATCCAGCATATCGGTTCCGACCGCATCCCATGCGCCGGAATTATGTACAGCCGAGACGGTGGAAAGACCTGGGCGACTCACGAGCATGCCCGCACCAACACCACCGAAGCCCAGGTCGCGGAACTGCCTGACGGCTCACTCATGCTGAGCATGCGCGACAACAGCAAAACCGGCCGTGCTGTCAGCACAACCTCTGATATGGGACGCACCTGGACAGAGCATCCGTCGTCCGGAACTCTGCCCGAACCTGTCTGTATGGCATCGTTAATCAATGCCGGAGAATATCTGCTGTTCTCCAATCCTGCAGTCCCCGCCGGCTCCGGACGCAATCACACCACCATACGCCTGAGTCGCGACAACGGACTCAGTTGGGATGGCGGCATCCTGCTGGATGAAGAAGAAAACTGGGGCTACTCGTGCATGACCATGATTGACGAGGACACCGTCGGCATCCTCTACGAATCCAGCGTCTCACAACTGCTCTTCCAGGCCGTCAAGCTGAAAGATTTACTGTCCGCCGAGTGAAGCATTTACCTAAACTGTTTGCGCTCACTGCGCTGGTCCTGCTCTCCTTCCCTGCCATAGCCGCTGAGAAGATTCGGGTGGCGTGTATAGGCGACAGTATCACTTACGGAACCGGGATTGAGAATAGGGACCAGGATTCATATCCCGCTCAGTTGCGCGAGCTTCTCGGAGACGCTTATGAGCTCCGGGCTTTCGGAAAACCGGGCGCCACGCTTCTTTTCCGCGGGCACAGGCCATATGTGAAGCAGCAGGAATTCATCGATGCGATGGACTACTGCGCGGATATCGCCGTGATCCATCTCGGAGTGAACGATACCGATCCGCGCGACTGGCCGGATTACCGGGATGATTTTACAAGGGATTACCTGGCTCTTATCGATTCCCTTCGCTGGAGGAATCCGTCGGTGCGCATTATAATCGCAGTACCCACACCTCTTTCCGACAGACACCCGCGATTCCTTTCCGGCACCAGGGATTGGCTGGCGGAGATTCGCGATGCCATTACTACAGTTTCCGAAGCCACCGATTGCGAACTCATCGACTTCTACCACCCTCTTCATCCCTTTATCGCCCACTTCAAGGACGGTATCCATCCCGACGAATACGCGGCAGGGATAATGGCCCGGGTTGCATATTCCGGAATTACCGGCGATTACGGCGGGCTGTCCCTTCCGGAGATTTATTCCGACAACATGGTCCTTCAACGCAGTGCACCGATTCGGATCAGCGGAACGGCTGATGCCGGCGATATGGTTACCGTGGAACTGGGTGGCGTGACCGATGGTTGCATTTCCGGAACGGACGGACGGTGGAGCGTTTGCCTCCCCCCCATGGAAGCAGGAACCGGCTTTGTGTTGAAAGTGTCCACCAAGTCGAGACAGATAGAATTCAACAATGTCGCGATAGGTGAGGTCTGGCTCTGCTCGGGCCAGTCAAACATGCGTTTCATGCTGAAGGAATCCGAAGAATCCGAAATCGGCCTTTCTCTTTGCCAGGATGGGGATTTGCGCTTATTCGACAGTCGGGTCCGTTGGGGTACATCCAACCGTGTTTGGCCTTTGGACGCATTGGATGAAGTTGACAAATTGAACTATTTCCAACCAGCTTTCTGGGCAGTATCCGATACGGTTTCTGCCTCGGACTTTTCCGCTGTCGCATTCTGGTTCGGCCGAATGCTTCGCGACAGTCTCAAAGTGCCCGTAGGACTTATTTGCAATGCCGTTGGTGGCTCTACGGCTGAAGCATGGATAGACCGCGAGACTCTGGAATTCAATATGCCGGAAATCCTCAAGGACTGGCTTCACAACGATTTCATTCAGGCATGGGCGAGGAAAAGAGCGGCGAAGAACCTGTCCGCGGGGAACGGAGAATACACGCGGCATCCTTATGAGCCGGCATATCTGTTCGAGTCTTCCATGAGCCGCCTTGAAGGTTTTGGAATCAAAGGAGTGATTTGGTATCAGGGCGAATCCAATGCCCACAATTTCGAAGCCCATGAACGGCTGTTCCCGCTCCTCTTGAAAAGCTGGAAAAAAATGTTCGAAAATCCGGACCTTCCATTCTGCTACGTGCAACTATCCAGCCTAAACCGCCCATCCTGGCCATGGTTCAGGGATAGTCAGCGCCGTTTGCTCGCAACCGACAAGAACCTTGGGATGGTTGTGAGTTCCGACCTTGGCGATTCTCTGGACGTTCATTACAAAACAAAGCGCCCGGTTGGAACAAGAGCCGCGTTATGGGCCTTAAACGAAGAATACGGATTCACCGGCATTATTCCTTCCGGCCCTCTTTTCAAAAGCGCTTCGGTACGGGGCGGCGATGTCCGCATAAGCTTCGACTATGGCGAAGGGCTGAAAGCTTTGGGCGATGAATTGATAGGATTAGAACTCGCCGGAGCGGACCGAGTCTTTTACAGTGCCCAGTGTCGTATTGAAGGAGAAACCGCAATCGCACACAGTTCCGATGTCCCATGTCCCCGTTACGTTCGCTATGCATGGGCACCTTTCACAAGGGCAAACCTGGTCAACGAAGCGGGGCTTCCCGCATCTGGTTTTTTTGCAGAAATAGACAATTATAATATGAACAAAAAAGTTTTGAGCGTTTCCTCTTTACCCCCAGTTCTTGACAGGGAGTACTCCAAGGGCGTATCTGCGCCGTTCTTCGGAGTCCTTGGCAAGCGCTTGATCCTTGCCGGCGGCGCCAATTTCCCGGATAAACCTCTTCTGGAGGGAGGGGCGAAAAAAGTGTATTCGGATATATGGATCAAAGACGGGGCACATCCGTGGGCTCATGCCGGGACACTTCCGGATTCCGTTGCCTACGGCGCTTGCTTCAAGCTCGGTAAGAGCATTGTCTTTGCCGGAGGGAACGTGGCCGGCAAACCATCCGACAAAGTATACTCCTTGAAGTATTCCTTCGGAAAACTGCGCCGCAAATCTCTGCCGTCCCTGCCACAGGGGGTGGAACAGGCCGGATGGAGTGCGGAAGGCGACTGTCTCTACATCGCCGGAGGCATTACATCCGAAGGCAAGTCCGACATAGTGTATCGCTATTCCGGCAGGAAGTGGGAAAAGATTGCCACCCTTCCGGTCTCGATGGTCCAGCCGATTGCATTTGTAAGCGGAGGGAAACTGTATATCTGGGGCGGTTTCAATCCTACCACCTTGGACGTTTATTCCAAGGGATGGCGTCTCGACATTGCTTCCGGGGAATGGACTGAAACTGCAGGAGTGCCTGACGGAGGGACGTTCGTGGGGACATCCGGGGCTCTCCTGCCGGACGGCCGTTTCGTCGTTATCGGAGGGGTTGACAGGGATATCTTCGCCAAGGCCCTCCATAATGGTCCGGAAGACAGGATACCATATCTTTCGAAAGATCCTGAGGCCTACCGTTTCCGCAAAACCGTTTGGGTTTTCGACCCCGTTTCAGAATCCTGGGAGTCGCTCGGACAATGCGACGGGACTGCACTAGCAGGTGCCGGTATAAGTATTATGGAAAACAGCATTATTGTAGCCGGCGGTGAAATAAAACCCGGAGTCAGATCTTCCGATATATTAAAAATCAAACTGTAATGGCTGGAAAAAAATTCGACAGGATTTATCCATGGGTGGTCGTCGGACTGCTGTGGGTGGTAGCTCTTCTGAATTACATGGACAGGCAGATGCTGTCCACCATGAGGGATTCCATGCAGATAGATATCTCGGAGTTGGAATCCGCCGTGAATTTCGGCAAACTTATGGCTGTATTCCTCTGGATATACGGATTCATAAGCCCGTTCGCCGGAGCAGTCGCAGACCGGATAAGCAAAAAATGGCTGATAGCCGGCTCGCTGTGCATCTGGTCCGCGGTCACCCTGCTCATGGGACATTGCACCTCTTATAACCAAATCTACTGGCTCCGCGCCCTGATGGGAGTAAGTGAAGCCCTTTACATACCCGCCGCACTGTCGATGATCGCAGAGTATCACGACAGCAAAAGCCGCAGTTTTGCAGTGGGAATCCATATGACAGGCCTTTATGTCGGACAAGCCGTAGGAGGATTCGGGGCCACGCTCGCAGCAGCGTTCTCTTGGCAACAGGTCTTCCATTGGTTTGGTCTTGTCGGAGTACTCTACGCGGTGGTGTTGGTGCTTTTCCTCAAGGATAAGAAGAGTGTTCCTGCGGCACAGCAGCCGGTTTCTCCCCAGAAGCCATCCATTGTCAAAGGATTCGCCTATGTTTTCTCTACCATCCCGTTCTGGATTGTCCTGTTCGTATTCGCATCCGTGTCACTGCCAGGATGGGGCGTCAAGAACTGGCTTCCTACCTTATTCGCTGGAAGTCTCGACGCGCCTATGTCCGTTGCCGGCCCGATATCTACAATCACAATTGCAGCATCATCTTTCCTTGGGGTGATAATCGGCGGGCGTCTTTCTGACAGATGGGTTGCCAAAAACATCAAGGGAAGGATTTATACCAGCGCCATAGGCATCGCTATGATGATCCCGGCCCTGATCCTCATCGGAATAGGCAAGGGGACGATTCCTGCTGTATGCGCCGGACTGTTCTTCGGAGTCGGCTACGGCATGTTCGACACCAACAACATGCCTGTCCTCTGCCAGTTCGTCCCTGCCCGTTACAGGGGCACTGCATATGGTATCATGAACATGATCGGAGTCCTTTCGGGTGCCGCCTGCACCACGCTTATGGGACGGCTCGCCGACAAGGGCCAGCTTGGTCTTTCCTTCGCCATTCTCGGCGTTGTTATCTTCATATCCCTTGCGTTGGAACTGTTCTTCCTTAAACCCAAGGGAGACGAAAAAGAATAAGAATGAATTCGATTTTTGACATTACATCAGCCAAGTGGGGCAACGTTTCCAAAAAGGAATGTTACGATATCGCCATACTCCCATGGGGCTCTACTGAGCCGCACAACGGGCATCTTCCCTATTGTACCGACATGCTTGCCTCGCAGGCCATCGCTTTCGAGGTTGCCGAAGGCGTTAACTCTCTGGGAATAAATGCCATGGTGCTTCCGGGCATTCCTCTGGGATCCCAGAATCCCGGGCAGACGGAACTTCCGTTCTGCATCCATGCAAAGCAGAGTACGCAGTTCGCGGTACTTCGCGACATCGTGGACTCACTGGAGAGGGGCGGAATAAAGAGGCTGCTCATAATCAACGGGCACGGAGGCAACATCTTCAAGGGGTTCATTCGTGATCTCGCATGCGAGAAACCAGAATTCCTGATTATCAGTAGCGAATGGTATACATTCATTCCCAGGAAGGATTATTTCGAAGAGTCCCTTGACGACCATGCGGGCGAACAGGAGACATCTGTGATGATGCACTATTATCCTGAGTTGGTGGATTTGACTCTGGCCGGTCGCGGAGACGCGAAATCCTTTGCCATCCAGGGACTCAATGAAAAGGTTGCATGGCTCCCTCGGAACTGGTCTGAAGTGAGTACCGACACGGGCATCGGCAATCCCCTGAAGGCGTCAGCCTCCAAAGGCAAGGCATATGCACGGGCAGTGGTCGACAAATACGTCGCCGTTATAAGTGATATTTGCCGGAAACCTTTGTACTGAAACCGATACGCTATCTCCGCTAAAAATACTATTTTTGCGGACTAGATTATCCTATGTTTCAGATTCTAGAAAAAACGATGCTCTGCCCCACCATTGCGGAAATAGTGGTGGAGGCCCCCCGCGTCGCGAAAGCTGCCCTTCCCGGGCAGTTTCTCATAATCCGGGACGAGGAAAAGGGAGAGCGTATCCCGCTCACCATCAGCGATTCCGACCCGGTGCGTGGCACAGTCACGATAGTTATCCAGCTCATCGGTGCCTCCAGCCACAATATGGTGGAACGCTTCTCCGTAGGTGACTCCTACGCCGACGTGGTGGGCCCGCTGGGCAATCCCTCCGATTTCGTGACCATGACCCCGGAAGAACTCGCGCAGCAGCGCTACGTCTTCATCGCCGGCGGTCTCGGCACCGCCCCCGTCTACCCTCAGGCCAAATGGCTGCACGAGCACGGCGCTGCGGTAGACGTCATCATCGGCGCCCGCACGCAGGACCTCCTCATCTACACCGACAAACTCGCCGGCGCGTGCGACAATCTCTATCTCTGCACGGACGACGGTTCCGTCGGATTCAAGGGCGTGGGCACGGCCAAGCTCGAGGCTCTGGTTGCGGAAGGCGTGAAGTACACCAGATGCGTCGCCATCGGCCCGATGATAATGATGAAATTCGCCACCCTCGCCTGCGTAAAGCTGGGCATTCCCGTCATCGTGAGCATGAACTCGCTCATGGTCGACGGCACCGGAATGTGCGGAGCCTGCCGCGTGTCCGTTGGCGGAAAGACCAGATTCTCCTGCGTCGACGGTCCCGAATTCGACGGCGCCCTCATCGACTGGGACGAAGCAATGAGAAGATCACGTCAGTATAAGCCGGAAGAAACGGCAGCTATGGAGAGTTATGGCAAATAGAATTCCCAGAGTGCCTGTCCGTGAACAGGATCCCAAAGTCCGCGCACACAACTTCGAGGAAGTTTCTTACGGTTACAATAAGGAAGAGGCGATGCTGGAAGCTTCCCGCTGCCTGCATTGCAAGAACCCTCTCTGTGTCACCGGCTGTCCGGTGAACATCAATATCCCCGATTTCATCGCTGAAGTACTGGCAGGCAATTTCGATGCTGCCGCCGGAGTGATTGCCCACGACTCTTCGCTGCCCGCCGTGTGCGGACGCGTCTGCCCGCAGGAAACCCAGTGCGAGGGCAAGTGCATACTCGGCGTGAAGGGTGAACCCGTCGCAATAGGAAAGCTTGAGAGGTTCGTCGCCGACTGGCAGCATGGCGTTCCCGGAACAGGAGCTGTTGCGCCCGCCGCTTCCAGGGCTGTCGTCGCCCCGGCCAACGGTCATAAGGTTGCGGTCATCGGATCCGGCCCCGCCGGCCTTGCCTGCGCATCCGACCTTGCCAAGTGGGGTTATGAGGTTCACGTGTTCGAGGCCCTTCACAAGGCCGGCGGCGTGCTCGCATACGGCATCCCGGAGTTCCGTCTTCCCAAGGACGACGTGCTTCAGAAGGAAATCGACGAAGTTACCGCACTCGGCGTGAAGATCGAGACCGACGTTGTGGTCGGCCGGACCGCACTGATCGACTCCCTTCTGGACGACGAAGGCTATGAGGCCGTATTCGTGGGCACCGGTGCCGGTCTGCCCCGCTTCATGGGCATTCCGGGCGAAAACCTCAACGGCGTATTCTCCGCCAACGAATTCCTTACCAGGAACAATCTGATGAAGGCCTTCAGGTCCGACTACCGCACTCCCATCCATGCCGGCGTGAAGTGCTGCGTGGTAGGAGGCGGCAACGTGGCGATGGATGCTGCACGTACCGCCCTGCGACTGGGAGCAGAAACTACCATAGTGTATAGGCGCGGCGAGTCCGAACTACCCGCCCGAAAGGAGGAAGTCCACCACGCAAAGGAGGAGGGTATCAGGTTCGAACTGCTTACCAATCCGGTGGAAATTATCGGCGACGAAAACGGCTGTGTCGAGGGCATGAAGTGCATACGCATGGAACTGGGAGAGCCCGACGCCAGCGGACGGCGCAGCCCCGTAGAGATTCCCGGCAGTGAGTTCATGGTGGAATGCGACACCGTTATCATGTCCTTAGGGACCTCTCCCAATCCCTTGATCGCCCAGACCAGACCTGGTCTTGAACGCAGCAAGCGCGGAGGCCTTGTGGCCGATGAGGCCGGCGCCACCACCCGTCCGGGTATCTTCGCCGGCGGCGATGCTGTGACCGGTGCGGCTACGGTGATTCTCGCGATGGGCGCCGGCCGCAGGGCTGCCGCTGCGATTGACGAGTATATCAAGGGGCGCTAGGAGAGGTAATGGCCTTGGAGAGCCACGGTGAGGAGATGCGGTGGAGAGATGAGGTGGGAAGCCGTGATAGCAGCCGTTTTGTGGCGAGCGAGCGGAGTTAGGGTGGAGCGCAAATCGCTGATTTTCAATAATATACCAATTTACGGCTCATCATTTTAATGAGCCGTAAATCAGGAAGTAATTGATTGATAATTAGTTGTGCTCCACCCAAAAGGCAACTGAACTCTAATCATACTCCGGGGAATCTTTGAGCTTTTCTATTATCCGGGAATAGTGCCCGAGCAACTGGCTGTCATTATATTCAGAAACTGTTCGAACCGCCTTTTCTGTGCTGGAAGGCAGTATAGTATAGAGGAGCATGCCTCCGCCGAGGAAGGCACTTACATATAAACCAGAGGCGAAAGCACCAACGCCCAACGCGATGGACGTAGCTCCTGCCAGGAATGTCTTTCCCGCTGAAGCCCAGTCCCCTGCGTATGCCAGGCCCGCTCCCGGGATGATGCTCAGAAGCATAGCTGCATCCGTGCTGCGGTGACGGGGTTTGCCGGAGAGGTTGGACGCCGTGGCGACTGCATGCGAGAGCGCGGTAGCAGGTGCCATGGCCGGGGCGATAGCCTCGTCGGGGGCGGCGGCCTGGTCTATGCCCCATTCCTCGGCTGCAGCCTCTTCCAGCAACACCATGAAGTCATCTGCCAGGCCTGCTTCCCAACTGTAAATGAGTTTACGGCGGAGAAGTTCCGCGCGCTGGTCTTCGGACAGGCCGAAGCGCTGGATGCGGCACACGGTCTCATAAGCACGGACGCTCTCTCCTGCCTCAGCCAGGAACTCCGCCTTGGCCAGCAGGAGCGAATCGCGGGTCGCTTTGTCCGGGGCCTGCCAGGCCTTCAGCTCGCAGATGGCGGCGGAAAGAGCGGGATCGACACAGCC